>ENA-UZXC01003942-UZXC01003942.1-metagenome-genome-assembly--contig:-Day-2-25m-contig-3942_pt1 | contig 26282 bp, 21 predicted proteins | sample MGYA00260340_ERZ794900 | MGnify/ENA metagenome assembly ERZ794900 | reverse complement strand
TCGAGAACGGATAGTGCGCCGCCGCTTGGAATGGCCGCTCCTTTCACAAGGTATGCGTTAGCGCATTGCACGTCGATTTTGATCTGTGATGCTGTGACGTTTGCAACCGTCATCCCGATCATNNGGTGCTGGCTGAAGTGCCTATCCCTGTGTTTACGTAGTTTTTAAACGTATTTGCCATTGTTTGTTACCTCATCCCAAAGCGATAGCGTAAGCTAAAGCATCCCCTGCCCTGTCTACGTCTAAATTTGTTCTAGTCGTTGCTGCGTCGGTCACATCAAGAGAACTGAAAGTAGCGGCATCTGTAGTTGCCAAACCCTGATCCAGATTTTTGACAGATGATATGCTTGAAAGCTCACTGTCCATTAAAGCTCCGGCTGCTGTAACGTTGATCGTATCTGTAACGTCAGCAAGTGCCTCGATTCCGCTAAGTTTAGTAAACTGCGCATCTGTAAAAGCACTTGTTTGGGCTTCGTATAGAGCTTTTATTTCGGATCCTGTTTGATCTGCTGTGGCAGAAGTTTCAATTGTATCTAACTTGGTTCCATCTGCAGATACATCACGTCCATCTACATTACCTGCTGTAATGATACTGGAAAAAGTAGGTGTATCAGTTGATGATACACCTTGATTCAGATTTTTAACTGCAGCGATGTTACTCAACTCGCTGTCCATCAAAGCCCCAGATGCAGTCACATTCGTTGTGTCTGTCACATCTGCATTTGTTTCGATGGTATCTAATTTAGTGCCGTCAACTGAAACATCACGACCATCAACGTCACCGGATGTTATAATTTCTGCAAATGTTACTGTGTCGGTAGTTTTGACGTTCTGATCAAGTGCATTGAACCAGGCTGCTGTAGCAGTTTCACTGGCCGCTGCATTGGTTTCAGAAGTTGCAGCGTTACTTTCCGATGTTGCAGCATTAGTTTCTGATGTTGCAGCTGCCGTTTTACTATTAGAGCTTGCTAGTTCGGATGCCGCCGCTGCGGTTGCAGAACTAGCTGCAGCTGTAGCTGAATTGGATGAATTAACTGCCGATGATGCTGAAGCTGTGGCGCTTGCATTTGCAGCTGTGGCTGAACTCGCTGCATTTGTTTCGCTAATTGCAGCGTCATCCTCGGAACTTTGTGCATCTGTTGCGCTCGATCCCGCACTTGTTGCGCTTGTGGTTGCACTGGCTGCACTTGCAGTAGCTGAAGATTGAGAAGCTGCTGCTGCATTTTCTGAAGCAAGAGCTGCAGCTTGTGATGTTGACGCTGCTGTTTGTGACTGACTCGCCGCTGTCTGGGCTACTACTGCAGCGGTTTCGGCTGTCTCTGCGTTAGTCTCTGCTGTTTCAGCGTTTGTTTCGGCTGTCTCAGCGTGAGATTGAGCAAGTTCAGCTGCTGTCTGTGCTGTTTCAGCGTCATCTTCAGAACTCTGTGCCGCTACTTCACTGGCGGCTGCTGCTGTTTCTGAATTAGCCGCTGCAGTTTCAGACGCTGCCGCTGCGGCTTCTGATGCAGCTGCATTAGTTTCACTGGTTGCAGCTGCAGTTGCTGAATTAGCGGCAGCTGTTTCTGATGCTTCTGACCCACTTTTAGCAGTCTCTGCTAATGATTGGGCAGTCTCTGCATTAGTTTCTGCAGTCTCTGCGTTTGTTTCAGCCGTTTGTGCATTTGTTTCACTTGTCGCAGCGTTTGTTTCCGAAACAAGAGCTGCTGCTGCTTTTGCTATAGCTACTGTCTCTGAAGCAGATGCTGACTGTGCAGCGTTTGTAGCCGTCAAAACATTTGCATCAAATGTCCCTAAATCAATTCGGGATAGTACATCTTCAACTGCAACTCGATCTGTTGCGACAGCTGCTCTGTTAACGTTAGTTTCATCTCTTACGGCTTTTGCCTGGATAAGTGCAGCTTCACTTGCGGAACCAATGCCAATCGGCATCGCCATTTCGCCAATCTTAATGTAGTAGATGCCTTCGAAATCAATTCTAGCCACGAGTTTGCGCCTCCTTTATCGGGAGGTTTAGATCTTCTGTAAAAAAGGCATTACCTGCTGAGTCACTTATCTGAAGATCGAGAACCAAATGACCTACTGGCCAATTTTCTGTTTCTGTGGGTGTTGCTAAAATTTCGCACATACCCAAGTCGGAATCTGTAATAGAAACAGTTAAGTCTTTAAGGTGATCACCATTAACTTTGCGTATTGTAGATTGCAAAGAAAAACCCGTCAGGGATTGTGGTTCACGCAAACCATCTAAAACTTGAAAAGGAATTCTTAACGTCCCTCCCCGTTTCATGGGGTTCATTGTGTTGCGCAAAACGACCTCCAGTTCAAAACTATATGACATAACTTACATCATGTGATACCAAGTTACAGCACCTCAACGCAATACTTAACTCAAATCCTACCCAAAAACAAAAAAAGAGAAGAAAATGCGTAAAATAAAACCCAGTACATTAAACAACAGTAATGCCTATTACCGCTTACCGGACACGCCAATGGCGGTTGAGAATGAATTGTTGCTTTCTGATGGCACTGCTGTCGAGCATTCCTGTCTCAAGAAAACGAGGGAAAATTCAAGATTACACGGCAACTTGGACAGCTGGACTCAAGCACAAAAATTAATTCCTAACGAAATACACAAGGAGAGTTTGCAATGAGTCCGATGCAAGAAATGAGATATGCTCTCCGTTGGTTAGAACTTGCACGCTCAGAAGGCCATCGTAGAGGTGTACCTCACGGCTACATGGGCGAAGAAAACCAACCAGCAACAACAAAAGCTAAACTTATTGATTATTTTAAAAATAATTCTGAACCAAAAACCGCAATTTGGTTATCAGTTCAAGTAGGCTCTACAACTGATACCGTAACGCGAGTTGCGCGCAGCATGGTTGATGCGGGGGAACTAAAAATACACAGAAGAAAGCGTGTTAGGTTTTTTGGGCCAGGTAAGAAGTTATTATCCTAACTTTCTTCGATGTTTATCATTGGTAAATTTAGCTCCAGCCCTGGTAAGGCTGGTTCAGACGGTGGTGGCAAACCTTGTCCGGTTGGGAGTTGTTGCTCTTCAGTTTTACTGATGGGAATGGAACGTAAAGCCGCTTTTTGACTTAACGTCTGTTCATCCCTTTGTTCATCTGAAGACACCACAACAGCTGCTGAAAACAAACTGTACCGGATACCGTCTCTTTTGCCTGACCAAGCAACACGATCATTAACTACATAAGCATTAGCACTACCATTTTTGCCTAACTGCCGTACCTCAATCCAATTATTTTCTACTAAAACAGTAATTGCTGTTTTCACGGTTGTAAGGCTTTTAACATTCAGAAGACGTGCCAAATTCTTATGTGAGATAATTACTGCATTGTGTTCACCTACTCTTGCGGTAAAAACATGCATCAAGGCCGCAGCCTTTGGTGCCTTTGCTATCAACAAAGCCCAAGATTCATGCGCAGATCTTTCTGTCTGGACCCAATTCCCCTTGGAATTTAATCCAGAATTTTCATCAGAAAGTACCGCAATTGCATCGGACATATTGGCTACCCCTAGTCAATCCGTTGGTGATAACCATCAAATAATTGGTAGATTTTGTCAATCTATTGTTAGTTTTTGCCAATCTATTGTTAGTTTTTGTCAATGAAATGGCTAGGGGTAGCCATTCCTATACTGGCTACCCCCCCTAGTCATTCCTATACTGGCTACCCCTAGACTCTTCAGGAGAGTCTACCCCCTCCTAGTAAATCACTGATTTTATTAATCAAAAAATTTACGCCTTCTAATGATCTAACGAAGTAAAAATAACTTCCCAAGAAGTGCCGCGCTTTTCAACACAGCGCCGAAGGCAATTCGCAGCGGGTGTTATTTTCAGAAAGCGCAGCTTTCTCCGTTGACTTGTTCCCGACCTCTATCACTAGCGACGCCGCAGAATGGGGTGGATCAGGCAAGGAGGGGAAAGGTTATCCACAGGCAAACTCAAACTTAAAATACGAAAGGAACTATCAATGTCTTTAACATTCGATACCGAAACAAAGAATATAATCCGCTGTGCCGAGCCGATTGTGGTCGCAATCAATGCACTTGCGCAGGCTCACGAAGATGCCACTGACATCTTACTGGATGACACCGACGAAGAATTTGACGACCACCCAATCGATACTCTCCGATATCTGACTTATGGGCACATGCAAAAACTATTCGACAATTTTAATGCACTCATTGCTGACAAAGGTATCCAAGTTAAATTCAACCGCATTGGCGGTACGTATTTTCTGGTGGATAAATGAACTACTACACAGCAGGGAGGACGAGTAATGGCAAATAGAACCAGCGAGGAAAAACTATACACTTGGGACGAGTGGAAAGTCGAACAAGCCTCCCTAAAAAAAGAAATGCATAGAAAGTCTCAGTTCAAAATTCGCAGGGTAGGCGCAAATTTTCTACGCCCTACTGGTGGGGAACCATATGTCTTTACTACACAAGCCGAAGCTCGTGATGCTATTTCATTGTGTAATGACGGACCTATAATCTCAGGTGAATGGGAGATTGTGGAAGTTACCACGTAAGTATTCTCCCAAATTCGACACAGACCCCCATTTTTTGGCTTCTAAGCGCGTTTAAACTGCTTTGAGGTCATTCCCCCCCATTCTCCCAGCCTATCGCTTATGTGGACCGTTTCTGTAACGCAGCGGTTCTATTGGCATTGATAGGCCAACTCACCCTCCTGCTAATTAAAATTAGTGGGAGGGCTTTTCAAATTATGTAAAATGAAGTTACATACTGTAAGTACACTCCCAACTCTATACGTACCTCGCAGTATGACCCCACGTTGGCTTCCTCTCTCCAGCGTGGGGTTTTTTTATAGTCATTTTCCTACTTTATTGTGGCTCTTCAAAAATTCCGCCAAAATTATATCAAACATCTGCCCGTTTGTACGTCGCTCTACTTCGCACAACTCTTTAAAAGATACATAGGTAGATTCCGGCATACGTACTGTTGCTTGAATCATTTCTTCCTTGGCTGTCCCACGGCTCCAGCGATTTCGGTAATTCTGTGATGCGTTATCAATAGAATCTATGTTTGGTAAATTTGGTTTATTAGCCATCTTACTATCCTCTGTCTTTCGTTTTTACAGCGCCACTTACTCAAGCATCAGCGCAGTTAGCTTTGAGCCAATCCAGCATGTACCGGATATTGACTGCCGCCAGTTCAGCATTTTCAATTGCAGCTCTAACTACACCACCCTCCCCGTTTGGAATGTCCCAAAGAGTTCCGCCATTTTCTTGAACATAATTGTATGCAACACGAGCACGAAATTCTGCATCCAGGCAACTGTACGCTTCTTCCATTTCTGCTCTGATTTTCTTTTCAAAATTACTACGTGTTCGATAATCAATTCGATTAAATAGAATTGTAAACGGTATAGGCCGGCGAACTATTCTGCTCTCAAGACTAATTTTTTTAATTGTTTCTTTTGCTCCCTCTTTTTCACCAGGAGTTTCTGCCATCGGTACAATGACCAGATCACTCTCAGACAGAACAATGGAGTTCAGCCGGTTTGCTGCTCCTTCTGTGTCTATGATTGCAAAATCAAATTCTAACTTTGCTCTATCTATCGCATCAAGTATCGCATGTTCATCAGACTGAGCCCAAACAGTCATATGATTTATGCTTTCTGGGTTTTTATTTGCCCACCTTAATAAATGAAGTTCAGGATCTGTATCTATCATCACAACACGATGCTCTCTGGCTAACGTGGTTCCTAGTGTAATTGCAGATGTAGTTTTTCCTGCACCACCCTTAGTGGATGCAAAACAGATGACAGGCATCATAGTCTCCAGTTTTTCCCAAAAACAACGAAGCACCAGAAAATTGCTATGTCAATTAAAAAAGCACATGATGTAACTTTAATTTGATCAAAATCACATCATTTGATGTAATATTACATAATATGGTAGAATAACCCGTAAAAAACTTCATCCTGTGTTTTGGGTCTTTCAAATTTATTCTTTGATTAAAAAGAAAAATGAAGCGCCTTTTTCACCCCAATCATGAACGGCAGAGTAAACCATGCAAATTTTAAACAAAGAACAGTTGGCGGGCAAAGACACATTCTTTGATTTCCTCAACTCAAACGCACACTACATGGCAATTTCTGGCCCACCTGGCACTGGCAAAACTTTTCTGCTTGGTCAGTTAAGCGATATTGTTTTGAGTGAATACAAAAACACCTGCACTATGCTGAACATCGAACCAATGTATAATCAGGTCATATTTGCTGCGACAACAAATAAAGCAGCTGCAGTTCTTGAAGATGCCATCAACAAACCAGCAAAGACAATTCAATCAATACTTAGTCTTCGTGTGACCGAAAACTTCAAAACAGGCAAAACTGATCTCAAACCAACTGATGCAACCATGCCGATAGATCGATCTATTCTATTCATTGACGAGTCCTCGATGATCGATACCGCACTTTATGATATCATCATGGAGATGACTAAAACCTCCAAAGTTATCTTCGTCGGGGATCATGCGCAGCTGGCTCCGGTTTTAGAGAAAATTTCTCCTGTGTATCAAAACTTGTCTCCAGCGTTTCATATTGAATTGACTGAACCAGTACGCAATGCCGGATCTCCTGCGTTGGTGACTTTGTGTGACCAGCTGCGTAATTCCGTTGAGACAGGCAAATTTCATCCTATTCAAGAAGTGCCGGGATCCATCGATTATTTAGAAAATGACGATGCAGTGATTGAAAAGTTACAGGAATATTTTGTTAACTCCGATGGTCGTGCTCGTATTGTTTGTTACACGAACCAACGAGTGAATGAATTTAACCAAGCAATCCGAACACTGCGGAACCAACCAAACAAATTTCAGGTAGGCGAACATCTAGTAGTCGCTACAGCTTACGCCCGTAAGAAAGTATTTCTGAACGTTGAACGTGAGGTCGAAGTACTTGAAATTAGCCAATCTGCAAAAAATGGTGGATATTCCGATGTTGGCCGTAAAGGCGAAAGTCTGGAATATTATGATATTACGATCAGACCCAAAACAGGTTTACGCGATATTATTTGCGCGAAACTACCTGTGAATCGCAACGTTTATAATCGCATTATAAAACGACTGTCTTCTCAGAAATTATGGCCAGAGTATTTTACCCTCAAGAACGAATATATCGATCTTCGAGGTCGGGATGCTTGTACTATCTACAAATCCCAAGGTTCAACATATGAAGCAGTATTTCTTGACTTGGGAAACATTGGAACTTCTTTTGATGCAGAACAAGTAGCTCGCTCGCTTTTTGTGGCTGTATCACGAGCACAAAAAAACGTCTTTTTGTACGGTAATCTACCTCAAAAATACATTGGAACATTAGCTGCATAACTTACATGAGGTGACATTATGTTGGGTAACTATACATCAGAGTGGGTAAAGTATATTGTAGATAGTCTTACTGCACGCGATACCGAAAGAGATTATAAACGTTTGATGTCTCTCATTCAAGAAAACAGCCAACAAGGTGGTCATCAAAAAGGCTTCATTTACGGTGGGGATTTTTACTACGATCAGGATTCTACCATACTTGAGCGATCAGAAATGAAATCACTCAAACTGGCTTTGAAAACTGAATTTGTGCAATTCCTGCAAGACCGCAGAGCATTCTACAAAGAGAAGCAGAAGCTGACACAAGGTATTAGCAATCTGCTTGTTGGTTGCAAAAACGAACAAGACATACGTGATGCATTACCAGAAATTATGATCACTTCTTTGGATCATGATTTTCCTGCACGAAGGCAGAAAGAAGAAGCTTGGACACTCCGGAACAAACCTCTTCAGTTTAACGAATATGAGCAAACCCGTGGTTTGATCGATTTCTTTATTACATCAAGGATGCTGTACTGATGCGATTTCAAACCTTTGCAAAAGATATAAAGAGTTCATACGAAGTAGCTATATTATCCCCGACCCTCGATCATGAGTTGATGCTCCAAGAATTTTTAGATCCTTCTCTGATAGATCCAAAAGATGTGATTGCTTATGAGCTTTATACCAAAGGAAAGAAAACACCGGCTTCGATACAGAAAGACTGTTTGAAAGATCTTACTGAAGATCTGATTGCTCTTGGAACCAAGTACATTCTGGTTACGAATGCAGACTATTTTAAAACTTTTGCAGGTGTCCAGAAAGCAGATCACTACACTGGATATGCATTGAAAAATAAATACCCGATTGGGTACGAAGGGCAGTTCACACTTTTCTACTGTCCTAATTTCCGGCAGGTTTTTTATAATCCTGGCCCAACGAGGGCTAAGATTCAGCAATCACTAGATGCACTTTGGAACTACAAACAGGGTTGCTACCGTGACCCAGGTTTTGATGTAATTCATTTTGCTGAATACCCAATGGACCCACCAGCTATTCAAACATGGCTCGACAAACTCATGTTCTACAAGGAACTGACATGCGACATTGAAACGTTTTCACTGAAGCATCACACATCAGGACTTGGAACAATTGGCTTTGCCTGGTCAATACATGAAGGCATCTCTTTTCCAGTAGATTTGCTGACAGAGGATGCTGCAAAAACTATTCGTAAAATGTTGGGTAAATTTTTTAGGGAATACCAAGGCAAACTGATTTTTCACAACATCAGTTTTGATGCAACTATCCTGATCTACCAACTTTACATGGATAACCTGATCGACACAGCAGGGCTGTTAGACGGTCTGGAAGTTATGCTGAAAAATTTTGATGACACTAAGATCATTGCATATCTTGCAACTAATTCATGTGCGGGCAACGTTCTTGGTTTGAAAGATTTAGCGCAAGAGTTTGCGGGTAACTATGCGGTAGAAGAGATTAAGGATATCACTAACATACCTCTACCAAAACTACTGGAATATAACCTTGTTGATTGTCTTTCGACTTGGTTTGTTCACGCTAAATACTGGGACCAGATGGTTCACGACAACCAGCTGCAAGTGTACGAAGATCTTTTCAAACCAGCTTTGATTGACATCATTCATATGCAGCTGACAGGCATACCGCTTGATATGGATCAAGTTTTAGAAACAAAACGCATCATTGAAAAAGACAGAAACAGCGCAATACAACGTATTCGCAAACTCCCTTTAGTGCAGCATTTTAATGATAAACTTAACGAGCGTGCTGTAGATCTTTACAACAACACACATAAAGTGCGTAGGATCACATTGAGTGATGTAGACAATATTATAAATTTAAACTCACCTAAACAGCTTCAAGAGTTCCTTTACACTGATTTGGGTCTCCCAATTATTGAGCGAACCAAAACAAAACAACCTTCAACTGGTGGCAAAGTTCTTGAAAATCTTCGGGCGTACACTGAAGATGCCGAAATTCTTGAATTTTTATCAGCTATGGTTTCTTACAAAGCAGTTGATAAAATATTCACTTCTTTCATTCCGCCTCTTCTGGCAGCGCCTTTAGCACCGGATGGTGCACATTACCTGTTTGGTAGTTTCAATCTTGGTGGGACAGTCTCTGGGCGCCTAAGTTCGCACGGTCCTAATCTGCAAAATCTGCCATCAAAAGGAAACAAACATACAGCCAAATATGCCAAACTAATCAAAAGCTGCTTTGTAGCACCAAAGGGCTGGCTGATGGTTGGGATCGATTTTTCATCCTTAGAAGACAGGATCAGTGCACTCACAACCAAAGATCCTCAAAAACTCAAAGTCTATACTGACGGATACGACGGTCATTGTTTGCGTGCACAAAGTTACTTCGCAGAAAAAATGCCTGATATAGATCCTAACGACGTTACCTCGATAAACTCTATTGCCGAGAAATATGGAGATCTCCGGCAAGATAGCAAAGGTCCAACATTTTTACTGACATACCAAGGAACCTGGATCGGTATTGTAGGACAGTTTGGTTTCACTAAAAGCCAGGCCCAACAAATTGAAGACAGATACCACGAGCTTTACGTAGCGAGTGACGAGTGGGTTCAGGATCGTCTCGATGAAGCAGCAGATTGCGGATACATCACTGGCGCTTTTGGCCTAAGACTGCGCACACCACTTTTGAAGCAAGTCATTCGGGGAAATCGAAAGACCCCATTTGAAGCCGAAAAAGAGGGGAGGACAGCAGGCAATGCTTTGGGTCAATCTTATGGTTTATTAAATACTAGGGCATCGATTGAGTTCTTACGAAAATCAAGAGCCTCAACACACAGGTTGTCTATCAGACCGCTACTCCACATCCATGATGCACAATATTTTCTAATTCCTGATGATATGGCTGTGCTCCTGTATCTAAACGAACATTTAGTACGAGCTGTTGAATGGCAGGAGGATCCTGCCATTCAACATGATTTGGTAAAACTGGGTGGCGAAATTTCTATATGTTGGCCGAGTTGGGCTGATGAAGCTGTAGTTAAAAACAAAGCTACAAAAGAAGATGTTCTTAACCTGATGGTTGAACACATCAAAAAAATCCAAGAGAAAAAGGAAGCCGCTTAATGAAAAAATCACTCAGTCATGGAGACACTAAACCTGTCTCAAAAAAGAAGAAATACTTCTTTCTTGCCTGCATACAGATCAGTTACGAGAAAGAAGAGAAATTGCGTCAACGCACAATCAATCTTGTTTTGTCACAAGAAGACACATCGATTGTGGAGGCAGATTTGCAAAGCTTGCAAAAAGCCGCACAGCAACGAATTCACCAGGAAAACAATGTTGAACCAAGTGCTGTAAAAGACGTTGTGGTGCTTAATATCGTTCTACTGGCTCACAGTTCCGAGAGTAAATTTCATGCATCGAAAAATACTATCCAGTAAAGCGACGGAATCAAAAGCGGATATTCTGGAATTACTCAAAGCAGAACATCTTCTTCAGATAGAGTTAATTAGACGAGGACACCATGTGTTGTTGTCTGAAGGTAACGACCCACAAGATAAACCGCATTGTGTGACATTACATCGTGTGACATGATGTTACCCCGCAGCCTGTGAAATGGCTGTGGGAACCAACCACAGGAGTTCCCATGCGATTCACAAATAACCAAGGCGTAAGCCTTGCTATGGCAGTTTGGTTAGCCACAGATGAATATGATTATGACTTTGATCCTAAGTCTATTTCGGTAACATCGTTAATAGCGCCAGTTCGTAAAATACTGCTGAAAGAACGTCTGACTCCAGAGACCAGACCTGTTCCAGATATTGCTGACTTCACTGCGTCAAAGATGGGTACAGCTATCCATGACAGTATCGAGAGAGCTTGGAAGAATAATTATGCCGGAGCATTACGAATGCTCGGACATCCTGAAAAATTCATCCAGCAGGTTGTCATAAATCCCGAAACTGTAGAACCAGATCAGATTCCTATCTACGTAGAACAACGGATCAAAACACCATATCGCGGTTACAACATCCGTGGAAAGTTTGATTTGGTCATCGATGGGGTACTTCAAGATACCAAAACAACAAGCGTTTATTCGTACATGCTTGGCAGCAAAGACGAAGACTATGCATTGCAAGGTTCTCTCTATCGCTGGTTGAACCAAGAAAAAATTACAGCAGACTATATGCAAATCCAGTTTTGTTTCACGGATTGGCAAAAAAGCTTGGTGGGTACACGAGAAAATTACCCTCCTAGCCGTACCCAAGAACATACTATCGGATTGCTTAGTATCGCTGAGACAGAAGCTTGGATAAACGCCAAGCTTGATGAGCTAGAGAAATTTTCAGATGCACCAGAGGAACAAATTCCAATGTGCTCTGACAAGGATCTCTGGCGTTCACCGGCAGTATATAAATACTTTTCAGACCCCATGAAAACAACGGGTCGATCCACCAAAAATTTTAAAAGTTTAGCAGAAGCAAACCAACTTAAAACCAAGAAGGGTAGGGGAGTTGTTTTGACTGTACCCGGCACGGTTAAGGCATGCGGGTACTGTCCTGCTTTTGACATTTGCACTCAAAAGGACGGTTACGATCATGGATAAAGAATATGAAACAAGTAAAGACGGAGATTTCATTCATAACATCGATGAATATCTTAAAGATGTAGACCATCACCCGATCCTAAGTGATGTCGTGGATATTTTATGTGATCGTATTCAGTCTGCAGACAAACCCTTTATCAGAAATCTGACGATGTATCACTTGGGAGTATGTGCAGCCACGATGCACGCTGTCGTAGACTCCGAAGGATTTGGTCAATTTCCGGTCAATATTTTCAATATTGCTCTTGGTGGATCCGGACGCGGCAAAGGTTTTTGCACACGGATGCTAGAAGATAATCTTTTAAAAGGTTTTCGGGATCGCTTTGTAAATATCACCGAACCACAACTTGCAGAATTTAATATCCAAAGACGTGCTGCTCACCGTGCTATAAATAAAGCTACGAATGATGATCAAGAAATTGCTCTATTAGCCAAGCAATTTGCAGCAACAGGTTCTTACGCTTTTTCTTTCGACAACAGCAGTGAACCAGCAATCAAACAACTTCGCCAGCACATTCAGATTAGTGGCTGTGGATCTCTTAATCTAATTGTAGATGAATTTGGAATGAACCTAGAGCGTTCATCCGAAGCAATGAAAGTTTATCTGGAGCTATACGATCACGGTCAAATTAAAGATAAACTGACAAAGCACAGCGGCGATAACTATCGTTACGATCCGCTAACCGACCCTACACCTGGTTGCGCATTCTTTTTCGGTGCTCCTGATATGTTATTTGCAGGGGGCCATACCGAAGATAACTTTTACAGTTTTCTACGCCAAGGTTTTGCCCGTCGAACATTATTCTCGATAGCGCAAGAAAATGACTACCAAGAGACCAGAACAATTTCAGAAATTTACGATGATATGCGTAAATCTGTTCAGGAAACTATCAACACACCTCTGGTAGATCACTTTACTCAATTAGCAGATTCTTCACGCATTAACTGGACGATCACTATGCCCGACAACGTTGGTAAACGGGTTGTTGCATACAGGTTAAATTGCCAGCTCCGTTCATCCAAAATGGGTCACAATCAAGGCGACACTATCGGTATGACCGAAATGGAGCACCGCTACTCACGAGTGATCAAAATCGCTGGTATCTTTGCTTTCATCGATGGCACCGCAAACATGACAATAGATCACGTCAACTCTGCTATTAAACTCGTTGAAGAAAGTGGTGCTGCATTAGGCAAAATTTTAAATCGACCAATGGCACACCAGCGTCTTGCTCACTACATAGCAGATTCCGCAACGCCTCTCACATTTGCAGAGATGAAGGAACAGCTTCCTTACGTACCTAAAAGCATGCCTCAAATAAAAGAGCTTATGACGTTAGCGATTGCGTATGGATACAAGAACAACATCGTTATTCAAAAAGCTTTTGATGACAGTGTTGAAGTCTACACTGGAGACTCCTTAAAAGAAACGGACACAGATAATCTGATAGTGTCTTATAGCAATCATCTAGCACACGATTATCAAACAGATGTGGCTCCATTCGATAAGTTACAGCTGCTGGCAACTGCCCCAAATATACATTTTTGTAACCACCGTTTCAAAAACCAGCATCGTTTAAAAACTAACTTCATCCCTGGCTTTAACATGATTGTCTTAGATGTGGACGGAACCGTATCAATCAAAGCTGCTCAAGAGCTTATGAGCGAATATATATATTTCGCTTACACAACCAAAAGTCATACGGAAGAATCCAACCGCTTCAGGATGATTTTACCTACTAATTTCAAGTTAGAATTAGAACGCAATGAATACGTAGAATTCATGAATAGCGTGATGGCTTGGTTGCCATTCGAGGTTGATAAAGAGGGTAATCAACCAGAACGCAAATGGCGTTCTAACGAACATGCAAAAATCTTCGTTAACTCAGATGCCAAACTTTTGGATGTGCTCCCGTTCATTCCTCGAACTCGTAGAAACGAGACCCACATTAAAACTCAGTCTGAACTTAATGATTTGGGCAACCTTGAACGTTGGATAGCAAACCAGTGGAGTGACGGTACGCGAAACAAGTTAATGTTGCGTTACACCATGTGCCTTGTAGATGAAAAACGTTCACTGAACGAAGTTTCTGAAGCCACTATCGCCTTCAACAACTCATTGCCAAACCCGCTGTCTGAAGACGAGTTGCGCAACACAGTGCTGAAAACAGCCGCACAACGAATGTGCGCTGCTTAGATAACTTTTCGCTTTTTTTGAAAGGACCAAACTAATGCCTATCAACGATCAACTAATATTAATTTCTGGTGAAAGTGCTTCTGGTAAAACAGCCAGCTTACGCAATCTCCGGAACCAAGAAAAAGTAATGTACTTGAACTGTGAGGCAGGTAAACGCCCACCGTTTGCCAATAATTTTGACAACTACACAATCACAGATTCAAGGCAAGTTTACGAAGCTTTTGATTTTGCCAAGGGCAATCCTGATTATGAAGTAATTGTAATCGACTCCATTTCCTTTCTGATGGATTTGTATGAATCAGAAAATGTTCTGCCTGCAACGGATACACAAAAAGCTTGGGGGCAGTACGCGCAATATTACAAACGTCTGATGTCTCAATATGTTGCTTCGTCAGATAAAGCCGTAATCGTTCTTGGACACACTTTGAGTGAATATGACGATAAAAAATTGCAATACAGAGTACGTCTTGCAGTTAAAGGAGCTATCGGCAAAGGCACAGGTGGTGAAGCTTATTTTTCAACAGTGGTTTCTACTAAGCGAGTAGAACTAACTGAACTTGAAGATTATGAATCTGACTTGCTCAACATTACCGAAGAAGACGAACTTCTCGGTTTTAAGCACGTTTTCCAAACAAAACTAACCAAAGAAACTGTTGGTGAACGCATCCGTTCACCGATGAAATTATTCAGTAACAAAGAGACATTCATCGATAACGATGCACAGCTTCTCCTTGATCACTTGAATGCATTCTACGGCACTAAAAAAGCCGCTTAACCATCCCAACCATAACCATAGAAGGAAAATATTTATGGGTCTTTTTGATAAACTTACTGACACAGATGATCTTACGCCAACCACTGACTCTCTTGGTGGAGATTTCAGCACAATTCCAAGTGACGTTTATGAAGCCACTTTGAAAACAGTGTACGCTGGTCAGAGCCAAAGAGGTGCACAAAATCTAACAATTATTTACGAAGCCAATGATCGTGAGATTTCAGAAGTTATCTACTTCACTAACAAAGATGGTGAAAACTTTTATAAAAATAAACAGGATCCCAAAAAGAAAAGTCCGTTACCTGGCTTTACCACTGTTAACGATCTTTGCTTGTTAGCTACGGGTTTTCCTCTGAAGGAACAAAAATCAGAGACGAAAACTGTTAAAGTGTGGGATTGGGAAAGCCGAAAAGAAATCCCAAAACCTGTTGAATGTCTAACCGCACTTCACGGCAAAGCGATTGATCTTGGTGTTTTGGAAATATGTGAAAACAAACAGAAGGCGAATGATCAAGGCGTCTATGTACCAACCGCTGAAACCAGAATGAAAAATGAAATCAACAAAATATTCCATTCTGATACGAAATGTACGGTTTTGGAACTGCGTAACGGCATTGAAAAAGGCGAAGTGATCACCACTTGGCGTGATCGTAATCAAGGCAAAATGCGCGATAACAGTAAGAAAGTTACTGAATCTACAAATGCCACCGGAGCTGCTGGTTCAGGTCGTCCAGAACCTAAATCACTGTTTGGTGCACAGTGACAAAACAACTTATCTTAGGAATAGACCCAGGCTTTAGTGGAGCTTTGGGTCTACTCCAAACTGATCTTGTGACCAAAAAATTCATAGTTTCAGTTATGGATATGCCTGTTCTTACAAGTCCAAAAGGTAAAACAGAAATCGATTATACGACTCTTTTTGAAGTGTTGCGTTCACCTTCTTCAGATTTCCACGTAACTGCAATTCTGGAAAGAGTAGCATCTCGACCTAATCAATCTGCTCCAGCGACATTCAGATTTGGTCAAGGTTACGGGGCAATTGAAATGGCACTCTGTGCACATAAAATTCCAGTTCAGTACGTGACACCTGCTGTCTGGAAAAAACATTTTAACCTGTCAAAAGACAAAGGCGCATCTCGGTCTCTAGCTAAACAGCGTTTCCCTGATTTAGCGGATCAACTTGCACGGGTTAAAGATGATGGAAGGGCAGAGGCTATTCTAATAGCTCTCTTCGGTCATGAAAAACTCCTCTAACAAATAGAAAGAACCAATATGCAAATTATCTTAACTGAAGCTGAAGTACGTACTGCTGTTGAAGCTTATGCTCGCAATAAAATTACACTTCATGCTGATCAAAAAATCACAATTGATTTTGCGACAACTCGTAATCCGGTTTCTGTCACAGCCAATTTGGAAATTATCACTATTGTTGCGTCAGAGCATGTAGACACCCAGGCTACCCCAAGTGTTGATAATTCGGCAGTTACCTTTCCAACTACATCAAGTAAGGTAACTGCAAACAAAATTACCGACTTCGATGCAGAAGCGGAAGAAGCAGATGAAAAAGTTACTGACAAAGTAAAAGTACCTGCTGCTAAGATGGCCACAACTCAGAGTATTTTTACAAAAGTAACTGAGCCTGCAGAATGACTTCTAGGACATGGCTATTAATTGTCTATGTAGCTCTGCTTCTTGCCTCGTTTGCTAGTATCTTATCATTAATGTGGGCATTAGCAGTGCAGCTTTTTCTATTAAGTTTGCTAGTGCTTTTAGGTAGAGCAGCACTTAAAATTAACAGTTAAATTGAAAAGACCCCCTTTGTTTTACAAAGGGGGTCTTTTCTGAAACTTGCCTGAACAACTTCGGGAAAAACTGGAAAAACAAATCTCTTTTTAACACTAGCCGTTAGTTACGATTGTAACAATAACTAGCAGAGAAAAAAATTAATATAAAACAAGTATTTAACATGCTTTTCAAATATATGTATTTAATTTGATACTGCATTAACAAACGGATTAAGCGTATAACTATTCAGCCCCATACCAAAACCGGTAGAATAGGGCAGGCGACCCTCTACCGCAGAGCCTACGAGAGAGCCTGAGAATATCGTATCCACGTCAAACAGGTACCCTATGCCGCCAAGGTACAGCAATGAGGTTACAGGCCGTTTCCTGGCAGCGTTTACTACAACCTTCATGGTGCGTAACTTATAATTGTAAAACCAAAGAAGCCCGTTGGACTCTAAGGCATCTCTGGTTCTGCCTGCAGCTTTGTTATAATTTACAAATTCCTCAGAAATTATGTTTAGAGCTTCTTCTTTGTCCATCTTCTTTTTCTGCGTGAGATGATCAAAGAGCACTGCTTTAGAAAGAAAATCGCCATACTGAATTAGGCGAGCCAACCCTTGATACAATGCAGTATCTTTTGAAACCATCGCAGTTTTCAAAAGGGTTTTTGCGGGACCAGGTAATTTGTTTACCTGTTCACTGAAATACTCAGCAACCCTGCCTTCACTAATTGCTATATCAGCATCTGAAATATCCTCAGACACGGTAGAAAATTCATGTGCCGCAATCAGCGGGGCTATTGATAAGTTTTTGTTGGCATCTTCCAATGCTTGAATCTGCGCCAGCAATCGAGCTTTTTTGTTTTCTTCATCAATCAATCCTGACACACGCAACGACAGTTCCAGAATTTTTTCTTCATTCTTGATGTAAGCACTTGTTTCGACAAATTTGTTAAAAATGCCTTTACCTATTTGCATGGGAGACATCCCCCACGTCATGAGATGCAATACGTTACTATCCATGTTTTCTTTAGCTACAATTATAGAACGTATAACAATTGTTTCTTTAGCGGCCCGTACTGAGTCATGTACTGCATACTGCGTTTTTGTGATAAGTTTATACGCATTTTTGCCCAACAGGGCAGTGCTTGCGTCTCTAATTGCTTTTTGTACTGGATCAGGCAAGCGTGAAACACCTGTCCAACTATCCATCATCGTCGCTGCACGAAAGCCAATTGTATCCGGAACCATTTTGTTAACTACAGGGAAGAAGTTTTTCTCCCCAAATACTTCTTCGATCTCTGCTTTGATCTTCCATCCAAGAGTGTCCCAAGCATCCTTGATGACCGGATCTCCGATGTTTTTATCCGCTACATTTATTAGTTCGTTACCACGAAAATCTTTTTTGTATTCGTCATAGGTTTTTTTGACGATCTGAACCAACTCTTTGTTTAGATCATCGGCCAAACGTTCTTCTAACAAACGTCCTGCCCAAGCACCTAATGCACGTCCAGCATTTCCTTTCTCATCGAGGCTGCGTGCTAACTCTGCATCCAGTGGGCGCTCGTAGCCCAACACCAGAATTTCCTTACCTTTGGCTGTTTTAACTTCACCAATAATCGGAATTAGGTAATTTGCTGCAGCTAACCCATCTCTAGGTTTGCTTTTCCTTCTTTTTATACGTCCCGCTGCTGACCCTTTGATTACTCCGGCAACGTGATTTGCGCGAGTCCGTCCATTACGGCTATCCGCCCCGTTAAAGGTCTCATGTACCGTTTGTGCGATACCCTGCCTAAATGGTGCTTGGTTCGCTACATCCGATCTGTAGGTGCTTCTTGTGCCTTGATAGTTTTCTTTTGCATCACCTTTATAGTCACCAATACGTACCCACCCCATTTTTACCATTTTGTTATGATCTGCATCGTCAGCAATAGTGTAAGATATACGTGTCGCCGGAGACGGTATAAAACCTTTCATGCCATTCAAACGACCTGTTAAGTTGTTCCCCCTGCCGTACTCAATTCCCCTTGTACCATGAGCCTGTCCGACAAGATGCTTCATTCCTTCTTTCTCGTTCTCGGCAAGATCTTTCAACGTAGCTTTTGTGGCACTATCCAGTTCTCTGAAGGCATACAGCGTTGTCAGTTCATCTATCGCAGCTTCGACACCTTTAGGCACCTTATTGGGATCCAGATTTAACTGGTCAGCCATTATAGAGATGGCGAATGCATTTTTTAATAAATTCTCCGACGTGTTCTCACGCAACACCATGTATTTGGCTAACGCCAAAGCTTTCTTTTTATAGGCGGTACTATAGCTCGCTGAGAGACTATCTAGTTTTTCTTCCGCTTCCTGAATGAAAGCACTCTCATTTGTTTGGTTCTCAAGTAAGTCTAACGTCTTTCTTCTACCAAGTGCTGTTAGATCTGTACGTAGGACACCATGAAATAAACGCGAATGCTCTTCTTTAGTGAGTTTCCGCTCAAACATATTTTCCAATATGTCGGGAACTTTTGTTCGATAGTCCTCCCGCATTCTATCAATTAGCGTTTTGGCTTTGTTGATCATTTTATTCAAATCAAGGACATCGGACGTGTTACCCACGATGTCATTCAAAAGCTCACGTATAGCGTGGAACTTTGGTGTCTGGTTCAGCAGCATTGTATAGCCTTGAGCAACAGCATCTGACTCTTTTTCAGAACCAAAAGCAGCGACTACTTTTGCTGCCTCAAAAGCTAAATATTTAACTTTACCGCTTTTAGTTGTGTTATCAACATTTGCTTGTTTATCTTCTATAACAGCAACTGTTTTTTCCGCACCTTTGCTGATCACACCACTAACTGCTTCGTTGGCTTTGTTTGCTTGTTCAAAATAAAAGCTACGTTTTTCCTGTCTCGCTTTTGATTGTATTTCTGCGAGTGTAGTGGCCATGTTATCCAGTTGTTTATTCACTGATTGGTTTTGGTTTCCTCGTGAAGAAGCTGCTTTGGTAAGCATATTTACTGCAGCACTTCCTATCATTTCTAAGTTACCGTCGATAGAATCCTGCCACTTTTTGAAATCTTTAGGGGCAGGCATATTTTTCAATATTTCGCGTAACTGGGGATCGGTTTGAGACAGCGCATAAAATGTTGCCAGTAAATCTGATGAACCGTTTGCGTTCTTACGGATGCCCTCTTCACCAGTGATTGTGTGATAACGTCGCTTTGCGCTTCTTTTTTCTTGTGGGGTAGGTGACTCGTTGGGATAAAAATCAGACTCATGGATATTGTCCAGAACGTGTCCGTACAGCTTGTTAATTTCCCTTACAGTTGATGGATTGAGAACCATACCACTTGTCATTGTGGCGTGGATCATGAGAAAAGCATTCTCTTGTTGCGGCGTCATATCAATGTAATTTTTAGCCCTAACTTCATTCAAAGCGTCGTATGATCTCTTGAAAGCACTTATATCTGCCAGCGTGTTTGTATTTTCAAAAAATATACGCAGGGGTTTTTCAAACAGTCTTGCCACCCTTACTAGGTGGGAATCTTCGTTATCTCTCGCTTGTTCAAAAGAGTCTTCGTCATCGATGACAGCAAAAGAATCCTCTGCAAGAACTTGTCCAGCTTTTTGATGGACCGTCTTATTTCGGACTGATTTTGCGTTTGTCGTGCCGATACTAACTTTGGTTTCCGTAGGTTTACCTTTTTCAAGTTTGGTATCCATTTCGGTTGCCAAAATCACATTAGTATTAAAACGAATATTACTAAATAAGGTTACTCCGGGAGATCCTTTCAGTTTGTCGCCAAACAGCTTACGCAACTCTCTGAGGGTATTAACCAATACTTTCATGATAGGGCTGTAGATCTTTGTTTTACGTCCGATATCAATCAACCGCTGGTTAGAGAGAGACCAAGCTAAAAACTCATTAAGCTGTCGAGCAGGGTTTCCTTCCCATGCATTGAGCTCATCTAAGAGTTTTTGTGCCGCTTTTGCGTCTGCCAAGTTTAGTGGACTAAAGTCCATTTCTCTAAAGTGCTTCATTAATTTTTCTAAACGGTTGACCGCATCTTTAACGTGTTTTGGTGCACTTTTTGTATAGTACACAGCGTCAATTTTTGCGGATACGTGGGCGTGCAGCGTTTCATGCAGTACCGTTTCAGGTGCTGCGTTTGTTATGAAAACAACTTTATTTCTGATCCACGCATTACCAAACCCCAATTGTTCATCGGAGAGACCCAGATTTTCACGCATACTTTTTGTGTCGTTGCGCATCTGCAAAAGCTCTCGCTCGGAACCAAAGAAGTACGAGAAGTTTATGTGTGCGCCTTTTTTACCGAGGAGGTCATAAAAAATTTTGTCTTGTTCTCGTGAGCTACTTTGTTTCTTGGCCAAAAAAGCAGCAATTTTTTTGCCAGAAACTTTGTAAACTTTGTAACCTTTAACTTTTCGTCCTAGCTTTTTGGCTAACGCAAAATTTTCCTCGGTTTGCAGCTGTACTGGATCTGCGTCAAAATTCTGAAGATCTTCAGTACGGAGTTTGTGTAGCTCTTTTGCGTAAAGTTCGTTTAGCTTATCTGCTATTTTTTGTGCGTGTTGTTGGGGGCTACTGCCTTCTTCCCGCAAGATACCCAATGCCACGCCTGCTTTCTGCACGAATGCAGCTCCGGCTCCGGCAAGGTGATCAACAGACATATTTAAACTTTTAAGTACATTTTTCCTTGCTTGAACTTCTTGCGCTTTTACGCGCAACTCTTCTAGTTTGCCGTGCAAGTGTGTGAGTGTCACTTTAGGTGCAGATTTATTTACAAAATCCAGGTTTTTGCTTGGGAAAAACATTCGAGCTATGTCGAAGTTTTGTTCTTTAGTTAGGTTTTTAACGATCCAATCAATATTTGGAGACATCAATGTTCTTTCAAGTGACTCGTGCATCATCTTGAAAATGTTTGTGTTCATCCAGGCGTCGTACACACCTTTGTTTGCAAGAACAGAACCCTCTTTGGCTTGTGCAGCTGGAAACTCAACTCCGTCATAAACGGGCAGGGAGGTTTCTAAAACACCATTTTTGTTTCGGTAAATATTTAAAATCACACGACCATCACCAGTTCCTTGGATCGTGTAAGAACTGACTCTTACGCCAACATCAGTAGCTGCTGGTTTTAGCATGGCTACTTGAAATTTACTCGACATGCTTGTAGCAACTTTTGTCTTGTCATCAGGAACGCTTTCCAGTGTTCCGATGTGAAACTGTTGCTCGTCATTTTCGTAAATTGGTGCTTGAGCCATGCTTTCTTTTAAGATGTCGTCTAGTTGTTTTTTGCTTAATTCACGCCCGCCGTTTTTCTTTTTGGCGGCTTCCATTCTTGCATCGAATACTCGTTTGAGCAGTGTGCCTTGAATTTGGGCAATTTCTTGGCCCAACTTCATGTCGTTAATTATGTTACCTGTCGCCTCATGGATGGCTTCAGACATTGGTTCTGCAAATACAGTCTCCACAATCGAATGTAGATTTTCTTTGACTGTTCGCGGAAGAAGACCGTCTTTGGGTTTGGACAGGTAATTTTCTATAATGAACGATTTATTCGGAGAAATGTCCTTTTTATTAAACTTATGCCCTGTCACATTAAAAAAGCTTTTTCTTAAAGTAAGATCGGCAAAAAATGGGTGCTCTTTCCAAGATTTGATTTCACCATCTTTAATTTTGGACTGAACGTCAGACAGTATTTCAGACAACTGGGTTTGCATTGCAGCCACAATTTTAGCAGCAACACCGCCTTCAGCTGAACCATATGTTATTACAGTAAGAGGATTTTTTACGACGGGTCTGCCAACCGATACACTAAGCTCAGAATCCTCATCTACAGTCATCCCGAAATCAGGTAAAAGATGGTTCATGACTCTTACCAAATCAGCGAGCACCTGAACTTCTACGGAGTCTTTATTACCATTTAGAATAGAATTAAGTCTGAATTCGAATTTGGTACTAGCTTCGTTGTAAAGATCTTGCATGTCTTGGGTGATACGTCGGTAATCATTGAGTGTTGTTATATCTTCATCAAACAACATTCCTCCTCGTTGCATGGCTAGAATTTGTTCTTTTGTGAACTTGCCGCTTGCCATGTTGATAATTGCGTTAACTGGTCCGTCAGTTACGCCGTCAGCTTCCAAAGACAAACGCATGTTAAAAGTGTCTGCGCCCTCTTTTTGCGCAAGTTCCATTTCGACAACAGTTGTCAAAGCGTGCAGCATTTTAGCAGTTCTATCGCCTTTGTTGGGTACTGCTTCTTTGATAACGTCTAAGATTTTCTGCTTATCTCTTTTATCTAGTTTTTTGCCTTTAACGGCTTTCCTCAAAACGGTCAGAGCTTTGGAGTACTTACCGTTCCTTTTCATTTCTTTTTTGACTTTGTTTATAATCTGCTGGTGGTCGTCTCTTTCAACTTTCTCTCCCAGAGATTGCGCAATCGCCAACCACGCCAAGTCAACCGAGTCTTCATTTTTTAGGTCAATGGCTCGATTTGTTGCTGTGATCATTTCTCGAATAATCTTATCGGATTGTGGGGTAAAAGCTCCTTCCTGCATGAGCCGACCCACTTTCGTTGCACGCCATTTATAAAAAATAGGCACGGCATCGATCTCAATTCCGTCTAGTTCTGCGGCTTGCTTTGCTTCGTCGATGTACCCTCTCAAGCCCTCTATAGCGCGTTGTGCAGCGTTAAGGCGGCTTTCGTTTCTTTTGTAGTCCTCAATGTTCATACGGTCTTGATCGATTGGGTTGTTGCCCGTCAGTTCCATGAACAGGTCGTCACCCAGTTTATCTAGGACATCAATCAACTTACCGTTTAGCTTATGTTCAATCTGCCCCAGATTTTGAACACTTTCTCTTTCTGCTTTCTTCAAAGAGGAGAAACGGTTTTTCAGGTGTTTTCTGTTAAAATCGTTTGGATCTGGTCTGTTATTTTCCCCGACGTATCTCATCCGTTCCTGTTCAGTTTGGAACATACGGCTGAACAAATCAGGTAGTCCCCTGGTATGATCAAGCAGTTTAGCTACAGCATTTTTAGAACCGTCCTTCCCTTCTTGCCTGTCTGATATAAAACTAGGGTAATTTACGACATCTATCTGTTCTTTCCATTTACCTTTGACCTTCCTCCTTCTTTGAAACTCGACTTTATTTTTTTTGTGCGCCAGTATTTTAATTTCAACCATAGCTTCCAAAGCACTGGCTGCTAATCCTGTAACCACACCTTGCGAAATATCAGATGGCGCATTTTCATTTACTTCTATGCCCAGAAGTCGTTCAAAACGTCTTGCCACATCATGAATGACAAAATTTTGTGCATGTCCTGTTTCCCATGCTGCACGCATTGCCGGTGTAAGTTCGTGCTCTTTGACTTTGAGGCTTTTTGCCAGATCTTTATCTTTTAAGCGACGCTGCTTTGAAGCACCTGTTTGTAGGGCAAATTCCATTGCAGCCATGAAGATGCCTTCAATCGCCATGTTGTTGAAACTGTATGACCCATCTTCTTGTTGCTCTAAGAAATTAAGAGCCATGCCTTCTCTATAGTGATTTTTCAACTGGTCTTGGATTTTGGCTTTTTGTTCATTCGTTTTACCTAAAAGCCCCTCTTTGAGCTTATCCATTTCTGCCAAAAATTTGGGGTACACGTTATTAATGATAAACTCATAAGCAGCAACTTGATTGTCTGTCAGCGGATTTTTAATGCTCGCACTGTTTTCAGCCAAAGTACCGTTAGCTAGATGTTCTTTCAAAAAAGACATCGGAGAGGTTTGGTTCATGAAAGTAGATGCTTTTCCACGCTTAACGTAAGAAGCTATGAAATTATTAATCTTCTCGGTAGTTTGAACGAGAGTAGAAAAGGTCTTTTGAAGAGGCGTTTCAGGAGATATTTCCGTTGACTCGTTTGTATCTNNATCAGTCGTGCGTGCGTCAAGATTAGCTTGAACTTGTGCGCGAGCGGCAGCTTCATAAGCGTCGGCGGCTTCCTGACCTACGTTCTCTTTTATAGATGCTAGTTTTTTCTCAAGGACGTGTGTGAAGAGTCCGGCTTTGGCAGCGTCTTTTTTGCCCAACTGTCTGAACTCATCGAGCGGGTCTGTTTTAGTTACATCTTCATTCGTGGCTGTTTTTTCATTCGTGGTTGTTTTAGCTACTGGAGCATTTTGAATTTTCTTGTTTAGTTCACCTATTTTAAGTTTTTGAGGTAAGCTATTTTTCTTTCCGGTAACTTCAGCAAAAACGGTTTGCATCATTTCGTACAAATTCGAAGTAGCTGCTGCATCCATCTGAACTCTATGCGCAAAAGCAACCGAGCCAGGTTTGCCAACAAGAACATTTATGGGAGTATCTTCTTTAAGGAACGTTGTTATGCCGTTCCAAGCGTCGTAAGTTTTATTGGCTCCGTTGTCTTTTTGGGATCGATTAAGAGCGTCTACCTTGTTGTTGAGTGTTTTAGCAAACTCACCTAGCCTATGTATGGCTTCCTTTGCCATACTGTGCTCTCCTGCAGCAAGATGGCCTTTGATCTTACGATAATGTTGAACCAGTGAAGCTAACCCGTTTTCGCTGTTTCCGGATTCCCATAACTCGTCGGTGGTGTCTTCCATACTTTTAAGTGTCTTGCGATACCGCTCTTTTAAAGTTTGAGTATCACCTTCGATGACCTCACCAGTTTCTTCAGCAAAATCCTGTTTTTCTTTGTTTACTTTGTTAAAGAAATCAGCAAGTTTTTTCGTTATTTTGAGGCTTGCTTTTAGAACGGGATTGTTTCCAACCTGTTCTGCCGCTAATTCATACGTCTTCGCATCAAATGTTAATGGATCATACTGGCTGAGTATGTCTACACCCGTTGCTGCCACAACAGCTTCGTTGGAATCTTTATCGTTGTTTTTTAACGTTTCTTGTAGTTGCGAAACTAAATCGCCCCTGGCTTCGGTAGGGAGATTTAAAAAACCATTTTTTATCTTTTTGACTGTTGGGTTACTTAAAAGAGTTTTTAGATTGTTACGCATCTGTTCGTGTTTCACACGAACATCGCTGTCTTTTGGTAAACTTTCTAAAACTTCATTTGTGATATCTGCATTTGTTTTACGCAGCTTTTCAACTTGATTGAGTATCTGAAAGCCTGTGAAGAATCTTTCTTTCGACGAACTTTCTGGATTTTCCCAAACTTCCGCTAAAGAATTTATTACGTCGTATCGACTGATTGGTTTATCTTGATTTTCTCCCTTAAATTCTTTGAGTTTAGGGTAGCGTTTTGAAAGAAGGTTTTCTTCGTTTTCATCAAGAAATAAATCTTTTTTCGTGGACTCTACGACAGGTGCTGCTTGTTCTTCTGTCGAGCCGATAATCTCTTGGCCAATTTTTGCAGTCTCAGTGGCTGCTTGCGTTTGTACTGGTGATCCTGCAGCTCCTTCTTTTTGCGTTTCTGCCTCAACACGGGAGAGTTTTCTTTTAATGGCTCTGCCTGTTGCTTTTGCAGTTCCCAAAGCAGCTCTGCCGGTTACTTTTGCGGTTCCTTTAGCAATCGGCGTAAGAACTTCTG
>ENA-UZXC01000674-UZXC01000674.1-metagenome-genome-assembly--contig:-Day-2-25m-contig-674_pt1 | contig 26608 bp, 25 predicted proteins | sample MGYA00260340_ERZ794900 | MGnify/ENA metagenome assembly ERZ794900 | reverse complement strand
AGCAAACAGCCTAACGCAAAAAGATTCAATGCCAGAGCCTGAGGCCCGTTTCCAAAGGATTGCCATATCAATGGCAGAGGGACGATGAACAGCAAATTGACCCGGCCACCAACTTTGCTACGTTTAGCGCCTTGAAACGCCTCACGTTTCGGTAACTTTGAATCGTGCGGGCTATATTTCCCACTGAATTTCTGGGCCATCATACGCCTCCTGCGATCGACACGCAGAGGATCAGGATGACAAGAAGAACAAACGAAAGCTTTTGCAATCCTGTACCAGACATTAGTTTTATTCCCTGCTGACCCTTAGAGAAACTTAAGAACAATGGTCCATTTTATCTAGGGGGTAGTTCCCTGAGACTACGCTGGAGGCGAAAATTAACCGCCAGTTAGACCGAGTGAGGGTTTCCAGGTCCGGTATTAAACGTGGCAGAACAACGAAATACCACCGCGACAGCTACAGATTATTGTTCAATAGTGTGGGGGCCGTTCGTCTCCTAAAACAATGCCGCCGCCACCTTCTGCCTCACGAGCGGCTTCGCGTTGCATTAACATTTGTACGCGCTGCGTCAAATTTGCGATTTCAGTGTCCTGACGAGCGATCACGTCACTGAGTTCGTCCAAGGTGTGTGTTAGGTGGGCAATTTGTTCTTCGAGTTTTTCCATATACGTCGCGTAGAGGCCCAGTTTCGCTTGGTCAAGTCATAGGTTTCATAGTAATACGCAAACTTTGATTATTGCGCGCGCTTGTAGGGTACGCTTGCCCCGGTGGCAGGCATTGGGTACACGCCATGACGAAACCCATTCGTGAAGAGACTGTGGATATGGCCAAGCAAAAAAAAGCCCCTCGCCCAAAGGCGATCACACCAAAGGGATTCCGCGATTATTTCGGCCCTGAAGTCAGTGATCGGGCCAAAATGATGAGTCAAATTGCTGAAGTTTACGAGCATTACGGATTTGACGCGTTGGAATCGAGTGCGGTTGAAACTGTCGAGGCACTTGGCAAGTTTTTGCCAGATGTTGACCGACCAAACGAAGGCGTTTTCGCTTGGCAGGAATTTGATGAGAACGACAAAGGCGATTGGATGGCGTTGCGCTATGATCTGACCGCTCCTTTGGCGCGAGTTTATGCGCAGCACCGTAATGATCTTCCAACGCCTTATCGCCGTTATGCAATGGGGCCGGTCTGGCGCAATGAAAAGCCGGGTCCGGGGCGCTTCAAACAGTTTTATCAATGTGATGCCGACACGGTGGGTACGGCAAGCATGGCTGCAGATGCTGAGATATGTGCAATGTTGTCAGACACAATAGAAACTTTGGGTATAGCACGCGGCGATTTTCTGGTGCGAGTGAACAACCGTAAAGTCCTGAATGGTGTTTTGGAAGCTATGGGTTTGCAGGATAGCGAAGGGGCGCGGGACAACGTCCTGCGAACGATCGACAAATTCGATAAGTTGGGTGAGGCTGGCGTCCGCGCTTTGCTCACGAAAGGGCGCCTTGATGCATCGGGGGCCTATATTGATGGTGTGGGGCTGACAGAAGATCAGGCAGAACCGGTAATCGCATTTCTGACGTCAAAGGCCGATGATGTTGTGAAAACTTTTGACAATTTGCGCGCTGCCATTGGCGCGTCAAAGATTGGTGCTGAGGGAATTTTTGAGCTTGAGCAGATTGGTGATTTGTTATCGGCGGGCGGTTATGACGCCAGCCGAATCTCGATTGATCCTTCGGTTGTTCGTGGGCTTGGTTATTACACGGGCCCCGTCTACGAGGCTGAGTTAACATTTGAGATATTAGACGAGAAAGGGCGTAAACGTCAGTTTGGTTCGGTCGCAGGTGGCGGTCGCTACGATGATCTCGTCAAGCGCTTTACCGGTCAGGCCGTACCGGCAACCGGTGTGTCCATAGGTATTGATAGATTGCTTGCGGCTTTGCGCGAAAAAGGCCGTGTAGGTAGCGTGACCCGAGGGCCTGTGGTGGTCACCGTAATGGATCGAGACCGAATGGCGGATTACCAAGTTATGGTTACAGAATTGCGTAATGCAGGCATCCGGGCCGAAGTCTACCTCGGCAATCCCAAGAATTTTGGAAACCAGCTGAAATATGCAGATAAGCGTAACTCCCCGGTTGCCGTTATTGAAGGGGGAGACGAGAAAGAAAGTGGTATTGTTCAGGTCAAAGACCTGGTTTTGGGCGCAAAGATTGCTCAGAGTGCCACTTTGGAGGAGTGGAAGGAACGTCCAAGTCAGTTTGAAGTGCCACGCGGTGATCTTGTAGCCAAGGTACGCGAAATTTTGCAAGGGCAGAACGATTGATGTCGACGAAGGCGAAAGTCCGTGCCCGTGCAGCCCAACTGCGCCGTGCGTTTGAGGACGCAGGGGGCGAATTCGTTGAGGCCGCTATGCTTCAACCGGCCGAAATACTATTGGATCTTTATGGCGAAGATATCAGGGCAAGAGCCTACGTCACCAGTGACGCCTTGCGTGGCGAACAGATGCTGCGTCCAGATTTTACCGTTCCGGTCGTTCAGATGCACATGGATCATGGTGCTGAACCGGCGCGCTACACGTACGCAGGTGAAGTGTTTCGGCGGCAGGAAGACGATGATACGCGAGAAAGTGAATATGTGCAGGTTGGTTTCGAAATATTTGACCGGGAAGAACCTGCCGCGGCTGACGCAGAGGTATTCTCTGTAATTGGCGATACGTTGTCAGGGGTTAGTCTGCGGGCGGCAACTGGCGACATTGGAATACTTACAGCGGCGGTTCGGGGTTTGGAGACGACCGAACGTCGTAAGAGGGCATTGCTGCGCCATATCTGGCGCCCACGGCGTTTCCGGGCATTGCTGGACCGCTTTTCTGGACGTGGCCGAAAAGTTTCTAGCCGAACGACATTGATCCAATCGTCAGATCCGATGAAGCATGACTTTCCTGATATCGGCATGCGTACACAGACTGAGGTGGCCGAACGGATCGACGCGCTACGAGAAGATGCCGCGGCACCGCCTATCAGTGCGCGCGAAGTTGGATTAATTGATGCGCTGCTCAACGTTCGCGAAACCTTGCCATTTGCGCTTGAGCATTTACGCGATCTAGCGGTTGATATGCCCGCCATTACCGATGCGACACTTCGTTTGCAGGAGCGAATTGAAGCGATGAGTGCCCGCGGTGTGGATGTGACAAACCTTGAGTTCGAAGCCAGCTACGGGCGAACATCAATGGAGTATTATGACGGCTTTGTCTTTGGGTTTTACGCTCCGGGAAGGGCGGATTTACCACCGGTTGCAACTGGTGGGCGTTATGATGCACTGACCCGTGTTTTGGGGCAGGGCAGTGAAATTCCAGCGGTAGGCGGTGTGATCCGCCCAGGCCTTTTGCTCGACTTGGAGGTAAGCGCATGACCATCAAGTTGGGAGTGCCGTCTAAAGGCAGGCTTATGGATAAAACGTTTGACTGGTTTCAGTCTCGCGGTGTGACGTTATCACGGACCGGTTCAAATCGAGAATATGCCGGGGCAGTAGCAGGCATTGACGGGGTAGATCTAGTCTTGCTTTCGGCAGGTGAAATTCCTCGCGAACTAATGGCAGGGCGCATTCACTTGGGCGTAACTGGTACAGACCTTGTGCGAGAAAAACTGGGTCGCTGGGAGCAACAGGTTGAAGAAGTGGCTCCCATGGGATTCGGTAAGGCTGATTTGATCATTGCAGTTCCAAGTTGCTGGGTGGACGTTAACACCCTGGATGATCTGGACGCAGCAGCGGCCGCCTTCCGGGAACATCACGGGTACCGGATGCGCATTGCGACCAAATATCATCGGCTAGTGCGGGAATATTTGCGCGATAACGGAGTGGCAGACTATCAGCTGGTTGACAGCCAGGGCGCGACCGAGGGCACTGTGAAAAATTTGACTGCCGAGGCAGTGGCCGACATCACGTCGACAGGAGAAACACTTTGGGCGAACCACCTAAAAATTCTTTTGGATGGACCTATTTTGAGGTCTCAGGCAACCTTGTGGCGCAGTCGGATGACTGAGCCAAATGATGCAGATAGAGCCACCCAATCTCAGTTACTGAACATGCTGGGTTAAAGGACACCGATTTCCGCTAGAGCCCGGTTCATATCATCTGGCAGAGCGTCATCATTTCCTCGAGTGTCAGGAAGATCTGCTGGACTATCGATGGGGGCAAGATACCTCCAGCCTTGAAAGGGACGTTTCAGGGCTGAGTGGGTTCGACGCACCGTCGGGTCGAGCACGATAGCGCACCGCCGGATACCGTCAGAGCCAATCACTTCGTCTAATCGCATGATCGATTGGCGACATTGGATCGCTCCCTTGATAACCCAAAAGATCGAACCACCTTGGAGTAACTCGGCCTCACGTTTGGGCCACATCCGGGTGACGTGGCGCGGCAATCCGCCCGGTTCTTGTGCGGCACGTTGCTGCTGCCAATCGATGAGCGTGTCCACACTTTCAGATCCGACGGAGAGTTTTACCAAATTGATGTACTTTTCCACAGCTTACTCACAGATTCTTCCCAAGGGTTAACTCAATATTGTAGATCGCTAGCGTGAGACATCAAGCAGTTGTGCCGCGAGGGCATTTCGAGTTAGCCTGACAACCTCTCCACGGGTCAAGAAATACAAGGAATCACTTGATGAGTCGTTTTGCTGCCCCCATCGCCGAACAGATCTGGGACATGAAGTACCGTTTCAAAGAAGCTGATGGTACGCCTATTGACCAAACGGTCGAGGATAGTTGGCGCCGGATTGCTCGAAGTCTGGCTGCCGTAGAAAAAGATCCGGCAGTTTGGGAAGGCAAGTTTTACGCAGCGCTTGAAGATTTCAAGTATTTGCCTGCGGGTCGGATCACAGCAGGTGCTGGAACCGCGCGTAAGGTGACTTTGTTTAATTGCTTTGTGATGGGCACGATCCCTGACAGCATGGGTGGCATCTTTGACATGCTGAAAGAGGCAGCTTTGACGATGCAGCAGGGCGGCGGCATCGGATATGATTTTTCAACAATTCGCCCACGTGGAGCTGACGTTGTCGGGGTGGCAGCCGACGCAAGCGGGCCGCTGTCCTTCATGGACGTTTGGGACGCCATGTGTCGCACCATAATGAGCGCAGGAAGTCGCCGTGGCGCGATGATGGCGACGATGCGATGTGATCACCCGGATATTGAACAGTTTATAACCGCTAAATCGGATCCGGCCCGATTGCGGATGTTCAATATGTCTGTGCTGGTGACAGATTCCTTCATGGAAGCTGTCAGGGCAGATGGATCATGGGAACTGAAATTTGACGATAAAGTATATCATACTGTCCAGGCAAGCGACCTGTGGAACAAGATCATGCAGAATACCTATGATCATGCTGAGCCGGGCGTCATCTTCATTGACCGCATAAACAAAATGAACAATCTGAATTATGTTGAGTCGATTGCTGCGACGAACCCATGCGGTGAACAGCCTTTGCCGCCTTATGGAGCTTGCTTGCTCGGTTCGATCAATTTAGCACGCTTGGTGAAAAATCCATTTGAAGGTGACGCGACCCTTAATGCCGAGGATCTTTCTGACCTCGTCGCGACGGCAGTACGCATGATGGACAACGTGGTGGATGCGTCTAAATTCCCGTTGCCAGAGCAGGCCGCGGAAGCTCAGGCCAAACGGCGTATCGGACTGGGTGTTACGGGGCTGGCGGATGCGTTGTTGATGATTGGGCTGCAATATGGTTCAGCCGCCGCAGCGAGTCAGACTGAACGTTGGTTGGGAGCAATCGCTCGTGCCGCCTATCTGGCGTCGGCGCAATTGGCATCAGAAAAAGGTGCCTTTCCACTATTTGACAGCAAAAAATATTTGAGTGGTGGTCTTGCGAGCCAATTGGATGATGATGTGAAGGCAGAAATTGCCAAGCACGGTATCCGCAACGCCTTGCTCACGTCAATTGCTCCGACGGGCACGATTTCCCTTTACGCCGGAAACGTCAGTTCAGGAGTCGAGCCCGTGTTCGCTTACGCCTACACTCGAAAGGTTCTGCAAAAAGATGGATCGCGGACAGAAGAGGAAGTGGTGGACTACGCAGTACAAATGTGGCGGGATAAGTTTGGCGACACGGCGTTGCCGGATTATTTTGTAAACGCTCAAACACTGGAGCCGGCCGCCCATGTGCGTATGCAGGCCGCGGCACAAAAGTGGGTCGACTCAAGTATCTCAAAAACAATTAACTGCCCCGAAGATATCAGTTTTGATGCGTTCAAGGATGTGTACTTGCAGGCATGGGATAGCGGATGCAAAGGCTGTACTACCTACCGACCAAATGACGTGACCGGATCAGTGCTAGCCGTTTCGGAAACGGCTGAAAATGCTCCTGGTGAAAACCCCGCTGATCACGTGAGTGATAGCGGAGAAGTTATCTATATGTCGGAGCCGCTTGAACGACCGCAAACACTTGAAGGTGCCACCTATAAACTCAGGTGGCCTGACAGCGAGCATGCGATTTATCTGACCGTAAATGATGTTATTATCAACGGTCATCGTCGTCCGTTCGAAGTGTTTATAAATTCCAAGAACATGGAACATTACGCCTGGACGCTTGCACTGACCCGAATGATATCGGCTGTATTTCGGCGTGGCGGTGATGTGTCGTTTGTGGTCGAGGAACTGAAGGCAGTATTTGACCCTCGAGGTGGCGCATGGATGGAAGGCAAGTATATCCCGTCGATCCTTGCAGCGATTGGTGGTGTGGTCGAACGGCATATGATTGCAATAGGGTTCATTGAGGGTGAGGGCATGGGACTGAAAACGGACCCCAAAGCCGAGGCTGTCGCTGTTGGAGATCCGCCTCGTGGCAAGGCTTGTCCGAGTTGCGGACAATTCGATATGCGCATGGTGGAGGGCTGTATGACCTGTGCAAGCTGTGGTCATTCAAAGTGCGGGTGACATGTTGATGGAAATTTTCGCTAACGGAAGTAGACCGACGAGGAAAGCCAGCTCTTCTTATTTCACGGGAACGGTTTGGCAGGATCCAGTCGTAGAGGCACCTGCTCCTTCAAGAGTTCGTGCGCTCAGAGTCGCATTCGAGCCGGCCTCTCGCACAGCGTGGCACACGCATCCGCTTGGACAAACTTTGCATGTTTTGACGGGTGTTGGGCTAATATGTTCTCGAAATTCTTGTCCGCGTATCATCTGTGCTGGGGACACAGTCTGGATCCCTCCAGACGAGGAACATTGGCATGGAGCAACCAAGGATAACGCAATGGTGCATTTGGCAGTCCAAGAAGCATTGGAAGGTACGGTTGCAACTTGGCTAGAACACGTCAGTGAAAGCGACTACGAAAAAATGCCGAAGTAGTGTCTTCAAATGAGCTTACACGTAGGACGTGGAGAAAGCCTTTCTTTTGCGCGAGCAAGATCGTGCCCGCAGCCGCGTGCGATTGCGCTTAAGTGAAATTTCAGACAGTCAACGTTGGAATCGGTCCTACTGGCCCCACCCGGCGTCCTGCATTTCGCGCAGCCGGCTTGCAGTGCGCTCGAATTCGAAGGTGCCCTCGCCCTCGACGTATAACATTTCTGGATCTGCAGCAGCAGAGCAAATCAGGCGAACCTTGGCCTCATAAAGCGCGTCGATCAGGGTAACAAATCGTTTTGCTTCATTGAAGTTGTGGCGGGAAAGGCGAGGAATGTTCTCTAAGATTAGCACTTTGACAGCACTTGCTATCGCCAGATAGTCGCCCGGACCAAGCATTCTACTGCAAAGGTCGAAAAATGATGCGCGCGCGACTCCGTTTCGATAGGCGGGTAATTGGACCTGTCGACCCTTCACAGTCAAAACCAGCGGATCAGCCCTACCACCAGAAAGATCTTGCCAGATTTCTTGGATTTTTGTGCGCGCTTCTGTACCGGCTTGAACGAAATAAACTTGGTTTCCGGATAGGCGATTTTGGCGATAATCGTTGGGACTGACTAATTCCCAGACCCGCATGTTTTGGTTGATTAAATCAATGAACGGCAAAAAGAGTTGGCGGTTCAATCCGTTCTTGTAAAGGTCGGTGGGGACACGGTTGGACGTGGTCACCACAACTGTACCGGCGTTGAATAATTGTTCAAATAGGCGCCCAACAATCATTGCGTCGGTTATGTCAGTGATTTGCATCTCATCAAAAGCCAGAAGCCTGACATTGTCGGATACGGCCTTGGCGACTGGTTGGAGCGCATCATCAACTCCGTTCTTTCGTGCCTGGTGCATTGCCTCGTGGATTTCCTGCATGAAGGCGTGGAAATGAACGCGACGAACTGGTACGTTCAACGAGGTGATGAAAAGATCCATCAACATGGATTTACCGCGACCAACTCCACCCCACAGATAAACGCCCTGCACTGCTTCTTGAGCTGGCTTACGAAACCAGGCCTTTTTTTGTGGCTTTTGAAGCTCGGTGCGAATGCGCTCAAACTGCGGCAGAACGGCTTCTTGCGCGTCGTCTTTTAGCAGCTCTCCACTCGCGACTTTGGAAGAGTAAATTTCGAGCAAGTTGGTCATGTAATTGACATAACCAATACGCGCGGTTGGGGGAAGACGCGGATTGCCTTGACGGATCACGATTTGCGCACCGACAAATCCTGAATTGACCAGATCATAACCTATCGCCATTCTGTTTTTTGTGCAGCAGGAGGCTACTATGCCGCAAAAATTATCGCTCTTCACGCCGGTGTTGGTAGTCGGATCCGTGATTATATTGGTGTCGTTTGGCATCCGCGCGAGCTTTGGCGTTTTCCAAATTCCGATTGCGGAAGAGTTTGGGTGGCTGCGCAGTGAGTTTTCTTTGGCGATAGCGATCCAGAGTTTGGCCTGGGGGATTGGGCAGCCTATTTTTGGTGCTATTGCTGAGAAAATTGGTGACCGACCAGCAATTGTAATGGGGGCGTTAATATACGCGTTGGGTTTGGTTTTATCGTCTATCGCAGTCACCCCAGAGGCCCACCAACTTTACGAGGTCCTCGTGGGCTTTGGTATCGCCGGGACGGGCCTTGGTGTTATTCTCGCCGTGGTGGGCCGGGCAAGCACAGATGAAAATCGGTCAATGTCATTGGCAATTGTGGCGGTTGCAGGATCAGTTGGTCAGGTTTTGGGGGCTCCAACGGCTGAGTGGATGCTTTCTATGACAAGCTGGCAGAACACCTTCCTTATATTCGCGGCCGCTATTTTATTGTTATTGCTATTGCTGCCGATGATGCGGACACCCGCAATTAGCCGCGCTGAGCTGGAAGAAAGCATGGGAACAATCCTCTCGCGTGCGTTCAAGGATCCATCTTTTACATTAATATTCCTTGGATTTTTTAGCTGCGGATATCAACTTGGTTTCATTACTGCGCATTTTCCGGCGATGGTCACCGAGGCCTGTTCTGTGATTGACCCCGCAGGGGTTTTGGCAAGCATTGGTATTTCAACCACGTCCGCATTGGGGGCAATTGCTATTTCCGTTATCGGTTTAGCGAATATTGTTGGAACACTGACGGCTGGCTGGGCTGGCAAGCGATATCAGAAAAAATATCTTTTAGCGGGGATTTACACGGGCCGCACAATCGCATCGACTGTTTTCATCCTGCTGCCGGTCACACCGATGAGCGTAATTATCTTTTCTGCGGCAATGGGCGCAATGTGGCTTGCGACTGTCCCGCTGACTTCTGGTCTTATCGCCTATCTATACGGGTTACGCTACATGGGTACTCTCTATGGGATCGTTTTTTTCAGCCACCAACTTGGTGGATTCCTTGGTGTTTGGTTGGGTGGGCGCATGTACGATATATATGGGGACTACACAGCAGTCTGGTGGGTAGGCATTGCTGTCGGCGCGTTCAGCGCGATCGTACACCTGCCAATCCGAGAAAAGCGACGTTTGGTGGCGGTGTGATAATTTTATACGATATGAATTTGGCGCAAAAAAGTATAAATATTTTGATCAACCTTTACGGTCTGCAGGCCTATGGCGATGGGTCTATGCCTTTTCAAGACGCCTGATACTGCTCCAAGATGTAGCACGATGTCATGAGGTCCAAATGGGCACCACCGCCATTTTTGAAGAGTGTAATCTCATCATCGGATTGGCGGCGAAATGTGGCAAGGTCATAATAATCTGCCAACACGTGATCGCGTCTGATCACTCCTCGTGACAGCGGAATTTTGAGTTCGCCTATGTGATCCAGCGTTGTTTCAAAGCTGTCAACAAACACGCGCGATCGTTGCAATGCAGTGTCGTCGGCTTCTCGCATATCGGGTCGGTATGCACCAATAAGGTCGATATGATGTCCTGGGCGCAACCATTCCCCTCTTATTATAGGTTCCGTTGACATGGTGGCACAGGTAACTATGTCAGCCTCTTTTACGGCAGCAGCTAAGTCGGTGGTAATTTGCAGCCCATTTATCTCTGCGGCCATCTTCTTGGCATTCTCCGCGGAGCGGTTCCAGACTGAAAACTGTGCTGCCGGAAACACAGAGGAATAGGCTGCATGGAGGTTACGACCTACTGTCCCAGCGCCAACAATCAAAATTTTTCGGCTGTCGGGTCGAGCAAGACGGCGGGCTGCCAAAAGACTATCACCTGCGGTTTTCCATTTGGTAACGAGGTGAAAATCAAGGAGTGCCGACAAGATACCGCGCGTATCATCGAATAAAGTGACTGCACCATGAATCATTGGAACATCTTGCGTTGGGTTATCAGGGAAAACTGTTGCAGACTTCACAGCGATGCCAAGTCCGTCGATCCAGGCTTGGCGTTGCAGGAGTGTATCTTTGCCCCGATAGAGAAAGCTGTCTGAGATTTCAGCCTTTGGCAGGGTATGCCCAGCAGTAAGCGCATCGGTCAAACCTACCCAGCATAGATTTTTTTGGCCTTCCGCTAAGGGAATGATAACAGTCATTTTGCATCCTCGGTAGAGAGCAACCCTTCAGCAACAAGTCGGTTTGCCCAACCCTGTGGATCAGTAAAAAGATGTGTTTTCCATCCACGATCAGCGGCTGCTTTGATATTCTCTACACGATCATCGGTGAACAAAAGTCTTTCCGGATTTAGGCCGCAATCCTGTTCGACATATTGATAAATTTCTGGATCAGGTTTGATCATCTTCAGGCGACCTGAAACATACTCCCTGTCGAACTCTTTTAAAAAAGGATAGGCATCCTGAGAACGTGGAAAGTTGTCATGGCCAAAATTGGTGAGCGTAAAAACAGTTATTCCTTTACGTTTGAGTTCACATAGAAGGCGTGCGGAATGTGAAATCTCAGGAGCTGCGATCTCGTTCCAGTTATCATGCCACATCCGCAATTCGTGTTCCCATTCGGGAAAGCGCGGTATCAGTGAATTTACTGTGTCCAACAGTGCAGCGCCTTTGTCTATTTCTAGGTGATGGGAATGTATGTCTATGGCTGAAAAAAACGCCTTGCGGCGTTCTGTTCCGACTGTTTGATCGTAGAAATTTTCTGGGTGCCATTCTATCAGAACGTTACCGATGTCAAAGATGACTGCGTCAATGTTGTTCATGGGTGTCCTGTAAAAGGTTGGATTTACCTAATCCTAACGCCGGGTTCGAGGGCGGTCTACTCCGCGTTCTCCGCCAACAAGGTTTTCGCGCCAAAAGACGAAGAGGCCAGCTCCTATTATCAGGACCATACCCAACCATGTTGTTGATCGTGGCCATTCATCAAAGACGAGAATTCCGAGTGTTACTGCTATCGGCATTGCTGAATATTCCAATGGTGCGATCAGGCTGGCCTCTGAAATGCGATAGGCTTGGCTGATGAAAAAGCCGCCGCATGCGCTGGCGAGGCCAAGCATCGCTAGCAGCCACCAATCCGATATGGCGGGCCAAAACCAACCTCGCAGGAGAAAATCAAACATACTGTGGCCGCCGCTGTCATATGCGCCATGTCCAAGGGTTAGCCCGATGCAACTGCTGACGAAAATGAAAACAATTTGAATNNGTGCCAATTTTGCGCGTCATTACATGCAGGGCCGCATAGGCGACAGCGGCGATCAGTGGCAGCAGTAAAGCAAAATTGAATACCCTTGCACCCGGTTGGATCATGATCAAAACTCCCAGCATTCCGACCGCTACGGCGAGAATGCGGCGAGGGCCGATATGCTCCTTAAGAAAGAGCGCTGAGAAGGCGGTAATGATCAAAGGTGAAATAAAAAAAACGGCTACGGCGTCGGCTAACGGTAAAACTGATAGGCCGAGGAAGAATGTAGTATTTGCAAATACCACGCAAAACCCACGTAGCATGTGCATGCCAAGCCGTTGAGTACGCAAGACCTTGAAGCTGCCATAAAGTGGAACAATGACAAGCAGCAAAAAAGTTAATGCAATCACCGAGCGAAATAACACGATCTCATGTAGGGCATAATTACCAGACAGAAACTTGATGATGACGTCGTTGATTGAAAAGAAAAATGTTGCAAGTAGGGCTGAAAGCGGCCCTAAGGGAATGCGATTGATCATTGGCACAGTTGTTCCTTCAACCGTGCTGCGGTCTAGCCCAAAAGCGACAAGGCGCGGACGAATTTACTGACATATATGGAACTTGCGATTTCGCAGAAACCTTTAGTAATTGAGTGCATCAACGCATGAGTTTTGCTGCCCGAAGTTCACGCTCCAGCGCATCGAGAAACCGCGAGCGGTCGGCTTTTGTGAAGCCTTTGCCGCCGCCTTGCCGAAATGGGTCTGCGGCGCGCAGGTCACTCATCAGGTCACGTGTGGCGAGCACATTGCCGATGTTGGCGTCCGTCAAGGCTTCGCCATTGTGCTTCAAGACCCTTGCGCCACTTTCCACACATTTGGCGGCCAACGGTATGTCGCCAGTGATAACTACATCCCCCTTTTTGGCGCGGTCTGCAATCCACATATCGGCCAAATCGGGGCCTTCGGGCACGATTACATTTTCAACCAACGGGTTATGCGATGGTCGTAACCCACCGTTGGAGACCACGTAAATTTTTGTTTTGTGTCGAGTGCCAACGCGCTCAATCTCGGATTTTACCGGGCAGGCGTCGGCATCCACGTATATCGCTGTCATCAGTTGGTATGTCCGGTCAATCAATCTGCATAGAGGGCTTCAGCGTGGAAGGAGATATGGTCTTCCATGAAAGTGGAGACAAAGAAGTAACTGTGGTCGTAGCCTTTTTGCATGCGCAAAATGGCTTCTTGTCGGCGTGAGTTTGCAGCTTGGGCAAGAGCTTCGGGACGTAACAGATCTATGAATTGGTCATCGGTGCCGGTGTCGACGAGCAGGGGGCCGTCAAAGCCTTTGTCTTTCATCAGAAGTGTTGCATCGTGAGCGGCCCAAGCCGCTTTGTCGTCGCCCAAATAAGCATTGAACTGTTTGCGTCCCCATTCTGTTGCTGTCGGATTTGCGATTGGGGCAAAGGCTGAGACCGAACGAAATCGTTTGGGAATCCCCATCGCAAGCGTTAATGCGCCGTGCCCACCCATGGAATGGCCAGTAATTGACTGACGGGACATATCGAGTGGAAAATTCTCCTGAAGAAGAGAAGGTAAATCTTCTGCAATATAATCCCACATGTTGTAATGCGGCATCCATGGCGATTGTGTTGCGTTGATGTAAAAGCCTGCGCCTTTCCCAAGATCATATTCTTCGTCGTCCGCTACTTGGTCACCACGTGGGCTCGTGTCGGGAAAGACTAAAGCGATGCCTTGCTCTGCGGCCCATTGTTGCGCTCCAGCTTTAACCATCGCATTTTCATGCGTGCAAGTCAGTCCTGAAAGGAACCATAAAAGGGGAACTTGGCCGAATTTTGCCTCTTCCGGCAGGAATAGCCCAAAAGTCATTTCGCAGCGACAAGTCTGCGAAAGGTGATTGTATACGCCCTGCACACCGCCACAGGCGCGGTTTTCGGAAACGGTTTCCATGATTGTTTCTCCGTTGAATCGCATGCTTTGGCGTTACGATGTCAGAACTGGCCGACCCATGCAATTACCAGTGATACCGTTGCGATGCTAAAAACGGTTGAAAACAATATAGCCGTCGAGGCGCGATGCGGTGCAACGTCATAGTGTTGGGCCAGCATATAAACATTGCCTGCAACTGGCAGTGCTGCGGCCGAGATGACCACGCCAGCGGTATAAGCATCTATCGGGAACAAATAAAGGACCGCGATAGCCACGAAAAATGGATGTAATCCCAATTTGCAAAATGACAGCCAGAGCGCGATCTGAACTTGTCCGGCAGATTTGCTGGCAAGAGAGGCGCCTATCGCGAACAAAGCTCCAGGTGTAGCTGCGCCGCCTAAAATAGCAAGAAACTCGTTCATTGGCTCTGGGATTGGTATTGCCAAGGCGGACCAGACCAAGCCCGAACTGATTGCCACGATCATAGGGTTTCGCAGCAGTCCTAGACCAACTGTCCGCAACATGAGAATGCTTAATTGTCCATCGCGTGTACCGGTGATCAGAATGACAATCAGACTAGAGAAAACGATCAAATCTACCGCGAGTACAAGGATTACCGGACCAATAGCTTGTTCACCCAAGAGAAGGACAAGCATTGGTGCTCCAAGAAAACCGACATTTCCAATTACTGCACATTGCGCTTCCATGGCTGCGGTTGGAACATCGAGCTTGCGAACAAAGGCCACGGCAGTGGCAATGCCGTAGACGAACGCTGTTCCCCATAAATACCCACCCACGAGCCTCCAATTCAGAACATTTGCTAGGCTGAGGTTGGCTGAAAAACGAAATAGCATTGCAGATAAGGCAAAGTAGAAAACGAATTTTGTCAGATATGACGTGGCCTCTTCGCTGAAAAACCGTGTGCGCCCTGCCCAGTATCCAAGGCTGATCAGTGCGAAAAAAGGCAGTGTCTTGAGAAAAATCGCCAGCATAAAAGATTGGTAGCAGTTTGCGCGCCGCGTTCAAATCCCTAGAATTGACGTACTAGCGTCTGGTGGGGTGCGCGAAGTTCCTGAAATTTCGTACATTGGCTATGTTCAAACGGGGGCAAACGCTTACGAAAAAAATCTTGTAAGATGTTTAAAAATGCTTGGGTGGCGAACTTGATATTTGCAGGTCGAAAACCTCCAGATGTTATCCTGAGCCGATCAAGGCACCGGCGGCAAAAACAAGTGCGCCGCCCAGAACGACTTGAAAAGTGGCCCGCAGGAAGGGGGTATCCATGAATTTGTTTTGGATCCAAACAATGGCCCATAGTTCGACAAAAACAACAATCAGTGCAATTACGGTTGCTGTCCAAAAATCAGTTATTAAATATGGCAAGGCATGACCCAGTCCACCGAGCGTGGTCATGATCCCAGACGCAAAACCACGTTTTACCGGACTGCCACGCCCAGACAGTTGACCGTCGTCAGAGGCAGCCTCGGTGAACCCCATTGAAATACCAGCGCCAACTGAGGCAGCGAGGCCCACAAGAAAAGTCGTCCATGTGTCTTGGGTGGCGAAAGCTGTTGCGAAGATTGGGGCGAGCGTGGAGACGGATCCGTCCATTAAACCTGCAAGGCCCGGTTGTACCCATGTTAGTATGAACTGCCGTCGCGCATTTTCATTTTCGTCAGCGCGGGTGTTCTGGTCGAGAATGTCTTTTTCGAGTGACTTTGCCTTATTTTGATGCCCGGCTTCAGCGGCGGCAAGATCGCCAAGTAATTTGCGGGTGTCTGCATCAGAAGTATGTTGAGCGGCGGCAAGGTAGAATCGCTCAGCATCGTGCTCCATGGCTTCGGCTTCAGCACGAATGCGGTCGATTCCCAGATTGGAAATGAGCCAGACCGGACGTCTTGCATAATAACCAGCGACATGTTCGCGCCGAATTAACGGTATAGTTTCACCGAACCGTTGAATATGTAGATCAATAAGCCGTTTGCGGTGCTGATCCTCCTCAAAAGCCATACCATCGAACGTAGCGGCCGTGGCGGGAAACTCTGCACGCAGTAACTCTGCATAGCTACGATAGATGCGGGCGTCATCTTCTTCGGAGGAAATCGCTAGTGCGATGATTTCTTGTTCACTCAAGTCGCGAAAGTGTTTGCGCTGGGTAAGGAAACGCATGCTTAGACCTTTGTATTTGGATAGTGTTAAGCTAGGTTTTCAGGACGTGATTGACAAGCGCTGGGCAACCCTTGCTGAAAGGGCTCTGTTAATTTTATAAACAGAGCATGAATTGATGGGATTTTGATGAACGAAGCTTCTCCTACAATCCGTAAAGGACGAAAGTTCGAACAGGTGTTGGCAACGGCACGTGAGCTTTTCCTTCAATTGGGATTCGAAGGAGTTGGTGTTGATGAAATTGCTCGACAGGCGAGTGTTTCAAAAGCAACTTTGTATGCCTATTTTCCTGATAAGCGACACCTTTTCATGGAAGTGGCACGGCTGGAATGTGCTCACCAGGCAGAGCGTCTAGAGGCTAAAATCGATCCTGATGCGTCTGTTCCTGAGGTTTTAGGAGTGGTTGGTCGCGGGTTTCTGGAGATAGTTTTGTCTGAGTTTGGGCGCAATATGTTCCGCGTATGCGTCAGCGAAGGTGTCAAATTCCCGGAATTGGGTCGACAGTTTTACGAAAGTGGTCCTGCTGTGATGCGAGCCGGGATGACTGAGTTTCTTGAAGCGGGCGTGGCCCGTGGTGAACTTGACATTGACGACGTGAGCCTTGCAGCGGATCAATTTCCAGAGCTCTGCAAAGCATCTGTGTTTTTGCGGCTTGTGACAGGAATTCAGACGGAATTTTCCGCTGCTGAGATTGACCGTATCATCGATGGGGCGGTTGAGACTTTTATGGCGCGCTTCGGTTCGCGGTCGGGTTAAAATGCAAGGATGCTAGAAGACTGCTGATAGTCCGCGCACAACCATAAGTTTGACGTCAGGAAGGCATATGGTGTTGGTCGAAAGTAAGTCTGATCGCAAAAAAATGCGTACGTGATCGCGCTAAGCTACAGTGTTTTTTTGGCGAGCTAGCAGCCGGGTTTGTACCTGCAGAGAAAGTCGTTCAATTCGCTAAAAAGGTTTTTTCTCTCGTCTTCCGATAAGAAACTACCGAGCTCAACGGTTCTGCCGTTACCAGTAAGAGTCACATAATGCGGCACTGGCCCGCCGTGAGCGTGGAGTTCGCATCTGGCCCAGTAAACGTTACAATCCCATTGCTGAACGGCACCACGCGCTGGCCGGTGGGTCAGGGTTAGCATCGTGTTGTCCAGACAAAGATCTTCGAGAATGTCTCCATCACGGTAGGAGCGCTCTAATCCCCACCACAAAGCGCCGACTACAATAAGGATAAACGGCAGAATGCCCCAAAGCGCCACGGACCCCAGAAGCCCGTAGAGTGGAATTGTACCAAGTGCGAAAGCCAAAAGAATAATCGCTGCAAATCCACGGCGTGGCAATGAACGGTGCGGCCAAAGTGTCAGCACCGTTCTGGTGTTAAGATCGTTCGAGGTCCAGCAATATGGCATATGATGCGTCGCAAAATTTGGGGGGGGGATAATACTCTTCCCAAGGAGATGGCGCTCGGGGGAGTGGTTAAGAAACATTTTGGATCTGGTAAAGAAGAGGCCCTGGGCAATACGCTCCAGGGCCTCCATGACATTATCCTAGAGGCTTAGCGCTTAGTGCGCATGGCCTTTGTCCCAGTCTTCCTGTTTGGGTAGGACCTCGAAGGTATGCTCTGGGGGTGGGCTAGGCAGCGTCCATTCGAGTGTATCAGCATATTCGTTCCAATAGTTATTCTCTGTGATGCGTGCACCACGGAACAATGTGTAGAAAACGATGCCAAAGAACAGGATAAACGACGCAAAAGACAGTAAAGCTCCATAAGTCGAAATCTTGTTCCAATAGGCAAATGCTTCAGGATAGTCGATGTAGCGACGCGGCATTCCCTGTCTTCCCAAGAAGTGTTGGGGGAAAAAGGTCAGATTTACGCCAATGAAGAACATCCAAAAGTGAATTTTCGCCGGAAGTTCGGGGTACTGTCGCCCAGTCATCTTGCCTATATAAAAATAGACCCCGGCAAATATGGTAAAGGCCGCCCCCATCGACATGGTGTAGTGGAAGTGCGCTACAACATAGTAAGTGTCATGGTAGGCTCGGTCTACGCCAGCCTGCGCTAGGACGATGCCCGTCACGCCGCCCATCGTGAATAGGATAAGAAAACCGAAAGCAAACAGCATCGGAGCGCGAAATTCAACAGAACCGCCCCACATGGTTGCTATCCAGCTGAAGATCTTGATCCCCGTTGGTACCGCAATGACCATTGTTGCTAGCATGAAGTACGATTGCTGGGTCAAGCTCATACCCACAGTGTACATGTGGTGCGCCCACACGACAAAGCCCAACGCACCAATCGCAATGATTGCCCATACCATTGGTAGGTAACCAAACACAGGTTTCCGGGAGAATGTTGCGATTACGTGGGAGATCAACCCGAACCCGGGGAGGATCACGATGTACACTTCCGGGTGTCCAAAAAACCAGAGGATGTGCTGATATAAAATCGGATCACCGCCGCCAGCTGGATCAAAAAACGTCGTCCCAAAGTTTCGGTCCGTTAAAAGCATGGTGATTGCACCAGCCAAAACTGGCAAGGCGAGCAGAATTAACCACGCGGTTACAAAAATCGACCAGCTGAACAGTGGGACTTTGAAGAGTGTCATGCCTGGGGCGCGCATGTTCAAAAACGTAGTGATCATATTGATGGCGCCGAGTATTGATGACGCGCCAGAGACGTGGACGGCAAATATTGCCAAGTCCATAGACATGCCGCTTTCTGACGTAGAGAGCGGTGGATATAAAACCCATCCGACGCCTGATCCAAGCTGATCATTGCCGCCAGGACTGAACATCGAAGCAATGCCGAGCGACGTACCCGCAACATAGAGCCAAAAGCTTAAGTTGTTCATCCGCGGGAACGCCATGTCGGGCGCACCTATCTGTAGCGGCATGAAGTAGTTGCCAAAACCACCAAACAGCGCTGGGATCACAACAAAGAACATCATCAATACACCGTGATAGGTGATCAAAACGTTCCAAAGGTGTCCATTCGGAGTACATGGCCCGTCACCGCCGAGGAAGCGCGCGCCCTCCAAACACATGTATTGGACGCCGGGGTCCATCAACTCAAGGCGCATCAGGACAGTAAAGAAGACTGCAATTAGGCCCACAAAGGCCGAAACTATCAAATAAAGAAGACCGATGTCTTTGTGGTTAGTTGACATAAACCACCGGGTGAAAAACCCACGGTCATCTTGATGGTCGTGGCTGTTAATGGCTGCGTCTGCCATGTCTTGCCTCCTGTTTAATGTTCAAAAGACGCAAGGATTCTCACCTTGCCTCGATATTTTGATCACTTTGTAAAGGGGAGAAGGAGCTGCGGCAATGTTCGTCTTTGACGCAGATCAAAAAAAAATTTCGCAGAGACTTGATCTGACACCCCGGCGGTGTTCCGCCGGAGTATTTTTAATGGGTTTGGACCGCATTTATTCGGATGCAGCCGCCGCAGGTGCGACTGACGCCAGCCATGCGGCAACATCTTCTCCGCCCTTTTTCAGCTTGAAAGACATTTTGGATTTTTTCGCGAAGCCGTTTTTGCCTAGCCATTTTTTCGGATCTTTGGTGTATTCAGCCAAGGTGTCCTCGGTCCAAACAAACCCTGCCTCAGCGGCCTCTTTCAGTCCTGAGCCATATTTAAAGTCTTCTGAGCCTGCGACACGGCCGATCACTCCGTAGAGGTTGGGACCGGTTTTCCCGCCCTTCACAATAGCTTCACCGTCTGGAGAGATCACCGAGTGGCAGGACTTACACTTTTTGAAGCCTTTTTCTCCTTTTCCAACATCGCCCTCTGCAATTGCTGGTGCGGCTAAGGCTAACATGGTGGCGGCTGATGCGATGATAAGTTTCATAGATTGCCTCTTTGATAGAGTGGTTTCAAGATTGTTTCGCAGCTTTGTTCAAAGTGAGGGAATGTGCAACGCGCAAAAGCGCGCGGGGTGCATGGAATACGCAAACGTGATTGAACCGTGCCACTTTGACGCGAAATGCTGGGATGTGCGTATCCCCATTTGTGGTCACCCACATATTATTCAGGCGAATCGGCCATAGCAAACACCTAAAAGTGGTTATGCTTCTCGCATTCGTTGCTGTTCTTTTGTGGCGTCCAAGAAAAAAATTTTGCGTGTGTGCGTAGATACGATTATTGACTTGGATGTTAGCCGACACAGAGACTGCAACGACTGCAGTATTTAACAAGTCGGCATGATCATTTTTGACTCAGCTTCATCACGGTTGATCGCGCGGTTTGTCTATAATTCACAGAACTAAAAATTATGCCGCAAATTTTCACTAAGTTGGTGTTTTGGGAAAAGTCATACACCTGCTTAATCTTTAAAAGTTCTTGAGAAAACCTGCTCAAAACAATGCCGTAGAGCAACGTCGATGTCGTCCATCGTTACGGGTAGGCCAAGGTCGACGAGTGATGTCACACCATAGTCGGTTATGCCGCAAGGTACGATACCCGAGAAATGTTCCAAGTCAGGTTCAACGTTTATCGAGATCCCATGAAAGCTGACCCATTTCCGGAGGCGGATGCCAATTGCGGCAATCTTATCTTCAGCCACAGCGCCGGTAGCGGTAAGAGGTTTGTCGTCACGTTGTATCCAAACACCAACGCGTCCTTCGCGAATTTTGCCGGTGAGGTTGAACTCAGCGAGTGTAGCGATAACCCACTTTTCAAGCTGCTCGACGAATAATCGGACGTCTTTTCCGCGCCTATTGAGATTGAGCATCACGTAAGCCACGCGCTGGCCTGGGCCGTGATAGGTATATTGCCCACCCCGTTTGCTTGTGTAGACCGGAAATCTGTCGGGATCTGTGAGGTCTTTGGGCTTGGCGGATGTGCCCGCGGTGTACAGCGGTGGATGCTCAACAAGCCAAATACATTCATCTAAAGTGTTCGCTGCTATGCCTGCTGCGCGCTCCTCCATAAAAGTCACAGCTGCTTCATAGTCGGTTAGACCGTCAGAGATGATCCATTCAACCATGGCTTTTTCCAAACTTACTCACAAGCTATCGGTTAAAGTGTCGAGTACTGGAATGTCCAGAGCTTTGCGTCTCCTGATTAGTTTTTAAAGATAACACAGGACTGCTTTTTGCCTCTTCACAACGCGGTCCACCTCGAATATACGCCGAGAAGCCACCAAGGCATGTGCGGTCGTGGCGGAATTGGTAGACGCGCAGCGTTGAGGTCGCTGTTCTTTAACCGGAGTGGAAGTTCGAGTCTTCTCGACCGCACCATTATCTATACCCAAAGTTTTGAAATTAATGGATAGTAGGGCTGACTGATATCCTCAGCCCCACATCCAGCCAACATTGGTCAACCGCCATAATAAGTGTCGTCGATCCATTTTTGGACCTCCGACACGTTTAAAACGGATCTTCTTCCCGCCTTGTAGATTTTGATCTTACCCCTCTTTCTTTGCCGATAGATGGTGTCTTGGGATACGCCAAACCACTTGGGCGCTTCTTTCAATGGCACGAAGATGGTCTACAACTCAGGATTCACTGACGCGGCCTGTCGGATATAAGTAACTTCATCGTGTTGCCGGAGTTGCATCGTTTTCGGTGGGATACCCGCCCCTCTCGGGGGCCACCCAGCCAACACAAAGCGCCAGCGGCATGGGATCAAACGATCTTTCTTTTTGCGCCAATTTGTGCACACTCCAAGCCAATATTTTGCCGAAAGGAGTTTCCAAATGAAAGTCACTCTCAGCTATGGTAAACCTTCCAACAAGAGCTGGAAGGTAAAGGGTGGGGATGCCAACACTTTGTTTGCCAATCTCAACAAGAACGGTTTCTGGGGGCGCTACAGGTCAAACGTGTCGGCTTCGTGGTCCGGCAAAGGCGCCAAGATCGACGCAGTCAAGCTCACCGCTAAGCCGGTGGTCCTTATGCCGTCCTGGACCGAGTACAGTAAGATCAAGGCAGGGCAGAAAAGCTGGGACAAGATGTGGAAGGCGCTCAAGAAACATGAGGACAATCACCACACCATCTTTGATACCTCTGCTAAGGCTTTCAAGAAAAAGCTGGAAGTCGAGGGCGACCTTGACCCAAAGGACATGAAGAAAACGTGGGAGACTTACCAGAAGGATGCTCAAAAACTGCAGGACGACTACGACAAGAAATCCAAACACGGCAAAAACGAGGGCGTGATCCTCGATGCATGGTAGATCGTAGGCGCAACGTGAGTGTTGACGGAGTGTGCGTCAGTCGAAACGTGGGCCGCGTGTATCGATATTGCAACGCGACCACTGCGCCGTGCATGGCCTAAGCAGGTATCGACGGCGGGCTATACAAGAAGCAGATATTCGCAGCGCAATTTATCAACGTCTTCCTGTGCGAGCCTCACAGCCCGTGGCAACGCGGTACAAACGAAAACACCAACTGTCTGCTGCGACAGTACTTCGCTTTGGGGAAACGGGTTTTGTGAAAGATTCAACGGGTGCATGAGTGACGAGCTTCTGAATGGGGAAATCTTCTACTTGCTGAGAGAAGCCCAGATCATCAACGAAGCATGGAGGAAACACTACAATTTCAAGAGTTAGCACAACACTTTAAGCTATCGCCCACCAGCGCCGGAAACCAGCATTCCAATGGAAATCAGGTCAACCATGCAGTAACAATCGAATTGGACCTGCTTAATACGGTTGCCCAGGAATCCAACTGAGGTGGGATCGTGGAAAAGCCGAGCAAACCACAATTGAATTTTGGAAACTTGAAGTAAGCGACCTCGCTTTACACGGTAAAAGCAAGGATTGAATCGACTTGCGGACTGAACATACTTTAGACCGTCTTGAGGTTTAACGCAGGGGGCACAGCAGTGGTTTTGAAACGGCATGAAAAGCGACGCTTCCTAAAGGGAATGCCCACTTCATGGCTCATTCTGCGATACTTCAATGGGCCGTTGTAGAGCTTGAAGCCCCCCAGATAGTCTTGCTTTTCACCAACTTCCCACAGCTGCGGGAATGTTTCCTTTGCCCTTTCGATAGCGTCTGAAAGCGTCTCTTCGTTCATGATAAAACCTGCCTATGTCGGCAAGCCTTCATCACTCATGCCCGTGCGCTTGCCTTCAGGATATCAATAGGACCGCAGCGTTTCGCAAAGTTTAAAGGAAACCTTAAAGGCATAATCCAGGGGCAGTTCTGCCGCCCGAAAAGGTTCTAACCGAAAAGTAATTTTGACGGACTCTCCCCATTACGTCGCACAAAAGAAACAAGAAACTAGAGTTTAGAAACATTTTCCTCAACGCTTAGGAAACGAAATCCTTGAGGTTTGTAACAAATTTCTAATGATACTGTTGTTGCCGCGCGGATTATCAGGTCGCTCTAATTTGAGGTATCGTCTGGTCGGAACCTTGATTTAAGCTGGTTCTCCACAGGGAATTTTCGCATTCCTGCATGATGCTTTCGAGGATAAATTTGCTTTAAATTGAAAAGCCGTGGTCCTGCCTATCCCCTATATCTCCCTCAAACGATTTTCGTTCTGATCGGCTCGGTTAGTCCGCTAAATCTCCCTCAAGAAATTAGTTAATACAAAGACAGGCACCAAAACGCGCGCTCAAAAGACATCATTTACATTTGCGTCGAGTGCCGTCTAGTCTCAAAAGGAGATATGTTGAAGGAATTTCATTGTGAAACAAATCACATTAGCCGTGGCCTTCCTGGTGATGTTCACCACTTCAGTATTCTCGCAAGACTACGGCAAGGGTTTAACTGCTTTCAAGGCTGGCAATTATGCAACTGCTCTTCGGGAGTGGAAACCGTTAGCCGAGCAAGGAGATGCTAGAGCTCAAGACTATTTGGGTCACATGTACTACTTTGGCAGAGGCGTCCCTCAGGAATATGCAGAAGCGGTTAAGTGGTACCGCAAAGCTGCTGAGCAGGGAGAAACTGGTGCTAAAGTCGACTTAGGCATCTTGTACGAAGTAGCTAACGGCGTCCCTCAGGACAACATCATGGCGCACATGTGGTACAACATTGCGAGCGCTAATGCTTAATACATTTGTGTTACAAGGAACAAAATAGCCAAACAGATGTCCGCTGAAGACATCTCAAAAGCTCGCGCATTGGCAAGAGAATGTATGCGCAGCAACTACCAGAAGTGTGGGTACTGAAGGTGAAACAGACACCAACTGACGGTAAACGGTTTGGTGTTTAAAATGGCGGCATTTGATTAATTCTTTGCATCATTACAGTGGGAATACAGAGAGTAAGGCAAGGCCAAACCCTTTGAGACCTGCTGCAAGTGGTTCATTGAGAAATATCCTGAGTAGTCTAAGCAAGTTGAAAAGGTTTGGTTCTCGGACGAATACCCCAACAAGCGACAAAGCCAGAACTTGGGAACTGGGCAACTAAAATTATGATAACATCGTTAAAATAAGTTAGGTTTGAGGTACAAATCATGTTTGGGTATTGTTTAAGACGTTTAATATTAATTTTTTTAATATTTAATATACAAACGCTATCCGTTGCCGCAAATGATGTGCTCACAACTCAGAAACTCTTAACTGAACTTGGGTATAACCCTGGCCCAATTGATGGAAGTTATGGAGGCAAGACTAGGCTTGCACTAGAAGATTATTACACTGATCAAAGAAGGACATTTGACGGTAAGTTAGATCTTAATGAAGTTATAGATTTAATAGCTTCATTTGAGACGTTGATGTCATCAAAGTCTGAACTTAAAAAACCAGTACATATGCAGCATGCAAGATATTCTAATTATATTGCCACCTCATTTCGAGACTTAAAAGTAAATAAAAATTTTACACTGATTGATAATTTTGCGTCTTTTATTGAAACCCAAAATAAAAAAACCCGGGGAAGACTTCCTAATTCATTAGGCCCACTACATTATTTAAAAAATGAAGCTTCAAGTCTAGATGCTTGCACAAATATTTTTGATAAAACATCCGTTCAAAATGCCAAACAACCTTCGTTAACGGGCACTTTAAAAATACATGATCTTGCGATAAATTGTGCAACAATTATTTCCCAAGTATTTCTAAATGACCCAAAAAAAGGCATAAATATTTACCGTAAAATTCTTCAAAACTGGCTTGAAAATGGTATCATACAAAATCCAAATGCGTTTTTGGGTAAAATCTCAAGAAAAAATACCCAAAATTGGGCTTATGCCATAAGTAGTTTTGTACCGAATATTCTTGCTCACTACGCTATTTATCATAGGTTGTATGATTTAGATCACTTCACCCATCAAAATATTATTTTGATGGGTGAAGCATTTTTTGCCCAATGGGATTATTACCCATTTCTTACTAAGCAGGATCAATGGAGATCGAAATTATGCAACCTAAAAAGCCAAACAAAAGTAATAAAAAGTACTAATGATCATTGTGGCTCATATACTTTTCGAATGGCGACTGGAGGAATTTATTTTGGTTTAGAGTTTAATAGCCAAATCGCATTTGATACAGGTGTAAGAAATCTTGAAGTCATGTTAGCAACCTTCAATAAGGATGCGATTTACGTATCTCAAGCCGAACGAGGAATTTGCGCACTTGGTTATATGGGCCAATTTCCACCACATTTTGAACTAATTCATTATGCTTTTCAAAAGGCCTATGGAATTGATTTTATAAATATTAAAAATATCAATGGTGTAACACCTGCAGAAGCTTATTTAAAGCTATGGAAAGTAGCGCATGATCCTCTGGATACATTAGTTAAATATTGGAATGGACATGATCAAATGAGCTGTTCAGAAAATGGTAAAAATCAATTAGAAATGGTTGAACAACTGACAAAATACCCAAGCAGTTATCGAGAATTCTGGAATGGATTTAATGATAAAAAATTTATTCTTTTATCACCCTTTTTGGCGCTACAAGAACTACCAGAAGAATGGAAAGTTACCTTTCAATCGGACATAGATAGAAGCTTTCCCTTCGAGTCTGAGATTCAAGATATAGATATGGTCGGAATAAATCCATTTTTAATGCAATTTTCGTTAGGAAGTTTTAATGCAGAGCAAAAAAGATTAATCGAAGAAAAGCGCACTGTAAAACAAGCAGAACGTTTGCGATTACAAAATAAGTTAAAGCAGTATGATGGCACTTACAAAGTTCATCTTGAGTTAAGACGAAGTGTTAATGATAATCAGGTCTACCAACCTTTAGGATCTATAATATTAAGATTTAATCGTGGGCAAGCAAAATTGGATCAAACCAGCATATTATATCAAGCATTTGGTTTAAATGGAATAACATTCTCACTTGATCAAAATGGCTATGTGGTTGCCAGTGGACAGATTTTTGCAGAGCGAAATTATGAGAAAAAATGTATTAATATTGCTGGTAATCTAAATTCAAATCAAAAAATGATTCCAATATTGAATAATAATTGCAGGATAAATGACCAACATTTAACCATGAAATTTGAAAAAATTTCGCATGAACCAGACTTTGATGTGACTAATGAAGGTGAGATTGAAAATCTGGATGGCAATTATGATGTACGGTGGTTCATAAAAGGTCTTAATTCTGTTGCCAGGACACTTCATGCGAAAGATACACTAGCTCTATCCAATGGAA
>ENA-UZXC01001100-UZXC01001100.1-metagenome-genome-assembly--contig:-Day-2-25m-contig-1100_pt1 | contig 28301 bp, 29 predicted proteins | sample MGYA00260340_ERZ794900 | MGnify/ENA metagenome assembly ERZ794900 | reverse complement strand
TAAAATTCCAATTTTAAAAGTTAATAAATTAACTGTCTTTTATGATACTAACATTATACTTAAAGATATTTCATTTAATCTATATAAGGGTGAAACGCTGGGAATTGTAGGCGAGTCTGGATCTGGAAAATCTACAATAGCTAAGTCTATTTTAGGACTTATTGAAATTCATAATGGAGAGATCCTTTTTAAAAATAAAGACACAAGTCAAATAGCCAATTCTGTGTTCAGAAAAAAAGTTCAGCTGATATTTCAAGACCCCTACTCGTCTTTAAATCCAGAAATTTCAGTTGGCAGTTCTATAATGGAGCCAATGATTGCACACAAAATCTTTAGTTCTAAATTCGAAACAAAATGTAGAGTTCTAGAACTCTTAAACCAGGTTGGATTATCCAAAAATGATTTTAAGAAATTTCCTGACCAATTTTCTGGAGGACAAAGACAAAGGATAGTCATAGCAAGAGCTTTAGCTCTAAATCCTGAAGTTATAATATGTGACGAATCGGTATCGGCTTTAGACGTTTCTGTTCAAGCACAGATATTAAATTTACTAAGTGATTTAAAGGAAAAATATCTTTTCACATTTCTTTTTATCTCTCACGATATGTCAGTTATAAAATATTTTACCGACAGATTAATTGTATTAAAAAAAGGGGAAATTATTGAACTAAATGAAACTGACTTTTTGTTCGAACATCCAAAAAAATCGTATACTAAATCATTACTTAGGGCTAGTGATTTTTAAATAAAAAAATATGAATCTTGAAATGGTTTTTGATTGGTTTTTACAATTACATTCCCTCTGGGCTGTTCTAACGCTTTCAATTATATTTTACTCAATTTTAAGATTTTTTTTTAAAGCATACCAAAATAAAATTTTTAAACCCTTAGACTTGAGAGTTGCTCTTTTTACACTTATATTCTCTCATATTCAATTTGCAATTGGAATTATATTGTATTTTATATCACCGAAATTTAAATGGTGGGGAAACGGTATTGAACAAATAATTCAAAATGATCAATATTTTTTTTATTTATTGAAGCACCCTGCTTTAAATATTTTAGGATTACTTTCAGTCACTATAGGATGGTCTCTTTTCAAAAAAGCAAAAACTAATCATAAAAGATTTATTCGCTTAGGAATATTTTACTTATTTGGATTTTTATTAATATTACTTTCTGTACCTTTTGAAAATTGGTTATAAAAAAACGCTCCCTTAAATTAAGAGAGCGTAAACCAAACCATTAATAAATTCTTAAACTTTATTATTATTAATAAATTTAATTTTAAATTGTTTAGCGGATTCATAAAATTTTGTTAATCTTTATAATATGAATAATAAATATGCTGTACTTGGTGGCGGAAGTTGGGGAACTGCAATAGTAAAAATGCTTTGTGAAAATAACAATATTGTAAACTGGTATGTTAGAAATGAAGAAGATGTTCTGTTTATAAAAAACAAGGGTAGAAATGCCAAATACTTACGGTCTGTAATTTTTAAAAAATCAAAAATCAATCCCAGTTCTTCAATTAAAGAAATAGTTGATAAATCGGATATTATTATTTTAGCTATTCCATCACCTTTTTTAGATACTGAACTAAAAAAAATAAAGGACCTTATCAAAGACAAAGTTCTGTTTTCCGCTTTAAAAGGAGTTGTTCCAGAGTCTCACATGATCGTTAGTGAACATTTAAATGAGTTTTATAACATTCCTTTTTCAAAAATAGGAATTATTACTGGCCCTTGTCATGCTGAAGAAGTTGCACTTGAAAAATTATCATATCTAACAGTTGCCTGTAAAAATGAACTTAAAGCTAAAGAAATGGCAAACGCTTTGAGATCAAGCTATATTAATGTTAAAGTTTCAAAAGACACTATGGGTGTTGAATATGCTGCAATGTTAAAAAACATATATGCTATAGTTGCAGGAATATGTCACGGACTTGGATATGGAGATAATTTTCAAAGTGTTTTAATTAGCAATTGCGTTCGAGAAATGAAAAAATTTGTATACAATATATACAAAACCAACAGAGACATAAACGATTCTGAATACTTAGGAGATTTATTAGTCACATGTTATTCCTCATTTAGCAGGAATAGAACTTTAGGAAATATGATAGGTAAAGGATATACTTTGAAAGCCGCTATTTCAGAAATGTCTATGATATCTGAGGGATTTTATGCAACGAAAAATGCTTACGAATTAATTGAAAACCATTCCCGTGAATTTAACATAATCTTTTCTGCATATCAAATTCTTTATAAAAATTCGAATCCTAAAACAACAATAAAAATATTAACTGAAAAGCTAGATTGAATCTTTAAATTGATTAATGAACCTTACGTCGTTATCGTATAATATCCTTATATCTTCAATTTGGTAAAGAAGCATAGCTATTCTTTCAATACCCATTCCAAAAGCAAAACCTGAATATTTACTTGAATCTATCTTACAATTATCTAAAACATTTGGATCAATCATTCCACAACCCATTATCTCAAGCCAACCTGTTCCTTTAGTAATTCTATAATCAGTTTCAGATTCTAAGCCCCAGTATATATCCACTTCAGCACTAGGCTCGGTAAAAGGGAAGTAAGATGGTCTCAATCTTATTTTAGATTTACCAAACAGTTCCTTTGTAAAATAAAGCAAGGTTTGTTTTAAATCGGCAAATGAAACGTTTTCGTCAATATAAAGCCCCTCTATTTGATGAAAAAAACAATGTGATCTAGCGGAAATGTCTTCGTTTCTGTAAACTCTTCCAGGAGATATAGTCCGAATTGGAGGTTCGTTCTCTTCCATATGTCTAATTTGAACAGAAGAAGTGTGGGTTCTTAAAAGTAGGTCTGGATCTTTTTTTATAAAAAAGGTATCTTGCATATCTCTAGCAGGATGATGCATTGGCAAATTTAAAGCAGTAAAATTATGCCAATCATCTTCAATCTCAGGACCTTCGGAAACGTTAAACCCAATTTTATAAAATATGTCTATTATTTTATCTCTGATAATTGATATTGGATGTCTTGAACCAAGCTCAATCATTGAGGCCGGCTTAGTTAAATCAAAATCCGTAACCTTATTGCCAACATCTTTGCCAAGAGCTTTTTTAAGTTCTTCAATTTTTTTTAGAGTTACATTTTTTAATTCATTAATTGCTAATCCATACTCCTTTTTTTTCGAAGATTCAACCTTCTTAAACTCAGAAAAATAGTGACTAACATATCCTTTTTTTCCAATAAAATCTATTCGAAATTTTTCTAGTTCATCAATATTCTTTGTTGAGAAACTTAATGCTTGTTGAATTTTTTTTTGTATTTCTTCAATCATAAATTGATATAAACATTGCCTCAAAAATACTCATTTTCATTTATTCAATTAGTTGTTTTTCAATAAAATAATTTATTATAGATTCTTTCATTAAAATACTTTGTTCTCCTGATTTTAAATTTGGTAATTTATTAATTATTTTATAATGTGGCCAACCATCTTTATCCACATAATCAAATTCATAAAATCCATAGGGTTCTAATAAACGACATATTGCAATATGCATAAGATCAATTTTTTGATCTTTATTAAATTTTATATTCGGATTTCCTAATTCCTGAACACCTATTAAGTAAATAACACTTTCAATGTCTAGATCATCACCTTTATTAAATTCATTACTTAAAATATTCAAAATGCTTTCCCACTTGACACTTAAATCCTTTTTTGATTCCATTTAAATATAATTTCAATTGTTGAAAACAATATACCTATATTTGAAAATAAAATCTTGAATTACTTAGATATTTTTATCGTATGCCTAATAGGGTTTGGGTTTTATAGAGGTTTTTCCAAGGGCCTAATAATTGAATTAACCTCTATTCTAGCTTTAATTCTAGGGGCATATGGATCTGTAAAGTTTTCGAGCTTAACGTTTGAATTTATAAACAACACTTTTCCAAATCAATTAGAATCAATAGAAGAGTCATATATAAAAATTTTCTCCTTTGCCTTAACCTTTATCATTATTCTTGTAAGTATTTCTGTTGCAGGAAAAGCGTTAACAAAAGTTGCTAAAATTCTTTTTTTAGGATTCTTAAATAAACTATTTGGAGGATTATTTGGTGCTACAAAATATATTCTCATAGTTTCTTTTTGTTTTGTATTCTTTGAAAATATTAACTCTGAACTCTCCTTTGTTAACAGTGAAAGTTTTGAATCAACTTTTTTATACCGTCCTGTTTTAAACGTAGGCAACCAATTGTTAAACCTTTTTAATTTAAGTAGTAATTCAATCAATTTTTTTAATTGATTTGGATTCCATCCATCCGCTTGCGCCATTACTTAATTCTACTGAAACCCAATCGTCAAGTTCGTCTATGATATTGACTTTAGTGCCCTCGTGCAAATTAAACTGAATTTCGCTTCTATAATTAGGTTCTGTTCTAAAATCTATTTTTTTCTCAAAAATTATAGCTTGAATATTAGATTTTTGATTTTCAAATTTTGTAACACCTGTTAATATAAAAATAATGGTGAGACAAAAAAAAGTTGATGACAATATGAAATAATTTTTTTTAGCATTGCTATCCTTTTTAAAAAAATAAATCACAAATAGAATTAAGAAAAAATACAAAAACACAATCCCTAAAACAAGCCACTGTTTTATAGAAAAAAACATTGATATGTAATTAATAAAATCTGATAATTGATTTGAGGGCAATTGGTCTATTTTATCAATTAACATATTTTGAGAATAGGTTAAATTATTAAGTATGTCCTTATCGTTTGGGTTTAATTTCAAGGCTTTTTCAAAGTAATATATACTGTTAGGAATATCATTTAATTTATAATAACAATTTCCCAGGTTAAAGTATAACTCGTCCGAATGTTCTCCGTTATTAATTATTTTAACAAATAAATTAATCGCTTCATTATAATCTCCTTTATTGTATAGCTCAACACCAGATTTAAAGCGAACTTCGTTTTCTGTTTGAGAGAAAATAATTCCACAAAAAAAGAAGCTACAAAGAATAATTATTTTTTTCATTTTAAATTTCTTTATCCATTTTTGTAATGACCTTTACTGCGTTTTCATAATCATTATTTATTTCAACATCAGAAGCAGGTGTAAACCGTGCAAACTCACAATTTTCAATTAATTTAATAAATAATTCCAAGGACTCTTTTTCAATATCTTTACTGTAAAGCAATCTCGAAATCTTTTCTTTACTATAATCCGAGGTTTCAATAAACAGTTTTGATTTCAAAAAATTATGAAGTGCTTTTTCTAAAGCGATATAAAACACATCTTTATTTTCTAAATTTTTTCTAGCATCTGATAAATATTTTTTGGCAAGCTTGTTAGCCCTCCTTGATCTCGATTCTTTTAATTTGGAATTTGTAATGTTCTTTGATTTAAAAAATATAAATAGCAACAAAATTGCTAATACTGGAAATATTAAAATTAAATAAAAACTTAATGAATATATAAAAGGGTTCGAGTTGATTTTGACTAAATCGGAATTAGTTTTAATAAACTTAAACTGATTAATTGAAGGCAAAATATTTTGTGATTTCTGGGTATTTGTTATGTTAATATTATTATCTGAAGACAACGGCCCCTCTAAAACATTAATTATTAGATCATCAGAGTTAATTGTTTCATATTTATTTAATTGAGGATTAAAAAAAGTAAACTCAACAGAGCTTACAGGATACTTTCCTTGAAACTGAGGGACTAGCGTATAGGTATTTGAAATAAAACCTTTCATTCCTGTAAGGCTTGTTGATACTTTTTCATTGTATTCAGGATCATACTTCTCCAGGGAACTTGGTACCTGAACAGATGGGGGTGAAAACAGTTTTAAATTTCCTTTTCCTGAAACTTTAACAGTCGCTTGTAAAGATTCTGAAGCGTTTAACTCTGTTTTATTTGTGTTTAATTTAATATCAAATTTTCCAACCGCTCCGTTAAAACTTTCAGGGGCATTGACAGGTAATGCTTTAACATTAATTGATCTTTTGCCTGCTGTTACTTTTTTTGAAACTTGATTATATATCCTATTCCCAAAAAAATCTCTTCTGTTTGTAGGAACATCAACAGAAACATCTAATGAAAGAGGGAGAATATCAAGTTTTCCTGATTTTTGTGGATATAAAACAGTTTTTTTCCAAGTAACAAAATTATAATTATCCCCCTTAAAAGATCCTCGCTCAATTTGTAACCTAGGAATTTTTATGTTTTGAGACCAAAAATTTTCAAATTCAGGCGTTTCAATTTCTCCAACATTAGTGACATTAATTTGAGGAGAGTAGAATAATTTATACACAATTGAAATGCCCTCATTTAAATAAGGGTTAGTATTTGAAATCTCCGCTACTAAATGTAGGTTTTCATTAACAACGTAAGTAGGATCATTTGGATCTTTACTTACCGCAACGGATTCACTCACACTTATTTTAACTGGCAACGTTTTATAAATATTATCGTCTATTTCTATAGTAGCTTGCCCAATTGTAAGTGGACCTTTCTTGATAGGGGTTAAGAAATATGTATAACTTTTAGAAAAAGTTCTCTTGCCGTTTACCCACATATTACTAACTGATTGGTTAGGGCCCCCAACAACTGTAAATCCATTGAAGCTAGGTGGAGTAAAGTTGTCTCCATCTTTGTTCATTTTAAAATCAACCCTAAGGTTCTCATTAATTCCTAAAGATTTTTTACTCAAAACAGCCTCAAAGCTAATAGTATCATCCTGAGCATTTACATTACTAATTATAGTAATGGCAAAAAATAAAAATATATAAAATCTTAGTTTCATGTTTTAATTACCAGTCTTTTTTGTTCTTAACAGGACTTCCTTTCATTTTCTTTTTGTTAATTTTTTGTTGAACTTTTTTTTCTTGGTTATCCATTGCTTTAAGCAAGTTTTTTAGCTGCTCTGGAGATATTTTATTTGGTTTAGGTTTTTCTTTTTTATTGTCTTTCTTGTCCTTNNNTCCTTGTCCTTCTTGTCCTTGTCCTTCTTGTCCTTGTCCTTCTTATCTTTATCGTCTTTTTTATTGTCTTTTTGTTCGTTTTTCAATAATTCTTTTGCTAATGCATAATTGTACCTCGTTTCGTCATCAGTTGGATTATTAAGTAATGCGTTTTTAAATGAATTGACAGCATTTTGATAATCTTCATTTTGCATGTATATATTGCCCAAATTATGAAAAGATTTGTGAAGGGTTTCTTTGCTTTTTGTTTTTTTTATCGACGATTTATATTGATTTATTGCCTCCTGTTTCAATTCACTCCTATAAAATGAATTTGCTAAATTATAAGAAGCTTTTATATTTAAAGAATCCTTGGAAATTGACTCTCTATAAAATTTTTCAGCTTCAATTAAATTCTTGTCAGCAAATTCAACATTACCATCCAATGTCAAATTATTTGAATCCTTATTAATAGCTATTTCTTGAGAGTTAACTTTAATAATTAATAATAATAATATGATTCTATTCATTAAATAAATTTAGTTTTTTTACCCAATATGTTTTCTTTTCAAAAATAAATAATTCCAAACTTAGAAAAAGAATTGCAAATCCTATAAACCACTGAAATTGATCTTTATATGCTACAAATTGTTTAGACTCAAATTCTTTTTTATCCATTTCTTTTAATCTTTCAATAATCGCTTGCACAACTGACTCTGTACTCCCCCCTCCAATATAAATTCCGTTTGAGGAATTTGCTATATTTTTTAACAAATCCACATTTAGTTTTGTAATAACTACGTCTCCATTTTGATCTTTTTTATATGACTTAACTATATCATTTTCTTTTAACGGTATTGGCGACCCTTTTGTTGACCCTAATCCAATTGTAATAATGGTTATTCCAGAATTCTTTACAATTTCTGTAATATTTTGGTTTTCGATTTGATGATCTTCTCCATCTGAGAGAATACATAAGACTCTATTGGTTTGATTTTCATCATCGTAGAACTCTTTTGCTAAATTAATAGACTCCAAAACAGCTGTGCCCTGAGAAGATAACATATCTGTTGTTAAACTTTGTAAAAAAGTTTTAGCAGTTGAATAATCATCAGTTATTGGAAGTATGGGTAGAGCTGAAGCTGCATATGCTATTACACCAACTCTATCGTTATTTAATTTATTAATAATTTCCGAAACTATTCTTTTAGCTTTTTCTAAACGATTAGGAGCTATATCTTCAGCCAACATACTTTTTGAAACATCAACAGCAAAAACTAAATCAACTCCCTCCCTTTTAACAGTTTTAAGCTCAGTTCCAATTTTTGGATTGACAAGTGATATAGTTGAGAATATTATAAAAAGAATTAATAAAAATAATTTAATTTTTGGTTTAAAAGTGGAAATATTAGGGCTCAAAACTTTAAGTAAATCTGACGAAATATATTTAATTTGTGTTCTTTTTCTCCAACTATTTAAAAATAAAAATCCTACAACTAGCACTGGAATTATTGCTAATAAATAAAAATAAAATTGTTCTTCTAACTGATACATTTATATAAAACTTTTAAATAATGTTGTTCTTAAAATCCACTCTAACAATATTAAAACAATGGAGATTAAAACAAATCCTCTATAAATTTCTTTAGCATTTGTATATTTAAATTCTTCCACATCAGTTTTTTCAAGTTTATTAATTTCTTGATATATTTCTTTGAGTTTTTTATTATCAGTGGCTCTAAAATACAATCCTCCTGTTTTAGAAGCTATCGATTTTAAAAGCTTTTCGTCAATTTCAACTTTTGTTAAGCCATATCTAAAAGAACCATCTGGGTTTAAAGCTATGGGAGCTAGAGCGTTCCCATTACTTCCAAGTCCAATGGTGTATGTTTTTATTCCAAATGAAAGCGCTAAATCTGCAGAAGTATTTGGATCTATAAACCCTGAATTGTTTACTCCATCAGTAAGCAAAATAATAACTTTACTTTTAGCTTTGCTGTTTTTAAGTCTGTTAACAGATGTGGCTAAACCCATTCCAATTGCAGTTCCATCTTCAATTATCCCGTCAAAATTTATTTCATCTAAAGAATTTACTATAATTGACTTATCTGTTGTAACTGGTGTCTTAGTATAACTTTCACCTGCATAAACAACTAAACCAATTCTATCGTTAACTCTATCATAAATAAATTCTTTAGCAACTTCTTTTAATGCTTCAAGTCTATTGGGTTTTAAATCTTGGGCAAGCATGCTTGACGATACATCTACTGCAATAACAATATCAATTCCCCTACTTTTTTTAGTTTGTGTAGAAATATCTATTATTTGTGGTCTAGCTAAGGCAATAATCATTAACACCAAAGCTATATGTCGTAAAAAATCTAGAAAGGGATAAAGGGTAATTTTTAATGATGCTTTACTAAATGAATCAATTGAAGAAATGCTAAGTTTAGAACTTTTGAGATGTTTAATTTTATAATTAATAATAACAAAGAAAACAACGCCTACAATAAGCCATAAAAATTCAGGATTGGAAAATGTAATATTATTAAACATTTTATTTTTTATTAAAGTCTATTGAACTTTCAATTTTAGTTCTAATTTGTTTTGCATACTTATTGTCCCTATCAGTAATAATATTTAAAGTTTGAGTTCCTCCGTTTTCAAAAAACGACAAGCTGGAATATTCTTTTTTGATTGAAATTTTTTCGTTATTAAGATAATCAAAAGAGCCATAATACCTAGTTGTAGCTATACCGTTGTCTAATGTAAAATTCTCCTGTTGTATCAAAATGTTTAAAGCTCCCGCCGTTTTTAATTTTTCTATGAGAATTGACTGAATATCATCCTCTTTATTAAATAATCTAGTATTGATAGTTATGCTAAATGGATTTTCCAGACTTTGAAAGCTAAACAATTGTCCTGGTTGTGAATCATTTCTTGTTAATACACCTGGGGATGAGATTTTAATTGGGATGGCTCCATAGCTACTTACAACCCAGTCTTCTTTTTGTAAAAGTTCTTTGGTTGAATTTCCAAACAGATAATCTTTAACCTCTTCCCATCCGAAAATTGAAACACTTGCAACTAGAGAACTAAAAATTATTATACTTAATATTTTAGTAATATTAATTACTAATTTTCTTTTCTTTTCAACTTGGATTTTCTTTATATACTCTTCATTTTGTAACAGTTCTTCTTCTGTAGGATCAGGAATAGCTTCTTTTGTGTCTACAAGCACTGTCTCTAAAAGTTGTTTATCTAAAATTGCTGTTTTAGAGCCAGGTGTTGATTTAGCAAATTTTACTAAATCAGCTGTGGACAAAACTGATTTAAAATTTTTTAAAGTTTCCTTGGAAATATCTAATTGCCCTGCATCCTTTAACAATTCTAGTTTTAATATTAATTCATTAGTTGTGCTTTCTAGCGCATCTACTTTAACCTCTTCCTCAAAATAGCCTTTTACAATTTCCGTTAATTTAGAATAATATTCTTTATAATCTGATTGGCTATTAGATTCATTCAATTCTAATGACTTTAATGCTTTAATTGCTTTCTCAAGTGGTGGCGTGATGATTTCTTTAGACGAATTAAAGTATTTAGATTCCTTGTAAAACTTAACAGATAATATTAAAATTGAAATTATACTTAGAATCAAAAAGTATTTTTTCCACCAACCTTCATAATCTTTTTCAACTTCAATTATGTTTTTTATATCAAAAAATTTCTTGCTGACAGTATCGACTTTAATACCTGAAACACTGATTAAAATAGAGTCTTGAGATTTAATTATTTGATCTAAAATTTTGATTGGTGGGGTTATAGAAAATGAGCCAGGCTCAAAACTTGTCAAAGAATATTTTTTAATAAACCTTACCCTGTTATTTTCAAATAATGTGTCTATTTGAAATTCTTGAATTACATCAATAGGAGGGTTGAATTTTAGTAATTTAAATTCAAAATCATTCAATGAATCGGCAACAAAGGAAAATTCATACTTAATTTCTTCTCCGATTTTAATTGAAAGTGTATCTACTTTAGACTTTAAATTGATTGGAGTTTGAGAAAGTAGCCCAAAACTCAGGAAAAAAAACAAAAACGATATTAAAATTTTCTTATTAACCACGAGTTTTAAAATAATTTAGTAGTTTTTTAATATAGCTTTCATCTGTTCTACAAAATATGGTTCCTGCCCCATTTCTTTTAAATAAATCATTGAATTCCTTAGATTTTATTGCCCTTTGTTTCTTATAATTATTTCTTACGAATTTTGAAGAAGTGTCAACTAATTGAACTTGTTCTGTTTCCTGATCAAACATTTGAATTAATCCAAGATTTGGTATGAACTCTTCGAGCTTATCAAACACCTTAATTCCTGTTAAATCATGTTTTTTTGAAGCTATCCTCAAAGTTTTTTCATAATCTGATGAAATAAAATCGGATAAAACAAAGGCTATAGATTTTTTTTTCAAAACACTAATTAAAAATTCTAAAGCTGTACTAATATTTGTTTTTTTACTTTTTGGCTTAAATTCAATTAACTCTCTAATAATTCTTAAAACATGTGTTTTACCCTTACTTGGTGAAATAAATAACTCAATTTGATCACTAAACAATATCAACCCAACCTTATCATTGTTTTGAAGTGCAGAAAATGCTAAAGTTGCAGAAATTTCTGTGATAATATTTTTTTTCAAAGCATTATCAGTCCCAAACAAACCAGAACTGCTCACGTCTACTACAAGCATTAACGTGAGTTCTCTTTCTTCTTCAAAAATCTTTACAAAAGGTTCATTATATCTGGCGGTAACATTCCAATCTATAGTTCTAACGTCATCACCAAACTGGTAATTTCTGACTTCACTAAAAGTCATTCCTCTACCCTTGAACGTACTATGATACTCACCACCGAAAATATTATTACTTAATCTTCTGGTTTTGATTTCAATTTTTCTGACTTTTTTTAATAAATCTTTAGTTTCCAAAATAATGAAAATGATGAATTAGATATAGCAACCTGTTCTTTAAGGAACCTCTACTTGATTAACTATTTTATTTATTATTTCTTCAGATGTAATATTCTCTGCTTCAGCTTCATAGGTAAGCCCTATTCTATGCCTTAAAACATCATGAATTACTGCTCTCACGTCTTCAGGCACTACATATCCTCTTCTTTTTATAAAAGCATAACACCTTGATGCATTAGCAAGATTAATACTCCCTCTTGGTGATGCACCAAAATTTATTAATGGTTTCAAATCTTGTAAACCATATTTTTCAGGATATCTAGTCGCAAAAACTAAATCTAAAATATATTTTTCAATTTTTTCATCCATATAAACTTTACGAACAGATTCTTGTGCTTTAATAATTTGTTTTACTGTAACAACAGGTTTAATATCTCCAAAACTATTATTAATATTAGCTCTAACTATTAATTGCTCATCTTCAATTTTCGGATAATCAATTATCGTTTTTAACATAAATCTATCTACCTGTGCTTCAGGAAGAGGATATGTACCTTCTTGCTCTACTGGATTTTGAGTTGCCATTACCAAAAAAGGTGGAGTTAACTTAAATGTTGTGTCTCCAATAGTAACTTGTTTTTCTTGCATAGATTCCAATAAAGCTGATTGTACTTTAGCAGGGGCTCTATTAATTTCGTCTGCAAGAACAAAATTTGCAAAAATAGGCCCTTTCTTTATAGAGAAATCATTTTCCTTCATGTTGTATATCATAGTTCCCACCACATCGGCAGGCAATAAATCAGGGGTAAATTGTATCCTGCTAAAACTTCCTTTTACGGCTTTACTTAAAGAATTTATAGCTAATGTTTTTGCAAGACCTGGAACACCTTCCAAAAGAATGTGACCCTGACCTAAAAGACCAATTAGTAATCTTTCCATCATGTGCTTTTGTCCAATAATTACTTTATTAACTTCAAGTAACAGCATGTCAATAAAAGCACTTTCCTTTTCAATTAATTCGTTAATTTCTTTAATGTCAATTTCTTTATTCATTTTTATTTCTTTAATATAAATTTACTTATAAAACTAAGGGGGTGCAATTTGAATAAAAAAATTCATTCAAATTGTTAATAATTGGTTAAATATTTAATTACACTCAGAGAAAAGAATTTAATTTTCAATTAACATTTCTTCTATTTCTTTAGGAACAAGATGAGATATTGAGGTTTTTTCCAAAATATTTTTTCTAATAAGAGTCGAAGAGATCTCCATAATTGGAGCATTATATAGATTTACATTTGGGTGATTTATTAGCTTACTTTTTTCTTTAGAAAAGCTTTTTCTTGGGTATACACATATTTTATGCTCTAAAATTAGTTCATAATTGCTCCACGAGTGAAGAGTGTTTAAATTATCTTCTCCTAAGATAATTTTAAAATCTATTTTAGGATATTCTTTATTTAAATGTATCAAAGTGTCAGATGTATTGTAGGGAGGCTTAAGATTAAATTCAACATCAGAACAAATTATCTTGCTATTTTTTTTGCAGTAATTATTAATAATTTTAAATCTTGTATAGTAGTTTGTTAATTTATTAGCCTGTTTAAAAGGACTTATTGGTGTGATTACGATCCAAATTTGATCTAAACTTAACTCTTTTAAAAAGTATTTAGCAATAGCAATATGACCATTATGTAATGGGTCAAACGTTCCAAAAAACAATCCTACACTTTTTTTATTCATTTAGAAAGAAATTTTTGAACTGCATTAAAAGATTCTTTTTTGGCTAAATCAAGATCATCATTAATAATAGTAAGATCAAATTTAGATTCTTTTTCTATTTCTTTTTGAGCTTTTTTAACTCTTTCTTCAATTGATTTCCTAGAGTCCTTGTCTCTAGAGCTCAATCTTTTTTTAAGTTCTTCTAAACTTGGGGCTTTAACAAAAATTGATAGTGCATTATTTTTAAAATATTCTTTTAATCTAATCCCTCCAAATACATCGATATCAAAAATCACATTTTGTGTTTCTAATTGCTTAAGGACGTCGCTTTCTAGGCTGCCATAGTAGATGTCATCATATACTTCTTCATATTCAAGAAACTCACCATTATTAATTAATTTTTTAAAATCTGATTTAGTTTTAAAGAGGTAATCTTTTCCATCAATTTCACCTTTTCTTTTTTGTCTTGTAGTTGCAGAGGTTGAAAAGGACAGATTCAACTCTTTTTGATTTAATAGGTGTTTAACTAAAGTAGTTTTACCACTTCCAGATGGAGCAGAAAAAATTATACATTTACCTTTAAACATTACAAAACATTAAGAAGTTGTTCTTTTATTTTTTCTAGTTCATTTTTCATTTCAACTACAGCCTGTTGCATTGATAAATTGTTAGACTTCGATCCAATAGTATTAATTTCTCTTCCAATTTCTTGACTAATAAAAGTAAGTTTTTTGCCTTTTTCAATTTGATTTTCACTTATTGTGGCTTTAAAATAAATTAAATGATTTTTTAACCTGACTAACTCTTCGTTGATATCAAGTTTTTCTAAATAATAAATCAACTCTTGTTCAAACCTGTTTTGATCAATTTCAATTTGAAGAGACTCTAAATTTTTTGTTAATCTTTTTTTTATTAAACTCATCCTTACAGGTATTAATTCTTCAATACCTAAAAGTTTATTTTGTATGGCATCCAAATTGCTTAAAAGATCTAATTCCATAGAGTTTCCTTCTTGAACTCTAAAATCAGTTACTTTTTCTATTGCCGTTTTAACTAATTCTTTAATATTTTCTAATAATTTTTGATCAAACTCACTTCGATTATTTTCAATAGAATTTGGAAGTGTAACTGCTATTTTAAGGAACTCAGCATTATCAACTATAGTCCCTGGCGAGATTTTTTTTAAATCTTTAATGTAGGATTTTATAATACCGTGATTTAAATTTGAACTGAAACTATTTTCTAAATTTTTAAAATTAATTTTTAAATCAATTTTTCCTCTTTTCAGGCCAATTGTCAAAATTGATCTTATATCGCTTTCAATATTTCTAAATATTGGATTTAGACTATAATTAAGATCCAAAGTTTTACTGTTTAAAGTTTTGATGTCTATTGATATTTTTCCAAATTCTGAATCTATAGATGCGTTTCCAAAACCAGTCATTGATTGTAACATGTCTACAAATTTACAAAAAAGTGAAGCTTAGTCTAATTTCCTTAACCATATATTTCTAAAGCTTAATGGAATGCAGCAATGGTCTTGTAACATAATAGGAGCGTTACTGTGAGCTGAATATTTAGGCTCTCCAACATTTGTTGTGGTACCATAAATTTCAACATGATTTTGAATTAACACTCCATTGTGAAAAACGGTAAAGTATCCGGGTTTTTCTAATTTTTCTTTTTTAAATATGGGTGCTGTAAATATTATATCATAGGATTGCCAATCACCTGGCTTTTTACTTGTATTTTTTAATGGTATATATTGCTTGTAAACAGACCCTGCCTGACCATTAACATAAGTTGGATTATTGTAACTATCTAAAATCTGTATTTCATAGTTTTTTTGAAAAAAAACTCCGCTATTTGATCTACTCTGATTATTATGTTTTTCTAAGTCTTTTGTCCCTGTTTTCCATTCAATATGTAATTGAACCGACCCAAATGATTCTTTTGTTTGAATTGAGCCCTTACCGTTAACTACAGTCATTGAGCCGTCATTATTAATTATCCACTGGGGTTCTTTATTATTCCATGTAGCCCAATTAGAAAAATCTGTCCCATCAAATAGAATAATTGCATCACTTGGTGCTTTTGAGAAATCATGCGCTACAATTTTTTCTGGAACTGGTTCCCAAACTTCGGTAAGTTTACTTTGAGAGTGGGCAAATGAAATGCCTAAAACAAATAAATAAAATAATTTTGAATTCATGTTAGAGGGTTCTAAAATATTCTGCTAAACTTTTGGCCTCGTTTTCCGAAAGGTTTTGATTTAACATTAAGATGTTGTTATATTCTTTTAAAAGAGCAATTGCCGTAGGATCCTCTTTTAACATTTGGTCAGGGTTCAGCATTATGTTTAAAACCCATTCTACACTTCTTCTTTCGTAAATTCCTGTCATAGCAGGGCCAATTAATCTTCTGTTTACATTATGGCACGCTGTACATTTTGAATTAAAAATTTGCTTGCCTTCATTTGCTAATTCTAAATTTACATCAGAACTAAAACTATAATTTTTTATTGGGCCAATTCCTTTATTTTTAAGATCAACTGGAGTTACGCTATTTACTTGCTTTACTTGCTTTTTTTCCGTTTTAACCCTTTTGTAAATAGATTTTTCTTTAGGTTTTTTTGAATCACCACAACTAGAAATTAAAGCGAAGACTAAAACTAAACCAATTGATTTAAAAATATTCATATTTAAAATTTTAATAAAAATACAAAATCTGCTTTTTATTTTTTTTGAAAAATAGATTAAACTACTTTTTAGTAAGTTCAATCTCTGCGTCATCAATATTTTTTTTAGAATTTCCAATGAAAATTTTACTATTGATTAATAATACAGGTCTTTTTAAAAAGCTGTAATGAGTTAACAATAATTTTTTAAAATCATTTTCATTTAAAAGATTTAAACTTAAGTTTAATTTTTTTAACATTTGCGCTCTGTTATTAAATAAAGACTCGTAACTATTAGTGATTTTATATAATTCTTCTAAATCCTTATCGATTAAGGGATTTTTTTTAATATCTATTAAATCAATAGTCTTAATTAAAGGCCATTGTTTAATAATTCTTTTACAAGTTGAACATGAAGATAGATAGTATAATTTATTCATTTAAAAAATTTCAGTTTGAGATTAGAAGATATATATTTGGATATCTAATTTACTTAAAATGAAGTTTAACACAAAAACTATTCACGGAGGTCAAATCGAAGAAAAAGGATATGGTGCAGTTATGCCACCAATTTATCAAACATCAACGTATTCTCAAAAAACACCAGGTGATCACAAAGGTTATGAATACAGCAGAACCCATAACCCAACAAGAAGTGCCTTGGAAAACTCATTTTCAAGTATTGAAGGTGGAAAATTTGGTCTTGCGTTTGGGTCTGGGCTGGCTGCAATTGATGCGGTGCTTAAATTATTAAATCCTGGTGACGAGGTGATCTCAACTAACGACCTGTATGGGGGCTCTTACAGACTTTTTACTAAAATTTTTGAAAAATATGGGCTTGTTTTCCATTTTACCGAAATGCACGATTTATCCAAAATAGAAAATTTGGTAAATAAAAATACAAAAATGATTTGGGTTGAAACACCTACTAATCCAATGATGAATATTGTAGATATTAAAGGTTTAAGCAATATTTCAACAAAATTCAATCTTATTTTGGCAGTTGACAATACCTTTGCAACACCCTTTTTACAACAGCCACTTTCTCTGGGAGCTGACATTGTTATGCACTCAGCTACAAAATATTTAGCGGGCCATAGTGATGTGGTTCTTGGAGCGCTTATTGTTAACAACCGTAAGCTTTCTGAGCAATTATATTTTATTCAAAATGCAAGTGGAGCAATTTGTGGCCCTATGGACAGTTTTTTAACTCTTAGAGGTATTAAAACATTACACGTTAGAATGCAAAGACATTGTGAAAATGCTAAAAAGATTGCAAATTATTTAAATAATCACCCCGAAATTGAATCGGTTTATTGGCCTGGGCTTGAAGATCATCCTAATCACAATATTGCTAAAAATCAAATGAATGATTTTGGAGCAATGATTTCCTTTACTACTAAAGGAAATAGCCTGAGCAAATCTCTTAAAATAGTTGAGTCTCTAAAAATATTCACATTAGCCGAATCGTTAGGTGGGGTTGAAAGTTTAGCTGGACACCCAGCTTCAATGACTCATGCTTCAATTCCAAAAAAAGAAAGAGAAAAGTCAGGTGTAGTTGATTCGTTAATTCGACTTAGTGTTGGAATTGAAGATGTTGAAGATTTAATTGAAGATCTGAAACAAGCAATTGGTTAATTTAAACAATAATTATTTGCTTAACTTAGAGTAATAAATTCTTTTTAATATGAAAAAGATTATAGAAAACTTTATTTCTGAAATTGATAAAAAAAACTCTCATGAACCAGAGTTTATGCAAGCTGTAAAAGAAATAGCCGAAACAGTTTTGCCATATATCGTTTCTAAAGACATTTACCATGGTAAAAATATTTTAATGAGAATGGTTGAACCTGAAAGGGTTTTAATGTTCAGAGTAAATTGGGTTGATGATAATGGAGAAATTCGAGTAAATCGAGGATATAGAGTGCAGATGAACTCAGCAATTGGACCCTACAAAGGAGGATTAAGGTTTCATCCAACTGTTAATCTTAGTATTTTAAAGTTTTTAGCGCTTGAACAAGTATTTAAAAATAGTCTTACTACTCTTCCAATGGGTGCTGGTAAAGGAGGATCTGATTTTGACCCAAAAGGAAAAAGTGATGGTGAGGTGATGCGGTTTTGTCAAAGCTTTATGACAGAGCTTTACAGATATATAGGTCCAAATACAGACGTTCCTGCAGGTGATATTGGCGTAGGAGGAAGAGAAATTGGATATATGTTTGGTCAATACAAAAAATTGAAGAAAGAATTTACTGGCGTTTTAACAGGAAAAGGACTTTCTTGGGGTGGTTCTTTAATAAGGCCTGAAGCTACAGGTTATGGCACTGTATATTTTGCTGAAAACATGTTAAATCATGTTTCTAATTCAATAAAAGGAAAAACTGTAGTCATTTCTGGATCTGGAAATGTTGCTCAATATGCTGCAGAAAAATGTATACAGCTTTCTGCTAAAGTAATTTCTATGTCTGATTCGTCTGGTACTGTTTATGACAGTGATGGAATAGATACTGAAAAACTAAATTTTATTATGGATCTCAAAAATGTAAAAAGAGGAAGAATTAATGAATATGTCCATAAGTATCCAAGCGCTGTCTTTTTTAAAAATAAAACTCCGTGGGAAATAAAATGTGATATCGCGCTACCTTGTGCAACTCAAAATGAACTTAATGAAAATGATGCAAAAAATTTAATAAAAAATGGCTGTATATGTATTAGTGAAGGAGCTAATATGCCTTGTGAACCTGATGCAATAAAAATATTTAAACATAACCAAATTTTGTACGCACCTGGAAAAGCTTCAAATGCTGGAGGTGTTGCAGTTTCTGGACTTGAAATGGCACAAAATTCTTTAAGATATAGTTGGTCTAGGGAAGAGGTTGATTCAAAATTAAAAGAAATTATGAAAGATATTCATAATTCATGTTTGATTCATGGTCAAGAAAAAGATTACGTGAACTATGAGAAAGGAGCAAATATTGCAGGATTCATCAAAGTTGCAGATGCAATGTTAGCCCAAGGAGTAGTTTAATAATGCTTGTTTCAACCGAAGCTATTTCGTTAAATTATATTAAATACTCTGAAACTAGCATAATTGTTAAGTGCTTTACAAAGTCTAACGGTTTAAAATCTTATTTATTAAAAGGCATTCGCACTTCTAAAAAAAAAAAAATTAATATTGGGTTTTTTCAACCTCTTACTCAACTAGAAATAGATGCCAATCATAAAAATAATGGAGGATTAGAAAGCCTCCGATCAGTAAAAATCATAAATCCTTACAAAAAGATTCATTTAGATATAATTAAAAACTCCATAGTTATGTTTTTATCTGAAGTTCTTTCGAAAAGCATTAAAGAGGAAGAAAAAAACTTAGCACTCTTTAACTTTTTAAAACAATCCACAGTGTGGCTAGATCAGTCTAACAGATTCAGTAATTTTCACATTCATTTCTTAGTTAAACTATTATCATTTATGGGTATTTCGCCAAATTTATCCAATCAAGATCTTGGTGGTTTTAATATGATTGAAGGGGTCTTTTGCAAATGCGATGGTAGTGAATATTGTATTAGCGGTGAAATTATTTCACATTTTAAAAGTTTTTTAGGCACAGAATTTGATGATTTGATAGAGGAAGTTAATACTTCAAACAAGAGAAAGAAATTAATTGAATTTTTAATTAAGTATATGCAAATTCATTTGCCTGATTTTAAAAGACCTAACTCTCTAAATATTCTTTATGAACTATTTGGCTAGATGTTTTGTTTCAGTTTGTCTTTTGCTAATTAGCAATATTGGTTATTCTCAAAAAATAATCATAATCGACAATACCAACAATCTCCCTGTGTCTGATGTTACTGTTTTTGGAAAACAAAGCTCAAAGTCATTGATTTCCGACAATAAAGGTATAGTTAACCTCAAAGGATTTGATAAAAAAGATACTTTAATAATCGGGCATGTCTCGTACAAATCAATTCAACTAATAATTAATCGCCTCTCAAATAAGACTACTGTTTTTCTAGAACCCAATACCCTAGCCTTGTCAGAGGTTATTCTTTCTGTGGCTAGAAACAAAGAAAATAGAGAAAAAATTTCCAAACAAGTTTCTTTAATAACTAATAAAGATTTGAAATTAGACTTACCTCAAACTTCTGCTGATTTATTAAATTATGCTGGCGGAGTTAGAGTTCAAAAATCTCAAGGTGGGGGCGGAAGCCCTGTCATAAGGGGTTTTGAGGCAAATCGAGTCTTACTCGTGGTTGACGGAGTAAGAATGAATAATGCTATTTATCGTTCAGGACATTTACAAAACTCCATTACTGTAAATCCCAATAGTCTTGAAAGAACAGAAATTATTTATGGCCCTTCGTCTATAGGCTATGGGTCTGATGCTTTAGGTGGTGTAGTGCATTTTTACACCAAAACACCTAAAATGAATAATATTAAAAAGTGGGGGGCAAGTGGGATCTCTTCTTACAACTCAAGACTCAATAACATTGTACAAAACTTAGATCTTGAATATAGTACAAACAAATGGGCTAGTTATACAAATTTTTCTTTTTCAAAATTTGGAGATATTATAATGGGAGATAACAGAAAACATGGTTTTGATGAATGGGGCTTAGACAATCATTATTTAGACTCAAATAAATATAATGATTCCAAAAAAAATAATGAAAATCCTAATATTCAATTAAATACAGCTTATCAACAATATGATTTTATGCAAAAATTTAATTTTTTGTTGTCAGATAGCTCCAATATGATATTAAATCTTCAACATTCAAAGTCATCTGATATAAATAGGTTTGACAAGTTAAACGAAATTACAAATGGAGATTATAAATATTCTGAATGGTACTATGGTCCTCAAAAAAGGACAATGATTTCAACCCTTTTTAATTTTTCTAAAGCGAAAAGATTTAGTGACAAAAGTAAATTACTAATCGCTTTCCAAAAGATAGGAGAATCAAGACATTACAGAAGGTTTCAAGATCTCTCTAAGACCAACCAGATAGAAAATTTAAATATTTTTTCTGTAAATAACGATTATTTTAAAGATTACTCGAATAATTCCTCCTTAGTTTACGGCTTTGAATACACTTTTAATAATGTAAACTCAAAAGCTTATTTACAAAGTTACAAATCAACTATTTCTGGGTTAGCTTTATCCAATCAATATTTTAATATCCCAACAAGGTATCCCAGCGATGAAGGTCATTATTCAACAGCTGCAATTTATTCTGAATACAGAAAAGACCTTTCAAAAAAATCAAATATTAATTTTGGAATGAGGTTTACAGATACTCGGCTAAGAGCAAAATGGAATGATACCAATATAATTAACGCCAGTATTTCAGATGTTCATTCTCAAAACTCATCAATTACAAGTAGTTTTGGTTATGTGCTAAGAACAAAAAACAATTGGAAAATAAGCGCTAATTTTTCTAGTGGTTTCAGATCTCCAAACATTGATGATATTGGGAAGATTAGAGAGCATAAAGGTGTGCTTTCCGTTCCGAATTCTAAACTAAAGCCAGAATACGCCTACAGTTCAGAAATAGGTCTTTATAAATCTTCGCTAAACAAACAAAATATATTTTCCATAAACGCATATTACACACACATTTCAAAACATATTACTAGAGATTATTTTGAAATAAAAGATGATACGTCAACAAGTGATCCATCTACCATAGTATTTAACTCAGAAGAAGTAATCACAATGGCTAATGTTAATAAAGGAAATGCCTATATATATGGGTCTACATTGGACATAAAACTAAGTTCGCCAAATTTATGGACGCTTAAAGGTAATTTAACTTTTACTCATGGGGGAAGTGTAAATAGCCGCCATCCATTACCTTCAATTTCTCCATTATTTGGAAACTTCTCTTTAAGATACATGGTTACTAAATCAAGTGATCTTGAACTTTCATATAAGTTTTCTAGTTCTAAAAACCCTGAAAAATATAGTATTGGGGGGGAAGACGGGCTTGAAGAAACTCCTCTAGTTTTTGATGGTATTGACTTCTCTTACAATGGAATGCCGTCATGGAATATAGTTAGATTTTCTTCTTCTTATAAATTTTCAAATAAACTTAAAACACTACTTATTTTGGATAATATTTTTGACATTCATTATAGAGAATTTGCTTCTGGAATATCCGCTCCAGGCAGAAACTTAAATTTAGTTTTAAGTTATCAGTTTTAAGTTCTACAAATTTCATCTAAAATAGTTACTTTCGCTTTTAGTAAATTTCGATTTATTCACAATGGCATTTAAAGAATATAAAGGTTTAAATTTATCTCAAGTTGCTAATGAAGTTCTAGCAGAGTGGGAAAAAAACCGCTCTTTTGAAAAAAGTATTAGTTTAAGAAAAAACGCTCCTAAATTTATTTTTTATGAGGGCCCTCCATCAGCTAATGGTATGCCGGGGATCCATCATGTTATGGCTAGAAGCATCAAAGATATTTTTTGTAGATATAAAACCTTGAAAGGGTTTCAAGTTGACAGAAAGGCTGGATGGGACACACACGGTCTTCCTATAGAACTTAGTGTAGAAAAGGATTTAGGGATTACAAAAGAAGACATAGGTACAAAAATTTCTGTTGAAGATTACAATAAAGCTTGTAAAAAAGCTGTTATGAAGTATACTGATGTTTGGAATGATTTAACAAAAAAAATGGGCTATTGGGTAGACATGAGCAATCCTTATGTTACTTACAAGTCTAAATATATTGAATCAGTTTGGTGGCTTTTAAAAGAGCTTTTTGATAAAAACTTAATTTATAAAGGCTACACTATACAACCATATTCACCAAAAGCAGGAACAGGCTTAAGTTCACACGAACTTAATCAGCCAGGTACTTATCAAGATGTAAGCGACACCACGGTTACAGCACAATTTAAAGCTGTAAATGATTCTCTTCCTGCATCGCTATCAAACTATGAAATTCTATATTTTTTAGCCTGGACAACTACGCCTTGGACACTTCCTTCAAATACAGCTCTTACTGTTGGGAAAAAAATAAAATACAGCGTAGTCTCTACTTTCAATCAATACACCCATGAATTTACTAATGTTGTTTTAGCAAGTGATCTTATATCAAAAGTGTTTGGTGGAAATTATTTACTAGTTAATTCAAAAAGTGACCTTAAATATGACTATAAAATTGACAAGAAGATCCCTTATTTAGTTAATGAATCAATAAATGGAAGTGAATTAGTTGGAATAAAATATTCTCAGCTTTGGGAAGACGCACCATTACCTTACAAAAATGCTGAAAATGCTTTTAGAATTATTGAGGGTGACTTTGTAACAACAGAAGATGGTACTGGAATTGTTCATACTGCTCCTACTTTTGGTGCAGATGATGCAAAAGTTGCTAAAATGGCTAATCCTGAAATACCTGCATTATTAATTCTTGATGAAAACAAACAACCTGTTCCTTTGGTTGATTTACAAGGAAAATTTAGAAAAGAACTTGGTTTTTTAGGTGAAAAGTTTGTTAAAAACGAATATTACGAGCAAGAAAATGTCCCTGAAAAATCTGTGGATGTTGAAATAGCTATTAAATTAAAGGAGCAAAACAAAGCTTTTAAGGTTGAAAAATATGTTCACAGTTATCCTAATTGTTGGAGAACTGATAAGCCTATATTATACTACCCTCTAGACTCTTGGTTTATAAAAGTAACAGACAAGAAAAAGGATTTGGTTGAACTTAATAAATCCATAAACTGGAAACCTAAATCTACAGGTGAAGGTAGATTTGGGAACTGGCTAGCAAACGCAAATGATTGGAATTTATCAAGGTCTAGATACTGGGGAATTCCGTTACCTATTTGGAGAACAAGTGACTCTAAAGAAGTTTTAGTGATTGGTTCAATGAAAGATCTAAAAATGGAAATTAAAAAATCAATTTCCAAGGGTTTCATGAAAAATGATCCATTTAAAAATTTTGATACTCATGACATGAGTAATGATAATTATGATAAGATTGATTTACATAAGAATGTAGTTGACCAAATCATTCTTTGTTCTAAAAAAGGTGAAAAAATGTATCGCGAACCTGATTTAATTGACGTTTGGTTTGATTCAGGATCTATGCCTTATGCTCAATGGCATTATCCCTTTGAAAACAAAAACAAAATTGATAATAATGAAGCTTTTCCTGCTGATTATATTGCTGAAGGAGTTGATCAAACAAGAGGATGGTTTTACACTCTTCACACCATCGCTACAACAGTTTTTAAGTCAATAGCTTATAAAAATGTGATATCTAATGGGCTTGTTCTAGATAAAAATGGTCAAAAAATGTCGAAACGACTAGGAAATGCTGTTGATCCATTTAAAACTATTTCTAAGTTTGGTCCAGATGCAACAAGGTGGTATATGATTAGTAATGCTAATCCTTGGGATAATTTAAAATTTGATTTAGAGGGAATTGAAGAGAGCAAACGTAAGTTCTTTGGAACCCTTTATAATGTTTATTCATTTTTTGCTTTATACGCCAATATTGATACTTTCAAATACAGCGAAAGTGAAATTAATATAAACGACAGACCTGAACTTGATAAATGGATTTTATCTGAACTAAATTCTTTGATAGCTGAAGTTGACGATCATTACGATAATTACGAGCCAACAAAAGCTGCAAGGGCTATTTCAAACTTCGTACAATTATATTTAAGTAATTGGTATGTTAGGCTTTCTAGAAGAAGGTTTTGGAAAGGGTCATATAGTCATGATAAAATCAGTGCTTATCAAACGCTTTACAAATGTTTAACAGTCGTTTCTAAATTATCCTCTCCAATCGCTCCGTTTTTTATGGATAGATTATATAAAGATCTAGTTAACAATACTTGTAAAAACCCCTTGGATTCCGTTCATCATGATGAATTTCCTGTTTCAAACTCTGAAGAAATTTATCCTGGTTTACAACAAAAAATAAGAAATGCTCAGACAATATGTTCTTTGGTTTTATCTCTAAGAAAAAAAGAAAAAATAAAAGTTCGTCAACCTCTTTCAAAAATCATGATTCCTTTTTCAAACGAAAACGAAAAAAAAGAAATTCTTGATATTTCAGAACTTATTAAGTCTGAAGTAAATGTTAAAGAAGTCGAACTTATAAGTAATTCATCTGGGATATTAATCAAAAAAGTTAAGCCTAATTTTAAATCTCTTGGCCCAAAACTTGGCAAAAAGCTGTCTGCTGCAATGGCCAAGATCAAAACACTAGGCAATTCTGAAATTCAAAAAATAGAAGCAAACAAGCCTATTTCTATCACTATAGACTCAGAAGAAATAATTTTAGAACCAAGTGATTTAGAAATAATTTCTGAAGATATTGAAGGATGGCTAGTGGCTTCCGAAAATGGTGTCACAGTAGCTCTTGATATACAATTAAATGAGATATTGATTAGTGAAGGAATCTGTAGAGAGTTAGTGAATCGAATTCAAACTTTAAGAAAAGAAAGTGGATTACTGGTAACAGATAAAATTAATTTAAAAATTAAAAAGGATATTATCCTTGAAAAAGCTATTTTTGAAAACCGAAATTATATACTAACTGAGACGTTAGCGGAAAATTTAATAGTTTTAGATAATTTTGATGATGGCGTTGAGCTTAAATTTGATAACATTGACTCTAAATTACATTTAACAAAAATTAATTAGTTATGGCAATTACTAGATACTTAGATAAAGACTTAAAGCATTTTAAATCTTTAATTGAAGAGAAAATTGAAAAAGCACAAAATGATTTAGCGTTAATTAAAAGTGCTTACATGAATGATGGAGATAATGGCACTGAAGACACCTCCCCTACCTTTAAGGCTTTTGAAGAAGGTTCTCAAACTATGTCTAAAGAAGCTAATACTCAGCTTGCCATTCGACAAGAGAAATTCATAAGAGATTTAAAAAGTGCTCTTATAAGAATAGAAAATAAAACTTACGGAGTTTGTAGAGTAACGGGAAAGTTAATTAACAAAAAAAGACTTGAACTTGTCCCTCACGCAACATTAAGTATTGAAGCCAAAAATCTTCAAAAATAATTTTAGCTTTTACATGATTAAGTCTTATGAACTTAAAGAAATCTTTACTTATTGTTCTTTTAATTTTAATCATTGATCAAGTTTCTAAAGTTTATATCAAGCTAAATTTTCCCTTAACTCTTTACGGCCAATTACCTCTGTTTGATTTGGGGTGGTTCAAATTATTGTTTATTGAAAATAAGGGGATGGCTTGGGGAGCCACAATCAATGATTTTTTACCTTTTATTTCTGAAAGAAGTGGAAAATTGTTTTTAACCTTGTTTAGAATTGTAGCTGTTACTTTTATTTCTTATTGGCTTTATGACAGTATAAAAAAACATGCAGATAAATTATTAATAATAAGCCTTTCTATGGTTTTAGCTGGAGCAATTGGTAATATAATTGACTCTGTTTTTTATGGATATTTGTTTACAGAAAGTTACTATAGCGTGGCTGAATTTAGCCCTGGAAATGGCTATGAATCAATTTTTCATGGTCATGTTGTTGATATGCTTCAATTTCCAATGCTTACTTGGGAATGGCCAATGTGGTTGCCTTATGTTGGTGGTGAAAGTTTTACTTTTTTTGAGCCTGTTTTTAATATTGCTGACAGTTCTATCTCGATTGGAGTTGGCATGATGCTGTTATTCAATAGAAAAATGTTCCCTCAAAATTCATAAATTTTTTTTGGTGTCAAGCAAAAATTCATTTTAATGTCTGTATTATTAATGTCTTGTATTTTTTCTACTGGATCGAAATAAGATAAACCAATTTTAATTGTGTTTTCTGGACATTTTTTTAAAAATCTGTCATAAAAACCTCCTCCATATCCAACTCTTTGACCGTGAGTGTCAAAACACAATAGTGGAAGAAATACAACCTCAATTTGACTTTCATCAATCTGAATTCCTGACTGAGGTTCTGCTATTCCAAGCTCATTTTCTTTTAATAAAGTTGCATCAGTCAAAAGAAAATTTAAAAAAGATTTATTTTCTAAATTTAATTTGGGAAGAATAACGTTCTTGTCTTTTCCTTGAATAATCTGAATGATCAGTTTAGTATCTATTTCATTATTTTTTTCTATTGGAAAAAAAATATGATAATTACTGCATTCCCATATTTCTAGTTCTAAAACCATATTAGCTAAACTCAAACTCAAAGCTTCAATTTCATTGTTGGTTAAAGAATTCCTTTTAGATTTATAAATCCTTCTTAATTCTTTCTTAAACACTATTTTTTTATTTTGAATTTATTCCCTTTGTAGATGATATAAGGCATTGGCAAAAGAACTGAAATAAAATAGGCATAACTTGCTGTTAATTCATCAAAAGCTACATAAAAAAATAAAAAAATTAAAGAAGTATATATGGCAAGATTTATAAAAAATTTCTTAAAAAAAATGAGATATCCTTTAAGATCAAAAGATTCTTTTTCTTTTTTAGACATAGTATTATATCCAGCTAGTAACATATCTGCGTTATTTTCATTTACCATATAAGCAACGCCAATAAAACAAATATTTGTTATAATTATTGCAATAAACATTTCACTTTCCATAGATTTATTAAGTGTCCCAAATATAAAAGAATTATTTTTGGAATGTGATTGGTCAATCTTTAAAAATAGAGCTCTCAACAATGCCTTCTGAGCCTGGGGTCTATCAATTTTTCAATAAAGATGATAAAATCATTTACATTGGAAAGGCTAAAAATTTAAAAAAAAGAGTTTCATCGTACTTTCAAAAAAATGTTGGTTCTAGAAAGACAAAAAATTTAGTTAAAAATATTCATGATATCAAACACATCGTAGTGTCATCCGAGTCAGATGCGTTACTGTTAGAAAACTCTTTAATTAAAAAATATCAACCTAAATACAATATTTTACTTCGTGATGATAAAACTTATCCTTGGATTGTAATAAAAAAAGAATC
>ENA-UZXC01005622-UZXC01005622.1-metagenome-genome-assembly--contig:-Day-2-25m-contig-5622_pt1 | contig 30116 bp, 27 predicted proteins | sample MGYA00260340_ERZ794900 | MGnify/ENA metagenome assembly ERZ794900 | reverse complement strand
TTGCTTGATAAATTGTTAAAGAACTACCACCCAAAAAAAGATCTGTTTGCGCGGTGAAAGCGGGAAATTATACATGCTCAAATTGTTGCGTCAAGCTATATTGCTCTTTTTTATTAAATAAACTTTTGAGCGCAAAAATTAATAAAGTAGCTATCTATAAAATAGTGTTTTAAATCAACAATATAGAGAGATTTTCTGAGATAGCGTATTCCCTATTTTTTCCTCTCGTAAACAATCAATTGTACTCTATTTACCAATACAGAATGAAGAGAAGATTTCTCCCAAGAGATCGTCTGATGAAAACTCACCAGTTACCTGACCAAGGTGCATGCCAGCCTGACGAAGATCTTCGGCGACTAATTCACTGGCCCCTCCATCCAGTTGACCGATGGCACTATTAATAGATTCGAGGGTTTCATCAATGGCCATGATATGCCTTTTGCGCGCTAGAAAGACACCTTCAGTGTTAGAATTTAGACCTGCAAAATCTGAGAGAGCTTTTCTAACCAAGTTAATCCCCTCTCCATTTTTTGCTGAGATAGCAATTTCTGGGTTTTTATTACTATTCTGTATCCCAGCTTTAGAATCGAATAGATCAATCTTATTTTTGATTACGATTTTTGGTTTATCTTTTACTGATTCCGGCAGTATTGATAAGTCAACTGATTTATCGCTCGTATCATAAACAAGAAGAACAACATCTGCATTTCTAATTTCAGTATGCGCTCTTCTAATACCCTCTTGCTCAATAATATTGTCACTGTTATGAAGACCAGCAGTATCAATAATATGGATAGGCATACCATCTACATGAATTGTTTCCTTGAGAATATCTCTAGTAGTGCCAGCAATATCAGTAACAATTGCACTAGACTGCTTTGTAAGTGAATTGAGTAAGCTCGATTTACCCGCATTGGGTTTGCCCGCAATAGCAACATGTATTCCATCTCTTAAGATAGCGCCTTGATTTGCACTTTCAAGAATATTTAATAGCCTTTCTTTTAGGGAGTGAAGTTTGCTTGAAACTTCGTGCGACTCTAAAAAATCAATCTCTTCATCAGAGAAATCAATTGTGGCCTCTACAAAAACTCTCAATGAGGTCAACTCTGAGAGTATTAGGTTGACTTTTTCTGAAAACTCTCCAGTCAGAGACCTAACTGCACTCAATGCAGACTCTTCGGAGTTAGATTGAATCAGATCTTGGACCGCTTCAGCCTGTACAAGGTCCATTTTTCCATTTAAAAACGCTCTCTTTGTAAATTCACCTGGCTCGGCAAGCCTAACATCAAGTGATATGATTGTCTCTAAGAGCTTCCTGGTAACGCTTATCCCGCCATGTCCCTGAAACTCAACAACATCCTCGCCGGTGTAGGAGTTGGGACCAGGAAAGACAATCGCCACTCCTTTGTCAATAACATGATTTTTATCACCAAAGAAAGATCCATAATAGGCATATCGAGCCTCTAAATCTTGGTGTAATATTTTTTTTGCAATAAACTTTGCAAGGGGGCCAGTAACCCTTATAACTCCAATTCCACTCTGTCCATAAGCAGTTGCTAAAGCGCAAATCGTATCTGATTTATGAGTCACTGGAAAAATAATCTGCTAAAAAATCATCAAAACTTAATATGTCGCCTGACTCGATCTCGAGCTGCCTCTTAACTGAAAGGATTTTCTGATTATCAAGCCCTGAAAAGAACTCATCAGGAATGGGCAGATCATTGAACAATTTTTTGTTTTTACGACTATATTGATCAGTATATTCAAAAAAACCTTTTTCTTCATCTTTCATCTGGTTAAGCATTTGGGCTGAGGGCGTCAAGTCTGGATTATTGATTCTTTTTGAAACAGTCTTCACAGATTGTTGATGAAGATCACTCAACAGCATTGAACAATCCATTACGCTATCCATGATAGACTGCCCCCAATTCAATAAGGTTAAATCTTCTCCATTATGACTCAGTGCTAATCCAGGCTCTCTTCCTCTATGAGCAACTAAATTTGCATTAACATCGATTTCACTCAACTCTGAAGTAGAAATGGCAGGAGAATCTTCTAAAAGACAAAACAACATAAAAGCCTCGAGAAATTGAACTTGCTCCTCATCGATACCTTCTTTCATCATGGGGTTAACATCCAGCGACCTTAATTCAATATAGCCCACTCCCTCATTTAAAAGTTCCCCCAAAGGCCTATCACTACCGTTGTTTTTTGGTTTTGGCCTAACGGAGGAATAGTATTCATTAGCAATTTGCAGAATGTTAGTATTTAGTTGTTGATACTCACCATCTTTTTTTACACCAATGATTTCACAATCATCGCAGCTTGTTTGCATTGCAGCCCTTAAGCTATAAATGTAGTGACGTAAGCTATTGTAATTAGCCTTTACTCCTTTCTTGTCCTCTTGTGAGTTTTGATATCCGATATCGCCCATCCTTAAAGATGTTGCGTATGGAAGATATAATGTATTGTCATCAAACTCCTCTAAATTATGTTCATGGTAATCTTGCATAAATGATTTACAAACTGTTGCTGAGGCGCCAAATAAATAAGTAACTAACCAGCCATACCTTAATACATTTCTTGTTAGGCCCATGTAGTGGTGACTCATAAACTTTTGAGAATCAACTTTGCTTAAAGGAGCTATAAGTTCACGGTATGAATTCCAAAACTCGATTGAAAATGAATAATTGAAATGGATACCAGCTATTGCTTGCATAACACTTCCGTATCGATTGGATAAACCGCGACGATATACCGTTTTCATTTTTCCTATATTGGACTCCCCATAATATGCAATGGGAATATTTGTCTTTCCTCTTAAAATACAGGGCATACTTGCAGGCCAGAAACGCTCATTTTCAGGCAAGTGATGCTGAACATAGTGATGTATTTTAGTTAATTCTTGAATAACATTATGAGCGCCTTGGGTGGGCTTTGTAACTATTTCAACTAAGGCCTCACTAAAATCAGTCGTAATTTCTGGGTGGGTCAATGCAGATCCAAAACTTTCTGGGTGTGGAGTTTGTGCAATAGTTCCATCTTCAGCAACTCGCAGCCCTTCTTTCTCAATCCCTATAAGATTTATATTAAGGCTGTCTTTAAAAGGATAGAGTAAATTAATTTTATCTTGAAGACTCACTTTTTTATCTCGAATATTAAAGTAGTTATTTTACCTCGCTCTATAGATAGTGGTGATAATAGAAAGTAACTACAAAATGATTATATTCAATAGAGATGAGTCATAATATTAAAAGTATAGAAGTTGTTGTTGGTGTTATAAGTAATGACAACAATGAAATATTTATTACGCGGCGTCAAATCAATCAATTTATGTCTGGGTATTGGGAGCTTCCTGGGGGCAAAGTTGAGAATGATGAGAGCCATTCTATTGCCATTAATAGGGAGCTCTCAGAGGAAACAGGCGTAACTGTGATAAATCACCACTTAATCCAGACAATTGAACACCATTACCCTCAAAAGATAATCAACCTTTCAGTATTTTCTATTGATAAATATGAAGGAACTCCATTAGGTAATGAAGGACAAGAATTTAGCTGGTGCAGCGTTGAGAAACTAAAGGACTATAATCTATTACCCACAATGTGGAAAATTATCCATCGCATTTCTCTGCCAAAGCACTACTGGATTACTCCGGATGAGCACGACTCTGACTCAGTCATCAATCTGTGCAACCAGCACCTGAGAGATGGAATCAAAATAATACAACTAAGAAGTAAGTCAACTCTTGAGCATACTTATATCGAAAAAATTTATGAGCTGTGTCAATTGAATCAAGCAAAACTTATACTCAATACACCAAACAAAACATTTGATGAGTTGTGTGATGGCTGGCATCTTACTAGCAATGAAATTTTGGCCTTAAAAGAGAGGCCATTTGATGACGACAAGTTATTTGGTGCATCAACACATAACCTTAATGAAGTCAAACTTGCTCAGCAATTATCTGCAGATTACATTAGCCTATCTCCGATTAATGAAACACAATCTCATCCAAATACACCAGTTTTAGGTTGGGATAATGCCTATGATATTATTAATCAATGCAAGATACCTATCTTTCTACTAGGGGGGATGAATAAAGACTCGCTGGATAGAGCGCTAGGTATTGGTGCTCAGGGAATTGCTGGAATAAGAGGGCTCTAGAGTTCAGAACCTGTAATCTCAAGTACTTTTTTCTGGATATCCTCTTTGCTCATTTGCACCAGGCTATCAGAGCCGCCTTTAACCAGAAGCGTATCATTGACAAATATTTGTGGGACTGTTCTAAAACCTGACTTCATAAAAAAGTCACGTGCATCGCTGTCCTCTTGGATATTGAGTGTTTCGTACTCTATATCCAGATTGTCAAGATAGTTTTTTGCTCTTGTGCAATAAAAGCAAGAATGTGATGTATACACTTTAATCATAAATTAAAAATGAACGCAAAATATTAAGAGCGCAAATGATACCATTGTGAAGGTTTAATTAGCCAAACATGGCAACATAAATATTGTGGCTTTAACCTCTCAAATAAACCCAAGTTGAATCATTTGATAAATCTTTATCAAATCGATATCCCTCATCTGAAAAATCTTGAAGCGCCTCTGGATTGTTTAGCCTATTTCGAATAATAAAGTTAACCATTAGTCCTCTGGCTCTTTTTGCATATATCCCAATCACCTTATATGAGTCGCCTTTCTTTTCTTTAAATACAATATCCAATATTTTGGCATTAAGTGATTTTTTATCTATTGCCTTAAAGTACTCATTTGATGCAAGATTGATAATTAATTCAGATTCATCATCATTTAAAACATTACTTATATCAGCCCCCCAGTAATCATAAAGATCCTTACCTTTAGCATTACTTAGTTTTGTTCCCATCTCAAGTCGATACGGTTGAATCAGATCAAGTGGCCTTATGACGCCATAAAGCCCTGAGAGCATTCGAATTTTATCTTGAGCAAAATTTAAATCCTCAGTTGAAAGCGATGGGGCATCAATTCCGTTATAAACATCCCCCTTAAAAGCCAGGATAGCCTGTTTTGCATTCTCAAGGGTAAAAGGTAATTTAAATTTTTGAAAGCGCTCGAAATTGAGTGCCGATAACTTTTCACTAATTGACATTAATTTTGAAATTTGAGTTTGGCTTTTATTTTTTAGAATGTGTACTAATTCGTCAGAGCTTTGTTGTTGTCTTGTTTGAGAAAAGTTTTCGATATTACATTCAGAAAAATCTTGAGTCTTTGATGGAGAGATAATTGCCAGCATATGCACTACAAAAAATGAAAAAGATTCTACCTTAAAATCGCTGTTATAACAACATAAGTAGACAAATTTGGCCTTCAAAAGTATCAAAAAATAAGGTATGATGTTAGGCTGTTTGCATTCGTTTTTATCTCAAATTTATGAAAAATAAGCAATTACATTTGCCAAAAGCGCGTGGGCTTTACCACCCTGCCAACGAAAAGGAGAATTGTGGTGTTGGCTTTATTGCCAACCTCAAAAGTGATCCCTCTCATAAAATTACTCAGGATGCTTTGGAAATGTTGGCACGCATGGATCATCGAGGTGCTTGTGGATGTGAGGCAAATACTGGTGATGGTGCGGGAATACTGACAGATATTCCGCATGATTTTTTCATTGAGGAAGTAAAAACCCTTTTTGGGGTAGACATTACTGCAGGTAATTACGGTGTTGGTAATATATTTTTGCCTCAAGATAAAAAAGAAAGAGAGACCTGCATGTCTATGGTTGAAAAAACAATCAAAGATGAAGGACAAACCCTAGTTGGATGGAGAGATGTTCCTGTTGACTCCAAAAAAGCAAATGTTGGTGATACAGCTCATGACTCTCAGCCCAATATTAAACAGTTAATCATTCAAAATACTGGTAACTTAAGTCAGGAGACTTTTGAAGGCATTCTTTATGTTATCCGAAAAAATATTTCTCAGATTATTAGAACTGACGCGTCAATCTCCCAAGCTTTACTTTTCTATATTTGCAGTTTATCGACCAGAGTAATCATATACAAGGGAATGTTAATGGGGTCTCAATTACTAGACTTCTATTCTGACCTCAGTAATCAGAAATTTAGCACCTACTTAGCTATGGTACATTCGCGCTTTTCAACTAATACCTTCCCTTCCTGGGATAGGGCGCAGCCATGCAGATTCATGGCACATAATGGAGAGATTAACACTCGCCAAGGAAACTATAACTGGATGAGAGCTCGAGAGGGTGTACTCGAAAGTGATATTTTTGGTGAAAATTTATCAAAAACCTTGCCTGTTATTGAAACTGAAGTTTCTGACTCAGGAAGCTTTGATAATGTTTTAGAATTCTTATTGATGAATGGACGCTCTCTTCAGGAAGCCATATTGATGATGGTTCCTGAGGCTTGGCAAAATGATAAAGAAATGAGTGCCGAGAAAAAAGCCTTTTATGAGTATTTTTCAAATGTAATGGAGCCATGGGATGGCCCTGCCTCCATCGCTTTTACTGATGGGCGCTATATTGGAGCTGTCCTTGATAGAAATGGGCTAAGACCATCAAGATACTACTTGACTCATGATGATAGAGTCATCATGGCATCAGAAGTTGGTGTTGTTGATGTGGAGACTAATAATGTCAAAACTAAGGGTAGACTTAGGCCTGGAAAAATGTTCCTTGTTGACTTTGAAAAAGGTGAGCTGGTAGATGATGATCAAATAAAAAACAGTTTCGCATCCAAAAACCCATACAATGACTGGCTAAAGAATCAACAAATAGTGCTTTCAGATCTTAAAACGCGTGATGACTCAAAAGGTTTTTATCCCGAGACTCTAATTAACCGACTTAAAGCTTTTGGCTACAGCACTGAGACACTTCAGTTCATGCTATTACCTCTTGTCAGTGAGCTCAGAGACCCTGTGGGCTCGATGGGTAATGACTCCGCACTGGCTTGTTTATCAGATCAATCTAGAATCATATATGACTACTTTAAACAACTATTTGCTCAGGTTACAAATCCCGCAATTGATTCAATAAGAGAGGAAGTAGTTATGTCTTTGAGTTGCTCCATTGGACCTGAAGGTAATTTACTGAGCAACAAAGAAGAAAATGCTCATCGACTCGTCATTGAACACCCCATCTTAACAAACGAAGAAATGTCAGCTCTTAGTCAGTGCGATCATCGAGGCTGGACAAGTAAAACCATAGACATTACCTATGAAATCAAAGATGGCCTCAGTCTGAGCGACATGATTGATTCAATTTGCGAACAAAGCACTCAAGCAATTGATGATGGTCATAGTCTTGTCATCCTGTCAGATAGAAAAATAAATGCGAATCGAAATGCCATCAGTGCTCTTCTGGCATCCTCTGCGGTTCATCGTCATCTGGTTGCAAATCATAAACGCACACAGGTTGGCATCATAGTTGAAACGGGTGAAGCTAGAGAAGTTCATCACTTCTGCCTGTTGACTGGATTTGGTGCTGATGCGGTTAACCCATATCTCGCTTTTGAGGCACTATGGCAGGCTAGAAGAGATAAGCTAATTAATCTTGAAGATGACAATGCTGTCGTTAATTCATATCGAAAAGCGATTGCCAAGGGTATGCTTAAAGTGATGGCAAAAATGGGCATTTCAACGCTCGCTTCATATAAAGGCGCTCAGATCTTTGAAGCAGTGGGCTTGTCAAATGAAATCATGCATAAATGTTTCTTTGAGACAGCTAGCCGAATTAGTGGTGTAGGTTTTGATGTGATTCAAACAGAGTCTGAGGCGCAACATCAAAAAGCCTTCGAGACAAAGTCACTCGACAATCTTGGGCACTATCACTGGAGAAGTGGTGGGGAAAAGCATATGTGGGAGCCTCAGACTATTACGACTTTGCAACAGGCTGCCCGAGGCAATGATCAAAATGCGTACTGGGAATTTTCTAAAAGATCAGATGAAGAAGGCACAAGAAACTGTACATTGCGTGGCCTCATGTCTTTCAAAGAGGGCAACTCAATTGATATTAATCATGTGGAGCCTGCAAAGGAGATTGTTAAGAGGTTTGTTACAGGTGCAATGAGCTTTGGCTCAATATCGGCTGAGTCACATGAATCACTTGCCATAGCCATGAATCGTATTGGTGGAAAGTCCAATACTGGTGAGGGTGGTGAAGANNTCTAAACGATGGACTCCAGACAAAAATGGGGATTCTCGACGCAGCGCTATCAAGCAGGTTGCTTCAGGTCGATTCGGAGTCACTATCGATTACTTAAATAATGCTGACGAACTTCAAATTAAAGTATCTCAAGGTGCCAAACCTGGAGAAGGTGGAGAGCTTCCTGGTGGAAAGGTAGATGAGGGTATTGCAAAGATTAGGTGCTCAACAGCTGGTGTTGGACTGATAAGTCCTCCGCCTCACCATGACATTTACTCTATCGAAGATCTCTCACAACTCATCTTTGATCTGAAACGCTCAAATCCAGATGCTCGTATCAGTGTCAAACTGGTTTCGGAGGTCGGCGTAGGAACGGTTGCAGCTGGAGTCACTAAAGCTAAATCTGACCATATCGTTATTGCTGGTCATGATGGTGGAACTGGAGCCTCTCCGTTGACATCAATCAAGCATGCAGGCCTTCCCTGGGAGTTGGGGGTTGCTGAAACACATCAAACTCTAGTAATGAATGATCTTCGTTCGAGGGTTGTCATTCAGACTGATGGTCAACTTAAAACTGGAAGAGATGTTGCCATTGCCGCGCTTTTAGGTGCAGAGGAATTCGGCTTTTCAACTGCTCCATTAATCACTCTTGGCTGCATCATGATGCGTAAGTGTCACCTAAATACCTGCCCGGTTGGTATTGCGACACAAGATAAAGTATTGCGTAAAAAATTCACTGGCAAGCCAGAGCATGTCGTCAATTATTTATTTATGGTAGCTGAAGAGTTAAGAACAATTATGGCTGAACTTGGGTTTTCTAAACTAACTGATATGGTTGGAAGAGTAGATATGCTTGAGATGAATAAAGCTATCAATCACTGGAAGCAAGACTCAATTGATTTGAGTGCAATATTAACTCCCGCTGAAAATTTATATAGAGATGCTGGAACCTATCAGAGTATGAAACAGGATCATCAGCTTGAAGAGCAGCTTGATCTTGATTTAATTGTAAAATCAAAAGTAGCAATTGAGCAAAATAGCCCTGTTAAATTTGACTCTATCATTTCTAACGTTGATAGGGCAGTTGGCGCAATGCTGTCTTCACATGTTGTTAAACATAGGAATGGCAATAATCTTAATGATGATTCAATTCATATTAACTTTAAAGGATCAGCTGGACAGTCATTTGGTGCGTTTCTTGCTAAAGGAATTACACTTGCTGTTGAGGGTGATGCAAACGACTATGTTGGAAAAGGACTTTCTGGAGGGCGTGTTATTGTTTATCCACCCAATGACTCAACGTTCTCATCCCATAAAGAAATTATTGCAGGCAATGTTTGTGGCTATGGAGCAACCGGGGGAGAACTATACCTCTCTGGACAGGTTGCTGAGCGCTTCTGTGTAAGAAACTCAGGTTTAATTGCTGTTGTTGAGGGTATCGGTGATCATGGATGTGAATATATGACTGGAGGAAGAGCGGTCATTCTAGGAGAAGTTGGACGTAACTTTGGAGCAGGCATGAGTGGAGGTATTGCATATGTTTACAATCCAAATAATACACTTGAAGAGAGAGCTAATGCCTCAATGATTGATTTTGACCCTATGGATAAAGCATCGGTCTCAGAGCTATTTGAACTTATAAAGAAACATTATAGATACACAGGATCTAAACTCGCTGATCAGATATTAAACAATTGGGATGAGGAGATAGAACATTTCGTCAAGGTCATGCCAAAAGCCTTAAAAGAGGTTTTAGCTGCCCAAGACAATCAACACTTAAAAGCAATTTAAATAGGTATCGAGTCGATTACATCGGCGCTAGTCCCTAAAATACTATCAACGCCATCACCAACAACAGGGATTACTGAAATAACAGCGCCGGTCACTCTCATGGGCACAGTGACTACTTTGGTAAAAACGCACCCCGATAATATAAAGATACCCATACTTATAATAATTAGCTTTTTCAAGATTTTCTCTCCAAAACAATAAAATGATAGGAATAGTTATTTTTAATATCCTTTGGATGAGACTCAGAGCTAACTTGATGCCAGCTTGCAGCCTCATAAGCTGGGAAATATATATCTCCCTCAAACTCAGAGTCAATCCTAGTGATATAAAGACGGCTTACCTTAGGCAGTAATTGCTCACACAAACTTGCCCCGCCAATTACCATCACTTCCTTTTCATTCTCAGTTAATACAAGCGCTTCATCAATTGAAGAGGCGACTTCACATCCAGGAATCATTATTTCTGTATTACGAGTAATGACTATATTTCGTCGGTTTGGCAAAGGTCTTCCAATTGAATCAAAGGTCTTCCTTCCCATCAATATAGATTTACCGGTTGTGATTTTTTTAAAATATGCCAGGTCTGCAGGCAAGTGCCAAGGTAGTTGATTATCTTTACCAATCAGTCCATTATTATCCATTGCCACTACTATTGATAAGCCCATAAATTCAGCCCGATTGAAGTAAAATATTAGATTATTTTACAATTTTTAAATGTTCAGTGTTACTCATTCTAGCCTCATCATCCCCATTCAGAAAAGCTATATTAGACAAGCTGAGACTTCCTTTTGATGTAGTCGCCCCAGATATTGATGAAACAAGAGGGAGAAATGAATCTCCTTATGATTTAGTTAAAAGGCTCTCTAAAGAAAAAGCTCTGGAAGTTTCTAAAAACCACACTGGGCTTATTGTTGCCTCGGATCAAGTAGCCACTCTAGATTCTGGGGAAAATGTTCAAGATGAAATCCTTACAAAGCCTGGCACTCATGAAAGAGCTTTCTTGCAGCTAAAAAAAAGTTCAGGAAAAACTGTGAACTTTCTTACAGGTTTGGCACTCATGAACACTGTTACTAGAGAGATACAGCTTCATGTTGAATATTACAAAGTAAAATTTAAGACACTTTCAGACAATCAAATTCTAAATTACTTGTCTAAAGAAGACGTTCTAAACTGTGCTGGAAGTTTTAAATCAGAAGGTCTTGGCATTGCATTATTCAGCAGCACAAAAGGAGATGATCCTAATAGTCTTGTAGGCCTTCCAACAATCAAATTAATACATATGCTTGCAAAGGAAGATGTTCACGTACTATGAGTATTGTTTATACGCAAGAATTTGAGTCACTTTCCTCTGACTTAAAAAAAAATTACTGGGGATCATTATTTGGCTCTTCTGAGGCGTTAGCGCTTATAGAATTTGCGGAATTAAACAAGGGCGTTGTTCTTTATATAGCTAAAGATATTGCGCATTATGATGAGATCAAAAAGGCTCTTCTCTTTTTTAAAAAATCAGTAGAGATACTTGATTTTGCAAGTTGGGAAGTCTTAGCTTTTGATCACTTCTCACCTCACCCTGACATTGTTTCCTCTCGGCTCCATACACTATCAAAATTATCATCTACTGATCATTCAATTGTTGTTACTTCAGCCGAAACACTCTCACAAAGACTGTGTCCAAAGGACTATATTAAAAAGTACAGCCTTCATTTAAAGACTCGACAGGATCTCGAGATTGACGCCTTTACTGAAAGCTTAATTAAAATTGGGTATCGCAGAGTATCAACTGTAATGGAATCAGGTGAGTTCTCCATAAAAGGTGCGCTTATAGACCTATACCCAATGGGCTCGTCTAACCCATACAGAATTGATCTTTTTGATAATGAGATAGACTCTATTCGATCCTTCGACCCATCTACGCAAAGGTCTATTGAAGTTACCGAGGAAGTTTATCTATTGCCCGCAAGAGAGTTTGCTTCAGATAAGGATAGCATTCAAACATTCAAGGAAAACTATCTAGCTGAATTTGGAAGTACTGATGGATTTATTTATACAGAAGTTAGTGAAGGGAGATATCCTGGAGGAATTGAATTTTATTTGCCGCTTTTCTTCAATAAAACAAATACTTTATTCGACTATATTCCTGATGGCTCTTCAATTTTTTATCAAAAAGGGCTCAATGAGTTGATGGAAAACCAGAGCAATGAACTATTAGAGCGATTTGAATATTGTCAAAAATCGCTTGAGAGACTTCCACTGCCAATCAATAAAGTTTTCTTAAGTAGTAGTGATTTTTTTAGTGCTCTTAACGGCAAAAAACAGGTGCAAATTCAAACCTCAAAAATTCAGCCTAATACAGGTTTGAATTTTTCATCCTCAATATTGCCGCCACTAAAAATTGAACCTCAAACAACGAGGCCACTTGACAAATTAATTCAATTTGTATCGAGCTTTAAGGGAAGAATTTTAATTGTATGTGAATCAGAGGGAAGGCAAAGCGTATTAGTGGACTTACTATCCTCTCATGACCTAAATCCAACACAATGCGCAGGATGGGCTGACTTTATTTATCAAAGTTCAAATCTCTGTATTACAAGTGCAAGACTGAATGAGGGTGTTGTATTCGAAAAGATTGCAATTATTTCTGAAAATAACTTATTCGGCAAGGATGCCATTAAACAGCAAAGAAGGAGGCGGGCAAAGCATAAGGATTTTGATGAGGCCATCAAAAGTCTTGTTGAAATTCAACTTGGTGATCCGGTTGTTCACGAGAATTATGGTGTTGGTCGATATCTTGGACTAGAAAGTCGAAGCTTTGACGAAAACCAGCAAGACTTTCTCTCACTTGAATATGCAAATGGCTCTAAGCTGATGGTTCCAATCACAAGCCTAAACTTAATCTCAAGATATTCGGGTGTAAGTCCTGATCATGCACCTCTTCATAAATTGGGAAGTCAGCAATGGACAAAAGCCAAAAGAAAAGCGGCTGAAGCTCTCTATGATATCGCAGCAGAACTATTAGAAATTTATGCCAAAAGACAATCTCAAAAAGGATTCTCCTATCCAGCTCCAAGCGACTCCTATAGCTCTTTTGTATCGAGCTTTAAATTTGAAGAAACACCAGACCAACTCAAAACAATGAGTGATGTCCTTCTGGATATGCAGTCTGATAAACCGATGGATCGCCTGGTTTGTGGTGACGTAGGATTTGGTAAAACTGAAATTGCAATGAGGGCAGCTTTCATGGCTGTCGAGTCTGGAAAGCAAGTAGCCATTCTTGTTCCAACAACTCTATTGGCAAATCAACACTACCAGACCTTCAGTGATCGATTCTCTAAATTCCCTATTGTTATCAAGTCCCTTTCTAGGTTTCAAGATGCAAAGGAACAAAAACAAATCAAACTTAATCTTAAAGAAGGGAAAATCGATATTGTCATAGGCACGCACAAACTGATACAGGGTGATATTAAATATCAAAATCTGGGCCTAATCATAATTGATGAAGAGCATCGATTTGGAGTGAAACAAAAGGAATCATTAAAAAAGATTCGTGGCCAAAGCGACATATTAACCATGACCGCAACCCCTATCCCTCGCTCATTAAATATGGCGCTTGGATCTCTAAAAGAGCTATCGATTATTGCATCACCACCCGCAAAAAGGACTGCAATTCAAACTTTTGTTGATGAGTGGGATGATAATACGATTATCGAAGCATGCTCTAGGGAGCTTCATAGAGGTGGTCAAATTTTTGTCGTTCATAACGATATCGATACCATTGATAATATGGCGGAATCACTAAAAGAGCTTATGCCTAATTTAAAGGTTCGAATTGCACACGGCCAAATGCCAAGCAAGGAACTTGAACAAATAATGACTGATTTTTATCATCAACGGTTTCAAGTGCTCGTTTGCACAACCATTATTGAAACGGGAATAGATATTCCTAGTGCCAATACTATTATTATTAATAATGCGCAAAATTTTGGCCTTGCGCAGCTACATCAACTTCGAGGAAGAGTTGGACGCTCACATCACAAAGCTTATGCTTATCTAGTCATAAAGTCTCATCAATCCATCACAGAAAATGCCAAAAAACGACTTGATGCTATTGCCTCTTTAGAGGAGCTTGGAGCTGGCTTTATGTTGGCCAATCATGATTTAGAAATAAGAGGTGCTGGTGATTTGTTGGGTGAAAATCAAAGCGGTAAAATTTCAGAAATTGGCTTTAACCTCTATCATGACCTGTTAAAACGAACGATTTATGCGATAAAAAATAACGCCAAACTGGATATTAACGAAGCGCTTCAAGAAGAGGTTGAGATTAATCCTGGAGTTTCGTGCATTATTCCAGAAACCTACCTTCAAGATGTTCACGAAAGGTTAATCCTCTACAAGAGGATTGCTAGTGCGGACACTGAGGATGAATTAAATGAGCTTAAAATTGAAATAATTGACCGCTTTGGATTACTTCCAGACTCAACAAGTAACTTGTTTGAATCCTCATCCCTCAAGAATCAATGCAATAAAGTAGGTATTCAAAAAATCAATATTTATGATGATAAGGCTGAAATTACTTTGAAAGATAAGAACCTCATTGATGCGTCAAAAATCATCAATCTAATACAAACAAAACCACATCAGTTTCAGCTAAAAAATCAAAACACTTTGGTAGTCAACGAGCACATGGAGACAAACAAATCTCGCATTGAAAACGTACGCAACACGCTTTTAAAAATAGTTTAAATAGCTAGTGGTTAAATACTCAAATATCTAAATTCAATACTATTCTGAAGGAACGAGCCTTGGAAAAAAATATTGAATTAATGGCACAACCACAATGGCTGCGAATAATAAAACAATCAAACAGCCTAAAATATCGCCGATAAGGAAATTTTTTATAAAGAGCGTTGCATTGATTGGCTCTATACTGCTGTCATTTGAAGCAATAAAAGAAGTAACAAAAAATGAAATAATTGTATTAAAAAATGCAGTTAAGATGGCTAAAAAAACTAGATGCTGAAAAATAAGCTTACTGCCATCAAAAAAGTTTGAAAGTTTAAAGAACCTCATACTTGCAATTGCAACTATAGGTCCAATTACTCCAAATACGTTTAGAATAAGGGTGCCCTGATCAAAGAAAGGTTGTGATTGAAACCAAAATTCTGATAACTGTGTTGCCAACAATGCTGCTAAAACTACCCGGAATCCAAATAAAAGAAAGCACAAAGACATAGCACCTAACGGCAGCCAAACAATGTTACCAACAAAAGGATACGCTGGCCCATTCAAAGCGTAAGCCACAAGCACTATAATTAATGTTGCAAATTGCGGAGAAAGATTTTCTAGCCAATAGTTTTCTGTCTGTTCAACAGAATCTTCCCTCTTTACCTTATTCATCATTTATCACTCCTAAAAGGTATTTAAGGTCTATGTTTAAGGATAAAATCCGACCTTTTCTACGCTTTTTATGAAGCTGGTCGTTCACTTCAGATGAAGCCCCTCCAGCTCGTTGCTTTTAATTGTTTATACTGACAGGGGATCACGACAACTGGCAGTCCAATAATTCTTAGTGCTATATTGTTTGAGTTTTAATCCCAACGGCTGCACCACACGAAAGATTTAAGTTTTTTAGAAGCAACTTAACAGATTTCTCTGAACCACCTTCATCTGCAAGTATGTAAAGGAACCATTCTGTATTTATTTGTTACTCGGTGCTAGCAGATTCACTCGAGTCCTATTGGATTTTATTATAGTGAGGTCTCTATAGGCTTCGCTCACTTAATAACTCTACACATAGTAATGATTATAACATACCAAAAAATTATTGTTGCAAGGTAAGAATCATCTCTCTTCTATCTTCAGAGGATTGATCTGCACTTATAATTCTATTAGATGTCAGAAAGAGCACTGCCCTCTTGATCGTTGACAAGGAATATTTGGCAAAGTAGGGGTCATTTTTTATAGAGGTTATTGTTACGCTGGAGTTTTCAGAAGCGCTAACATATGAATAGACTGCCCTCTCTACCTCTGAGAAGTTACTCAAACCCAACTCTTGTTCACATTCATCCAGAGCCTTCCTTAGCTGGAACAATCTACTTACTGCTTTTTTCATAACCACCTCAATTAAATTTATTTTGTGAGTATAAATGAACTACTTTGTTTTAGATAGGACCAGTATACATAAAAATGATATACCAAATTAAACTAGAATAATATACAGCCAGACTAAGTTTACAGATTTCTATGTTAAGTTGAATTGACGCTTAAGACTTATATACTCTATAGCCTTAATTCTTGGGCCAAATTGACTCACCACCCTTGAGGATGCTGCATTAGCAAAATCAGCAGCCCAAGCAAAATCCTTACCGGCGCTAAGAGCATGAAGAAAAGCACCTGCAAACATATCGCCGGCACCGTTGGTATCAACTGCACTTGCTAAAACTCCATCCGTGTGGATTAGGTTGTCTCCGTCAAAGACTAATGACCCTCCGGGACCCCTTGTAATCGCAAAAGTTTTTGCGTATTTTTTTAAAGCCTCAGCAGCTGCCTCTATAGTATGAGTTCCTGTAAAACTTCTTGCCTCATCCCCATTACAAAAAATTAAATCAAGGCCATCATCTCCGATAATAGTTTTCATATTTTTCGAAAAAACTTCTACTACAAATGGATCAGACAGGCTTAGAGAGGTCTTAACACCGTTTTGTTTGGCATAATTCATTGCATCTCTTGCAACAGCCGTCCTTTGATCATCAGTTACAACATACCCTTCAATATAAAGCCATTCAGAATTAGCTAATGCGACTTCATCAATTTCACGATAAGTAAGCTCAAGACTGGCGCCTAAATTTGTATTCATAGTTCTTTCAGCGTCTGGAGTTACCATTACTAAACACTTTCCAGTAACGCCATTTGATGGATCTACCTGATGAAAATCTACTCCAGACTTATTAAGATCTTTAACAAAAAAATCGCCCACTTCATCATTGGCAACCTTTCCAGAAAAGAAAGATGGAGATCCAAACATGCTCGCAGCAACTACTGAATTACAGGCTGAACCTCCACAACTCATCTTCACAGGGATGCGCTGAGTGGTTAATGAATCAATCAGATATTTTTGGCGCTCCGCATCAACTAGCGTCATAAGTCCTTTACCAATTTCATTGTCTTTAATGAATGACTCGCTAACCACTACCTCAGTGTCAACTATAGCTGCGCCCATTCCATAGATTTTATATTTATTCATAATTTTCTTAAATAGATTAATTTTTTAAAAGAGATGGAACTGCAAAGCTAACGGACTCTTTCACTCCAGCCACTTCAATAACTTCCTCGCCACCATTTAACATCAAGTAATTAACCACCTCTTGAACCAAAATCTCAGGAGCTGAAGCGCCAGCAGTAATTCCAACACTACTTACATTATTTAGCCAGTGATCATTAATATCATTACTACCATCAATTAAATAAGCAGGCTTACCTTGATGATCTGCAATCTCCTTTAATCGATTCGAGTTTGAAGAGTTTTTGGAGCCGATGACAATAAGGATTTCTGATTGTTTAATCACCTCTTTAACCGAGTCCTGGCGGTTCTGTGTTGCATAGCAAATATCACTCTTCTTGGGAGACTGAATATTAGGAAATTTAACTTTCAAGGCCTCTACAATCTCATGCGTGTCATCTACTGATAGAGTTGTTTGCGTTGTGAAAGAAATATCCTTACCCTGTTTTAGATTTATATTCTCAACATCCCTAATTGATTCAACCAAATCGATATGATTATTTTCATTTGCTTGCCCGAGAGTTCCTTCTACCTCGGGGTGTCCAGCATGTCCTATAAGAATAACTTGATGATTGTATTTTTGACGACGTATTACCTCTTTATGAACTTTAGTAACTAGTGGACATGTGGCATCATAGACGATAGCTGAGATATCTTTCGTCTGTTTTCTCACATCTTGAGATACGCCATGCGCACTGTAAATCACTACACTACCGCTAGGAACCTCAGAAATTTCATCGACAAATACAGCGCCTTTATTTTTAAGGTTTTTTACAACATATTTATTATGAACCACTTCGTGACGAACATAAATTGGAGGACCATGCTTTTCAATGGCGCGCTCAACTATCTCGATAGCGCGATCAACTCCAGCACAAAAGCCCCTTGGATTTGCTAAAAATATCTTCAAAATTTAATAAAAAATAGTTAAAGTTAACTAGCTGATGCAGGATGAAGCGCAGAGAGTATTTGAAAAATTTTATTTCTCAGCTCTGACCGAGGAACAATCATATCAATAGCACCCTTCTCAAGCAAAAATTCACTTCTTTGAAAGCCTTCTGGTAACTCCTCACGAACCGTCTGTTCCACCACTCTTGCTCCAGCAAAACCAATCCTTGCGTTTGGCTCTGCAATTTGGATATCACCCAGCATCGCAAGACTTGCAGATACACCTCCCATCGTCGGATCAGTTAGAACAGAAATGAATGGTATTTTATTATCAGATAGTAACTTCACAGCAAGAGATGTTTTAGACATCTGCATTAATGAGAAAAGCCCTTCTTGCATTCTAGCACCCCCACTTGCAGAAAAGCAAACTAATGGCTGATTATTTTTGATAGCTAAATGCGCTGCACGAACAAACTTCTCACCCACTACAGAGCCCATTGAGCCCCCCATAAAGCTAAAGTCAAATGCAACAGTGACAACTGGCATACCCTTTAAAAAACCTGACTTTGCAATGAGTGCATCCTTTTCTTTAGTATTTTTTTGTGCATCTTGGTAACGATCTTTATACTTCTTTTGATCTTTGAATTTAAGAGGGTCCACTGATTGAACATTTGGAGCTATCTCGACTTGATTTTCCATATCAAGAAAATCTTGAATTCGCCTTCTGGCAGAAATTCTTAAATGATGATTACACTTGGGACAGACATATAGAAGACGCTCTAACTCCTCTTGATAGAGCACTCTATTGCACTCGGGACATTTACTCCAGAGCCCTTCAGGAATATTTTTTTTAGCATTCTTGCCAATTGATGGCATTATTTTTTCTAACCAACTCATAATATGCCCTAGTTAAGTAATTGCACTTGAGATTTCTTTTGCTAAGTTTCCGACCTTGGTTACCATTTTATCCTTATCAGAGGCAAGCTCTTCGACAATAGAGACAAGTGCGCTTCCCACAATAACTGCGTCAGCATTCTCACCAACCTGCTTGGCGGTGTCAGCATTTTTGATGCCAAAACCAACGCCGACAGGAAGTTGAATATAATTTCTCATTCGCTCAAGATGATAATTGACAGAATCAACATCAAGATTTGCAGCACCTGTGACCCCCTTAAGGGAAACATAATAAATATATCCACTAGCAATTTTTGAAATTTGCTCTAAGCGCTCATCTGTTGTTGTCGGAGCAACCAGAAAAATTAAGTCAATCTTATATTTATCAAGCTCATGTTTAAGATCTTCAGCTTCTTCGGGCGGCATATCAACGACCAAAATTCCATCAACTCCTGCCTCATCTGCCCTTATTGCAAACTCTTTGTAACCATAAACTTCAATAGGATTTGTGTAGCCCATCAAAACGATGCCAGTCGTCTGATTATGCTCTCTAAATCTCTCTACTATTGCAAAAACATCATCTAAGTTGATGCCATCTGAAACTGCTCTTTCATGTGACTTTGCAATAACAGGTCCGTCTGCCATTGGATCAGAGAAAGGCATCCCTAATTCAATAATATCGGCACCACTGTCAGCCAAAGTGAATACAAGTGCTTCACAGCCATCTAATCCACCATCGCCAGCAGTAATAAATGGAATGAAGGCAGTCTGGTCTTGATCATTAAGTTTTTTAAAAATATTAAAGATTCGTGACATATTATTATTTCTTTTTTGTATTATTGAAATTTTAACATAGAGAGGCTCTCACTCTATTTAAGTGGTTTTTTATTTTGTATATGAATGGACCGCGTCGACTAGGACCTTCATGCTCTCAGGGTCAACCTCTGGAGTGATGCCATGTCCCAAATTAAATACATGTCCAGTTGAGCCTTTAAACTGATCTAAAATTTTATGTGCTTCACTTTTTATAACCCCTGGTGATGCATACAAGACTGATGGATCAAGGTTACCCTGAAGTGCAACTTTTGAGCCAATTCTTCTCTCTGCATCTCCAATTTCAACTGTCCAGTCAATGCCAACAGCATCACAACCTGTTGCTGCAATTTGCTCAAGCCACGCAGACCCACCCTTTGTGAAAAGGGTTACAGGTATGGTTTTACCATTGTAACTTCGGTTAATTCCAGCCACTATTTTTGACATGTAGATTAATGAAAAATTTTCATAGCTTTCTTTATTTAATAAGCCGCCCCAGGTATCAAAAATCATAACTGAATCCGCACCTGCCTCAATTTGAGAGTTAAGATAATCAATGATTGTGTCAGCCAAAACATTCAAAAGCTGATGCATATGTTTTGGATTTTCATACATCAAGCCTTTGACCTTCGAAAAGGTCTTGCTTGAACCACCCTCAACCATATAAGTAGCGAGCGTCCATGGACTTCCAGTAAAGCCGATTAGTGGCACTCTCCCTCTCAGATTTTTTTTAATAACTGATACAGCCTTACTGACGTAATATAAATCTTTTGACACATCCGGCTTAGTTAATTGATTGATTTCTGCAAGTGAGCTCAGTGGTTTAGAAAATTTTGGCCCCTCCCCTTCAACAAAGTGCAGCCCAAGACCCATTGCATCAGGAATAGTCAAAATATCAGAAAAAAGAATTGCCGCATCTAAATCAAAACGCTCTAATGGCTGAAGTGTGACTTCACAAGCTAAATCACTCGACTTACATAATGTTAAGAAATCACCTGCTTTTTTTCGAGTTTCTCTGTATTCAGGAAGGTAACGACCTGCTTGCCTCATAACCCAAATAGGAGTTCGAGTGACCTCTTTTTTTAGTAATGCATTAATGTAGTCGAAAGCCATTGTCAAGTCTCAAAATAGTTGATTATATCAATTTTAAATTTTAAACTGAAGTTTCCTTCTGACACAAAAAAAGCCACGCTTGTGGCTTTTCTAAGTGAATCGATTTGAGTTTATCGTTTGAAGGCGCCGTAGCGAGACTTAAACTTCTCGACACGTCCAGCAGTATCCATAATCTTTTGCTTGCCTGTGTAAAAAGGATGACAGCTTGAACAAACATCAAGATGAATTTCGTCTTTACCTGAAGTTGAGCGAGTCTCAAATGAGTTACCACAACTGCACACAACTTTAATTGTTTCATATGAAGGGTGAATATCTGTTTGCATAGCCTTAAATCTTCAAGTTTTTAAAAAGGGGGAATTATATACTATCTCTCTGCTGGGGTAAATGTTTTAACAGTTAAAGCATGAAGCTCACCGCTTTTAATTTCCTCTTTTACAAGCCCTAAAACCAATCTTTGTCTTTGAAGCAAAGAAAGGCCTTCAAAGATAGGAGAGACAATGACAGCTGAACAGTTGCAGCCATCTCCCTCCATAGATACATCTGAACTCTCTATTCCTGCCTCAAGCTTTGCTTGTACTTCTTCTAGTGTCATAATAATTTAATAAATAAATGTAAATTATACGCTCTATGCGCTAAATACCCCTTTCAGAGCAAAGAAAAATAAGATCGACATTATGGCTCCAGCTGGGAGTGTAATAATCCAAGATAAGAAGATCCTATTTATAACTCTTAAGTTCAGTGACGCTAGGCCTCTTGCTATTCCCACACCCAGAACCGCGCCTACAAGTACTTGAGTGGTTGACACAGGGAGCCCTGTGTAAGAAGCAAATACTACAGTCGTTGCAGCAGCAAGTTCTGCTGAAAAACCTCTACTCGGCGTTAGTTCAGTAATATTCTTACCGATCGTTTTCATCACCCTGTAACCAAAAGTTGTTAAACCAAAAACAATTCCGCCGCCGCCAACTAAAAGAATCCATGAAGGTAGGGAACTTTTTGACACTATTTGGCCGCCAGAATCAACAATACTATAGACTGCAGCCAAAGGACCAATTGCATTTGCAACATCATTAGATCCATGGGCAAAGGCCATTGCACAGGCAGTAATAATCATCAGCCCGCCAAATAACTTTTCCATATTTGCATAAGAAAAATCGCTATCATCTTCGGGATTGATTTTTATTCTTCTTATAATGACAGCGGCAAGAATCGCAGCAAAAACTCCCACTATAATTGCTATCAACATACTTGTTGGCAAATCTTTCCCAAGATGCTTCAAGGCCTCAACGTGTTTTAAACCTTTCAATAAAGTCACTAATGAAAGAACAAAACCGACAAAAAACACATAAAAAGGTAGGTATTTTTTTGCGTTCTCAAGGGGATTATCAGTATCGATTATATTTCTTTGCAAGCTTTTAAATATTATTATTGCCAGTGTTCCAGCAATAAGTGGAGAAACTACCCAACTCGCAATAATGGCATAAACCTTTCCCCATGCAACAGCCTCTATTCCAACACCCACTGCGCCAAAACCAACAATTGCACCAACGATTGAATGTGTTGTAGATACTGGCCAGCCAAGTGAAGAGGCAATAAACAACCATGTTGCTGCTGCAAGCAATGATGCAAGCATTCCATAAACCAAAAGCTCTGGATTATTTGCAAACGAGCCTGCATCAAGAATGCCTTTGCGGACAGTTGCAGTAACCTCACCACCGGCCAAAACGGCGCCAGCAAATTCAAAAATAATTGCGATGATGACAGCCTGCTTAAAAGTTATAGCACCAGAGCCAACAGATGTACCCATAGCATTTGCAACATCATTAGCACCAATACCCCAAGCCATAAATAAACCAAAACCGATGGCTAGCATTATTAGAATATCACTGTTTTGAACGATAATTTCCATTTTAAGCTCTCTACTTTGTCAGCATAACTTCAAATCGTGACCCTACTTTTTGGGCCGCATCAGCAGTTTCACCAAGCCACTCAATAGCACGGTAATAAAACATGACATCGACAGGCGGTAAAGAGGTTTCAAGTGAATAAAGTTTATTTCTTATTCCCTCTTGGGCAACATCCGTCTCATGCTCAAGATCATTTATTTTTTGGATCATCTTATCTACAATTTTTCGCTCCCTACTACTAAAGGCAGTTTCTAATAGTTCATCGAGCTCATTAATAGCAACCAATGCCGCAGCAGAAGTTTTGATGCATAATTTGGCTAAGTCTATAAAATCATCTGCAAACTCATTTGGAAAGTGCATTTTTCTTGACATCATCAGCCCAGCAAGATCTTTTGTAATATTGGCAATTGAGTCCTGAATTAATAATACATCCAACAAGTCTCTTCTCGAAAAAGGCATCATGAATGTACTTGGCAAATTCATTCTTAATTTTTTCTTAAGAACATCAGCCTTTTGCTCTTTTTTTCCAATAGAAACTTGAGCCAACTGAGCTTTTTCCCAATCTTTGGATTTGGCAGCTTTAGCAAAGACACCAAACTCCTTGATACATGAATGCACCTGCTTCATGTGTTGCTGTAATGGACTTATTGGGGACTTACCAAATAGGCTAGTTATGTTATCTTTTCCAGTCATATCTCTAATCTACTCCATATAGTTTGAGGGTAAAAAATGTAAAAATAACTCAAAGATTTTAGACATTATGTGTCAAAAAACGCGCATTATAAGGATATTTTTTTCATTTTTTATAAATTTTTCTGATTTACGATCATCGGTTTAATTTATTTCAACTAACTCATTATATCTGACATTACAATCACCAACATTATGGGGCTTGGGTTTATCGTATAAATGTTAATGGATTGAAAATTTTTAAGTCTAATACTATTAGGAAAATGGATAAGCTTTTAAAAAGGGCAATAATTTATTTTTAATTTGCCTATAACAAAGCTCAAATGCCTCAAATTCTTTTCCATCTGGATCATCAAATCCCATATGAGCAATAAAAGTATCCCCTGGAAATACTGGGCAATTTTGACTTGCATTTTCGCAGACTGTAATCACCAAATCAAAAGTAATTGGCATGACTTTATCTAAGTTCTTCGAATGATAGTCATCAGTCCAAATTTGTTTAGATTGAAGCACCTTTTTTGCATTAGGATTAACAATGCCACTCGCTGAAACTCCGCTAGAATATGCCTGAATTTTTCCATCAAATTCACTATTAATAAGAGCTTCTGCAATAATACTTCTGCAGCTATTCCCGGTACATAAAACCAATACCTTCTTAATCATAAGCTCTTAAGAATCTGATTTAAAAACGTTCATAAAAACTAAAGCAGCGCATACCGCTCCCAAAATTGTTGCAACAATATAGATCCATAGGTGCTCAAAGTTTCCACTTACAAGCGCTGGAGCAATGCTTCTGGCCGGGTTCATACTTGCCCCTGTTATGGGACCAGCAAACATCGACTCAAGTCCTACTGTAAGACCAATAGCTAATCCAGCAAAATCTTTTGTGGCTTTTCCATGAACAGCCGATGAACAAATAACAATCATTAAGATAAAAGCAAGGATAAACTCAAAACCAAAAGATTGAGATACAGAGCCACTTGGTAGGGTTGCACCTAGATAGCTTACATCTGACAATAAAGCAAAATTCTCTCTCAATAATAAATAAAGGGCTGAGCTTGCAAGCACTCCACCAAGTATTTGTGCTGAAACATAAGGGATAACATTTTTTCGTTCAAATTCACCCATTGACCAAAAAGCAATTGTCACAGCTGGATTGAAGTGGGCACCTGATACATGAGCAAAACTATATATTAATGCAACAATGACAAACCCAAATGTTAAGGCGATACCTACATGTCCAATTGCATTAGCAATGTCATTAATAATGATGGCGCCAGTTCCTGCAAACACAAGAATAAAAGTGCCAATTAACTCTGCAATTAGTTTTTTTTGCATACTATTTATTTTGCTCAAACTAACTAAAAAAATAAATCGTCATAATGAATTAATATTTCAGCTTTATGACAAATTAAGTTTAAATTTGGAGTCTGAGAATTTAAAGGGTAACATTATACAAAAATTTAAATTAATTAATTCATAGTAATATGAATTTCAACAGATATACTTAGCCCAAAAGAATGAATACTGCCATTATATTAGCTGCTGGACAAGGCACTCGCATGAACTCTCAGACGGCCAAAGTTCTTCACAAAGTCGGCAACAAGAGTCTTCTTCAGCATGTCATTGATGCATCTCACCCTCTAGTCAATTCCATTAACATAATTATTGGGCATCACTCAGAATCTGTCAAAAAAACAACTTCAAATGATGACATTAACTGGGTTAATCAAAAAGAGCAACTTGGAACAGGTCACGCTGTTCAACAGGCAATTCCTCATATCAATGACAACTCAATCTGTTTAATTTTATATGGTGATGTTCCACTTATAAAAACTGAAACGCTCGAAAAGTTAATCCACAAAGCAAAGCCTTCTGGTTTCTCTCTTTTAAGTGTGGAATTAGAAGACCCATTTGGCTATGGTCGAATTATTAGAGACTCTAAGAATGTAATTCAGGCAATAATTGAACAAAAGGATGCAAACAAAGACCAAATTAAAATCACAGAGATTAATACTGGAATCATGGCTATAAGAGGCTCACTTCTGAAGAAGTACTTATCTCAATTAGAACCTAACAATTCTCAAGGCGAGCTCTATCTGACTGATATTGTTGAAAAAGCAGTTAAAGATAATGTTAATATTGCTTCATTTATATGTGAAAGTGTGACAGAGGTAATGGGAATTAACGACAAAAATCAATTGTCACAAGCCGAAAGAGCTTACCAACAAAATAAAGCTAGTGATTTAATGACAAAAGGTCTAACCATCATGGATCCAGAACGATTTGATTGTCGAGGTGATTTGAGCTTTGGAGATGACTGCGTTATTGATGTGAATGTTGTATTTGAAGGTAATAATGATTTAGGTAAAAATGTATTAATTTCGCCTAACTGTATCATAAAAGACTCTAAGATCGGTGATAATACTCATATATTCCCAAATTCAATTATTGAAAATGCGAGCATTGGATCGAATACTACGATTGGTCCTTTCGCAAGAATTCGTCCTCAAACAAAGATAGGTAATCATTCAAAAATTGGTAACTTTGTTGAAGTTAAAAAATCATCCATTGAGAATAATTCAAAAGTCTCACATTTAAGCTACATTGGCGATAGCAAAATAGGGAGCGAAGTAAATGTTGGGGCGGGTGTGATTACATGTAACTATGATGGTGTTAATAAATATCAAACAGAGATTAAAGATGGTGCTTTTGTAGGCTCCAATAGTCAGTTAGTCGCCCCAGTCACTATCGGAAAGAATGCAACAATTGGTGCTGGCTCGACTATAACTCAAAATACGCCAGACGGTCAACTCACGCTCAGTCGTAATAAGCAATCGACTATCAGTAAATGGAAACGCCCTCTCAAGAAATAATATCTATCTCACAAAGGATGCATCTGAATGTTTAATCTGCCAAAAAATGTATGGATACTGACGGCTTGTCAATCTTTGTTTATGTCCCTCAGTGTCTTTATTGTCTTTGTTGCAGGCATTATTGGAAGTAATCTTTCACCATTAAAAAGCCTGTCTACTTTGCCTGTCGCGACTATTGTTGTAGGAACTGCGGTCAGTGTTATTCCAGTGATAAGACTTATGTCCATATTTGGTAGAAAAAAGGTTTTTCTGAGCGCCTGCCTTTATACAATTTTAATGATTGCCCTTTGCATCTTGTCAATCACCAAAGAAATGTTTTTTCTTTTTAGCTTTTCTAGCTTCTGCCTTGGCGCAAGTGTTGCAACCATGATGCAATTTCGTTTTGCTGCAATTGAGAGTGTTGAACCTGAAAAGAGACCATCAGCTACTGCAGTTGTCCTGCTTGGTGGATTAATTTCAGCCTTCCTTGGAACCGAAGTTGCAACTATAGGGAAAAATTATTTTGACACTGACTTTGTGGGATCTTTCGTTTTGCTGGCACTTCTATTTGTAATTGCATTCGTTTTGATGACTTTTTTTAAGCCGGCTGTAAAGTTTAAAGAGCAAGTAGATGAGTCAAAAAGATCATTAGTCGAGATTGTCAAACAAGGATCTTTTATAGTCGCTGTATGTGCAGCTACCACTGGATATGTCGTCATGAGTTTCATCATGACCGCTACACCTGTGAGTATGCATGTCATGGATGGTCACTCACTTCACCATACTAAGATAGTTCTCCAGAGTCATGTCATTGCAATGTTTCTTCCTTCCCTATTCACAGCAATCATTGTAAGATATATAGGCTTAACTCGTATGATGCTTTTGGGAATTTTATTATTCTTTATATCTATAATCATTGCCTTTGCGAGCCATTCGCTTACTAATTATTGGTGGTCTTTGGTGCTTCTTGGCCTAGGGTGGAATTTTCTATTTATTGGTGGTACAAATTTACTGCCAAGATCTTACAATGAGAACGAAAAGTTTAAAGTTCAATCTATCAATGATTTTCTAGTATTCGGTCTGCAAGCACTTGCTGCACTCTCCGCAGGATGGTTTGTATTTAATTTTAGCTGGGAGGTTGTTCTTCTTTCAGTTATCCCATTACTTCTTATGCAATTGGCTCTTCTATTATGGTGGTTAAAGAAGAATGGTTAATTCAAATCAGTTTTTTTCTACTATAATTCACCATAATATTTGTGGAGTTATTCATGTTTGAGGTTAAGCCACTCACACCCTCAATTGGAGCTGAGATTTCAGGTGTGTCACTTAACAATGGGTTAAATAACGATACGGTTGAGAAGATATATAATTCTCTAATTAAACATCAAGTCATTTTTTTTAGAAATCAAAAGCTTTCGCCTGAGTCACATATAAAATTAGCAGAAAGTCTTGGAGAAATCGATCCAGGACACCCCGTTTATCCTCATGTTGATGGTTATCAAAGTATTGTTTTACTGAGAAATGATGCAGATAATAAACCTGATACTGCCGACTGGCATAAAGATTTGACTTTTAAATCAAACCCTCCTTTTGCAAGCATACTGCATGGCGTGAAGGTTCCTAAGTTTGGTGGTGATACACTTTGGGCAAGTATGAGTGCAGCATATGATCAGTTGCCAGAGGGTTGGAAGGAGTACCTAGAAGACCTTGAGGCCATTCATGATATGGGTACATTTCGCAATGATTACTATAAAGAAGGTGGCATTGAGTCAATTAATAATGCTCTCAAAACTGTTGGATCAGCTGTCCACAAGGTCATTGAGACTCACCCTATTTCTGGCCTTAAATATATTAATGTCAATCAGTCCTTTACACGAAATATCGTTAATGAAAATCAGGGCCCGAGTGACCATGTGTTACAGTTTTTATATCAACATATTAATAAACCTGAGTACCAAGTAAGGTTTCACTGGGAAGATAATTCTGTTGCCATTTGGGACAATCGAATAACCCAGCATTATGCAGTATGCGACTACTTACCTGAATTCAGGCATATGCAACGAATCACCGTTATTAACGATAAAAGGGATAAATCTTAAATTACCAGTTACCCTAGCTTAAATGTGAGAAGCCTTGTTTTAAATCCTCAATAAGCTCGTTTGTATCTTCAAGCCCTATACTCAGACGAATTACATGTTTGCCATCATGGACCCATTGACCATCTCTCTTATATGGTCTAGCAGTTAGCAAGCTTTTATAGCCGCCCCAGCTAAAACCAAGAGCAAACATTTCAAGTGAATTAACAAATAGAGCAATTTTCTCTGCACTATAAGACTCTTTGAAGGTAAATGAAAATAAGCCTGATGATCCTGAAAAATCTCTCTTCCATAATGCATGTTGAGGGTGTGACTCTAGGCCAGGATGAATCACACAATCTACTATATCTTGCTCATCAAGCCACCTAGCAACCTCATTTGCCGACCTCTCATGAGCCTCCAATCGAACCTTAAGAGTTCTAAGACCCCTAAGCGCAACATAACAGTCTTGAGGATTTGTGTAATTCTCAACAGTCTTAAAGTAATCTGCAAATTCGTCAGCATAATCTTTATTCACCGTTGCGCAGCCCATTAGCATATCTGAGTGACCACATATATATTTAGTGACTGATTGAATTACAATATCAGCCCCTAGATCAAGAGGCTTTAGATACAAAGGAGTGGCCCAGGTGCTGTCAATGATAGTCATAATGCCCGCTTTTTTTGCAACCTTTACTACTTCTAAAATATCTTGCATTTCAAATGTATTCGAACCTGGGGACTCTAGAAATATTAGCCTAGTCTCTTTGGTAATATAGCTACTAATTTCAGATCCAATATCTGATGGAATATGCGTTGTTTTTACATCATATTTAGAAAGAACCTTATGACAAAACCTTGAGGTTGGGCCATACACATTATCACAGACTAAAACCTCATCACCACTTTGAGTAAAAGCCATCAAAGTACTTGTTATTGCATTAATCCCTGACGGAAATGCATAGGTCCTATGACCATTCTCAAGCTTACATATTGCCTCTTCAAAGGTTTTTTGAGTAGACAGACCATGTGTTCCATAATCTACACCTGGATAATTGCCCTCTTGGGCTAGCTGCATATCCTCAAAATTATTGAACAGTACTGTGGAGCCACTTTGAACGTCTGGATTCACAGTTCGTATTTCACGATCACCATACTTCTGGGTATAGTCTATCCAGCCAACATCATTACTTCGCTTTGACATATATATAATTATTATAAGAATTGGATGCCATCATAGGAGGAATTGAAACCTTTGTCCAGCAATTTTTTTTATAGATAGCTTCATATAAATATTAACTGGCTAGCTGCTGGACAGTAGAGTGCCGATTTTGATGGAAGCTGAAAAAATTCTTCAAGAATACCCTTGTAGTTTTCAATTTGCCCCTGGTGAGCATTTTTTTGCCTCTCAATAAATGCATTAATATTTTCACCATCATGAATAGAGGCAGTTTTAAAGTCTATAATCCACAAAACTCCATCCTCAACAAATAATCGATCAACAATAATAGTTTGGGTTGAGTCACTAAATTCTGACTCAACTTCCGTTGACTCTCTATACTTAAAAATCCACTCAAAGTTTTTATCACGCTTCGTATTTTTTAGAAGGCTTAAAATTGTATCAGACAAAGAATAGAGTAATCTTGATGGCACTCCCCTCTCTCTAAGCATTGTTTCAA
>ENA-UZXC01003335-UZXC01003335.1-metagenome-genome-assembly--contig:-Day-2-25m-contig-3335_pt2 | contig 30621 bp, 26 predicted proteins | sample MGYA00260340_ERZ794900 | MGnify/ENA metagenome assembly ERZ794900 | reverse complement strand
CCAGGCATCGGAAGAATGTAGCTTGGAGATACTGTACCAGCAACGATTTCATTACGGCCAACTCTGTAAGTTTCTAATGGCTTGTAGATTTCTTCTTTACGATCAGCAATTTGCTTATCAGAAACTACAATGCCTTCGCCCTTACCGTCATCAAGGTATTGACAAGCAGCCTTAGCAGCTAGACGACCTTCAGTAAATGAACCTGATGAGAATGCGTGTGGTGTACCACCAACAGCATCACCAGCACCAAACAAACCTTCAACAGATGTCATGCGGTTGTAACCCCAGAAGTACTCTTTCGGAGAAAGATCTTCAGGACCAGAACACCATGCACCACAACCTGTTGCGTGTGAACCCATTACATACGGCTCAGACGTTGTTAACTCAGGGTTAATGAACTTAGGATCGATGTCAGTAGCAGCCCATAGTACCGCTTGACCAACTGTCATACCTAGGAAGTTTTCCCAACCAACTTCTTCTAAATGAGGGTCTTGGAAGGCTTCCATTGTTACCATGTGAATTGGACCACGACCAGCGTTAATTTCAGAAATAATCGCTGAAGTACGTAGACAAGTCGGAATTGGACGAGCAGAAACGTGAGACGCTTCAGTGTTCAAGTAACGCTTACCAACCATTTCCTCTAATGCAGGGAACCAGTTTGATTCATACTCTTCACCGTAACCATTTTGAGTGTACGTGTGTAAGTGTAGGAAGTATGCGCCAACAGGGCCGTAACCGTCTTTAAAACGAGCTAATACAATACGGTTTTCCATTTGTGTCATCTTAGCGCCCGCTTCAATCATAAGACCGTAAGCAGAACCTGAAGACCATGGTGCGTACCATACACGACCTGCGCCTTCACCTACTGAACGCGGCTTAAAGATATTAGAAGCACCACCAGCACCAACGATAGTAGCCTTAGATTTAAATACGTGGTAGTTACCAGTACGTACGTTAAAACCTACAGCACCCGCAACACGGTTTTCTTTAGCTTCGTCCATTAATAAGTGTGTAACCATAATACGGTTGTATGTCTTATCAACGTTCTTAGTTGCAGCTTCAGCAACGATAGGCTTGTATGATTCACCGTGAATCATAATCTGCCACTTACCTTCACGCATGTATGCGCCTTTAGCAAGACCTTCAGCATTTTCTCTCTTAGGGTCTTTCATTAATGGTAAGCCCCACTCTTCGAACTTATGAACCGCAGAGTCAACGTGACGTGCCATATCGAATAGTAAATCTTCACGAACCATGCCCATTAAGTCGATACGTGCATAACGTACGTGATCTTCAGGATTGTTCTCACCGAAACGAGTACCCATGTAACAGTTAATTGCGTAAAGACCTTGAGCAACAGCACCTGAACGGTTGATGTTTGCTTTTTCAGCAATTACGATTTTCTTGTTACGACCCCAGTATCTAGCTTCATAACCTGCACCTGTACCACCAAGGCCAGCACCACAGATAAGAATATCAATATTGTCTTCTACAATAGTTTTATAGGCTTTCATGGTATTCTGCTCCTGCTTTTAATGATAGTTTGTTTGATTCTAGCGTGTGTAAACCACCGTCGTCCATACGGATGTACTTAGGCTCAAATGCTAATAAGTGTGAGTTGCGCATCTCGTCGCTAGGCTCAGGCTCATTTCTAAAGTCAGGAATCTTAGTTCCCCATGGCTGAGTTGTGATTGGTGATAAGAAGTTCTTAACACGGCCATCACGGAATTTAACTCTCCATGCGATCGTACCTTTTTCTTCATCACGGATAGTACGTACACTATGGCCTAATGGCGCAAAGTCTGCGTAACCACGAACATCAATAGCTTGGTGTGGACATGCTTTAACACATGAGTAACACTCCCAACACATATTAGGTTCAATATTGTAAGCACGACGATATTTATCGTCAATGTGCATAATGTCAGATGGGCAGATATCTACACAATGTCCACAACCATCACAACGAGTCATATATACAAAAGTTGGCATATTATTTCCTCTCTCTTAAGTTAATTATTAGTAATGCTTAGGCGCTTCGCGCTTAATGCCTAGACCCATATTCTCTGGTGCGTCTACTAGAAGCTCCATAGAGTGTCTGTTTTTCTGGAAATCGTCGTCAGCAGCTGTTGCACCACCAAAACGAGTTTCGTGCGGTAAGTTCTCGTTTGTACCGTTTGCCTGAATGATGCGCTTGTTGTATGCTGCAGCAGGCTTAAAGAACATGTGTGAGAATTTAGACCAGTAAACGCCGCCAAATAATGATGCTGTTGAAAGAATCACTAAGATGAACCAAACGCCTGTGCCACCACCATAGATTGACCAGCCTAACGCTGTTACTGATGTTGCCATTAGTGATAATGAGAACATGTCTTTTCTAAGTGTAATGCTTGTCCATGATAAGCCTTCAGCTTGACCGTCAACTTTAAACGAGAACCAGAACCAGAAAGTACCGATAAACAACATAATTGCGCCAACATTCCACACTTGTGCTAATGTTGCTGTTGTCTCTTCACCAAAGATAATCATTGCAGTTGCTGCATTGAATAGGATGAAACCATACATAGTTAAGATGTGAACTAAACGACGAACTGGGTTATGGAACTCACCAGCAGTTGCAACGTCTGTTACGATCGTATTTACTAAAATACCAACCTTATCACCAGCGCCAAGCTGAGTCAGTCTAGTGTCTTCTTTACCAACAGAACAAGGTGCATCACCTGCTGCTAGTTGCGCTTCAGCTTTAGCTGCTGCGTTAAAGAAATACGTTGTACTGCCTTTGTGAATCAAGTCAGCAATTGTCATCAGTACCACTAGGGCAATCATAACAGTTACATACGCTTGCATATCTGCATACGTATATCCCGCTTCTAGTAATGAAGCGATTGGTGTTGTATCGAAATTGATCATAGTTTCATCCTCCTTAGGTTAAATCAATTACTTCTATTAAATTAGCCGTATGGCTAACACTTTCTTTCTAGTCTTTATCTCACTCGACGCAAATACGGCAAGTCAAAATCCAACTATTATACTTATTTAAAAGTTTATTTTCCAAATAAAAGTCGCTTATTTTTTAAGCGACTTTCACAGAGTGTTTATTTAGCTGAGTGTCCGCTTAACTTAACCTCAACCTTATCTTCTTCTTTGATGGTTGCATAGTAAGCTTGCAGAACTTTAGCCACTTCCGGACGTGAGAATTCTTGTGGAAGGTCTTCACCATCTGACAACATCTTACGTACTTTAGTACCTGATAGTAATACACGGTCTTTTGCCTCGTGTGGGCAGGTCTTCATAGAAGACATACCACCACACTCATGACACCAGAATGTCCAGTCAATCTTAAGTGGCTGTGTAATTAGTGCGTCGTCTGCAATTTCATCAAAGATGTTATGTGCATCAAACGGACCGTAGTAATCATCAACACCTGCATGATCACGACCAACAATTAGGTGTGAACAGCCGTAGTTTTGTCTAAATAGTGCATGCAATAATGCTTCGCGAGGACCCGCATAACGCATGTCTAATGGGTAGCCTGATTGTAATACTGTGTTAGGTACGAAGTAGTTATCAATCAATGTTGAAATTGCTTCTGAACGCACATCAGCAGGAATATCGCCCGCTTTAAGGCCGCCCAATACTGAGTGAATCATTACACCATCACAAATCTCTACTGCGATTTTTGCTAAGTACTCGTGTGAACGGTGCATTGGATTACGTGTTTGGAATGCTGCAATTGTTTTCCAACCCTTCTCATCAAAGTAAGTACGTGTTTCAGCTGGTGTCATGTATAAATCGCCAAACTTAGCTGGGAAGCCACCATCTGATAATACTTTGATAGGGCCTGCAAGGTTGTATTTTCCTTGTGCCTGAACCATAACCACACCTGGGTGTGCGTCTTCTGTTGTTTTGTAAACTGTTTCACACTCATGATCTTTATCAATCGTGTATTTTTCAGTCACTGTCATGGTGGCTAAAATATCGCCAGACTTACTACTAACTAATGCAACTTCATCACCTGCTTTAACTGCTTCATCATCAGTTGATAATGTTACTGGAATTGGCCAAAATAAGCCGTTAGCCATGGTCATGTTGTCACACACACCTTGCCAGTCTGCTTGACCCATAAAACCTTCTAATGGGTTAAAACCACCAATACCAAGCATTACGATATCGCCTTCTTCTCTAGATGAACACGTAATCTTTGGTAAAGATTCAGCTCTTGCTAATTCTGCTGCTAATGCATCGCCCGATAACGCTAATTCGTTAATCGTGTCGCTACCGTGTGGTGGGACTAATTTTGACATAGTACAATCCTATTTAGGTTTAAAGATAGAAAATTATACCTATTGTGTTTTTTTATAAGTCCTTGATGTAGAGATATTTTTTTATATCCCCAAGGATATATATAAATGTGCTTTAATTAAAAGACACCTCTAGAAATCCTGATAATTTTCGACCATGGAAAATTATGCCTTATTAAAAAACTTAAAAGCACTTACAAAATCTTGCCAGGGGGGGGTATAGGTATTCTAAAGTTTAATTTTAAATTGAACTCGTTGCACACCGTCTTTTGATTTTTCTGCGATTACTTTATCGTTTTTAATATCATAATCTAGCGTACCACCACTAAACGAATCAAAGCCTTGAACCAAGTGTGCGTTACCCTTAAGGTGCACCATTTCTTTTTTTATTAAATAGGTGATATTTTCAGCTGTGGCCTCAATAAACCTGGGTTGATTTGGCTGGCTTTGTTTATAGTGCGCGCGATTTTTCTTATTACCCTTGGCCAGCACTTTATTGACTTCTTTTTGGCTGTTAAAAATTTTTATTTTTTCAGCACTTAAGGTGAGAGACCCTTGAATGACACTGGCATTTCCCGTATAAACACTAACCCCCTGTTGCTCATCAAGAGTAACAGTTTGTGCCTTAACATGAATCGGTTGTGCTTTATCATCGGGCAATGCTAAAGCCGTCAAAGGAGTCAAAAATACAATCAATAACAACTTATTCATAACGCCCCACCACGCCACCTTTAAAGGTGATTTTTTGACGAGCCGCATCATAATACATGCCAGTTGCCCGAATATCTGCAACACCAGATTGGTAATGAATTTTATCCTCTGTTTTGTAAATTTCTTGCCCCTGCGCCTGGTCTATTGATAAATGACGCGACTTAATGGTAGAGCCAGATGCTTGCAATATGTCAACATCACCCAGAAGCTGGGTTAGTTCACTTTTCATGTCCATATCCATACCTTGAGCAATGATTTTGCTGGCCGTTGATAAATAGGTGGTTTGGTTATCTGAATAATAATGTTTCTGATTATTCGACTGATCAATATAAAGATCTTGCGTCAGTAGTTTTTGACCACTGTCTTGATTAATGCGCGTATCGCCCGTTAATTTTAATTTGTTGTCTTTGGTTTTCATTTGCATGCCTTGAGCAACAATATTGGCATTCTCACCCAAATAAGTCACTTTTTTATGACTGACTAAATCATCCGTATGCGTATCTATCAACAATTCTTCAGTATTCATTTTATGTGTCATACCATCACTGGATGATACATCCACCTGCCCAGTAAACCGCACCTCGCCACTGTCTAAATAATGAGCGCGCTTAGCACTCAACACATAATTACTTTCACCCTGTGGATCGTAGGTTGTTACCTTTGGATTAATTAACAAAGCCGGTGATTGTTCAAAATTATAATAAACCTGCGCTTCAACATAATGAGACAGACGCTGATTTTCACCAAATTCCTGCAAAGCAAATTGGTCAATTTTTTCCACATAAGCCACCTCTTTCGCAACCACTTCATTGGTCGTTGGCAGCACTGCCTCTTGCTGAGTTAACTGTTCATAGGAATAAGACAGTCCTTTCATCAAAAGCCACATGGTGGCAATAGTCACTATAATGAAAATCGTAATTAATAAATTATGTCTTAATTGAAAATTCATGATCTCACATACAGTTGAAAAAATCCGCGGCATTTACGCGATTACGCCAGATGCCCCGATAAACCTTGATCGCATTAAAAAAATCATTATTCAGCATGATATTGGTATTTTACAATATCGACGCAAAACCGCCAGTAACGCCACCAAACTCAATGAAGCCAGCCAATTACGCCAACTGTGCTTACAACATCATACTTTATTTATCATCAATGATGATATTAACCTAGCGCAAAAAGTCAATGCTGATGGTGTTCATTTAGGCAAAGATGACAACTCGATTGCAACTGCTCGAACTCGATTGGGCGCTGACGCAATTATCGGTATCAGTTGTTATAACGATATCGATTTGGCAAAATCTGCCCAACAACAAGATGCAAGCTATGTTGCCTTTGGTGCATTATTTAACTCAGACACCAAGCCCAATGCGCCACATTGTTCGCTTAATATTATTACTCAGGCTAAACAACAACTTAGTATTCCCATTGTTGGCATTGGTGGCGTGGATTTTTTTAACCAACAACAAGCACTAATGGCAGGCTGTGACGCAGTTGCCATGATTAACGCCTTATTTGATGTCAATATACATGCTGATATTACAACAATATAACGGTCAACCACAGTTTTAATCCATTAAATTTTAGAAATTTTAAGAATTACCCCTCGTTAGACATAAAAATCGATTTTTTATGTTGTGTAGCTGCCTATTTAAGCGCTATTTTAGTAAAAATAAGTATTTATTAATCAAATTTAGATGGATTTTTGATATTTTTTAAGCAACAGCACTTAAACGTACAAAAATTTAGCAAATATTGCTAATCAGATGATTTCAACCAACATTTGCACACTTGGACAATACAAGGCACACTTAATATCGTTTGTATAGCTATTTGACAGTACTTCTTTGTAAAACAACAACTGCTTGCTGTGTTTTTGACGCTGACGCTCCACGAAGTCTGCATGAGATTCATCCATGAAAAGCTCGGCCGTTTTAAAATCAATAATCCATAAAACATCATTATCGATAAACAATCGATCAATAATAACACTTTTGCCTTGATGGCTAAATTCAGCCTCTACCTGCGTTGAATCTCTTAATTTAAACAGCCAATCAAATTGAGGATCGGTTTGAGTGTTGGTTAATAATTGCATCACATTCTGGCGTGCCGAGTCTAGCACCTGAGTGGCGATACCCAACTCTGTCAACCGAGCATTAAGCGCATCAGCCTCTAGCTCAAAAGCACCCAACTCAAAACACTGATGCACGAATGTGCCTAATAGGCTTTTATAACCCAAATCAATACTATTATTAATATTGGCCACCTCGTGTGCTTCATGGGTATGCTGGCTCGATATTAACGGAGTTGTGTAACGATGTAATTGTAGTGCATCAGGTGTAATATCTAGCGCCTCTTCCACGGCAGTAGCGGCGTCGAATTGGTGTTTTAATAACGGCTCAAGCAATTTAAGAAACGTGTTACTACTGGCTTTGTTGCTACTATTTAAAGTGGCCAGTAAATGAATGTCTGATTTAGCGCGTGTCATGGCCACATACAATAAACGCATGCTTTCAAAATGTCCTTGGCGAGATTCAAATTGTTGTAAATATTGATAGGTACGACTTGGATCTTTAGCTTGATAGGATTTAATTGGTGCCAATAATAATGACTGATCAACAAACTCATGGAGTTGGATAATTGGAGATTGGTTGGCTCTAGGCGCTCTGCCCAAACCTGGAATAATCACTACATCAAATTCTAAACCTTTGGCTTGATGAATGGTCATTAGCTTAACTGTGCTCGGCACACTCGGCGCATACAACTCATCCAGTTGCTTGTTAATGGTTTGAATGTTGAGCTCCCCCAACACCTCACATTCATGAATAATGTTTAAAAACTGGCGTTTAATCATGCGCTGTTTTTCGGTTAATGAGTGCTGTGGACATAGTTGCTCTATAGCAAATTCAATACGCTGCACGGTGCTAAATCTTGATTGACTATCTACCGCACTTGACAATGAAGCGTGCAATGCGCGCGCTCGATTGGCGCCATCTGTACTGAGTGTTTGTAAAAAATCAGATTTACCTAATGCCTCAAAAATAATCTGATGCTCAACCTCAGCAACGCTTAAGATATCTGCCAACAACAAACCACACCACGGTGCTCTCAAAACAGCCAACCAAGCAAGCTTATCACCCAAGCTGATCATGGCGCGACTAAGTGCTATTAAGTCACGAGTAAACAAGGCTTGTTTTAAAGGGGTGGTTTTTAAGGCTTCAAATTCAATACTGGCAGCCTTTAAAGCAGGAACAATCTTTGATAAATGCGAACGATTTCTAACCAATATCGCCACTTCTCTGCCATTATTTTGCTCAACAATTTCTCGTACTTGTTGTGCCTCCTGCGCATATTGTCGATGAGCAAATGGATAAAATTTAACACACCCTTGTCGGGTGGCAACCAAATTAGCGCTTGAATGTGCGTAACAAATCGCCCCATCTTGGGCGTTCTCTATTTTTGGGAAAATACTAGAAAAATACGCGTTGTTGGTTTCAACCACCACTTTGTCCGATCTAAAGTTCGTGGTTAATTGTAAAAACTCAGGTTTTAAATTGGCAATACCAGATGATCTTACTTGTAAAAATAAGCCAACCTGAGATTGTCTAAACAAATAAATAGATTGCATGGGATCGCCCACTAAAAAAACCGTTTTAGTATCGTTTGGTTGCCAGTTAGCAATAAGTTTTTCGATCAATGCAAATTGAGTGCTCGAAGTATCTTGAAATTCATCAATCAATAAATGCTGTATCTTGTAATCTAAAAATAATGCCACGTCCGTAGCATCATGATCACTTAAAGCTTGGTCTGCATCTAGCGCCACCTGGATAAAATCACCAGACTGTTGTGTTTCAAATAAAATATTTAACTGTGCAACGGCTATCTTTAATACTTGCGCAATACTATCCAGCGCTTGAATTTGATCCTCAGCAAAATCCAACTCTGGCAAGTATTTAACGCCGCCCAACAATCGCTCTAATTCTGTTTGCCCAGATAATGTTGACAAAGCATCTAAAACCGTTAATTTTTGCGCTTTAAGGTCTGCAGGAAAGCCATTTGCCTTGGTCAGTGTCTTACGCCATTGTCCACTCGCTGTCAGACATATATCCGCCAAACTTTGCCACTGGGACAAGTTGCTAGATTTGGCACTGGGCAAGGTGTTAATTTCCGCAACTTCAGCTTGAGTATTGCTGCTTAAAGCCTCAAAAAAATCCTGATTAAACTCACCTTTAGCTAGTGCTAATAATTGCTCCAAATGTTGATTAATAATTTGATTTGCGCTGGTTTTCAAGCTTTGCGCATTAAAGATATCTTTTACATACAATTTATTGAGCCACTGGTCGCGTTTAGCGAGCATGGTGGTCACCAGCTGATAAAAACGATTAACGTTGTTATCCAGATACAACAAAGTTTGCTGGATCGGCTGAGCAAAATCTGGCGTATCAATACTGAGTAGTGTTTGTTTTGCGGCTTGCAGATAAATTGCTTCTTGCTGCCAAGCTTGGGTGATGATTTGTCTATTAATCCAAGTGCCTGGCCTTGGATAACGCGTAGTAATTAAATTAGCCAGCCCATCAATGGTGGAAATTTTAAGGCGCTGGGGCATCTCCAGCAACTGCCAACCACGAATTTCAGATCGTGCTAATACTTCATTGGCCAGATCATAGGTTTGCTGCTTGTGGATCTGTTTAGGACGCTCACCTTTGGCGGCTTTCAATGCATCAATCACTCGAGCTTTAAGTTCGCTCACTGCCTTCTTAGTAAACGTCATCGCCAACACACCTTCGGGCGAATCGCTGACTGCCAGCAATCGAAGGTAACGCTGAGTGAGCAATTCAGTTTTGCCCGAACCAGCTGGTGCTTGAATTAAAAAAGAACGTGAAGTATCTAGTGCTTGGCGTCTTTGCGCTTGATCATCCATATTCAGATTTAACACTCAGACTACATAGAGTCTGGCGCGCTTACACCTAAAACATTCAGACCATTAACCAGTACCTGTTTAACAGCCTGAATTAATAACAATCGAGTTGAACGCAGTGCATCATCATCGACCAAAAATTCGCTATTGTTATAATAACTGTGGAATTCGCCGGCTAATTCACGTAGATAATAAGCTAACACATGTGGCTCATAATTGAGCGCACTGGCTTGTAAGACATCTTTGTAACGGTTCAACTCTTTAATCAGTGCTATTTCGGTATCACTCGACAGTAGCGCCAAATCAGGCTGAATAGATGGCTGATTTTGCGCTTGTTTTAATACTGAACAAATACGGGCGTGTGCATATTGAATATAGAACACAGGATTTTCATTGGTTTTGGATTTGGCCAAGTCTAAGTCAAAATCCATGTGCTGTTCAGATTTGCGCAACACATAGAAAAAACGCGCTGCGTCATTGCCCACTTCATGGCGCAACTCCTCAAGCGTCACAAACGAACCACTACGCGTTGACATGGCAACTTTTTCACCACCCCGATATAGATTGGCAAACTGTACCAGTAAAATTTCTAATTTTTCGGGGTTGTGCCCTAAAGCGCTGATTGAAGCCTTAACACGGGCAATATAGCCATGATGATCCGAGCCCCAGATATTGATAATTTTGTCATAACCACGCTCAAACTTCTCAAGATGATAGGCAATATCAGAAGCAAAATAAGTATGCAAACCATTATCTCTAACCACCACACGATCTAAATCGTCGCCAAAATCAGTGGTCTTAAACCACAAAGCGCCCTCTTTCTCATAAATATGGCCAGACGCTTGTAGCGCCTTAACCGTTTTCTCAGACAGGCCGGAATCGACCAAAGATTGTTCCGAAAACCACTGTTGGTATTCTATGCCAAAATCGGCTAAATCGGCCTTAATGCCACTTAATATGCTGTCGATTGCTAATTTGAAAATAACTTGATAATCAGTGCCTAAAGCACTTTTGCAATTTGCAATTAATTCATCAATGTGCTTTTCTTTATCACCGCCATCTTTTTCATCTTTACACACACCTTGTGCAATATCATGCTTGTCGATATTGGTAATTTGCTTGGCAATATCAAGGATATAGTCGCCTTTATAGGCATTGTCTGGAAACACAGCCACTTCACAATAACGCAAATATACCGACGTGGCCAAGATGTCCATTTGTCGTCCAGCATCATTCACGTAGTATTCGTTATCAACCTCAAAACCAACTGCGCGCAATAGGTTTGAAACCGTTGCCCCGTACGCAGCGCCTCGACCATGACCAACATGCAAAGGCCCTGTTGGGTTGGCAGAAACAAATTCCAATAAGATGCGCTGACCATTGCCAATTGTAGACAAGCCGAACCCAGCACCTTGTGCTAGAATGTCTTCAAGCACTTGATTGTTTGAGCCTTGTGACATAAAAAAGTTAATAAAGCCTGGGCCGGCAATCTCAATTTTTTCAATCTCAGTAGCGTCTGCCAACTGCTCAACAATTTTTTGCGCCAACTCTCTAGGAGCGCATTTAGCCTGCTTAGACAATACCATGGCAATGTTAGAGGCAAAATCGCCTTGCGACTTATCTTTAGAGTGGTCAATGCGAATTTTATCCGGCATACTTGTCAGTACATCTTTACTGATTAATGCTTGTAATGCTTGAATTAATAACGCTTGTAATGCTTGCTTCATTTTAAATCTCTATTGATTGCTTAACTAGTGTGCTTGTTGCCAAGAATCACCCATGCCCACATCCACCTTTAGCGGAATATCCAGTTTATAAGTGTTTTCCATCAGGCTTTGTATTTTATCGGCAAATTCGTCTGCTTTTTCAGCTTTCACCTCAAACACCAGTTCATCATGTACCTGCATAATCATCTTAATATTCGTATTATCCTGACCAATCCACTGTGCCACGTCCAACATTGCCAACTTAATAATATCAGCACTTGAGCCCTGCATTGGTGCGTTGATCGCCGTTCTGAGCGCATGCTGCTGTAACATTTTATTTTTGGCATTAATCTGAGGTAGATATAAACGTCTACCCATCACCGTTTCCACATAACCCTGTATTTTGGCAGACTCTTTGGTGTCTTCCATGTAACTGGCTACGCCCGGATAATTGTCAAAATAAGCATCAATATATTGCTTAGCTTCAGTGCGTGATACATCAATTTGTTTGGCCAAGCCAAAGGCGCTCATGCCGTAGATTAAACCAAAATTAATAGCCTTGGCACGACGTCTTTGTTCTTTGGTTACCTCGTCAGCTGCTACTCCAAACATGGTAGCGGCTGTGGCACTATGAACGTCTTGATCGGCTTTAAAGGCTTGCAATAAATTAACATCTTGAGAGATGTGCGCCATAATTCTAAGCTCAATTTGTGAATAGTCAGCTGCAATAATAACATTGCCTTTACTGGCAATAAAAGCACCACGAATACGTGCGCCTTGCTCAGAGCGAATGGGAATATTTTGCAAGTTTGGATTAGATGATGATAGGCGTCCTGTAGCCGTTACCGCTTGATGGTACGAAGTATGTAGACGCTGAGTATTAAGATCAATCTGCTTTGGTAGGGCTTCTAGATACGTTGAGTTAAGCTTAGTTAGCGTACGATAATTTAAAATCAAATCAACCAACGGATGGTCCAACAACTTTAATGCTTCTTCGTTAGTTGATGGCGCACCTTTTGGGGTTTTCTTTTTAGCCTCTAACCCCAGCCCCTCTTCAGAAAATAAAATTTGCTGAATTTGCTTAGGCGACTCTAGATTAAACGCTTCGCCAGCAATCTCATAAGCCTGGGTTTCAATTTTGCTCATTTGTGTTTTAATATCAAGCTGTTGCACGCCCAACGACCCAACATCAAGTTCAACGCCATTGCGCTCCATTTGCATCAGTACTTTCACCATTGGCAATTCAACACGTTGGTACAATTTAACCAACTTTGGATATTGGGCAATCTGCTCATCCAGTGTTTTATTTAATAAATTTGTCACAATCACATCTTCACAAGCATAAGGGCTAGCCACTGCCAACGAAACTTGATCAAAGGTAATTTGTTTTTTTCCCTTTCCAGCAACCTCGGAAAATTTAATGGTTTGATGGTTAAGATAGTGCTCAGCCAAATCATCCATATTATGACGCGAGGCGACTGAATTAAGCACATATGATTTCACCATGGTATCGTCTGCAATGCCATTTAATTCAATTTGATAATTGGCCAAAATATGGCTGTCATATTTTAGGTTTTGCCCAACTTTTCCAATGATTTCACTCTCCAAAATAGGCTTAAGTGCGGACATCACTTGGTCAAAATCAAGCTGCTTAGGTGCATCTAAATAATCGTGGGCAACCGGCACATAAAAACTATCTTTATCAACTAAAAACACCCAACCAACAATATTGGCATTCATATAATCAAGCGAATTGGTTTCTAAATCAAACACCACCTGATTCGCTGACTCTAGGCGTGCCAACATCGTTGAGAAGGTAGCTGTGTCTAATACGGTGGTTTGCGTGTAATCTTGTGTAAGATCTTGTGTCAGCAAGCTTTCAGACGCTGGCGCCTCACTTTGATTGGAAGCACTTTCACTAGTTGACGGAACATTACCCACATCACCCAACTGCCTATGCCACATGGAAAAACCATATTGCTGATACAGACTGGCTAGCTTGGCACTATTTTGCCCTGGCTCATTATCTAAAATATTACACGGCAGATCAACATCAAATTTAAGGCTAACCAGTCGATGCGATAAATCGAGCAAATCAAAGTTATCACGCAACTTTTCACCCACTTTGCCTTTAATTTCATGGGCGTTTTCTTTAATGCCGTTAATGTCTTGATACGTTTCTAGCCATTTAATCGCTGTTTTTGGGCCCACGCTCGGCACACCTGGAATGTTATCCGCACTATCGCCAGTCAACGCCAATAGATCCAGAATCTTCTCAGGGGCAACACCCATTTTTTCAATCACCGCTTGACGATCATAAATTTCACCCTTCATATCCAACTGAGAAATATTACTACTAACCAATTGCATTAAATCTTTGTCGCCACTGGCAATCATGGTCTTGATATTGTTTTGATCAGCACAATGACTTAACGTAGCAATGACGTCGTCCGCTTCCACCCCTGACACACAAATAAAGTGAAAGCCCATGGCCTGAATGATTTCATATAAAGGCTCAATCTGAACAATCAATTCATCATCAGCGGGCTTTCTATGGGCTTTATAATCTGGATAAATGTCGTGTCTAAAGTTTTTACCCTTGGCATCAAAGATGGCAATTAATTTAGCTTTAGGGTGTTGATTTTGCAAGCGCTTAATCGCATTAACCACGCCAAACATAGCGCCTGTTGGAAAACCCTCTTGGTTGCTTAGATTTTGCTTTAGAGTGGAAAAATAGGCTCGGAATAAAAACGCCGAACCGTCGAGTAGAATAAGCTTATGTGACATGCGCCTGATTTTACCAATTTTTAGCCCAAGCTTAAGTTGTAAAATAACTTAACTTTTGTATTTTTTTAGCCCATGTCAGAGACACTCATTCAAGTTGATCAAGTTAGCCTAACTCACCATGGAAAATCTGTACTTGATAAGGTTAGCTTCGCGCTTAAAGCGGGCGAATTTATCACCCTAATTGGGCCTAATGGTGCAGGTAAAAGCACCCTAATTAAAATATTATTAGGATTAATCAAGCCCGATTCTGGTCAAGTCACTAAAGCGGCCAATATTCGCCTAGGCTACACACCGCAAAAATTTATTCCCAATGAGTTTATTCCTATATCGGTGGTTGATTTTTTGAAACTTAATCAAACCGTTAGTGCTGATTTTTTGCACGACACCGCTCAATTAACTGGCATTGAAACTTTACTCAATAATGAGCTAAAAAATCTATCTGGTGGCGAAATGCAGCGCGTACTATTGGCTCGCGCTCTACTGAGTAAGCCAAACGTTTTAATTCTTGACGAACCCGCTCAAAATCTTGACGTCAATGGGCAAATGCATTTATATAAATTGATACAAGATATTCATCAAACACAAGGATGTTCGGTGTTAATGGTGTCACATGATTTGCATCGAGTGATGAAGGAATCAACTCAAGTACTGTGCTTGTATCACCATATTTGCTGCATGGGACAACCGGAATCTATTTTGAAGGATTCTCAATTTAACGATCTTTTTGCCGATCAAATGGATGAGTTAATGGCTACTTATGAGCATCATCACAACCATTGTCATGAAGATTAAAGTAAATTACTGAGCAAACATCCGGGCAGAGCTTTGTTGCAGAAAGCTACCTTTAGCCACTTCCACCAATAAATCCCAGCGACCCTTTAATGGCAAGATAACATCCACTTGATAAGTGCCGTCTGGCGTTTTAACCATTGGCACTGAAAAATCATGTTTCATTTCTAGTGGACGATAAAAATACGCAGTTGCATCCGCTTTATTTAGGCGCTTATCCTGCTTAGTGCTAATCGCCACATAAGTTTGTTTAATGCCGTGGGTTACTACTTCAGGCAAACTCAAATCAAGCTTCCAGCCTTGCTGTTGTAGCTTTTGACGATTTTCCAAGGTTTGCCCATAGCGCTCACCTGTCTCATAGGCATCTGCAACAATCGTACCTGGATGCGACTCTAGGGCGGTATTAATACGCCATACGGTGGCAATAACTAAGGCTAAAAACAACACTAACATTAGCATCATAACAGGGGATTTTTGTACGCTCATCGCATGCTCTTAGGAGTAAAGAATGTGGTGTCATATTCTAACGTAGATTGCTCGCCTTTAACCACAAAAGTAACCTTATTATCCTCACCAACATTTGCTTCATAAGCAGATAAGTACACAAAGATAGATTTTACATTGCCCGTTGGAATAGTAACCATATCCAGTGGATTGTTAGATTTTAAGGCTTTAATATCGCTTTCAAAGCTAATAGCTACCTGCATGTCTTTATCGGTTTTGTTCATCACTTTAAGCTCATATTTATTACGGTATGAACCATCGGACAATTTAACAAACAATGGCGACCTGTCATGCAATACTTTAAGATCCATAGAGGCCAATGTACTCATACCGTACACCAATACAGCAATCGCTGCTAATAAAATAGTACTATAGACAATTACTCTTGGGCGCTTGTATAAAGACTTTGGTGTTTGTTTAAACTCCAACTCGGCTAACGAAGTATATTTAATCAAGCCTTTTGGCTTGCCCACTTTCTCCATCACCGCATCACACGCATCAATACACAATCCACAGGTAATGCAGCCATATTCCTGACCTTTACGAATATCAACGCCAGTTGGACATACCGCAACACACTGATTACAATCAATACAATCACCGTTGCCCTCAACAAACTCACCGCGTTTTAGCTTACCTCGCTTCTCTCCACGGTAATAATCATACGTTGGCATAATACTTTGCTCATCAACCATTGCACCTTGAATACGAGCATACGGACATACCCACATGCACGATTGTTCACGCATGAATCCGGCAAAAATATAAGCACCCAAAGCAATGATTACAGTAATCGCCAGAGTGGTTGCAGTGATCTCGGCGTTAAAATAATCCGCCCAAGTGACACCGAAATACAACATCCAGGTAACACCGGAGAATAGCGCAATAGTAATCCAAATTAGGTGTTTAGTTAGTTTTAATCTCAATTTATTAAAACCCATTGGCGCCTTATCTAGCTTTCGACGTTTGGCTGGCGCGCCTTCGATTTTATTTTCCACCCAAGTAAAAATATCTGTCCAAATCGTTTGAAAGCAGAAATAGCCGCAAAATACTCGTCCAAGTACGGTTGTCATCGCTGCTAGCAAAATAGCTAAAAATAACAACACCATGGTCAGCATCCAGATGTCTTGTGGGAAGATCGTGAGATCAAACAAATGATACTGCCTATTTTCCATATCAAATAGGATGGCTTGCTTGTCATTCCAAGTAAGATATGGCCCAATGAAAAACGGCGTCCAAAGGATAATTGCTATCCATTTAAAATTACGGAATTTGCCGCCCATGCGTTTTGCATGAATGGTCTCATCACCTAGGTTTTGAACCCATTGATCGCCCTCTTCATACAAATTTTCAACCTGAATTTTTTTATCGCTCATTGTATTGGCACAGTCCTATAAAATCATACGTATCATAACATTTTTATTGCTTTTTTTATTGATTGAAATCAAATAAATTAAAGATACAAGTCATATTTTAGCGTGAATAGCGCGGACCATCATGAAATAAACCAATACCACTAATCGAAGCTATCGATTAAGCCAACCCCATTAGATAATCAAAATGGGCATCTGATATAATGTCTGTTTTTTCTAATTTAAATTAATCATGAGAGATATTATTGAAGCTGCCTTTGAAGACAGGGCAAACATTAACCCACAAACCGTAACCCCTGAAGTAAAGCAAGCTGTTAATGAAGCTATTCGTATGCTTGATTCAGGTGAAGCGCGTGTTGCTAATCAAAATGGTATTGGTGACTGGACAGTTAATGAGTGGTTGAAAAAAGCCGTACTGCTTTCTTTTAGAATTAAAGACAACGCGCCGATGCAGGGTGGCTTTACTCAATATTACGATAAAGTGCCTTCGAAATTTGCTGATATGTCAGCTGATGAACTTCAGGCAACTGGCGTTCGTGTTGTGCCACCAGCAAGTGCGCGTCGTGGCTCATACATTGCCAAAGACACGGTGCTAATGCCTTCTTATGTTAATATTGGCGCTTATGTAGATTCAGGCAGTATGGTTGACACTTGGGCAACGGTTGGCTCATGTGCACAAATTGGTAAAAACGTACACTTATCAGGTGGCGTTGGCATTGGCGGCGTCTTAGAGCCGTTGCAAGCTGCGCCTACCATTATTGAAGACAATTGCTTCATCGGCGCCCGCTCAGAAGTGGTCGAAGGTGTGATTGTTGAAGAAGGTGCGGTTATCTCAATGGGTGTTTACATTGGCCAATCAACCAAAATCTTTAACCGTGAAACGGGCGAAATCACTTATGGTCGCATTCCTGCAGGCTCGGTTGTTGTGTCGGGTAATTTACCATCTAAAGATGGCACTTACTCACTATACTGCGCAGTAATTGTTAAACAAGTAGATGCTAAAACACGCTCCAAAGTTGGCATTAATGAATTGTTAAGAGGTATTTAATTTAGCCTTGAAACTAAAAAACCCGCCTTTCGGCGGGTTTTTTTTGGTCTTTATGTGTTACTAGTTACGCGTAAACAAAGCGTAGATTACAGCAACTGCTGCTAAACCTACTAAACCATGCGAGCCTAAGCTAGCAACAATACCTGTAATGGTGCCAATGACATCGCCACCGATAAATGGTACGCCTGCAGCGCCAGTACCGAAGATTACTTGAACCACAATGGCTAAAGCAATTAAAGCCATACCAGCTTCAGTTAGTTTTTTGATTGTACCGATAATAGTATCAAACATATTTTCCCCTCTTTAGTTATATTAGCAACCCAACTTTAGTGTTGAATTATTATCAATTTAGAGTGTTTCTTGATTGATGTCAAGCTTTTTTTTGAAAAAATACTAAAAAAGTAGTATTTTTATCACTGAATATTGAAAAAATGAGAAATTTTAATGCCTGATAGCCCTTATAGGGTAACGGATAGCGCAATTCCAATAAAAACCACCAATCCAATGTAATTATTATGCAAAAAAGCCTTAAAACAGGCTATTTTTTCTCTATTTTTGATTAAATATTGATGATAAATCATCAAAATAGTCGATAAAAGTATGGAAATATCGAAAAAAACAGCCATTTTGAAAATTTCTGAAATTTTATAAAAGACACAAATAAGACTAATTTGTAAAATTCCAAGAATCAATCGATCATAACTTGCAAATAATACCGCGGTTGATTTAACCCCAATTTTTAGGTCTTCTTCGCGATCAGCCATGGCGTACATCGTGTCATAAATAACTGTCCAAATTAATGTCGCAGTAAAAACCCACCAAGCGCCGTCAGCCACAAAGCCATTAGTCGCAGCAAACGCCATCGGCACACTCATGGCAAAAGCCATGCCAAGCACAAACTGGGGTAAGTGTGTCCAACGCTTAGTAAATGGATAAAGCGTTGCCAATAATCCAGCAATAAGCGCTAATTGAATCGTTAAGCTGTTGGTAAATAAGACCAACAAAAAGGCCGCACCAATTAGAAACATAAAAAATATCAGTGCACTATTCGCTGAGATCTCACCTGAGGTAATGGGGCGGTGTTGAGTACGCGCAACAAATTTATCAATATTTCGATCCGCATAATCATTAATCACACAACCTGCTGAACGCATAAGCACCACACCCAAGATAAATATAGCCAATAGCTTAATATCAGGCCAGCCATCAGCCGCCAAAAATAAAGCCCACAAAGTTGGCCACAGCAACAAGTAAATGCCGACTGGCTTATCTAGGCGCATTAATCGAAAATAAGGATTCATAATTTAGCTAAAAACTGCTCAAGCTCGGGTGACAAAGGCGCCTGCACTTTTTGAATATCACCAGTCAATGGATTGGTAAAAGTCAACTGGTGGGCGTGCAAAAATAATCGTTTCAACCCTCGAAATTTAACTTGGCGATCAAATTCTTTATCACCATATTTGTCATCACAGGCAATGGCATGCTCGGCATGTTTTGCATGTGCTCGAATTTGATGAGTGCGTCCAGTTTCAATGGTCACTTCCACTAACGAAGCATAAAAATCATCATGGCTGAAATTCTTCAGCGGCTGAAAATGACTTACTGAATGCTTGCCTTTGCTGTCGACCACTACGTATCTTGAATTTTGATATAGTGGCGCATCAATGGTATGGCGTTTTTTTGACCAAACACCCTTAACTAGCGCCGTGTAGCGTTTCTCCATTTCATGCTGATTAAGTTGTTCATGCAGGTTTTTAAGCACGCTACGCTTTTTAGCAATCAACAACACGCCTGAGGTAGCACGATCCAGGCGATGCACCAACTCAATGGGCTCTTGATAGACTGATCTCAACGCCTCAATCACGCCAGTATCGACACCGCTGCCACTATGCACAGCAACACCACTAGGCTTATTAATAATTAACAAACCTTTGTCTTCATAGATAATAGCATCCAACAAGACTTTTTTCAGACTGTCAGAAACATGGGCCGGCTTTTTCTCACTGACTTTAATGGGTGGAATGCGCACTACATCGTCAACCTTTAGTTTGTAGTCAGCCTTCTTTCTACCTTTATTAACCCGCACTTCGCCTTTACGAATCACCCGATAAATGTGTGATTTAGGTACACCTTTAAGAATTTTGACCAGAAAATTATCCAGGCGCTGGCCCTGAGAAAATTCATCAACCGTTTGAAAAGAGACTGCCATCAGCGATTAAAGAATAGTTGATTAAAATTATTCGTGGTTGCTTGCGCAATTTCTGCAACACTAAGCCCTCTGATTTCTGCCAATTTTTCTGCCACATAATAAGTATAAGCAGGAGAATTAGGTTTGCCACGATTTGGTACAGGCGTTAAATACGGGGAATCCGTTTCAACCAATAGTCGATCAAGTGGCACTTTTTTGGCCACTTCGCGCAAGCTATCAGCGCTCTTAAAGGTTACAATACCTGAAAATGAAATGTAGAAACCCAGATCAAGTGCTGCTTTAGCAGTGTCCCAATCCTCAGAGAAACAATGCATCACCCCAGCATTGGCCCTTTCCTCAGTCATAATTTGAATGGTGTCAGCCCTAGCATCACGCGTATGAATAATCATTGGTTTTCCCGATTGATTGGACGCAGCAATATGGCGCCTAAATCGCGCTCGCTGCCAATCGGCTGATTCTTTTTCAACATGGAAATAATCTAGCCCAGTCTCACCAATGGCAATAACGCGATCGTTATCAGCCAAAGCTAATAGTTCATCAACGCTTGGATCTTTGCCTTCTTGCTCCGTGGGGTGAACACCAACAGATGCGTAAATCTGTGGGTATTTTTTAGCCAATGAGGCGACAGCATCAAAATTTTCAAGATCAATACAAACGCATAAAAATTGTTTAACTGATAATTCATTAGCGTGCGCCAACATACTCTCAACGCTGCCACCAAATTGGTCAAAATCGACGCGATCAATATGACAATGGGAATCAACTATATGCATCCTAAAATCCTAGTTTTTTTAATAATTTACCAGTATCGAAATCTTTTGCAGACTCTTCTAGCTTTTGGCGCAACTGGCGCTGAATGCTTTGCTTAATTTCTTGCTCACTTAGTCGCAACCCGTTTTTTTCAACTTCAGATTGGATGCGCGTTAGGGCGATTTTCATTAGTTCTGCACCCACCTGTGACACTGGCACGCCCCGGCCTCGACCAAAATTTTTAATGATTATATTGGGCACCGTCACCGTGTCTTTGAACCACTGCGTATCAATAAACAGCTGGGTGTTAATAAAGCTTAATTTATTGATTTTGATACGATAGTTAGATTGTTGCTGGTTCGGCATGCCCATTGAGCTGTCGGTTGTCGCATTCTCGCTTACTGTTGACTGTCCGTCAAGTTGTTTTAACAGCTCAACCAAATTGACACGGCCAGCTTGCTGTTCCAAAGTAAATAACAATCCGTCAAATTCTAAGTGCTCCAGAATGATCAACTCGCCCTGCTGTTGATCGGCCAACTCGGCACTTAAATGATTTAATACAAATGCATTATCGTTAACAAAACCAGTCGGGTTGCTCACTTCAACAAAATCAATATTAAGTTTTCCTGCTGACCAGTCACTTCGTACTTCTTTGATGCTGACTGGCGCACTTAAAGATTGTTGCGCATAAGACTCGATGGTTGTTTTGGCGATGCGATCAAAAAAGACGTAGGTCGCGCCAGCTAAGACCACGATCAAGGCAATTAGAAAATAGACTATTTTTTTCATCATCAATTGGGTTGGATTTCTAAGAAATAACGTTGATCAGAAACATACGGCACACTCACTTGGTATGCTGTTACCTGATAATTTGCCAACGCCTCATCAGCAAAATGATCGCCTTTCATTAATAAATATTGTCCATTATCACACAATAAATGCTGCGTAAGCTTTAAGGTTTTATCAACTTCAGCAAAAGCTCTTGAAGTAATCTGACCGAAGCAAGTGTCTGGCTGGTAATTTTCAACACGCTCATTGACCACCGTTAAATTCTTTAACTGTAGCTGAGTTTTAGCAAACTGCATAAAACGACATTTTTTTCCTACTGTGTCTAATACGGTAACAGATAATTCAGGTTTCATAATGCTAATCACAATACCAGGCAACCCTGCGCCAGAACCCACATCTAACAACGAACCTGATTTAATATAGGCTACTACAGACAAACTATCCAACAAGTGTTTTTTTATGCCATCTTCCATATTACGAATTGCACTTAGATTATAGGTTTTATTCCATTTAATGATGAGTGTCAAATATGCCAACAAGGCTGACACTTGCGTGTCATTCAAATCAATACCCATTTGCTTGGCACCGGTGATGAGTAGCGTTTGATCATTCATGATTTTTTATAAGTTTTAAGATAAACCAATAAAATAGAAATCGATGCAGGCGTTACACCCTGAATGCGGCTAGCTTGGCCAATCGTTTCTGGCTGATGATCTGTAAGCTTTTGTCGCACTTCAGCAGACAAAGCCTTAATAGCCTGATAGTCCATATTAGCTGGCAACGCTGTGTCTTCATTTTTCCGATATTTTTCAATTTCATCCAGTTGACGCTTGATATAGCCTGCGTATTTAATTTGATTTTCCACTACACTAATCAATGTGTGATCGGTCAAATAAGGTGCGCCAGACTCAATTTTGGTTAATAATTGATAATTAACTTTTGGCCGTTTAAGCAACTCTAGCAATGAATACTCATGGCTCAGCGCCTGGCCAAGCACCTGGCCCGCCTGGGTGTCGCTGGCTTGAATCCAAGTATTTTTCAATCGTTGTGTTTCATTGGCTACTGATGCATACTTCTGCTGAAATGCTCGATATCTAGATTCGTCAATCAATCCGAGCTTATGTGCCGTTGGCGTTAGGCGCTCATCGGCATTATCTTCACGTAGCAATAATCGATATTCAGCTCTAGAGGTAAACATTCGATAAGGCTCATTCGTGCCTTTGGTAATCAAATCATCAACCATTACACCGATATAACTCTCGTCGCGCTTAGGTAGCCACGGGTCTTTTTCTTGAATAGCACACGCCGCATTAATGCCCGCCAACATACCTTGTGCAGCCGCCTCTTCATAACCGGTAGTGCCATTAATCTGTCCGGCAAAATATAAGCCACTAATGCGCTTTACTTCCAGGGTTTGCTTAAGGCCTCTTGGATCAAAGAAGTCATACTCAATGGCGTAGCCTGGACGTACAATTTGTGCATTTTCAAACCCTTTGATGGAATGAATAAAATCAACTTGAACCTCATACGGCAAAGAAGTTGAAACGCCATTAGGGTATACCTCATTAGTGGTTAAACCTTCGGGTTCCACAAAAATCTGGTGTGAATTTCGCTCCTCAAAACGCACCACTTTGTCTTCAATAGACGGACAATACCGCGGACCAATGCCTTCAATATTACCGGTATACATTGGTGAATCTTTTAAACCAGCACGAATATAATCATGAGTCTGGTCATTGGTGTGGGTGATAAAACAAGCTATCTGCTGAGGATGATCGCTAGCCTTACCCATAAATGAAAAACTCGGTAGCGGTGTATCGCCCGGCTGCTCTTGCATGAGTGAGTAATCCAGCGTACGCCCATCTAGTCTTGGTGGTGTACCTGTTTTCAGGCGACCAACGCCCAAATCGTATTCACGTAATTTTCTTGATAATGGGTTAGAAGGCGCATCACCCGCACGACCACCTTGGAAATTTTTCTGGCCAATATGAATAATACCACCCAAAAAAGTACCCGAAGTTAAGATGACTTTATCAGCTTTAAAAGTAAGCCCCATTTGAGTAACAACCCCAGTAACGACATCATTTTCAATGATCAAGTCATCGACTGCTTGCTGAAACAGAGATAAATTATCTTGGTTTTCCAAAGCGTAGCGTATGGCTGCCTTATACAAAACTCGGTCTGCTTGAGCGCGGGTTGCTCTAACTGCAGGCCCTTTGGAAGCATTTAATGTTCTAAATTGAATGCCCGCTTGGTCAATCGCTTTAGCCATTGCACCGCCCATCGCATCAATTTCTTTAACCAAGTGCCCCTTGCCAATACCGCCAATTGCCGGGTTACAGCTCATTTGCCCAAGCGTTTCAATATTGTGAGACACCAACAGAGTTTTGACACCCATGCGTGCAGAGGCGAGCGCCGCCTCTGTACCAGCATGACCACCGCCAATAACAATCACTGAATAATATATATCTAAACTCATGATTTCCTTTGCAATAAAAAAGGCTCGTATTAACGAGCCTTTTTAATACTTAACCCTGGGCGCTTACTTTACGTTAGCGTCTAATTCACCGGCTGCATACTTTTGACTCATCTCATCTAATGAAGTCACAGTAATTTTGTCAGCTTGGCCTGCTGCACCAAATGCTTCAAAACGCGCTGCAACAATTTCACTCATTGCGTTAGTTGCTTCTTTGTAGAATTTACGTGGATCAAAGTTAGCTGTGTTTTCAGCCAAATGTCTACGAATTGAACCAGTAGAAGCCATACGCAAGTCAGTATCGATGTTAACTTTACGTACGCCGTTCTTAATACCTTCTTGAATTTCAGAAACTGGTACACCGTAAGTTTGACCCATATCACCACCAAAGTTATTGATAATTTGTAACCAATCTTGTGGTACTGATGATGAACCGTGCATTACTAAGTGTGTATCTGGAATACGCTCATGGATTTCCTTGATGCGGTCAATACGTAGGATTTCACCAGTAGGCTCCTGAGTAAATTTGTAAGCGCCGTGTGATGTGCCGATAGCGATTGCCAAAGCATCAACGTTAGTCGCTTTAACGAAATCAGCCGCTTCTTCAACACCTGTTAATAGCATATCAAGGTCTAATTTACCTTCAGCACCATGGCCGTCTTCTTCACCCATTTCGCCCGTTTCTAGTGAACCTAAGCAACCTAACTCACCCTCAACTGAAACACCACCTGCATGCGCCATAGCAACAACATTCTTTGTAACATCTACATTGTACTCAAATGAAGCAGGTGTTTTACAATCTGCCTCTAAAGAGCCGTCCATCATTACTGATGAAAAGCCTGATTGGATTGAACGTAGACATACCGCTGGCTCAGAGCCATGATCCTGATGCATAACTACCGGAATGTGTGGGTACATTTCAGTCGCAGCAATAATTAGGTGACGTAAGAACGGCTCGCCTGCGTAACTACGAGCACCTGCAGAACCCTGCATGATAACTGGTGAATTAGTTCTGTCGGCCGCTTCCATGATTGCATGAACTTGCTCCATGTTGTTCACGTTGAACGCTGGCATACCGTAGCTGTTTTCAGCCGCGTGATCTAATAATTCTCTTAATGAAATTAACATTTTTTCTCCTTTCTTTATTTAATTTTTAATAATTGCTGTCGCCAACACGAAGAATTTTCATCATGTTGGTGCCACCAGATTTATCTTTATACATACCTTTGGTCAATACTACCAAATCGCCGTCTTTAACAACACTGTTTTTTGTCAGTGTATCAACCACTCGTTGATTAACATCTGACCATTCAGTGTTTGATTCTTTTTCAATACCACAAGGATACACACCACGATATAGCGTAACTTTGCGCAGTGTTTGTACGCTATCTGACATCGCATAGATAGATACATTAGAGCTGATACGAGACATCCACATCGCTGTTTTACCTGTTTGTGTTAATGCTGCCACAACACCCGCACCCAAATGATTTGCTGCATACATTGCACTCATCGCAATGGTTTCATCAATATCGGTGAATGTTTCATTTAAACGGTGGTGTGACACTTTGGCAATTGGATTTTTCTCCGCCTCAACGCACACTTCAGCCATTGTTGCAACTGCATTACTTGGGTAAGAACCTGCCGCTGTTTCTGCTGAAAGCATGACTGCGTCAGTGCCATCAAGTACTGCATTAGCCACGTCAAACACTTCAGCACGCGTTGGAATTGGGTTTTCGATCATTGACTCCAGCATTTGTGTTGCTGTAACCACAATACGGTCGTTCGAACGAGCCAGCTTAATCAAGCGTTTTTGCTGGGCAGGTAGTTGCGCATCGCCAATTTCCACACCCAAATCACCACGAGCCACCATAATACCGGCTGATTCGTTAATAATGTCTAAAATGGTTGCTTCTTCAAGCGACTCAGCGCGTTCAATTTTAGAAATAACGCCTGCATGACTACCAGCTTCTGCCAATAAAGTTTTTGTTTCGCGTACATCATCACCATTAATTGGGAACGATAATGCTACATAATCGGCTTTGGCTTTAGCAGCAGTAAAGATATCTTTTTTATCTTTTTCAGTTAGTGCATTGGCTGACAAACCACCACCACGCAAGTTAATGCCTTTTTTGTCAGAAAGGATGCCACCTTGTTGAACAACAGTATTAATTTTATTGCCTTCAACATTGCTTACCTCAAGTACAATTTTGCCATCATCAAGAATTAAGATGTTGCCTGGTTTTACCTCTTGAGGTAGTGTTTTATAGGCAATACCGACTGATTCTTGATCGCCCAATAAGTTATCTTTGTCTGCGTCTAGCGCAAAATGATCGCCGTTATTTAGCTCAATTTTCATGCCATCTTTAAAAGAGGCGATGCGAATTTTAGGACCTTGAAGATCCATCAAAACACCAATATAAGTGCCATTAGCTTGAGCCCAATCTCGAACCGCTTTAACTCGACCCAAATGTTCTTCTTCAGAGCCGTGAGAGAAATTAATGCGAACAACATTAACGCCCGCTTCAAGAATACTTTCTAAAACCCCAGGTCTATCTGTGCTAGGGCCCAAGGTAGCTAAGATTTTAGTTCTTCTAGTCAAGTATTACTCCGCCGCTCTTTCTTCTAAAATTGCTACTGCAGGTAATTTTTTGCCTTCTAAAAATTCTAAGAATGCACCGCCACCAGTTGAAATGTAGCTTACCTTATCTTCGATGTCATACTTATCAACTGCCGCTAACGTATCACCACCACCAGCAATTGAGAATGCATCAGACTCAGCAATAGCCATGCCTAATGTTTTCGTACCACCTGCAAATTGATCAAATTCAAATACGCCAACCGGGCCGTTCCAAACAATCGTACCTGCATTTTTCATAATGTCAGCTAATTGTGCTGCAGAATCAGGACCTACGTCAAAAATCATGTCATCGTCAGATACATCACTTGACGCTTTGGTTGTTGCCTCAGCAGTTTCTGAAAACTCCTTGCCACAAACCACATCTGTTGGTACTGGAATTTCACAGTCTTTCATTAGCTTTTGCGCTGTTGGGATTAAATCATCTTCACATAGTGATTTACCAACATTGTGGCCTTGTGCTGCAATGAATGTGTTTGCAATACCGCCACCCACAACCAATTGATCAACAATCTTAGACAAAGACTCTAATACAGTTAGCTTAGTTGAAACTTTAGAACCGCCGACAATTGCGACCATTGGGCGCTTAGGATTATCTAATGCTTTGCCTAATGCCTCAAGCTCGCCTGATAACAATGGTCCAGAACACGCAACCGGTGCGTATTTAGCAACACCATGCGTTGAAGCTTGTGCACGATGCGCCGTACCGAAAGCGTCCATTGCAAAGATGTCACACATAGCAGCCATCTGCTTAGACAATGCATCATCATTAGCCATTTCACCGTTGTTAAAACGAACGTTTTCACATAAAACTACTTCGCCGTCAGCCATCTCAACACCATTTAACCAATCTTTTTCTAAGCGTACCGTAACGCCTAGAATTTCAGTTAGACGATCAGCAACTGGCTGTAATGTAAATTCGTCACTGTACTCACCTTCTGTTGGACGACCACGATGCGACATCAACATAACCTTCGCACCTTGCGCCATCGCTAACTTAATCGTTGGTACTGATGCTTGAATACGTTTATCACTCGTCACCACACCGTCTTTAATCGGCACGTTTAAATCTTGACGAATTAAAACTCTTTTTGATGCTAAATCTAAATCTGTTAAATTGATAACTGACATTTTTTCTCCTACTTAATTACGTAATTGACTGATCAACAATGTTAATCAGTGCTTGCTCTACTGGACCCGTTATCGCTGAAAGGTCATCAGCGCTCGATAGTTGAGCAATATGTTTAGAAGGAAGTGCCATGCCAACTTTGGTGACACCCCCTTGAGTATATACCGAAACACGACATGGCAACACGGTTGCTAAATTCATGTCTTTTTCTAAGATATTTTTTGCAACCACCGGGTTACAAATTTCAAACACATGACAGGCTTCGGTCAATTCTTGGCCTTTTCCAGCGAGCGTTTGTTTAATATCGTAAGAATGCAAAATTCCAAACTTATTGTTTGGAACCGCTTCTTTTAATTTTTCAATGACTTCATCAACACTTAGCTGAGAGTCCTTGATATATAAGTCTGGCATATTCAAACACGGCCCGCATTGCGAGCCGTAGTTCTTATATTAAGCGATGTGCTTAACTAAACGAAGCATGTTACAAGTGTAACCATACTCGTTGTCATACCAAGATACCAACTTAACGAACGTATCGTCAAGTGCAATACCTGCGCCAGAATCAAAAATTGATGATTGGCTGATACCACGGAAGTCTGAAGACACAACCGCTTCATCAGTGTAGCCTAAAGTGCCCGCCATTGAACCTTCTGAAGCTTCTTTCATTGCTGCACAGATCTCTTCGTATGTTGCTGGCTTATCAAGCTCACAGGTTAAGTCTACTACTGAAACGTCAACTGAAGGAATACGGAAAGCCATACCTGTTAATTTACCGTTAAGCTCTGGCAATACAACGCCTACTGCCTTAGCAGCACCTGTTGATGAAGGAATAATGTTTTCAAATACCGCACGTCCACCTCTCCAGTCTTTCATTGAAGGACCGTCAACTGTTTTCTGTGTTGCTGTTGATGCGTGAACCGTCGTCATTAAACCACGCTTTAAACCCCACTTATCATTAATTACTTTAGCAATTGGCGCTAGACAGTTAGTTGTACATGATGCAGCAGAAACAATTGCTTGGCCTGCGTACTCATCGTGGTTTACACCGTATACAAACATTGGTGTACCGTCTTTAGAAGGTGCTGATTGAACAACTTTCTTAGCACCTGCATCGATGTGCGCTTGACAAGATTCTTCAGTTAAGAAGAAACCTGTACAGTCGATTACGATTTCAGCGCCAATTTCGTCCCACTTAAGGTCAGCAGGGTTACGCTCAGCTGACAAACGAACTTTCTTACCATCAATGATAAAGTTGTCGCCTTCAACCGCTACTTCGCCGTCAAAACGACCTTGTGCTGTATCATACTTAAGCATGTACGCTAAGTAATCATTTTCTAATAAGTCGTTAATACCAACTACTTCTAATTCAGGAAAGTCCTTTTTAATTGCACGAAATGCCATGCGACCAATACGACCAAAACCATTAATACCTACTTTAACTGTCATTTTTTACTCCTTTACTTTTATTATTTTTATTCCTTTATGGAATAAATATTTTTAAATCCCGCCAAATTATGACCAATCTTGCGGGTTAATTTTTATTTAGCCTAATACTTTTTTTGCAGTTGCAACAACGTTGTCAACTGTAAAGCCAAATTCTTTAAATAATTCACCCGCTGGTGCAGACTCACCGAATGTTGTCATACATACTAAGCCACCATCTAAACCAATGTACTTGTACCATGTATCACCAACACCTGCTTCAATTGCAACACGCTTAGTACCTGGTGTTAAAACTGAATCTTTATATGCTTGATCTTGCTCGTCAAATGCATCAGTACATGGCATTGATACCACACGTACGTTTGCATCCATTGCTTCAGCAGCATCTACCGCTAGACCAACTTCAGAACCTGTTGCGATAAAGATAATATCAGCATCACCATCACAATCTTTAAGTACGTAACCACCTTTCTCAATGTTGGTTACTTGATCTGTTGTTCTGGCCATTGGTGTTAATGCTTGACGCGAGAATACCAATGCCGTTGGCGCTTCACCACGCAACATAGCCATCTTCCAAGACACTGCAGATTCGATTGCATCACAACCTCTCCAAGTTTGGAAGTTAGGAATCATACGCATGGTTGCTAATTGCTCAACCGGCTGATGCGTAGGGCCGTCTTCACCCAGACCAATAGAGTCGTGTGTGTAAACATAAATTGTGCCAATCTTCATTAGAGCTGACATACGTAATGCGTTACGCATGAATTCCATAAACATGAAGAAAGTTGCACCGTAAACTTTAAAACCACCATGTAGAACCATACCGTTCATCATGTGCGCCATACCGAATTCACGAACACCCCATGAGATGTAGTTACCGTTAGCATTATCAGCATTAACTTTAACAGTACCTGACCAGTTAGTTAAGTTAGAACCGGTTAAGTCAGCCGAACCACCAAACATTTCTGGTAGTAATGGACCCATTGCTTCAATCGCTTTTTGTGATGCTTGACGAGAAGCAATGTTTGGCATTTCTTCTTGAGTCTT
>ENA-UZXC01000030-UZXC01000030.1-metagenome-genome-assembly--contig:-Day-2-25m-contig-30_pt1 | contig 32136 bp, 8 predicted proteins | sample MGYA00260340_ERZ794900 | MGnify/ENA metagenome assembly ERZ794900 | reverse complement strand
TTGCTCTCCCTATCTCAACATTATAAGAACTTGCATAATCCCCAAAAGTGAAATGGTCTGTAAAATCATCTACATTAGTAGCTGTTAATGTGAGTTTATTACTCCAAGAGTAAACACCTGGGAGTCCAGCAGTTCCAATACTAACAGTTGTGTCCCATAAGCAATATATTCCATCATGACTGTTAAAATCTGTTGCTAAATCTGCAGCCCATCTTCTGAATACACAATGTCTAAAATCTTGAGGAAGACTAATGTTCTTTTCAGTGTCAATTCTTCTTGTAATCATTCCCTTAGACTCTGCATCTACTAAAGCTCCCCATGCTGAATTGTCTGGATCATAAAATATAATATCTTTAGGATAAGATTCAGAAAAAGCTTGTTCATATAACTTAGAAGCTGTAGCTGCTCTCACTATAATTACTTCTGTAGGTATAGTTTTAGATTCAGTATTAACATCTGTCGTATTAGGAATAATATGAACAGTTTTATGATCAGTTATTCTATAAGAAGTCCCTTGTACTAATGAAGAAGAATCAATTAAAGCTAATAACTCTTCATAAGTTACAGATACAGTATTAATAGCTGATACTAAATTACTTTCACAGCATGGATCCAGTAAATTATATAAATCTCTACCGAATTCTTGTCCAAAAAAGCCCTTCATATTAGCCTTTATATTATTTTTTTGCGTTTGTTTCATTTTATATATTTTAATATGGTTAATACTTATAATTAATGTATTTAAAACTCTTTACATTGCTTTCCAACGTTTCTCGGATATTGGCTCTATAACAATTATTTCCCCATTAGTACCATTCGCAACAATTGAGGTAGTGTTTAAAAAGCCATAATCTACATCATTGAAATTTATTGTAATGGTTAGACCTGAAACTGGTTTTAAAACAATCCTTTGGTGTATTGGGTTCCAATTTGGTTTAGATGGGTTGAACGTGCTTATTGTTACCGCGCCTGAACCTGTTAAAGAAATTTGACCAGCAAACTGTTCGGCATCGTTACTTGCAACGTTCAAAACCATTGCCGAAATTGCTGCTTTTGTGATTTCAATGCTTGAATACCCTTTGACCCTGTTATAATTTAATCTTTGTGGACTTCCTGTATAGTCCAAAACTTGAACAACTGGTGGCCATGAGCCGCCATTCATAGACCATATATCTAAGTCAAGCCAATTGGTCTCTGGTGCTGAATCTGTATAGGCATTTATAATGACCATCCGATTTATATCCATCTTGACAATTTGACAATTTGCACCACCGAACATTGTGCCACTTACATTGACATAACTATGCTCAAATCCATACATTTGACCAATTTGAAACTCTTTTGTACTACCATCACCGCGTGTTATGGTGCTTCCCCAAATTGCGGATTTTGCCACCAAAACCACAAGGTGCATCACCGAAAGTAGCCCATCTATTGCGTAACTGTCTCCAGTTTCATATTTTATACCTGCTGGGGTTCCGCTGCTTATATTTATGGAGTTTGGTGCAGTTATTACGTTTGTCATAAATCCAGCAATTCTTACTCCTTCCAGAATACCGTGAATATGGACATCTCCTATTGCTGCAATTTCTATGTTTTTAACATATTCAAGCACAACCAAATTCGCTAAAATTCTTGTATCATAAGCGGCTACAATTTTAACGTTTGAACTATTGGCATAATCACCAAAAGTAAAATGGTCTGTAAAAGTTGCTCCCGCATCTGTTGAATTTAATGTATTCAAAGAATCATAAACCGTTGTTGAATCCTTACCAATTTCTATTCCAGAAGATTGCCACAGACACATTTCATCCACTCTACCATCAAACGAAGTCAAATCGGCCTCATATCTGCGTAAAACACAAGCCCGAAAGTCTTGGCACATATCAATATTTTGAACAGTATCAATACGGCGATAAATCGCACCTTTGCTATTTGCGTGAACCAATGCCCCCCACCAAGAGTTGTCTGGTGTGTAGTAAATTACGTCATCAGGATTGGACGGTGAATATGCTTCCGCTGCCAATTCACTTGTAGAAATAGCCCCTACAATTAATGGTTCTATTGGGATTATTAATTGAGTGTAACCATTCGCCAAAGTTCCTGAAATATCTGGTGTCGAACTGTAAATTATTTCCACAGAAAGACCGTTATAAACAGACGCTCCAGGAGCGGTTATAGTTACTTCGTTAAAAGTACCACCACCACCACCTCCTGGGTTTGTTGCCACAACAGTATATCCACTACCACCTGAATTAACAATTGATTGTAATTCATTAATCCCCGCGTCTAGGTCATCGCCACCAGAACCAAAAACATAACTTGCTAAAGTTACACCATCAACGTCTAGAGTAACAGTGTCACCATTGGCATACCCATATCCGTCTTCCCAAGTAAGGAAAGCGTTTGCATTAACTGTCGGTGCAGGTGACGTATTCACATCTGCGGTGTTTGGTATTAAATGCACCGTTTGGAAGTCTGTTATTTTATACAAACTTCCAGCCACTAAACTCTCGTTAGATATAAGAGTTTGTAATTCTGTATAAGTTACATCTACAACACCTTCTGCTGAAGAGCAGCAAGGGTCTAATAGATTTAATAACTTATTACCATATTCATTTCCTAACATCCCTTTAAGATTACTCTTAATAATGTTTTTTTGGTTGTTTTTCATAATTTTTATTTTTAATTTTAATAAAAATACTATTACTAAATTATTCTAGCAATAGCATTTTTTTATTTATTTTTATTTATTAACTTAATCCTGATATTGTTATATTCTGAGTATTATTAGACATCATATTATTAAGGTGTGTCGGTTACTATGTTCGCACTTGTCATATTGTACATTTGAAAGATACAACTAGCCTCAGTACCATTGTCTTGTAAGTAAGGATATGAATCTCCATCTCCCATTCTCCACCAATGCTTAGGTTCTGTTGTTAAAGTAGAATAGTCAAATGTAGAACCACTATTATATATATCAGATATGTTTGCACTTTGGTCACTATCCCATATTGCAAACTCGTCTATCTTTTCTCCGTTTAATGTGTTACCACTAACTAATTTACCCATTCTTAGGTTCTGACCACTTATAGCACCACTCCAACCGTAGTTTCCGTGACTGTTGTTAGTTGATTGGCTAACTCCATCTATAAATAATCCGAATCTACCATAGTAGTTACTTATATCTCCACTTGAAGCCCCTGTTGTTCCACCATCGTAAGTGTATGTAATTTGCTGCCAATCTCCAATAGTCAAAGCGTTAGGAGACTGTAGTCTAATATAGTTATTATTACTTCCGTACTGAAGTCTAAGTTTGTTAGTGCTTGTTAATCTCACTTCTACAATCCCTCCATTTGTAGTGTCATTTGAGCCATAATAAAATACAACCTTACTACCTGAAATGTTTGTTAGTTTTAACCAAAATGATATAGTCCAAGCATCGCTACTTCCACTACCATTTCCACTTCTGCCTAAAACACCATCCAACAAAGCAGCGTTGGCTCCTGCATAATCTTGATTACTAAACTGAATACTTTTTGTATTTGAGAAAGGAGGTGCAGAAACAGTTAAAACAATAGTTTCACTATCTTCTCCATTGTAGTTAATAGCTTTTACAGGTATATTGTAAGTTCCTACTGATAAAGAAGAACCTCCTATAAGATTTCTTATCTTACCCTCCACAGTTGTAATACCACTAACATTGGATAAATCCCATTCATAACCAACACCATAGTTAGCAGTCAATTCGTAGTTTAGAGTCTCTCCTTCCGTTAAACTTATAGATAAACTTGAAGTTATTATAGGTGCTTGACCTAAAGATGCTCCTGTGTTTTGAAACAATGCGTTTAATGTATTTATCTTCTCTGTGTCTGTTCCTGTAATTAAAGAACTGTCTACTGATACGTTATTTAGGTTTATATTTGAGTAGTAAGTCTTAGAGCCTGTTATAGAGCTTATACTTAAAGTACCTGAAGTTAATACTGCGTGTATTGTATTTACGGGGAAGTAGTCTCCTGTACTCATTATTATTGTATTATCTTTTGAGTCTAGGAAGAAGTTAAATTCATCCGTATCTGATGCTACTTGTTGACCTGTACTACCTAGCACATTACATTCAGAAGTTATGTAGTCAGCACAATCTTGGGCATTAGCAAACGAGTTACCGTCTGTGTCCTCAAAGTTAGCAAATGGTATATTAAAGAACTCATATACTGTTTCAGATTCAGATATTGTTCTAATATCATTCTTTATATTTATTAAGGTATTATTACTAGAATCAACCTCTCCACTTAAACAAGCGTTCCAATATACAGGGTTTGAAGAGCCTTGGAAAGTAACACAATTACCTGCTTCATTTCTTATTATTTGTATAGCCATTTATTATCTTATTACTGTTATTAAAAGTCCTAGAGGTTGAATTATTATAGGGTTATCTGATTTAATTGATGGAAGAACTAAAGCGTTTATATCTTCTTCTGAGGCTATCCAAGCACTAATCTCTACTCTATTTAAATAAGTTTTTGCTACAGAACCTGTCCCAAAGAATATAGGTTGAGAAGTTAGTGGGAAAGTAAATGTGATGTTATCACTAGCATCCCTATTACTATACCACAACGCAGGTTCAACCGTAGTATTAGCGATCTGTGGTATAATGTTAAAGTCAAATCTAACTCTAAGTTGGTCACCTACTCTTATGTCATTTAATTTTATCCGACCTACTGACCCTTCAAAACCTGTTCCAGAAGATGCAGGATATTCAGTATCAAAGTCATATTCATAATCCAACAAAGAGGTTACTCCGTCTGGTAAATAAGCTCCCTGAAACAACCCTATCCCAGTGTCTCCTGTTGGTACAGGATCAGTCCAATAAGGGTTATCTACTGCATCGTGTACAGCTCTATCTAAACTGAACACTTTAAAAGTTCCTGCAGCAGCATCTTCTATTGTGTAGTTAATACCAACTCCAGCTTCCCAAACATAATTATTGCCCAAAGGCTTACCTACAAATGCTCCTGTATGTGAGTAACCTGTTTTAGCTGTTGAAAAAGGAGAGTACGTAGATCCATCCCAAAAGTATATAGAATTACTGGATTTATCTATGTACATAGTACCTTCCCTACCTTCTGTAGGAAAGTCAGATATATTATCAAAAGACCTTGATATGTTGCAAATTCTATTACTAAGCCTTGTATCTAACTTATTTATTTGCTTGTTTATCTCCGATTTAATTATTCTCATTTATTTTAAATTTAACTCTTAAAGAATTACTATAATACTAAATTTAAACGATGCTAATTACTATCCAAGATACACTATTTTAATACTTTACGTTTCAGTATTTTGATTAAATATAAGCTTGTCTTTATCAGAATCTACATCTACATCTACATTTACATTTACAATTATTTGTGTATAATTTACACTTTTATCTGCTTGTCAGACGTACTAATTCATTTGCAAATGTACATGTATGTTAATATCTAACATCAAGTACTCGTACTAATTATAATATAAAGAAAAAACTGTAGAAAAGAAAGTTATTTAAACAGTTTCTGAGTCTCCTGCCATTTCTTAGGTAACCTATAAATTTGACGTAAAGCTGGAATAGCATCTAAAACTACTTTTGGTAGTCTAAGTCTTTGTCTAGATGTACCTTCATATAGGTATGGATCATAGGTTGACTGTACAAGAGCCTGAAGTATTTTACTAACATCAGTAAGTACTGAAGTAGCTGCTGTAGCATTCTGTAATATAGAAGTTGCCGCAGAAGGGTTCAGATAAGCTGACCAGTCTCTAAATCCTCTTGTCATTAGATTCTCCAAAGCAATGAGAACAGCTCTCTTCATTCTGTTCTTATCTTCATCATCATCTCCGGAATCATTAAGTGTAGTTAATAATAACATTAATGCAAAGAAGCTTCCTGTAATAGTAACTTCTCTCATCATTTTCTGTACGTTACGTTGTGTTAACTCATCTTTACCTTCTAGGTTCTTAAAGGCCCCCATTCTTCCTATAATTGATGCTTTACCTATGGCTATCATAGCCGCCTTAGGGTCAGGCTTGTAATTATCTTTAATCTCCTTACCGGTATATGGGTCTATCTCTCCCTCTACTTTTCTTTTCCATAAGTCTTTACTAAAGAACGATCGATAATAACCTTTTTGTTTGTGCCCGGTTAATGGATTCACAGCATCTACAAAGGTCTCAGTATCTACATCATATTCTTGGTATTTACCAAATCTATAATTAATCTGATTAAACATCCAAGATGATCTAAAAATACTTACAAGTACCCCTAAGTTACTGTTATTCAACTCTATAGGATCCGTCTTATCTGATCTTTCTCTTTGTTGTTTCATAACTGTAGTTAAGAATAGCTCCATGTCTATTTTAAGTTTCGTAGGTCTGCCCGCCGCATCAATAAACATGTTCTGATCAAAAGTATCCGGGAGTACTAATTTTCTCCCCTCAAATCTCATTACATCAAATAGTCTATGCTCTTCTCCGTTCTTATCTTTAATGATAAATTTCTTATTACCCCTTAACATAGACTCCATGAACATATAACCTATACTATCTCTAGCTATTTTATATTGATAAAAAAGAGCATTGTTTACTTTATCATTAAATGCTCCCGAAGAATCCAACTTAGATCCATAAATCTCATCAGTATTTAAATTAAAGAATTGTAACATGTGTTGAATATCATCCTTCTCAGTAAATTTAATCTTAGTAATCATAGATTTGTAACTAAGAGCTAAGTCTTTCATGGAGAAGTATAAGTCTGGATTAGAAGTAAGGCTCACAAACTTAGTGAATCCCTCTAACCATTCCACTGGTAATCCCATGGCATTGAATCCTAGTAATTTCTTTCTAGTAATGGAAGCTAGGAAGTTAACTATTCTTCTACCTGTGATGTGTTTAGTTGAGCCTATTAATCTTTCATATTCCTCTATGAGGTCCATAAGTTGCTGTTGCTTTTCTGACCGGTCTATTCTCCTAGTAGTTAAAGCTGACTTAAAAAATTCCTCATAAGGGACCGTTAGAGTCTTTTGCAACTCTTCAATTTGATCAGTTACTTTCTTAATAGCTTTTTTAGTCTTACGGCTATATGTCTTTCCCCCTTTAACTTTTATATCTCTAGGCTTCTCATAAAACGCTGCATTGAAGTGATTCTGCAGTAATAAGTAATTATTAGATAATCCATCTTCATACTGATAGATTTTAGTCTTACCATCCTTAGCCAGATCAAACACTCTTTTATCAGAACCATCAAGCTTATAAATCTTCTGCTTCTTTAAAAGACTTTTTATAGTTAAAATCTCAGAATGTATGTCTTTATACTCAGAGTACTTAATAGTATCTTTTACAAATGCGTCTAGAACTGCCTCTAAATTTAGACTTCTATCTTCCATCGGTATGTTAGTACCTAATGTATTTGTACGTAAGATTTCTACTCGGTCTCCAGTTATAGGGTCAATATCATATTGATCTTTCTTGACAGTTTCTTTCAAGTCAAAAGTTGCACCTACTTGTGAAACTAATCCTAAGGTTTTGGATATCTCCGGTATTGCAGTAAAAGGTAAAAAAGATTTTGATTCCCCTGCTAGAGGTTTGTACTTACTGAAAGTAGATTTTATGAATTCATACATCACCTTAGTAGGATCGTCTTCACTCAAATCTTCTATCTTTTTAAATTGTTTATCTAGATACTTTTCTGAAGAAACTTCATATGACAACGGAGCCGTTGAAGATTGACCTCCAGATGAGGCTATTCTGAAACTTCTGTTAGTAAAAATAAGGTCATGAGCCAAAGCAAGATCTTCTTCACTGGCAGCTGCAGTATTATCTAGAATTCGTTTTAGATTATTAGGATCATTTTTAGATGCAGTATTTAAGAAGTAATAAATAGTTTTGTGTCTTCTTTTTAAGAAATCGGTAACATTGTCTGAAGAGGACAAATTAAAATGTTCTGCTAAGCTTTTATATAGTTCTTTAAAATCTCTAGAGTGAGTAAATTCTGTTAAAATTTTATCTAGTCCTGGATCTTTATCTAGTTTAGCTCGTAACTGGCCCAGGTTATCTTTTAAATATTTTAAGTGTCTCTGGTCAGCTTCCTGATTAACTTCATAACTGTGATTGTTTTTAAACCAGTTTACTCCTACTTTTATTTGAGTAGGTGTAAGGGCCTTATCTCCGGATCCTTTTCTTACCCTTTTATCACTGTAATAACTATCATTGAATTTAGATATAAGCATGAACCCTTTATCAGACTCTTTTATGAATTCTGAGAATGCTCCTTCCTTCTTATCTAACATGCCGATACCTTTTTGCTTGTAAAAAGCTTTAAATATTGACTCAGCTTCTTCTACATAATCTCCTACCTTAGTATTCACAGTGGAGTCCGCCGTTCTTATCATTCTGTAAGCAGCTTGTATAAGAGGGTTTGTACTCTCAGCTGCGGATAAAGTTCGTCTTTTTGAGACTCCAGTGTCTGTAGAAGCTACTGGGACTAATAATCCTTGAGAATTATATTCTAATTTTAGAATTTTACCTGTAGTTTCTTCTACTAACTTGGCTCCTGTCTTAGATAAGAAGTTATAAGCGCTTGTAAGTGAACTATTAATAACACCTTCTACTTTAAATATCTCTCCACTTAATTTTGAATCATTATCTAAATCTAAGTATTGTTTAAAATTATTAATAAGTTCGCCGTGGCCACTCAATGCAGCATACATTTCTTTAATATCCTCTAATTCCAACCCTTCAGGTCTCTCTAAAAGATTTTCTAGGATCTGAACATCAGCATAAGCTTGCTTAATAACAATATCCATGTTAAAAGAGCTCTTTAAAACTCTTCTTTGCTTATCAAGGGATTTAGCTACAGATTGTAGTCGCGCCTTTCTTAATGGATTCTCAGTTTCTAATTTAGCTTGATTACGTATTCTTTTTATTTGCTGTTCTTTGGCTGCTAAGAAGTTAGCTAAGAAAGTATTTTCAAAATCTTCTTCATTCTTAAAATCTGAATCCTCATAAGTAAGGTCATCTTCTTCAGCGAGCTTTAGTTCATAAACATAAAGGGAGACTTTTCCACCATCTAACCATTTATTTACTACTGCAAAATCTTCATTAGCCTTATCTATTTTTCCTCCTTTACCTAAAAACTCTCTTAAGAATTCCTCTTTGGTTTTTCCTGAGGTCTCTAGATACTCATCTAAAGTACCTGTCTCTTTTAAGATTACTCTCACAAGTTTATCGTCTAATCGATAAATTCCTCCTTTATGGAAGTGGCGCCTAACTGTTAGTGTCTTATCATTGTTAAGAATCTTATCTTTAGAATACTTAAACGGCATGGGTAGTGCACTATCTAATCCGAAATGTTTATTAAGAACACTGTCTTTAGAGAATTCATTGGCCATCTGATAATCTGTGTCAGATAAGTCTAATCTATTGTCAAGAGTTAACATGTGACTAAGATCTCTCAAAGATGTCCCTAAAGGGATTTCTTTAGTAGTTATTTTTTTAGAAGGATCTTGAAGTAAAGAATTATAGAAATCTTTAGCATTAGCTGAGATTTTCTCCAGTATTTCTTTAAAGAACTTAAGTGCATTTTTAAATAGAGATAATTGTTCAGATTTTCCTGTCTGTGCAAGTTTAGCTTTACTTTCAGCTTCAGTTGTATACATACTTAGAAGTGTTGTTAAGAACTCCTTCATAAAATCATCATTCTTAGATAACTCTTCAACTGAACCTGTATATTCATACTTATTCTTAACAAAATCTACAACTCCAGATGTTTTTCCTGAATATTGCTTCACAAATTTAGTTCTGTACTCTTCAAAGAGCTCTCTATTGTTCTGAAAAATACTTTCAATAACCGGGTGCCCCACAATCTCATGCCATGGAGTATCCAAGTTAACTCTCTTAGAATTAAGATTAATATAAGCAGTACCTTTATTGAATGCTCCTACCCAGGTAGGATTTCCTTTAGTGAACTTAACTGGAATACCGGTCTTTTCAGATAGTCTTCTAGCCAATAAAACTAGATCCTCTGTTGCGTGTACTTTATGACTAGGCGTAATAGGATTAGTCAAGATAATTTTATTTTTATCTATAATTACATCTCTAGTCTCAAAGAAGTCTTCAGTGATTGTATCATTAACTTCTACTACATGATTAGTAGGGTTAATCTCTTTTAAAGTGAATCCTTGGGCCCCATTAAACATATTATTATTAATATCTTGAAGGGAAGCTTTAATCCTAGATACTCTATCCTCATAAGCTTTCTTGTTGAAAGCCTCATCAGCTTGTCTATCCTTTATTACCCAGAACTGGCCTTTGAATTTAGCTACACCTTTTACATATTTAGATATAACAAGCTCAGCACCTTTAGATGCTTTTTCTTGGAGATTTTTAGGAGTTTTATCTAAAAGAGTATCTGCTCTAAATATAGCTTCTAATTCTTCTTCTGAATACCACTCACCATTAAATTCGTATTTACAACTCATTATTTACAATCTTTTCTTCTTAAAGTATTTTTAAACTCTACAAAGGTACTAAATTCTTCTGACAATCCGTCTTCAGATGCACTGAAAGTTATATCATGAACTTTAGGTCCACCTTTTATTGTACCTTTTACTTCAAACGCTTTCCCTGGTAAAAAAGCCACTTTACTTGACTTAGTTTTCTTATTATCTTCTTTAACAGGATCGGCTTCAAATTCACCATCAAATTGATCTGAAGTTTTACTACTACCTACAATAGGTTCCACAGCAAGGTCCATAACAGCCTCCACAGCGTCATTAAGCAACGATCTTTTCCCTGGGAACAACTTAGCTATTAAGTCTAATAATCTCTTAAATAAGCCTTTATTTGCAGTTTCATATCCTGTGGTCTTCATAGACTTAAGAGAAGCTTGCATTTCAGGTTGAGTAGCAGCCATGGTTACAAACTCAGATAGTTTAATGAAACCATAGTACTTATTCTTCATAGTATTTAAATCTTTAGGATTTAATCTCTGAGCTATTGCTTCCATCAAATCTAATGTTCTCTCAGAGAATTCTCCATTCTCATAAGTAATTAAGTTACCATTCTTGATATCTTTCTTAAAGAAAGCAGATTCCTCTTTTATGATGCTTTCCATTTCCTTCAATAGGTTTACTAAAGCGTCCTGCCCTTCTCTACTCACTTTATCTAAAAGAGAAGAGGGTGTATAATCCCCAGTATTGCTTGCCTCTGCTTTAGTCATCTTAACTATAGCTTTAAATAGTACCGCTTCAAAAGTAGCCTCAGGTATTAATCTAATTTTAGCTGCAGATTTCTCTTGGAATAAGATATTTCTCTTGTATTCATTCCAAATCTTACTTACCTCTTGAGCATACTTACTATCTACATTAAGTTTTTCTAATGAGAATGCATGTAACATCTCATGTAGAATAACTCTTACTATTTCAGATTCCTCTGTAAGTTTACCTATGTTTACTTTAACTACCTTTGTACTAGGAGTATATTCGCCGTTCTGTCCTTTAATGTTAACTATTGGTTTTAATGTGACTCCATCAGGCATTGTTCCTTCCTTAGCTAATAATCCTGCTAAGGTTTTGTACATACCCTCTTCTAAGTTGGTTGATATTGTTGCTAATACTTCTCTAGGAGTTTTAGTCAGCATCATATCGTGGTAGAAAGTTTGTAACTCAGAAAGATTCTTATTATTGACTGCTACTTCCGGTTCTTTATTCTTTTCTAAAGGAGTTTTCTTTGTAACCTCTTCATTAGACTTATTAGCTATAGCCACTAAGTTATCTGAACCAGTTACTGGTAATACTTCCTGCTCTTCTTTTACTTCAAAACCATCTGAATTAAAGAAAGACTTAGTATTATCTTGTCCAAACTTGTACTCAGATCCATTATCTCTAGTACCTAAGTTATCTATTTTTTGGTAAGAAATGTATCCATGGTCCCCAGATAAATCTACCGAAGATAATTTTTTGTATACATTTAACTTACCCTTATTAGGGATATAGATAAATGGCGGTTCAGATCTATCACCATCATAAGGCACATTGAATTTATAAGACTCTACCTCATCATAAATTCGTAATCCTAAGTTCTTTCTCTCACCTTGTTGATAAGTATAAGGGATTTCAATTACATCTTTATTTTCTTGTCCTTTGAAGAACTTACTAGTCTTATTTACAAATATAGAATACTTAGGATAATGCTGGATAAATTGTTCCATGAATTGATCAAAATAGGCTCCATCCCCTAAAGATCCTGCATACTCATCGGATATAATATCAATTATCTTAAATTGTTTTAATGCTCCAAATGGAATATTTTTCACTAACCCAGAACCATGATATTCATCCATCTTAAATAAAAGAGTATAAGCAAATAAATCTTTAGCTAAATCATAATCTTCTTCAAATAATTCAGTCCACCCTTGAACGATATAATCCCTTTCATTCTTATCAGCATTTAAAGGAGAGTCTAAATCAATAGTTAATCTACCTCTCTCTAATTCAGTTACTAGTCTATTTAAGAAAGGGTTATCTAATTTACTCTTAGCTGTTAAAATTCTTTCCATAAACCCTACAGATGTTAATCTATCTTGAGCCTCTGAGTATGTTTCATTCTCTAATACCTGCTTTATGATATCTGGGTGAGTATACATATACTTTTTAATCTCTCTGTTCACTAGATCGATATCGGTTACTTTTAACTTTCTCTGTAAGTAAGCTTCTGCTTTCTTCTTAGTAGCTAAGTAAGCTGGAGTAGTATAAGGAAGTATAGGATTCTTAGTGGAGGAGAATAATTCTAAAGCTAACTTAGGTATAGAGTTATATATAGCTGTGGCCCCATCTTTTAAGTTTGACGCGTTGCTTATGTTTCGGAATTGGTCCCCTTCAATCTTATCTATATTATCAGAAACAACTAATGTCTCAGATAAGTTTTTAGGTAACCTTTTTGAAAGCGTATTATAATTACCTATAATTGTTAATAGATCGATAGAAGTATCATGTAAAGTAGCGAACTTCTGAAGTAAAGAAATATCCTTTAATGGTTGTTCTTTTTTATCTACCCCTGTAGCTCTATTAACTAAGTAATCTAAAGTAATTACTTCCTCTTTTAAGATTGAATTTCCGTCCTCATCATACCTCTTAATATCATTTTCTGCTGCAATATCCTTAACTAGGTCCCTGATGATTTTATTTATGTCTAAATAAATACTATTATCACCAAATGAGTTTGATTGGCTATCTAGCCTTTCGTATAATTCTTTTAAGATTGGTTGCTTCACAAAAGCTGATGCCCACACATGATCAAATCCTCTTTGAATCATTCCAGAATATGCGTTAAAGTTATGTGCATTAATACCTAGTAATCCTAATTTTTGATTTTTAGCATTATCCACAGCCTCTCCAATTAAATCCGAGATCAATTCAGAGATATTGTAAGTTTTACCATTATTAGAGAAAGTTCTAATCTTATCTAATCTCCAAGCTCCTTCACTAAGTTCAGTCCTGTCTACAGTTTCTCCGGATTCATCAACATAAGTATAAGGATTCTCTCCCTTCTTAACATTAACTGAATTCTTATAATCAATCTTATTGTCAGATAGAATTGTACCATCTTCTTTATGAAAGACTACAGAACTCTTTGCATATAGATTAGCACCTTGAGCCTTAGCATGAAGAGTGTTCAAGTTAGCTGACATACCTAGTGCAGACGCCCCTACTGAGTTAGAGAAGTGTAATCTCTTCTGATAAATATTTGAAAAGTTTAAAGGTAAACGTCTACTATCAGGAGCACCTTCTGTAATAGCAATAGCATTATCTACGTTTGAGTTATCAATAGAAGCTTTAATTCTTTCCTGGATTTCCTTATTAGTGGAACCATAGATAGCTTTATTCACATCTATCATCTTATTCTGTAAAATCTTAGTAGCATTGTCACCTTTGTATCTTACTAATCTTGCTGCTCCTAATGTAGATTTATTAAGTTCATTGATTTGCTCCATTGCTCTCTTATGCTCTCTATCTACAGTCCTTATATTTCGTATGATAGAAAGTTTTTCTTGGAACTCTTCATATTCTAGATATTTGCTACTCATGTAGTCGGACACTTGCTCATAGGATTTATACTCCTCAGTAGTCATTTGTTCTCTCAGCTGATCTCTATAAGATAACCATTGGTCAACTTGATCCTGATCTTCTGGAGTACGCTCTAGCTCATGGTTTAGCATATAACTGTAAAGCTTATCCACATCATAATCCGATCCCATCTTTAATGCTAGTTCAGCAGATACAATAATCAAATCACCAGCTACCTTAGGTAGGAATCCTACTATTTTTAGTTTCTCACCTGAGTTAAGAGATTGGAAAGGAATACGGAATCCTATAAACTCAAGTAGTTGAGGATCAATCCTTTCCATATCTAAGAAATCTCCATCCATGAAGTTCTCTAAGGAAGCTTTAAACAACCAAGGTAAAACTACTTCGTTAGGTTTTAATTCTGTAGGTTGATAATTCTTATCTGCAAATACTATAGAGTCTTTGTTAGATTCTATATCAGAAGATACTTCTCCTACGTTTGACCCTTCTCTCATTTTCATAAGAATCTCGGATCCCTGTACAAGAGACTTACCAGGCATTACACTTTTTACTACTCTATTATTGATGATAGATACTAGTACTGGTTCTATTTGAGAAACGTTAGGTAAGAAAGCTAGAGGCATTTGAAATTTACCGTCTTCCATCTCTAACCCAAATAAAGTATTCATAGAATACCCTCTATCTTTTCCTTCTTCTATTAGAAGTTCTGATAAAGCAGAAAGGTCAGTAATTCTACCTTCTGAGTCTACTCCTAATTCTTTATTTAATTCATCTACTCTTAATGACACCATGTCATTAATTATCTGTGCGTATTCTTCTTTAATTTGAGCTCCAGTTACACCTTCACTTATAATGTCAGAATCCTTGATATCAGACATAAGAAGTGTTAGCATCTGAGTAGACATGTTATTCTTAAACTTAGTCTCATCATAAGGTACTCGTAATTGCTTACCGTAGCCTGCACGATCGAATGTATGTATATTGTTAGTTAAGAAATCTGTATTATACTCATTCTCTTTTATAAGAGGTTGCGATCCCATTATTCCTTGCTTAACAGCACTAATGAAAGATACTCTATCTACGTTATTAGCCTTCATATCTTGTAGAAGAGCTCTTAAGTGGGAACCTTTTGGGGCCATAGCATCCGTAATAACGTAAGCAGATGACTTAATATAAGTATGAACAGAAGCTTGTAGCTCTTCATCGATCTCTGTGAATCTCTGAACCGGCTTAGCTGGCTGTAGTACTAATTGATTATAAAAACCTTTAGAGTTCTTAGCCTTATCTATAATACTGGCTTCTGAGGTATTAGCTCTTTCAAGTGCAGCTACAAATGTTAGGTCTTGATTATACCTATCCATCTCATACTGCTCTCTATCTAGTACGTAAAGACCTCCTAAATAATCAGCATAAGAGATATTTCCTTCAGCTAATTCCACTTTTAGTGCTTCTTTAGCAGTAACAAGTTCCTGAGCATCTGTTAAAGACTCATCCCCTTTAGCTGTTACTTCAGTACTAATCTTCTCCCAAGCACCCATGTCTGTAGCATAAGCCACATTATATAAAGGATCATCGAAAATGAATCTATCTCTAGAGGCTAAATAACCTGCAAGTCTTTTATTAAAATTCTTAAGTGTTGAATCTATACTATTAATTACCCAATTAGCTTTATCTTCTCCCCCTTTAAGAGGTTCGAATTTACCTGCTTGTGCAGGATCTCCCGTAACAAATGTAAACTCCATCGATGAAGCATATTGATTTTGTACAAATGATGCTGCGTAAGCATTAATTACTTTATCAAAACGGGTACCATTCATGTGCTTAAATAAGATACTAGCGGCCTCTCCTCTAGTTCTAGCAGAACCACCAAAAGCTTTACTATCTTTAATAGTAGTTTTGTTTAATACCCTATTAACAAAACCAGTAACAAAATCTCCTGAACTACTTACCATTGATAGATATTCTTTTTCAGGTTTCTTTTGATTTTGAGCTATAAATCCTGAGTCTCTTAAATCTTCTTTAACTTCTTCAATCTGATCTATAAACACTTGTGTAGTTACCTCTCTTATAAAGTTGATACTCTCAGTCTTAGACATCTCAGTTAAGTTTAGGGTACCATCTTTAGTATAAATTAAATCTCTATACTCTTTAGGGAGTAAAGCTGCATTCATCCAAGGTTGAGAGATAAAGAATTCTCCTGATCCTTGTTTTTTAACTGAACCATCTTTATTGTAGAATGTATGTGTCCCTTCAATCTTTTTATGATCTGGTAATGATTTATTTTGTTCCTGTATTAAAGCTACCCTCTTAGCTTCAGTCATAATATTATCCTGAGCTAACTCAAGAAACTTATCAGAAAAATGTATATTACCCTCTGCATCATAATGTAAAGCTGTAGGTATACCTCTATTATCCAATGATTTAGATTCAATTACTACTTTTTTCTTCTTGTCCGCAAAATTCAAAGGAATGATCTTAGTAGTCTCGAGACCTTTATTCATAAACCTGTGTTGCTGATCAATAGTATACTCGTAATCATTTGTCTTATTGAACTCTTTCTGCTCATTATTATATGCTCGGTTACCATGCACATAAGATATCGAGAATTGTTCAGCTAAAGCCTCCTGATAAGCTGCTTCTCTCTCTTGTACATTGCTTATTGCTGCTACTTGATCCAATGCTTCTTGTATGAATTTGGAACCACTAGCCATAACATCTACTGTTACAAGCTTAGTAGCATAAGCTAAATCTTTAATTTTACTGAATGCGTCTGATAAGAAATTAGTTCTTTCGTAAGTATTGAAATTCTTTCCATTTTCGTTAACATTACTTACTCCTCCAGTATTTCTGGAGTTGTACTCGTAACGTAAAAGAGATTTCATTTCTTTTGTATCAAAAATACGAGCTATAAGATCTGTATTTGATTCTTTGTTTCCTGCTTTTTCAATAGGAGTAAAGAAATATTTATTTAAAGCTTTTAGATTAACTAATTTTCTTTTTCTTAGATACTTATCAAAAGAGTTAGCTGATACACTAAATCCTACTTTATTAAGAATTTTAGCTATAGCTTCAGCTTCCTCAGTAATCTTTTCATATAAAGCAGTCTTATTTTTCTTTTCTTTTACCTTAATAAGGTTTAATCTAATATCCTTTAAAGTATCTAAGTGTTCTTTAAGTTCCTCAGTAACTTCTAAAGCTACCTTCTTATTAATATGATACTCATGAGTAGTAGAGTTATACTTACCTATCATACCTTCTTTATGAGCGTTTAATTTTAACTCGCTGAAGATATTGCTAATCATTTTTTTGAATCCACTATTGCGTCCTATAGATAATATCCTAACAATAATGTTCTTACCTAACTTATCAATAGTTAATACTTCTCTGTTAATGTGTGTTGTATTGAATGTAGTAAAGAAGTGCTTTCTCAAAACATGATTCTCTGAGTTCTTAAGCATTTTATATACTTGCTGAACATTAGCATCCTCTATACTTCCTACCTTCTCTAACATCTTAAGGAAACCTTCATTCCAATTAGAACTATAGTAAGTATCAGCTAAAGCTGTATAAAGTTTATCTACTAAATCTCTAAAGTTAGCAAGTTTTGGCAGACCTATAGAGTTAAATTCTACAACAGTGTCTGTACCATCAAACTTATGTGCAGGTATATAGTTAAGTAATACTTTAACTTCAGAAGGCATAGTTTTCATAAAGTCTCTTGTAGATTCTGAGTCCGGATCATACTGTAAATCTTCCATAGATTCTCCAGCATATTCTTGCTCAGATAATACAAAACCATCTTTACCTAAACCATTTAAATCTCTTGTGGCAGTATCATACAATTTAGTAAAATTGTCCTCCTCTGTTGCTGCTCCTAAAGATGATAATATATTAGAAATATAATCATGATCAGCTTTTTCCTCTTCACTAAGCTCGTCGTATACTTTATCTTCAATGAAACTTTCTAATAAAGTGATTTGATCTAACATTAGATCTAAAACTTGTTCTGAGGCTTTTGCGTCTTTAGTCTTATCCGCTTGAACTAAGTAAGCTATCATAGAATTCATTATATCTCTTTCCATCTTAAATGGCATAGTAGGTATAACTCGAGATCTATCTCCGTAATTCTTAATATGATTTACTTCTTCAAAAGCAATATCAAGCTCTTTATCATTCTTTTTAAGGAATCTCGCCATTCCAGCTTTCGCCATCCTATCTTTGATAGAGTCTTTAGTGACTTCCTTAGGTGCCGTAGTTTGTGGTGTTGGTTGGTTTATTTCTGCTTCAATTCTTTTTTCTATTTTTTCTTGAGCATCTAGCACTTCTCCTACAGGTAGTTTACTTGCTGCTGTCCATTCATTTAATAGATTTAATAAGTTTTTAGGTACATATTTATCTACTAATTTTTGCACATCTTGTTTACTAGGAAATGCATCAGTAGTTGTGTAAGAACCATCTTTTTGTTTTTTGCCCCATAAACTAGGGTTTGCATTATTTCTGTTCCACACTAGTAAAAAAGGCTTATTATTTCCTTGAATCTCTAGCATAAAGTCAGTACCTTGATTTTGAAAGCTAGCACCTATAACATTACCTTCAACCTCACCGCTTTGTTGTGTTGGTTTAAATTTTTCAGAAAGATATTTTTTAACAGCGTTTTTGTCAGCTGTAATAGAAGCAGAACCTCCTAAAACAGTTTTACCTTGTCTTTCAGCTTTTTTAGCAGCTACTTCTTTTTGTCTTAATTGTTTAACTACATTCTTTAACTCTGATTCAGATAAATTACTTAAATTAACCTTAACCGTAGTTAGTTTTGGAACTTCAACCTCACTAGTTTGTTGTGTTGGTGTATCTGACTGTATTGTTTCATTATTTAAAAAAGCATCAGTAAGAATATTTTTTAATTCTTCTTTACTTTTATCTGATAATTTATTAATGCTATTTTTCAACCATTTTATAAATCTAGTAAACCAATCTAGAGCTTCACCACCCTGAGCTAAAGATTGCTCTCCAATGGCCTGTACTAAATTTTCTTCAGACCCCCATTTTTTTATAGCCTCTTGAACAATAGGGGCATTTCTATTAGCTGCAATATAATGATGAGCATATTCATGATAAATAGTATCATCAGACATTATACTTTTGTCAAACAAAACAGTCATAGCATCTATGTTAGCTTGACCTTTTATTCTTCCTTTTTCATCTTGTTGTAATAATATTTCTTGAGCATCTTTAGGTTGTGCAAGATCTACTTCATTCCAAGTGTTACCATGTTCGTCAGTAACTTCTTTTACATCATATAATTTATTAAGAATATTAGTAACTCTATTAGTATAAAAAGCTTCAACTGGTTTAAGTTTCTCAATTCCTTGAGACTTCATTTCTGCTTTTTTAGCTTCTAATTCAGCAATCTCTTTTTTATTATTTATTTTAACTGGAGTTATGCCCGTTTCTTCAAAAAACTCAGATACTTGCGCTCCTGACAATGACTTTTCTTTATCGCCATCTCTTAAAATAGCATCATTATTAGCAATTGTTAAAGTGCTTCCTTGGTCATATATAACCCCATTGAAGTTAAAAGAAGTGACTTCATTGACGTAAGAACCATCTTGCATCAATGTTTTATTATCTTCTAAATACTTAATTCTTTCATCAAGTCTTTTAATCTCATCAGCAATAGTTTGATGACCCTCTACTCTAGCAGCAGTTTCACCTGTAGGGAATAATACTTTCTTATAACCTTTCTTGATACTATCTTGTACTATAGATTGAATGAAGAATTTAACCCAATTACCATCTTTATTTAATAGTTGTAGGAATTGATTCTTTTTTATAGGAGTACTTTTATCTGAAAAACCTGCTTCTTTTTTAGTATCTCTATACTCTTCAAAACTAATTTCTTGTTTTCCAGCTAAATACCCTTCTTTAGTATTATTATCAATTTTATAAAACCAAGATGCACTATTACCCCCATAAGATGTTTCTCTAATATATTCTATACCATTATAAGTAAAGTTATCTTTAATATCTTCTACTTCTTCCGCTAAATCTTTTTTATCTCTACCTTTCTGAAATAACTCAGATTGCACTTCTTGAACATGAACTTCTCCAGTTTTCTTATTATACCAAACTCTTGCCCAACCTAACATATTTGAAACTCCTTCACTAAAGTCATTAGTATGTGCAGTACTTATATTTAATACATCAGGTGTTTGAATAGCTAACTCTTGGTATTCCCAATCTGGATTATTTCTGTATATAGATTCATTATCTTTATCTCTTGCTGAAAGGTTTGCGTAACGTTGAGTAGGTGTTGCATCAGTTTCACTATCAATTAAGTTCTTTTCATATTCTTTATTAGTTATCTCAGTACCTGATTCAGGATCATAATGAAGGTCATAGCTTTCATCATATTTTGCACCTGGATAATTATCATCTACTACTTTAAGAGTTTCCGTATAACTACCTATTTTACTATAAATAAACCCATTATTTATAAAACTTTTTACTCTAGCTCTATTAGGACCTTCATTTTTAACTTTTTCTTTAGCAGTATTAACTTCAACAACAAAACTATTATCAGCTAATAAAGAAGTGATCATGTCTTCAACAGAGATTTTTTTGATGTCTTTAGTTTTCATATAATTAAATATAAAATCTACTTGGGCATCTGTAACGCCTCTACCTCTTAAATCTTTTCTAACATTAGTTTCAATGTAAGGTCTTTCTTTAGTATTTAATCTAATGGTCTTTCTACTAGGTCCTGGTTTTTCTCCATACTTTCTAGTACGTTTAGTATCTTTAGGATTTAAAAATGATTTCAAAGCACTAACAACTTTCAAGCTATAAGCTACTTGGTTTGAATCTTCTTGATTCATTATAATCTTACCATCGCCAACTTCAAAAGCTTTCCCGTCTTGAGTAAATCCTATTTTAATATTGGGGTATAAAGCTCGCATCTTTCTAAGAGCTATCTCCTGAGCCTCGCTTAGATTATTTGATGCACTAGTTGTCTGTGTTGGTTGTGTTTTTAGTTCAAATTCTATTTTTTGGCCTCCAACAACAACTGTTGCAGTTTTTAAACCAAAGAAAGGAGAGGATTTGTCTGTGGACTCTCTAATTTCTAAAACTCTTGCTGGTAGAGTCTCCTTGCCCCGACTCTTTTTTAATGTTTCTACTAATTCTATTGAAGGTTCATTTTCTTTAGATTGTAGATCTATATCTAGATTTTCAACAGCCTCTTCAAAAGTATTATACCCTTTATCATTTTGATTTTTAGGTTCCCCTTTTCTGTTTTTTGTCTCTGTTTTAAATTTAGTTTTTTTAATACCATCCTTTTCAGTAGTTTCTGTAGTTACAGTAACCATTTTTCCAGAACCATCCTTAAAAGTTTTAAACGGCTTATTTAATTTACTATCAACCTCACTACTTTGTGTTGAAGGAGTAGCTGCAGCTTTCTTTATTGAAGCTTTTACTTTCTTAGTTTTAGCTTTAGGTGTCTCTGTAGTACTTATAGGTTTTAGAGAAATACTTCTTTGAGAGAAGTATGATCTTTCTCCTTCTAGTAGAGGATTGAATCTTGCTCTTGTAGATAGTATTCCTCCGGTATGAATTAATTCCTCATACTTACTATGAGTAGACTTTAAATTAACATTGAATAATAACTTAGATAAAGCATCTCTAATAGCGTTAGTCTGCTCAACCTTCTCTTGATCAGTTAAACTGCCATCATATTCTAATGGAGTCTTACCTATGTAAAGCTTATGGGCCTTTCCAGGTAGTTCTAATATACCCATCGATATACCATTCATAGATATGGTAGATAGTAAGTCATCCTTATCTTTAAAGTAATCTATATAAATAATATCATTAATGATATCCATTACAGTATTTTTCTTTTCAGTAAGTCCTGCTCTTTCCTCTTTACTTATACTAAGCTGAGAAGCTTGATTAGTTAAGTTAATCCAATTAATAACAGCTTTAACTAAACCGTCAAATAAAGCTGGATTATCAGATACTGGGTTTTTTCTTAAAAGAATAGGATGTAATACTCCATTCTGTTCTACCATGGCCACCGGTAAACCTTTTAGATTATTTGGTGAATTCTCTAGGAAGTTAAAGGTCCTAACCCTTCCATCTAAAAGAGTGACTTTATTGTTATCAGTAACAACACCATATAGTGTCCCTTCTGGGAACACTTGATCCACTGTTTTATAATTATTAGCTCTATTAAGATACCCTCTTGTAATACCATCTATTTCAGTAGTAGACTCTTTATCTTCTAGAGTAGCTTCTATAATAGCTTTCTTCATATTAGAAAGCTCTTCCTTAGCCATCTCTACTCTATCTTCTTCTACAGTGCTTGCGTTTATTGAAGATAGTTTATTTAGAGATCCAATTTCTTTATTTGGAGATACCTCATGAAAAATCTTGAAGTGTAGTTTATCTAAGACGTTATCTATCCCTCTTGATTGAACAGCAGCATTTAAATCTTCCAGAGATTTGATGTCTGAAAACTTGGAATCAAAATCTATTTTAATAGTAACTGTATCTCCTAGCTTAATTTTGTTTGAATTAACTCGTTGACTACTAGTAGTATCACTCTCTTCAACAAACTTCAGTTCCCCGTCATCTAATTTGTCAACTAGAATTCCTGCCTCTTCTGAAAACGTGTAGAATATAGAATTGTATGCTACATTCGTACCTGAAGTCTTTTTAAATTCAGAATTTAAACTGTCAACTACCTCATCGATAGCATCTAATTGTTGAGCCGGCACTTGAGAGTCATCCACCTTAACATCATCTTTAACTGGATCTGGTGTCTTTTTAGCTACAGCTCCTGACTTAACTTGTAATCTATCTGTAAATGATTTACCTGCATTGTCTGCTGGATCCGCACTGTCTGCTGCAGTTGCTCCTGCACCTGTTTTACCACCAAAGAATCCTTCTGGAGAAGAAGGGTCTGGAGTAGTTGGAATAGGATTTGAATCGTCAGGTTGAGCCTGAGCTTTAGGGTCAGCTTGAGGTCTTGTTTTAGGATCAGGCTTAGCTTGAGCTTTAGCTTTATCCTTTTTGAGGTTTTCAAATAACACTTTTCTACCTGCATGGATAGAATGGAACATGTCTTTTGAAGCCCTATTAAATCCAGACGGATTAGATAATGTCTTGATTACATTTTCAGAAGTAGTGATATCTGTATAAAGATTATTAAAATCATCATACATAGCCAATATGTCTCCGGCGCTTCTAAGAGATTCTTTAGAAATATCGAAAGAGGATTGGATGTTCTTATCGTGTTTAGTCTCTTTTCTTAGGGTTTGTATTTTATCTAGTTTAGTTTCAGGAGCAGTTCTCTTGTCTTTTAAGATTTTATACTCCTCTTCTAAATGTTTTAGTTCCCGATCGTACGCAAACTCCAAGTAAATATCTTTAGAAGAGCTCTCCTTGTTAGACTTAATAGATTCTTTAAGAGTTTTAATCTGCATGTCTAGTGCACTAAGATATCTTTTCTTAGCAGCAATGTGCTCTTTCTTATTACCTACTTTAATATCTCCCGATACTGCAGCAAGTAAATCGATATCTACTCCTGTTCCGGCAATCTTACTACTGAAATCGTTATACTTCTTAACATGCTCTTCGTGCATCAAAGAGTGAGTAACAAGCATTTCTTGAGCCCCTTGCCATGCTTCAAACATAGATCTCTCCTTGATAAATTCTTTTTCCTTGAATGGTTCTATCTTCTTACCTGACAGAATGTCTTCAGCTAACGGTAAGTTTCTATACTTAGGATCTAATGGATTAGTTTTTTTGTAAGGGTTACCAAATAGATTCATAGTTCTATCTGCTAGCTTTTGAATCTTCTTAGCTTTATCTATACTCTCTTGTAATTGTTCCTGAGAAGGTACTTCAGATGCATTCTCAGCACTTAAGTAATTTTGAAGTTCTTCTTTACTTAATTCTTTAAGTCCTTCAAGATGCTCAATGTAAGCCTCATCTTTACCATAAGTCTTAGCAGTGAATATAGCTTTAACTAAGGCTAAGTCTCTATACTGCTGAGCTTTCATAGTCTGCCCTTTAGAGTCAGCTTCCGCAATTACTTCTTGATAAAGAGTCTGGGTATTTAAATTCTTAACACTCTCTCCAGTACTTAAATGGAATTGCATTAGATTAGATAGAGACTCATTCATCTCTTTTACAATAGAGTCTGTTAACTTATCTTGGGTGATCTCTGAGGTTTTAAGTTCTTTTCTTTTCTCTAAGTGAGCTTTAAGGCGCCCTCCTCCTGAAAATAACGCACCTGTAACTACACCCGCTGAGAATTCTTCATAACCTTCTTCTGAGAACGCTTGACGAATACCCTCGCCTAAGTGATCTACCCACAGGCTACTATCCTTATTATAGTTAGCGAGGGCCCATTCTTTAGATGCTGTTGAAATTACACCTTGAGATAGTTCTTCAACTCCTTCCATACTTGCATCTAGGAATCCTCGTGCAGTTCCTTTTAGAGCTTGCTTTCTCATTTCAGCTACACCTAGCTTTCGAGCTAGTCCTGTACTTGCGTCTATAGTTATGTTTCCAACTGCTCCTTTAGTTAGTTGATTTAAAGATCCTCCTAAAGATGCAGAGAAAGCTTTACCTAATTTTAGAGCATTAAATTCTTGTAGAGCATTTGATAGAGATAATACTGCAACATTACCCATAGTTGTAGGTAAAACTGTATCTTCAGCTATGCCTCTCATTTCTTCTATATCATCATCTGAAGGTTCTTGTCCATAAGTGTCTCTATATTCTTCCTTCATTAATGCTATACTTTCTCCAACAGTATGAGCATTTTCAATAATAGCTTCACCAGTAGCTGAAGAAATTACTTGATAGCCGCCATATAATGAATGAAGAGTACCATAAGCAACCTTACCTCCTTTAAGTGCTTCATATCCTCTTAAAAGACCTCCTGCTGCACCAAAAGCTTTTACACCATCAGTGTAAATATCTAACCCTGCCTTAGCTCCTTTAGCTAAAGTGGCTCCTGTTCCCAGAAGTTTTCTAGTTTTATTGAAGTTAGAGATCCCTCTAAAAGCTTTATGTAATCCTTGAGCCCATTTAGCTACTGCTATAGGAGTTCCTACTCCACCGGTCATTAACTCTATTATGGCTGTAGAGACAGTTTGCTCAACTAAGACCTGTCCCATAGTACCTATAGTAAATCCTACATTAGGTATGAAGTTGGTCCATTTAGAGAACGCACCAAACCCTGGTACATATCCTAGGAATCCTGCAGACTCTTCTGCTGACTTAAATACGGGATACTTATCTCTTAAAAGATTTGAGAATTCAAATTGATCTTTAAGGTAATCATCGTTAGTTTGTCCAAATAAGTTCTTTATTTGTTCTGACTTATTGAATCCTGCTCCAAAAGCTTGAGATGCCTGCCCAAATAATTGGATAGAAGAGTTTAATAATTGTTTAGGAGCTGATAGTCCTTGGTAATAAGCGTCTTCATTATCTCTGTAAGGGTTGTACCCTAACTCATCAAACAATCCTGAATTTACAAATCTTCCTAATTCTAAGGTGTTAGCTTTCACTACCCTGCTAGGAGTTCTTAACATATCTTCTTGAGTAGGAGCAGTATAAGAAGCAGTATCAGTTAGATCTAACGTATTGTCTCCTCCTGTTAAGTCACTGTTATTAGTGTGACTTTCGATAATGAATTCATTATTATCCATTTATTTATCTTTATTATTGTATAAATTCCTGATATATCTCCCAGAGATATTCGATGGGTCAATATTACCATCTGTAATGTCTTTCTTGAGAGCTGTCTCAAATTCTTCTGTTTGTACAAAGTTATGTAAATCTTGGAAGAGTTGCAACTTTTCATACATACCATTTATATTACTTCCAAACACAACTCTATCCATAACTAAATTATGAGATACACTATTATTATCAGAAACTTTTCCAGTCTCTTCATCAAAAGAAAATGTGCTGTTAAGTTGAATTAAATTCATGTCATTTGGATTCTCTATGTATACATTTACTCTACCACTAGATTCATCCATAGATGTTTGAAAAGTCAAAGGTATATCTGGGTCTGTGATTGGAATGGTTACTCCAGATTGTAATTGACTCAGTATTGCTACACCTGGATTATCCTCATATTCAGGATTTTTAAAATAAAATCCTTTACTAGACAAAGCATCTATGAGTAATGCTTCCTTTTCCTCGTCACCAAATATTGACACATAGTCTTTGTTTTCTTGACCTGTAGGAGTTTTCTTACCTAGTACTTGTTCTAAATAAAGTTTACTAAAAAATATTCTATCTCCTTTAGCACTCTTAACTGTTTTATTTACCGCAGTTGACTTATTTTTACTAGGCATATTAGTAACAGATCTATTATAGATATTATCTAGTCCTCTAGATATTAAGTCGTTAATAAAAGTAGCTTCCTCCGCATTATTGCTTCCTACTCTATCAGAAGTAACGTCAAATCCATATTTTTCTAAATTATCAGGAGTAATGCGCGAAGAAACTAATCTTTGCTTGTAATCCTGAATTTCTGACCCCACTTCTGCAGTAGCCGAAACTCCATTAATATTTACTAATTCTAAATAAGAAGATACTGTGCCTGGTACATTTCCTGAGGAGGCTACTAACTCATCAAACTGCTCCTTAAAATAATTCTCATCGAATCTACTACTACCTTCAGGAATAAAACTCCATAAATCTCTAAAACCCTCAATGGCGGGTCTGCCTGTAGAAGATCCATCTCTAATAGAAGCTAGGCTCACATCCTTGGGTACTAGTGAATTAAATTGAATTTCCCCATCATCCCCTATAAATACATAATCCTTTTTAGGGAACTTTTTGGTTAGACCCCTTGTCTCTTTATCTTCAAGTGTTTTTATAAACTTAGAGTTAGCTATTTTAACTAAAGATTGTTTATCTTTTTTAAACCCTTCCTTTTCAGATTGAATTGCTAAATTATTAGCTCGCCATTCTGAAAATACTGCCTTCTCTGCTTTTGTCGCTGAAGTATTATTTTTTCTCTCTTCTGCATAACTCATAGGTAGCGATAAAAAACTAGACACTTTAGTAGGTAAAGTTTTTACCTCACTCCTACTTAAAATTGCCTCGTTAATCTCTTGATAGAGTTTTCTTCCTCTTTGAACTGACTCATCTGCATTAGACATAGCATTATCTAATCCCTCCATAGTCATCTCAGAATGTATCTTTAGTGCTTTATTTTTAACAAAATTGATGAAATTAGTAACATCAGACTTCTCTGCTTTACTTAAGGGCCTCTTTACATTGGCTGCTATGCTGGCCATTGCTTTAGTATTGTTAGCTTGCTCCTTGTTATAAATCTCTTTTTCCTTCTTCTTGATGGAAGAAAGATTAGGGGTAATGTCTGCAACATGGGCCTCATCATCTCTACCCTCTTGTGCAAATTTTCCCATACTGCCAGGGTTAGTTAATTGTAATTGACCAGTAGTTGGATTATAAGTAACAGTACCATTACTGGCTTCATACCATGCTAGTGCTCTATCTAGAGCAGCATTTTGTTGTTTATTTGCTTCCTTCTCTACTTCTAGATCAAATGTAGCTGACAACCGAGCCTGAGTTATGTTCTCATAAAAAGACTCATCTTTTTCTACTAACCTAGAACCCACAGCATAACTCTTAGCCATCTCATCCATGTTATTAGCTATGGACCCGGCGCTATTGGCTCCTTCTAAAATGTTATATAGTTGAGTATCATCTATTTTACCATCGAAATATCTTTTAGTAGTCTCTCCATAAGCCTCAATATTTCCCTGATACGACTTGATCATTTCTTTAGCATTATTAAGCTGGGCCTCCACTTCTCTCTTCTCCGCAATCTTAGCTGAAGTAAGTTTCTTATCAGCGGGATAAGTACTTAAACTAGTTTGAAGTTTTTGTACTTGTTCTTCAGTATTCTTTAATCCTTCTTGAAGGGCAGATACACTCTCGTCTGCAGTCTGTATTAAATACTGACCTTTAGACATACCTGAAGATTTATATCCACTATAAAATTCAACCTCAGCTTCAATACGCATTTGAGTCTTTTCTTGAGCTGTCGCGTTAGCTTCCAGGAAAGATTTAGCATTGTTGTAGGTTACACCTTTATAGTTAACCATATATCCTTGCCCATCCGGAGATTGATTCTCCGTTACTAAGAAATCCTCAGTTGACATTAAGTCTCTCCAGTTCTTTTTGTAATCTACGTATGGAGTATAAGTAGCGTTTCTAGTAGACTGTAGTGCTCTATCAACTTCTTCTTTAGTAGTAGCATTCTCTAAGTCATCATGTAGGCTTAAGTAGTTTTGTAGATTTACATCAGCATACTGAGCTCTTAAGTCTGCGTCCTTACTGTCTCTTAATGATAATACTCTAGATACTTCTCTCTTTCTATTTAAAGTACTAGCATAGTCTCCTATGATAGTCTTATCATTTAAAAGAGGGTCATATAAACTAGCAACAGCATCTTGGTTTGCTTGTACTGAGAAATCAGCAGTAGCAAAACTTCTTAACTGATCATTAGCCTGTTTATTATAGTTGTCTACTACTCCTCTTGTATAGTCTGATGTGACATTATTGCTCATATCTAGCATAGAAGATACTTGTGATCTCACTTGAGCTAAACCAGTATCATACATAGCTTGTCTATTTCCAGCTAGCTGCATAACAGCCTCTAGTGGAAATTGAGGTATAGCAGTGCCATATAAGTTATGGTCCACCTGTGGATTTACGTAACTACTCATATATTCTACCTTTAAAAGTTTTATAATATTCTTTGTCTTCCTCAGACATGGTTGACCACTCTTGTCTAGTAGGGGCTGAATTTGGATTTACTCTGGTATTAGTATTACTATTGTTTCTAGTTACGTCTTTAGCAGTAGTATCTAATACTAATTGCCCATTTGCACCCATAGTATAATCTCTGAGTATTCCGGATGAACCAAACAATTTACCTAAATAATCATTCATCCCTACTTGAGAGTATGCATTGGTAGCAGTTTGAATTCTTTTCAATTTATCGTTCCCTTTCGCGTCAACATAGTTAGCCGTATCAACATTATAAGCTCTATCCATGTTGGCGTTAACTTGGTTGGCTGAATTATAAATACCAGTATTAGCTGCATCAGTCTGATTAAGTATCTGAGCATTAGCATTATTAGCTTGTTGAATAGCTTGAGTTAACTGATTAGCCCCTTGTCCTTGTAGCTTAGCTGCGTTAGCTGCTGCTATCTGAGGAGAGCTAGTACCTGCCAACATGGCTGCTATTTGACTAATTTGATTAGTAATAGCATTTTGAGTAGTTTGAGAATCAATTAAATTAGCTTCTCTATATCTAGGGGTAATTTGCTGTCTAACAGGTTGTTGGAAATCTCTAGGTAAAAATTGAGCTAGTGCTCCAAATAAACCTATATCATCTGCAGCAAAACCATTATATCTATTATGAGATTGATCAGGATTTTCTAAAGTAGGTACTTCTAATCCAGATTCTTTTGATCTAGAAGCTCCCTCTTCTACCCTAGCTTTATCCGCTTTCATCTGATCTGTAGAAAGATCTACAGTACTAATAGGTTTCATTCCAAATACTGGGCGTAAAGTATTTTGGTACCTCTGCCAAGCTTTAGCGTGATCCACACTAAAATCTCTATCCTGGCCTGCATTGTGTACTGTACTGTCACCAGAAAGTTGTTTTACAAATCCCGGTATAGCATATAACTCCTCTGGAGTGAAAGGTTTTCCTGTCTTAGGGTTAGTAGGTATATCAAATATTTTTCCTCTATAAGGTGTGTGTTTCCATGGATCTTTAGTTTTACCTTCTCCTCCATCTTGATTATCTTGATTATCTTGATATATTTTTCTAGCAGCATCTCTTAAAAATTCTTTATCAGAATCACTTATATCTTCCGGAAAAGATAAATCAGAATCAGTAGATACCTCTTCTACTAAAGTATCTATAATGTCTTGAAAGCCTCTATCTTTTATCAACTCTTTTAAATAATCTGTGTCAAATGAGTCTAGTGACGACTCATACCTAGCCCCTTCACCCTGATCTATCCCAGCCTCTTCTAATCTCTCTGCTAAGGACTTGACTGTATTAGTACTATTGTTTTTATCAGAAGCATTATTTTCTGTACCCTGTAGTAATTCATCAGGCCTAGGACCCTGAGTAACTACTTTAGTATTCTTAATAGATTCTTTTTTAGGGATGTTTGCAGTATTAAATTCTTTTACTTTTTTACCGTACATATTTTCTACTATGTATGGAGTACCTTTAGGAATCCTTTTAATATTTTCACTATATTTAGAATTTTGTGTAATAGTAGTTATATGATTAGGATCAGCATTTTCTGCTTTAACAGCTTTAAAGTCTTGAATTACATAAATTTGGTTACTACCTTCTACTTTATATCTAGTACCTTCCGGTAGATTATTATTTCTTTCTCCTTTCTTTAAGACAACTACTTCTCCTCCCTTTTGGTATTTAACTATTCCTCCTCTTTTAAACTCCTGAAGTGGCTCAGATTGGCCAGCTAGTTCTGGTACATACTCTTCTAATCTTTGTGGAAACCCTCTATCAAATCCTTTTTCCTCTTCCTGCAAGAATGCTATTTCAGATAGTTTCTTCTTATAGCTCTCTATGTTTCTAGTTGCAGTTTTTCTCTCAAAAGGATCTTCAGCCTCTAGATTAGCTTTATGGGTATTCATATCCAAGTATGCTTTAGCTAAAGCAGCTGGAGTCATACCGTTTTTGTACCTTTTATCTGTAGGTTTTAATTTAGGTAAAGCTAAGATAAGCTTATCACCTTTTATAAGTATTTTATTTGAAAAAATAAAGTCTCCATCTCCCGCTTGGATTGGAGTACCATCTTTACTGTGAGGTTTACCGTTGATCTTATATAACTCATCATTAGCAGTAAGGATCAACTCACCTTTTTCAGCTTCAACTGTAGCAAGCTCTCTATCTACTTCTGGGAAACTATTTCCGATATTGTTTCCTTCCTTATCCATCATACTAGAGGTACCAGGATATACCATTGTATCCATAGCCTTAAAAGCTAAAGGATTAGATGTATGAGCTTGTCTCTGAGTCTCATCATAATTCAGATAAGACTCTTGCTTATAACTTCCACCCTTAGCTAAATTTCTTAGCTTTTTAGGGGCTGTTACTTTACATTTAAGTTTTTTCATTGAAAATAATTATTAAAGTTATTTAAATAATTAAAATTATTATTATTTAATAAGGTAATAATCTTAATTATAATATAAGGTTTTTTTAGGAATTATCCAAGTATTTCTACTGTATAGCCTTGAGCCCTTAGCTCATCTACTTCTTGTTGGGTAAGTTCTACTTCTCCTCCATTAGCCTTATTTGCTAACGATTTCTTATGATCTACTATTCTATAGTCACCTTTCCACTTCTTAAGGTCTGATACTTTTACTTTTCTTTCTTCGGATAGGGTAGAACCCGGTTTACCTGTTTGTACCGTGACATAATCCGAGTCTTTATATTGATCCAAAGGACTAGGTTTGGGTTGTGGCTTAGCCTTAGGTTTTATTGAGCGTTTAAGTTCTCTTTTAATTCCACTATCCGATGGCTCCTCCTTCCAAGACCCCTCAGCGAATGCTTGTGCTTTCTGTTCGGTGTCGAAATAAAAGACCTCATCTCTTTTCAACGCTTCAGCGTAAGCCTCTCTTGGATTTAATTCTATCCACGACTTTTTTGATGTGTTATAATTATCAGGGTCCCTAGGGAATAGCGTTGGATAAGCAACTTGCCTACCGTCCACCTCCGCAGATGCCATTAGTACAGTAGACTCGGTGCCGTCTGCGTTTTTTCGACCCACCTTTCGCATTCCTTTTATTTTTTCACTTTTACCCTCTAGCGCTTTAGTTGAAGTTGGAGTTGCAGAGGTAGGTTTTCCCTTCTTAACCATTCCTAATAGTTCTAAATTCTGTTCAGCTGTACCCTTATAACCTT
>ENA-UZXC01002347-UZXC01002347.1-metagenome-genome-assembly--contig:-Day-2-25m-contig-2347_pt1 | contig 34186 bp, 32 predicted proteins | sample MGYA00260340_ERZ794900 | MGnify/ENA metagenome assembly ERZ794900 | reverse complement strand
AATCACCCAATCAGTCGTGATTTTATCTTGGACGAGCTGTCTGGCATTGACCGCGACCCTTTTGATCGCTCGATTGACGTACGCATCACCCGCTTAAGAAAAAAGATTGAGCCCAATCCTAGCAAGCCTCAATTTATCAGAACCGTTCGCGGGGTGGGTTATCGCTTTACCCCCAATGGGGATAGCGCAGTATGACGAAAACCTTATTTGGTCGCACCTCATTAATTATAACCAGCACTATGTTGATTTTTTTGCTGGCCACCATCACCATTGCTGGATATTTTATTATCTTGCCTGTAGGCAAAAGAAATGCCGATGACCTTGCTTCTCTTATTTTGCTTTCTGCCCAAACCTATGTTGAGTTGCCGCCAGAAACCCGACAAGACTTTGTCGATGAGCTTTCAAAAAGTCATCAGCTGTATTGGGGCAGTGGCAATGAGCCGTTAGCAGGGCACACCCACTTAAAGCCGCACTTTAACTTTATGGAGCAATCCCTGTCTGATCGACTGGGCTCAACAGTTGACATCGCCCCTCAAGTAGACAACCCTGATCGTCACTGGGTAGATATTAAAATTTCAGACAAGGCCGTTAGGATTGGGTTTGACCAGCAAAGAATTGGCGTATCTCTACCCTATGTGGCCCTCTATCTTATTTTAATCTTATCAGTCATGGCTGTTCTTAGTAGCTTACTATTGGTTAGAAAAATTACCAAACCGGTGCAAAACCTCTCAAAAGCTGCAGCCGTTATTGGCGCTGGAGGTATACCCGACCCTCTTTTAGAAGAAGGGCCAAAGGAGCTGGCCGAAACTGCCAAAGCTTTTAACAAGATGTCTACTGATGTGCAAAGCCTGCTAGAAAACCGCACCGTGTTATTAGGCGGCATTTCGCACGATTTACGCACGCCGCTAACCCGAATGAAAATGGCTTTAGAGATGTTGCCAAACTCTGTTGATGCTGGATTAAGCGGCGAACTTATTGAGGCGGTTGACAACATGGAGCTGATTATTCGAGAATATATGCAGCTCACCAAAGGGCTTGAGGACGAAAATATTGAGCGTATCAATATTAATACTTTAATTGCAACTATTATTAAAGAGATAAAACCCGATAAGGCTCAAGTTATTAAGGTAGTTGGCGATACTGATTATCAGCTTGAAACTTACGCCGTTGCACTGCACCGAGTTTTATTCAATTTAATTGAAAATGCTATCAGCTATGGCAACAAAAACCCTATATCTATTTCTTGGAAACAACAAGGATCCGCTCTAGAGTTAGCTATAGCAGACCAAGGCTCAGGCATACCAGAACAGCATCAAGAAAAAATCTTTAGGCCATTTTATCGGCTAGAATCTTCGCGCAATAGAGCTAGCGGTGGTACTGGACTAGGCTTGGCTATTGTTGATCAAATCATCACTCGAAGAGCTTGGAAAATTAACCTAGTATCGAATGATAACGGCACAACAATAACTATTTTAATATGATTTATTACTTATCTAAAGTGGTGATTAGCGCACTGCTAATTGTGGCTATATCAGAGATCTCAAAACGCAGCTCTTTATTGGGCGCCTTATTGGCGTCCATCCCCTTAGTTTCGGTGATGGCCATCTTATGGATCTATATAGACACCAAAGATATTGAAAAAATCAGCCAGCTTTCTACGAGTATTTTCTGGCTGGTATTGCCCTCGTTAGCTTTGTTCATCGCACTGCCCTTATTACTCAAACAAGGTGTTGATTTTTACCTAAGCTTATTTATTTCAATTGCTATTACTGCTGCCTGCTATGGGGCTATGGTTTTTATTCTTAATTATTACAATATCAAGCTATAAAGATTTTTTTAATCCTCTTTTTCGATACGATACATAGCGTGACAAGCAACACAGTTTTGCATTAATACGCTCACTTGCTCTAGCGTATGGTCACGATCTGCTAGGGAGCTGGCGTCTAATGCGATCTGGTCAAACTGCTGATGCGTGTCTGCGGCAAACAGCTTAAAACTCAAAGGTAATTTAAAGATCAGTGACAACGACACACCGCCTGATGCATCTTGCCCCATGGTTTTGGCAGAGGTTTCGACCAATTGCATATTATCTGTAGCAACGCCTTGGGTTATTTGTTGCAAAGTAGACAAAAAAGTTCTCATTTCTGCCAAAACAATATTACGCTCTTCTGCGTCCAGATACACTGTCGTGCGCTTGTCTGGGTCTTCTTCAGTGGCATGCGCCAATGGTAAAAATATAACAGCCAATAATAAGAGTGTTCGTTTGATTATTTTCATCGTTTATATTCCTAGTTAATTAGTTTGGTTACTTAGGGCAACCAGTCCCTTATAAGTCACAACTCAAACCTTGTTGGAGAGAAGTACGGTTGTGACTAATAATACGCAACAATTAGCAGCAAGCCGTGCCTTCTAATACACCCATTTTCTTCAAAATTTTTGCCAATGGGCAGATGTTAGTTAAGCCACTTTGCATCAGATTAAAGCCCACAAACACCGTTAGCCACATCCAATTTGGATCTACATATTGAGTCAGTGCAATACTCACTAATATCATCATTCCAGCCATTAATCTGACCATTCTATCTACTGTCATTTCTTACTCCTTTTTTAAATTACAAAAAGACCTTGATCACCAAGGCCTTTAAAATTATGCTTGTCTATCCTCTAGAAAAATGCATTTCTCCAGCTAATAGCAATTGCACTTTCTTTTTCTAACTGATAACCATTTCTGTCTTGAGAAAGTGGAGTGATGTACTCAATGCTAATATTCTTAGCAGGGGCATACATATAGTTTACACCCACACTAGCTTCAATAATTTTTCCACCATAGTTACCCGGTTGAGCGCCCAAACCTGGAGCGGCCAAAACTGGATCAAGACCATGTAACTCATCTTGATGCTCAGCTCTTAATCTAAATGATGACACCAGCGTTGGCTCCCAAGAGTAACTAGACCAAGCGGTTAGCTCATGCTTATCGCCAAACCTCCAACCATTTTTATTTTCATCTTCTAAAGGAATGGTGGCTAAGTACTGCGCACCATAACCCCACTTATCTTCTTTACCCCAGTAAGCCGCACCGACCATTGCATCCCAAGTACCGCCACCCAGTTGCATGCCATAACCTAAGCGTTTAGTGGAAAATTGACCGGCAACATCGCTGCCTGCTGTCATTGGCGCAATTTGCTGATCCGCCTCCTCAATACTACCCGTTGGCGCACTCAGTACTGCATCAATAATCACATTATGCTTGTTGTCTTCACTGTTATAGGCCTTATACAAGGCACCAAATTTAACATCGCCCAAACCCTTAGATTTAATCGTAAATTTACCAACGCTATCGTATAGGCTATAATCTTGGCTACCGTCCGCACTAAAAGATTCCATGTTGCTCGTTTTTTCAATTAACGGCGCCATGGCTACCAATGCTATTTTGTCATCTATTGTGTAATTAATAAATGGTAGCACAACATTTGCTTTGGCACTATTTGGAAGCACCTTTAAAGATGGAACGGCGCCAAACTGATTCGGCGCACCTGTTGAATTATTTATTATTGCAGAAGTTGCTGCAACAGAATCACTTCCCTTTAACAAACCATCAAACTCATGTTGCTGAAAATTCACACCAGTCACATACTGGCCCTTCTCAGGAAAAGCATACACACCGAACAAACCTGATGGTGGCGGTGAAGGCAATTGCTTACGCATATTCTTCATTTTTTTGATTTGCTTAGATAAAGCCACGCGATCCTTATAAGCGTCATCGCCATATTCTGCAAAAGCTTGTGTTGGTGCAACAAATGCTAAAGCGACTGCTGCTATTAATAAATTGTTAGTTTTCATGTTTTTCCCCTCTTTGTTTTTTAATTATTTCAATAAATCTGATGTGCCTGGGTACTCACGAAATACCGCGTGACAACCTACACAACCTGTGCTAATTTGGCCCAATAAAGCTGCCGCTTCACCCATGTTGCCTTTTTCAGCTGCCTCAGCTAATTTGATCGCATTACCTTCAACAGAATCATTAAAAGATTCCAATACAGCCAACTTGCCGTCATTGATATTTTCAAGACCTAAGTAAGGTAGTAGACCGCCTACAGGAATACGGTGATTGGCGAGACGTCTTGCAGAGTCTGCTGTCATTTCTGCTGAGTCAGTCATGATGCCCATTGACATTGTTTGGTAATCAGACAATACTTCCAGCATTACTTGGCGTAATGTAGCTTGATCGCTCACACGAGAATGCATCGCTAAAATAGCCATGATTGACATCTTAGTATCGGTTGACAGGTCTTTTACCTTTGATTGCAATTCTGGCTTCATCATGTCGATTTGACTTTGTAATACCTTTTTCAAGTCATCCATTCCTGAATTTGCACTCACGGTACTTGGCACCATAGTGGCGCCAACAGACAATGCGATTGCCGCTGTTAATGAATAAGTTTTAATGGTTTTTAATAGTTTGTTTTGTAACATGCTCTTCTCTCCTTAAATTTAATTATTGGGTTTTACTTCTGTTATCATTTCCTCAAGACTGGCTCAACTCATGACACGACTGCCATCATAAGAATAATATTTATCGCTTTAATAACAAAGCCGTAACAAGGTGTTATTAAATTGTTTCCAAGTTGTAACAAGGTTCAAAAATATGGGGATTTAATGAACGAAACTGTTAAACAAAGACTGTTGATTGTTGATGATGAAAAAAAGCTTAGGGAGCTACTCACTTCCTATCTCAAAAAAGAAGGCTTTGATGTTGATGCCGTTGCAGACGGCATTCAAATGGACGAATACTTGGCTACCAATGAGGTAGATTTAGTCGTACTAGATTTAATGCTGCCGGGTGAAGATGGACTCTCTATTGGCAGAAGACTTCACCAGCAAAACAAGCTTCCTATTATCATTCTATCTGCTCGCAGTGATGAAATTGACCGCATCGTCGGGCTGGAAATTGGCGCGGATGATTACCTATCAAAACCCTTTAATCCTAGAGAGTTGCTAGCTAGAATTCGCTCCGTACTCAGAAGAAATACGGCTCATTCAGAACAAGCCGCCAATCAAAATGATGATCAGCATATTTATCGATTTAAATCATTCGTATTAGACACCAACAAACACGATCTCACCAAAGACAGTGAAATCGTTGACCTCACGACGGGCGAATTTAACATGCTTAGTGTGTTTTTACAAAACACCAATCGTGTTTTAAGCCGTGATACCCTGCTTGAAATGAGTAAAGGTTATGAGCGCGATCCTTTGGATAGGAGTATCGACATCTGCATTGGCAGACTCAGAAAGAAAATTGAGCCCGACCCTTCTAATCCCGTTTATTTAAAAACAGTTTGGGGCGCAGGCTATCTATTTTCAGCTGATGACTAACACAGCGCTCAAATGAATCTACTTAGGCCCAAAAGTTTTTTTTATAAAACCCTGTCAATTATTGCCCTGGTTTCTATCGGCTTTCAAATTATTGTTTTATCGGCAGTTGCCTATTACATGCTCATCCCCTTAGGAGAAAGAGCCACTGATGACTTATCTAGTGTGATTGTACATGCAGCAGAAAGATGGGGAAATATAGATGACAATCAACGCTTAGAGTTTTCACAAAACATGCTGAACAAGCACGATTTGGTGCTTACCCATACACAAGATATTTATGCACCAAGCACAAGCGCCTTGCCTTATTTATATCTACTGGAAAAATCTCTAAACACCCAGTATTCAACACCGATCAATATAAAGTCAAGTGTAGATTCTCAAGGAGAATCTTGGTTTTGGGTTGATATTCCAACCAAAAACAACGCTATTAGATTTGGATTTTCTCGCTCTCGTATTGGTGTCAATCCACCTGCTGCTTTTTTTATTACTTTAGTAATCGGCACACTTCTCACGCTTGTCACGACAATATTTTTAACCAAACGACTACTCAAGCCCGTCAACAGCTTATACGAAGCATCCAAGTCTATTGGCCAGGGAAATTGGCCCACACGAATCAAGGAGGAGGGACCTGAAGAATTTATTGTACTGACCAAGCAGTTCAATAAAATGAACGTACAAGTTCAGGCTCTACTATCCAATAGAACAACATTATTAGCGGGCATTGCCCATGATTTACGCACGCCTTTAACACAAATAAACCTAGCCCTATCTATGCTACCCAATCATGGTGGTGATATTGCTTTACTAGATAGCATTCAACAAGATTTAGATAGTATTAATAACTTAATTAGTGATGCATTAAATATTAGCCTAGAGCTTACACAAGAGCAAGAAAAGCCTAGTAGCGTTAGTCTTGAGCTTGATAATATTGTCGCCGGATTTGCCACATCAAAACCCCAGGTAAGCTTCGAAAATTCAACGACTGCCGACTGCCAACCGCTTCTCTACCCGATGGCATTCAAGCGCATATTGACCAATCTAATTACAAATGCCGTTAGATATGGAAATAACCAGCCTATTCGTGTCGTGTTAAGCTGTAGTGACGCGCACATCATAGTGCAAGTAAAAGACCGGGGGGCTGGCATACCTGAGGCATTTAAAGAAAAAATATTCCAGCCTTTTTACAGACTGGAAACCTCTAGAAACAGTGCGACTGGAGGCAGCGGACTAGGACTTGCGATTGTGCAACAATTGGTTGATTCACACAACTGGCGTATATCGCTAAATCCAAGAGAGAAAGGGGGTACCAATGCTGAGCTTAGCATTGATGTTTAATATGGTGCCGATGGCCAGGGTCGAACTGGCACGAGCGTAGCTCACTACCCCCTCAAGGTAGCGCGTCTACCAATTCCGCCACATCGGCAAAAAAATTATAACGATCTAATAATCAGGAACGTCGCTTGAATCAGATGGTGCTGGTGCAAGCATTGGTACATCTGAAGGTACAATTGAAACTGCTTGCTCCATAATACTACTTGGTTCGTTGCTAGCGCCAGTTTCATTAGTGGCCAAATAAGCCAGTGTCAAGCTGGTGGCAAAAAAACCAAAAGCAACACTAGCAGTGAGCTTATACATAAATGAATGAGCGCCTCGAGCGCCAAAAACCGAACCAGATGCGCCCGCACCAAAAGCAGCGCCTGCGTCCGCACCTTTGCCGTGTTGCATCAATACAAGTGCAATTAAGCCCAGCGCCAATAATACATGAATAATTAAAATGATTTGAAATGACATAATTAACCCGCTTTACAAATTTGTAAGAAATCTTCTGCTTTTAATGAAGCGCCGCCAATAAGGCCGCCATCAATATCTTCGCAACCAATGAGCTCTGCTGCATTACCAGGATTCATACTGCCACCATATAAGATAGGGGTAGTTTGAGCAACACTTGCGTCGTTCTGTGCCAGCATTGAACGAATAAAGGCATGCGCATCTTGAGCCTGTTGTGGACTTGCTGTAACACCTGTGCCGATAGCCCAGACAGGCTCATAAGCAATAATAATATTTTTAAAAGCATCAATACCAACACGATCAATCACTGCCTGAATTTGACGAGAAACAACTGCTTCCATACTGCCAGCCTCTCTTTGCTCAAGCGTTTCACCAATACAGAAAAGTGGCGTAAGGTTATTATCAAGCGCAACTTGTACCTTGCTGGCGACAATTTCATTGGTTTCACCATATAGACTTCTACGCTCAGAGTGGCCAATAATCACATATTGCGCACCAAAGTCTTTAATCATATCTGCACTTACTTCACCCGTAAAAGCACCTGATGCATTTACGTTTAAGTCCTGCGCACCTAGATGTAATTGAGAGTGAGTAATTAATGCCTCAACCTGTGACATATACGGAGAAGGGGCACAAACAATAACATTTGAATCAACATCTGCCATGCCAGAAAGAATGCCCATAATTAGTGTATTAACCGTTTCTTTTGAGGCATTCATCTTCCAATTGCCCGCAACAATAACTTGACGCATAATAACTCTCTAAATCAAAAGAATTGAATGTTACGCTATTTAACGATAAAAATCAATGACTGGAAGCTTTAGTGTGATGACTTAGAGCCAAAATACAGCGCCAATGACACCATTAAAATGCCGAGTGAGAAATACACCAAATCCAGTGCGCCAACAAACGTCATAGATAGTGACACTTCGAAAAAAGTCACCACCAAAATCATAAGAATAACTTTAGCAAGCTTAGACTTTAAGTCATCCAATGAATTAATAACCAACACCTTTGATGATCGGCCACTTTCTTTAGCTTCATCAATATCACTAATAAACAATTCATACAGGCCTAATGCAAAAATCAACAAAATTGTTGCCAACAAAAACCCGTCAATAGAGCCCACCGTATGCGCCACCATCTCAATTTTTAAAGCTTTTTTTGCCTCGGCTGTCGCACCAACATAATCACTCGCATGAATGATTAAATTAGACACATCAATTGCGGTAATAACAAACAACATTAAAGAAAGCAAAAGTGAGGAAACCACGGCCGCTAAAACCATTAATCTAGAGCTCCACAGCAACTTTTCAAAATACTTTTCTAAACCACTCATCCACTTCTCTCTCAAAACAATATAATGTTTAAGTATATCATTACTTAATTTTAAATTTTACTTATGTCAAAAACTTGGGCGCAATGTTTAAGCACGCTAAAAGACACTGTGTCTTTGTCTGAATATAGTGTTTGGATACATCCATTAAAAGTGCTAGAGGATCAACACACCTTATCTTTATTGGCGCCCAATACCCAAGTTAAAAATTATATTAGTAAAAATTTAAAAACCCAAATTAAAAGTGCTGTTGCTCAACACAATAAAAATCTAAAAATTTTTATTGGCGTAACGTCCAATACAAACCCTGAAAAAGCAAGCTATAAAAAGCACTCAACACCCTTATTTGAAGATTACACTTTTGACAATTTAGTACTAGGAAGTGCCAATCAAATGGCTTACGGAGCTACCAAACAAATTGCAGAAAACATAAAAGGCTCCCCCTACAACCCTTTTATTATTTATGGTGGATCTGGGCTAGGAAAAACACACCTTATGCAGGCTGCTGGCCACTTAGCCAGATTTCAAAACCCAGATATAAAGGTTTTATACGTGCCACTCATGGATTTTGTCAGAAATATCACCTCAAGCTTAAGGCACAACACCATTGAAGATATCAAGGCTTTTTATCAATCTGCTGATTTATTGCTGGTTGATGATATTCACCTGATTGCTGGTAAAGAAAAATCACAAGAAGAGTTTTTCCATATTTTTAATTTTTTATTCAATGGAAAAAAACAAATTATTTTCACCTGTGATCAACCACCTAAGAACATAAAATCTTTAGAGGAGCGCCTAAAAACAAGGTTTTCACAAGGTTTAAACCTGCACTTAACACCGCCTGAACTTGAAATGCGTGCAGCCATCTTATTAAAAAAATCACAAAATAAAAAAATTAATATTAATCTAACAGAAGATTTGGCGCTCTACATTGCTGGACACATAACCTCTAATGTTAGAGATTTAGAGGGGGCTTTATTAAAGCTAAAGGCTTTTGTTGACTTCTCCAAAATCAACAAAGCCTTTATTTCAAAAGAAATAGTGGATGCTGCTTTGGGTGATCTCATCAAGCCTACTATTAAAAATATAGAGGTGAACGATGTACAAAAAGAAGTGGCTACACATTATGCATTAACCATATCCGACTTAAGTTCAAAATCACGAAAACAACACATCGTGCTAGCCAGACAAATGGCCATTTATATTTGCCATGAGCTTAGCGCTTTATCACTCAATAAGATTGGAAAACAATTTGGAAATAGAGATCATTCAACAGTTATACACGCCATCAAAAAAATTCAAGAAAAGTTAGAAAACAGCGATATAAAAAACGATTACGAGCTAATAAAACTTAAATTGGCCAACTTATAAACATTTCCACAAGTACACTTAACAACACATAAGTGGATAACTTTAACAACTTTAATGAAAACTAAATTTTATAACCATATACACATTTTTTTACATAAAATACTAACAAGATATCAACTACTTAAATGATTAATTTTTAAAGAAAAATGTCACTTATTAACCAAAATTAACCCCTCTAATAATAACAATAATTTTTAATTAAAAGGATTTTCAGAATGAATACTCAACTAACCGTTAAAGAACTACTCGAGCCGTTGCAAACAGTTATCGGTGTTGTTGAAAAAAAACAAACGTTACCTATTCTTTCACATGTACTTATCCAATTAAAAGATAACCTATTAACACTAACAACAACTGATATGGAAATCGAGATCCGTGCATCTCACCCCATACAAACCCAGGAAGAAATTGCTTTTACTATTTATGCAAAAGATTTAATCGATATCATTAGAAAACTTCCTGAAAAAACGATTATTGAATTTATTATTGAAGAATCAAAAATATACATAAAAACCAATAAAAACTCTTTTGAGTTAAACACTTTTAATCACCAGGATTTTCCTTTTTTACCAAAAATTGAAAATACTGATATTATTAAAGTTAATCGTCAACAACTTAAAGAGCTTATTGAAAACACCAGTTTTTCAATGGGAAATCAAGATATTAGGGCTTATTTAAATGGATTATATTTTGAAGTAGATCAAAATAAAGTAACCGTTGTTGCAACAGATGGCCACAGACTATCTATTGGTGAAATTCAACAATTAAACAGTTTAAGTGATAAAAAAACAGTTATTTTGCCAAGAAAAGCTGTTTTGGAATTGACCAAAATATTAAACAAAAGTGAGCATAGTGAAGTTGATATTCACTTATCAAATAATTATTTTTATTTAGTAAGTGACAACACAACAATTATTAGTCGATTAATTGACGGCAATTTCCCAAATTATTCACAAGTGTTGCCAACTGATTTTGAAAATACCATTGTTATTGATCGTTTAGAATTTTTAAACTCACTTCAACAAGCCTCAATTTTTGTTGAAGAACGTACAAAAGGTGTTAAGTTAGTGTTTAAAAATTCACAATTAAATATTTTTTCTCATTCTGAAAGAGGACAGGCTAAAACTCAAATTAGTACTAAAAACTTTAATAAAGAAATTGAAATCGCTTTTAATATTCATTATTTAATTTCCATATTAGAAAAATTACAAACAAATGAAATAAACATGGTTGTACCGGGTGGTGAAAATCAATCTTGTATGTTAAGTAGTCCAGACGACGAAACCTATCAATATGTCGTTATGCCAATGCGCATTTAGTTATAGTTATTCTTTATAGTGGCAATTATTCGTAAACTGGCTATTACCCAGTTTCGTAATCTTAATCAGCAATACTTTGAACCAGGTAACCGGTTAAACCTATTTATTGCTGACAACGCCCAAGGTAAAACAAGTTTAATTGAGGCAATTTATTACTTAGGCCATAATAGATCATTTAAAACAAAGTCTATAAAAGAGCTAATACAGCTTGAACAGCAAAAGTTTCAACTTAGTGCTCAAGTTGATGATTATCGTATTAAATTAGAAAAATCTAAACAAAAAACAATAATTGATATTGATCAGTTACGATTAAAAAATAGCAGTAATTTATCTAAAATTTTACCCATTCAAATTATTACACCCGATAAAGGTTTTGTTGTTAATGGTACGCCAAAAAACAAACGCTCTTACTTGGATTGGGGTGTGTTTCACGTGGAACCAAGTTTTTTAGATGATTTTAAAAAATATAATAAAACCTTAAAAAATATTAATACTTTATTATCTCAACAAAACACACAAGCGTTAGATGATTGGTTTTTAGAAATTTCAAATCTATCTGTCAATATTAATCAACTAAGACATGATTATATTCAACAGTTAAAAAATACAAATTCAAATGAATTGGTTCAAGAGTTATCAAGTTTATTTCATTCAATAGATTCTTTTGATTATGAATTTAAATCTGGATGGCCAAAAGAGGTTAATGCTTTTAATCGTGAGAGTATTTATCAATATCTGTTAAAAAATAAAGCCTACTTACTAAAATCTAAGCACTTAAATTATGGTCCGCATAAAGCCAGTCTTAAGTTTTTTTTAAATAAAAAAGAAGAGTGTTTTTTATCAAGAGGCGAGCAAAAAACTTTATCAATTGTTTTCTGGTTAACGCAAGTTTCGTTATTGGTAAAAAACAATATACATCCTATTGTTCTAATAGATGACATTTCTTCAGAATTAGACACAACGAAAATTAAAACGATTTTGCATTATTTAAATCATTTAAAAATTCAAACCTTTATGACTGATATTGGCAAAGATTTATCTTTTATTCAAGATGAAAATCCTGTTTTATTTACAATTAAAAAAGGAATAATAAAACCTCAATAAATATCGTTATTTTCACTTTTCTATAGCTGTAAAGCCTTTCACAGTAGCAAATTATATAAATAACTCATGGGTTAAAAAAAAATGCATGATAGCCTGCATTTCTATTGCTCGTGGTATAATAATTTTATTTTTTTCAAGCACTTATGTCTGAAGAACAATCGCAAGAATATCAAGCCTCTAATATTAAAGTTTTAAAAGGTTTAGACGCTGTTAGAAAACGTCCCGGCATGTATATCGGTGACACTGATGATGGTACTGGTCTACATCATATGGTATTCGAAGTAGTTGACAATGCAATCGATGAAGCTTTAGCGGGACACTGTTCTAAGATCAACATTATGATTCATGACGATCAGTCTGTTTCTGTTTCAGATGATGGTCGTGGTGTCCCAGTTGACATTCACCCTGAAGAAGGTGTATCTGCTGCTGAAGTAATTATGACTGTACTTCATGCAGGTGGTAAGTTTGATGACAACTCTTATAAAGTTTCAGGTGGCTTACATGGTGTTGGTGTTTCTGTTGTTAATGCGTTAAGTGAATGGGTTAAGTTAACAGTGTATCGTCATGGTGAAATTCATGAGCAAAGTTATACATTAGGTGTGCCTGATGAGCCAATGAAAGTAACCGGTAAAACTGATAAAACCGGTACTACTATTCACTTTAAACCCTCTAAAGATGTTTTTGCAATTACCGAATTTAAATACGAAACACTGGCAAATCGAGTTCGTGAATTATCTTTTTTAAATTCTGGTGTTCATATTGAAATTGAAGAGCCAGCAACGGACAACAAAGATATTTTTCAATTTGAAGGTGGAATTAAAGCTTTTGTTGAACATTTAAATAAAGCCAAAACCCCTATTCATACAGATATTATTTCAATTTCTGCAGAGCGTGATGATATTACTATTGATGTTGCCTTACAGTGGTCAGATGCTTATCAAGAAAGTATTTATTGTTTTACTAATAACATTCCTCAGCGTGATGGTGGATCACATTTGGCTGGCTTTAGAGGTGCACTAACTAGAACACTCAATAATTATATTGATAACTCTGGCATGGCCAAAAAAGAAAAAATTTCAATTACTGGTGAAGATACTCGTGAAGGTTTAACTGCGATTGTTTCTGTTAAGGTTCCAGATCCAAAATTTTCTTCCCAAACAAAAGACAAATTAGTTTCATCAGAAGTTCGAGCGCCGGTTGAGTCAGCACTTAATGAAAAACTAGGAGATTATCTTTTAGAAAACCCAAATGAAGCTAAAATTATTGTTGGAAAAATTTTAGACGCTTCGAGAGCTCGTAATGCAGCGCGAAAAGCTAGAGAAATGACCCGACGTAAAGGTGTACTAGATATCGCCGGTTTACCGGGAAAATTGAGCGATTGCCAAACAAAAGATCCTGCTGAGAGTGAAATCTTCCTGGTAGAGGGTGATTCTGCAGGTGGATCTGCGAAACAAGGTCGTGATCGACGCACCCAAGCTATCTTGCCTTTAAAGGGTAAAATTTTAAATGTTGAAAAAGCACGCTTTGAAAAAATGCTATCTTCAGCAGAAGTTGGTACATTAATTACCGCACTGGGTTGTGGTATTGGTAAAGAAGAATACGATATCGAAAAACTTCGTTACCATAAAATTGTGATTATGACGGATGCGGATGTTGATGGCGCACACATCCGTACATTACTACTAACTTTCTTTTATCGTTATTTACCTGAACTAATTGAAAAGGGTTATTTATACATTGCTCAACCCCCTCTTTATAAAATTAAAAAAGGCAAGCAAGAGCGCTATTTAAAAGATGATCAAGAATTAAACGACTACTTATTGCAAGAAGCAGTTAATGAGGCTAATTTATTCTTGAGTGCTGATGCGCCAGCAATATCAGGCGTTGCACTTGAGAAAGCGGTCAAAGATTATTATAAAATAATTACCATTATTGGAAAATTATCTAAACACTACCATCCTGATTTATTAAAAGCTATTGCAAATTCTGTAGCAGTTGATGATTTATCGAATAAAAAAACAATGGAAGATTGGTGTCAATTAATCACCAGTAAACTGAACCAAGATTTAACGCCTGCACAAAAGCATAGCGTTGTATATGAACAAGGCGATGTTAGGCATACCCTATGTATTTATGGTGTTGATACCGACCAAACAACTCTTGGTCAGGCTTTTTTCGATTCAATAGATTATCAAACCATTAAAGAATTTTCTAGTGAAATAGAAAGCGCTATTGATACGCAATCATATGTAGAAAAGAAATCTAAACAAACCCAAGTAAACAATTTTGGTGAAGTGGTTGATTTTCTCATTGAAGATGCTAAAAAAGGACAAAGCTTCCAACGCTATAAAGGTTTGGGAGAGATGAATCCAGAACAGCTTTGGGAGACCACGATGGACCCAGAGCAAAGAACCCTACTCAAAGTTAAAATTGAAGACGCAATTGTTGCCGATGAAGTGTTCTCCACCCTAATGGGTGATGAGGTAGAGCCGCGTAGAAACTTCATTGAAGACAACGCTCTATCAGTCGACAACTTAGATTTTTAAAAATAAATAAAAATCAGCTAACTTTATCAAAAACCCTTTTATACCCCCTAAGAGATAGGGCTGGTATCACTATAAAATAGCGGCACTTATCTGTAATTCAGTATAATTTATTCTGATTTATATTTTGAAAACTTAGGAAAACAATATGTCTAAAAAACATCCAGTTGTTGTTGTAACCGGATCATCTGGTGCTGGAACAACATTCGTAAAACGTGCATTCGAGCACATATTTTCACGTGAAAAAATCAATTCATTGATTGTAGAAGGTGATAGTTTTCATATGTACGATCGTGCAGCTATGAAAGAAAATGTGAAAAAACAAGAAGCACTAGGTAATAACTTTTTTTCTCATTTTGGTCCAGACGCTAATTTATTTGACAAAATTGAAGAAACATTCAAAGATTATGGTCAGACTGGTCAGTGTGATCGTCGTTATTATTTGCATTCTGATGAAGAAGCTGAAGAGCATAATGCGCGTTTAAACACGAGCTTAACGCCAGGTCAATTTACACCTTGGGAAAAAGTTGGTACTGATACAGACGTGTTGTTTTATGAAGGTTTGCATGGTGCTGTTGTTACAGACGATATTGATATGGCCCAATATGCTGACCTTAAGATTGGTGTAGTGCCTAGTGTTAATCTTGAGTGGATTCAAAAAATTCACCGTGATAATGCCGAAAGAGGTTATTCAGCAGAAGAAACGGTAGATACTATTTTGCGTAGAATGCCTGATTATATTAACTATATTACGCCGCAATTTTCACAAACAGATATCAACTTTCAGCGTGTTGCGACTGTTGATACTTCAAATCCTTTTATCGCTCGTGATATCCCAACACCTGACGAAAGTTTTGTGGTGATTCGTTTTAAAGACCTGGAAAAAACACCAGTTGATTTTACCTACCTGACTAGCATGATTAATGGTTCGTTCATGTCTAGACGCAATACAATTGTTGTTCCAGGTGGTAAGATGAGCTTGGCAATGGATATTATTTTATATCCAATTATCAAGAAAATGATTGAAGATAAGTAGACTGCGCTTCGCTTAAATAAAAACCCTAATTACTCTAGAGTAGTTAGGGTTTTTTAATGTCAAAAAATCAACAACAATATACAGACACTACAAGCCTCACTAATCTTCTGTATTGTAGTTTTTAGCTATTTAACAACAATGTTGACCAGCTTGTTTGGAACCACAATCACTTTAACAATAGTTTTATCTGTTGTGAATTTTGTAACATTCTCATCAGCTAAAGCTTGAGCTTCAATAGTGGCTTTATCTGCACTTGCAGGAAGCATGAGTTTGGCACGTAACTTACCGTTAACCTGAACAATTATTTGCACCTCGTCTTGCACAAGTGCCGACTTATCGATAGTTGGCCATGGCTCGTTAATAATAGCCTCTGTATTACCTAATTCACTCCAAAGATAATGACAGATGTGAGGGGCAACTGGACTAAGGGTTTTGAGTAAAATATTAATAGACTCTTGACGAACAGCCATAGAGTTTTCATCAGTGTTGCCAAATTTGGATAATGTATTGCTAAGCTCCATTAACGCAGCGATAACCGTATTAAACAAATGTCTGCGATCCATGTCATCAGTGATTTTACTAAGTGTCTGGTGAGCTTTATGGCGTAAGTCTTTTTGTTCTTTATTAAGATTATCCAAAGAACCAATGCTGTTATTTTTACTATCCTCGATAAAACCATTAACCAGTCGATAAACTTTATTAACAAATCGATGCGCGCCTTCAAGGCCCGAATCACTCCATTCAAGATCTTGTGTGGGTGGTGCTGCAAATAAAATAAATAGGCGCACTGTGTCTGCCCCATATTTTTCAATCATCTCCGCAGGGTCAACTGTATTGCCTTTAGATTTACTCATTTTGGCGCCATCTTTAAGCACCATACCCTGAGTTAATAAGTTTTTAAAAGGCTCATCATGGGTTATTAAACCTTCGTCACGCAATAATTTGTTAAAAAACCTTGCGTATAAAAGATGCAGGATGGCGTGCTCAATACCACCAATATATTGGTCAACTTCCAGCCAATAGTCAGCGCGTTCATCAAGCATCGCGTTATCGTTATCAGCACACGCATATCTTGCAAAATACCATGAAGACTCAAAAAATGTATCAAATGTATCGGTTTCACGTACTGCTTCCCCGCCACATTTAGGGCAGCTTGTTTCGTAAAACTCAGGTATTTTTTTAATGGGTGAGCCGACACCATCAAATTCGACAGCCTCTGGCAGGATAACTGGAAGATTTTCTTCTGCTACTGCAACTGAGCCACAGCCAGCACAATTAACAATAGGAATGGGGCAACCCCAATAGCGTTGACGAGAGACACCCCAATCGCGCAAGCGATAGTTTGTTTGTTTTTCACCTAGGTTTGATCCCTGTAGTTTTGTTGCGATTGCCTCAAATGCCTGGTCAAAATCAAGACCATTAAATTCGGCAGAATTACATAAAACCCCTTTATCGGTAAAAGCGCTAAGAGTGATATCATGCTCGCCCTTGACAGGCTTTATAGCCTCTAGCATTGGGATAGAGTATTTTAGTGCAAACTCATAATCACGCTGATCATGAGCAGGAACACTCATGACAGCGCCCGTACCGTAACCCATTAATACAAAATTCGCAATCCAAATTGGTACATCTTCACCTGTTAATGGGTGGGTGCAGGTTAATCCAGAATTAACCCCCATTTTTTCCATTGTTTCCATGGCAGCTTCAGAGGTTTCCATGGTGCGACATTGTTCAATAAATTCTTGCACTTTTGGGTTGTTTTTGCCTGCCTCGAGCGCCAAAGGGTGCTCGCTAGCAATGGCTAAATAGGTAACACCCATGAGTGTATCAGGTCGCGTCGTATAAACTTTTAGCGCATCAGCATTTGAGCGATTAAAGCTAATTTCCAAACCCGTTGATTTTCCAATCCAGTTTCTTTGCATGGTTTTAACCGCATCAGGCCAGCCATCGAGTGCATCTAATGAGTCGAGTAATTCATCGGCATAATCAGTAATGCGCATAAACCATTGGGAAATTTCTTTCTTTTCAATTAGTGCATCAGAGCGCCAACCGCGACCATCAATTACTTGTTCGTTGGCCAATACGGTTTGATCCACTGGATCCCAATTAACCACGGCATTTTTTTTATAAACTAGGCCTTTTTCAAATAATTTGACAAATAACCACTGTTCCCATTTGTAGTATTTTGGATGACAGGTTGCTATTTCACGCGACCAATCGTAGCCAAAGCCCAATTGTGATAATTGAGTGCGCATGTAGTCAATGTTTTCATAGGTCCATTTTGCTGGCGCCACTTTGTTTTTTAAGGCAGCATTTTCAGCAGGTAGGCCAAATGCATCCCAGCCAATTGGCTGCATAACATTTTTACCCTGCATTTTTTGGAAACGAGAGATGACATCACCAATTGAATAATTTCGCACATGGCCCATATGCAGACGTCCAGATGGGTAAGGAAACATGCTTAAGCAGTAGTACTTTTCCTTGGAAGGGTCTTCAACCACCTCAAAAGATTTGTTTTCTGTCCAGTATTTTTGGGCTTGAGTCTCAATTTCTTGAGCGTTATATTCTGAGTTCATGGTTTTTTTATTTATTTGAGTCGACATCACAAGGTGAGACGGTAGAATTAAGCTGCAGTGTTCCAACTAGATCACTAACACTATCTAAATTGTGTTTGATTAAGTACTGACTGATACCAGCATTAATTTTTGGACAAACCAGTGGGTCATAAAATAGAGCTGTGCCAATGCCAACAGTTGAAGCACCTGCAATAATAAATTCAATGGCGTCATTGGCCGTCATAATGCCACCCTGACCAATGATAGGGACGTTGTATTGCTTACTCACTTGATACACTTGATGAACTTTTAAGAGGGCAACGGGCTTGATGGCCGGACCTGATAAACCCCCTTGATTATTACCAATAATTGGGCGCCTGGTTTGAGTGTTAATCGACATACCCATGAGTGTATTGATTACCGCCAGTCCATCGGTGCCTGCGTCAATACAGCGCTGTGCGCTGAGTGCAATATTAGTTTGATTGGGAGATAGTTTGGTAATCAGAGGTTTGTTAGTATTTTTCCGACAAATATCAACCACTCGGTAAGACATCTCTGGATCATTGCCGAACGCCACTCCACCTTCTTTGACATTCGGACAAGAGATGTTAATCTCAATTGCATCAATATCAGAATCGTCAAAGCGTTTGGCAATTTCGCCATACTCTTCAACTGAGGAGCCTGAAATATTAATAATAAAACGAGTTTCCGCTTTGTCTAGTGTTGGCATAATTTCATTAATCACAACATCAGTGCCTGGATTTTGTAATCCAATTGCGTTAATCATGCCCTCAGGGGTTTCTGTAACACGACTAGGGATATTGCCAAGACGGGGCTCTAGGGTTGTTCCTTTAAGACAAATAGCGCCTACATCTGTATTAGAAAATCCTTCGATTCTGGTGTATTCTTCACCGAAACCGACGCAGCCAGATAGAAGAACAATGGGGGAGTCTAAATCTAGACCGCAGAACTGAGTTTTTAAGTTTTTATGCATACGCGGTATTATACATTTTTGCTGTTAAAATTAGTAATTATGAAAGGCTTGTTTATTAGTGGCAGCGGCACTGACGTTGGAAAAACGTTTATTGCTCAACACCTCATACATCTATTAACTCAATCAAAATTGGTTTCTGTTAGAAAGCCTGTTGAGAGCGATTGTCGCTTGGTTGGTGACGGTTTGGTAGCCAAGGATGCTCTTAAGCTATTAGCTGCAAGTAATGTTGCGGACGATATTGATACGGTGTGTCCTTATAAGTTTTTACAGTGTAGTAGTGCTGAAAGCGCCAGTCAGGCAGAAAACGTTAAATTATCTCTTGAACAATTGGTCGATGCTTGTGCTAGCAATACGTTTGTTGTTGTTGAGGGTGCAGGTGGGTTATTGTCACCAATGGCAGAGGATATGCTTAATATTGACTTGGCCAAGTCGTTAGCGCTGCCGTTGGTTATTGTGGTCAAGGACGGGCTGGGTGCTATTAATCAGGCCTTGCTAACCATTAAGGTAGCTCGCCAATATCAGCTTGAAATCAGCTGCGTTGTTTTAAATCAGTTTGAGTCTAACACACTTGATAATGCTAGTGCTATTAGACATTATGGACAGTGTCAGGTTGTGCTTTATGGCCAGGCATTGAGCGCTCAATTTGACCAACAGATGAGCGAAATATTAGACTTAGATAGGCCTTAGTCTAATAGTGTTAACCCGGGTTTGTGTTCAGATTCTACTGGCTGTTCCTGGACTTCAAACATCATGCCTTCGCCATTTTCCCCTGCATAGATACTTAGTACTGCATGGGTTGGTATATAAACATCCATAGATTGGCCTGAGAACCGAGCTTTAAAGCTGATACTCTCATCCGCCAAAATAAGAGATTCAGTTGCAGAGCTAGCAATGTTAAGAACAATCTTATCTTGTTGAATAAACTGCTTAGGCACAACAACTGTTGGATGGCTACAATCAACTAGAATATGTGTTGTTAAGCCAGAGTCTTCCATCCATTGATGGTAGGCTCTGATTAAGTAAGGCGTGACAGAAATCACAGCTAGGCTTTTAGTTGTACTCTTTTTCGCAATCCGTCAAGCATTCTTTAAAAGAGTCTCTTGCAAAGAGTCTTTTAGCGTAGTCAGTAACCGCTTTTCCTGGTGCGCCTAAGTCGATGTCTAATTTCTTTAAACGCCATAATAAAGCTGCCAAACAAGCATCAACAATAGTCATCTCATCACTTTTAAAGAAGGGCTTGTAAGCAAATAAAGGCACTAGTTCGATCAGGCTGGCCTTTAAAACTTTGCGAGCTTCGTCAGCTTCTTTTTTGCTGCCTGTTTCAATCGTATCGGCAAGTTCAAACCAACAGCCTGCAGAACGGGTAAATCTAAAAATCATCAAACGCTTTTCAGATTTTTCGATTGGGTCAACGGGTAGTAACGGTGGGAATGGAAACCTTTCGTCCAAGTATTCCGTAATGACAGATAGATCATAAAGAACAATACCACGATCAAATAAAGTAGGCAGAGATTGACAAGGGTTTAATTCTAAAATCTCTTCTGGCATCTCATCAATCTTGAGGTTAAGCACATCTCTTTCAATGTTTTTTTCAGCCATAATAAAGCGCACTACATGTGATTCAATCTCTTGTGGAGAAGAGTACAGCGTTGTTGAAGATGGATTAGGTTTTGTTAACATAAGTTTCTACCTTTTTAAAATCAAAAAAACAGCATCCCTTATTTTAAAGGACGCTGCTGTGGGTTGTGGTGTTGATAATTTAGCTAATCTTTAGCACGCCATTTGCCATATTTAACATCTTTCCAGTACTCTTTTTTCAATAAGTAAGAAAGAATAAATAAGATGAACAAAAAGCCTAAGACTTTAACACCAATCTCATATCTAATCAGTTTTACAGGCTCTGAGACATAGTCTAAGAAGTTGGTAATATCCCTGACTTCTTGATTAAAGGCTAGCTCTGATTTATCTTGTTTGGATTGCCATAGAATATCTGGCATTGAGGCGTTTTCAAGCACATGATTGTTAACACCGTAAGGGCGCGTATCATCTGCATAAAACCCTTTTAGATAAGTATAAATCCAGTCTGTTCCTCTTGCTCTAGCTGTTAGTGACAAATCAGGCGGTGTTGTGCCAAACCACTCTTGTGCACCATCAGTAGGCATTGATGAAAAAATGGTGCTGCCTGTTTTGTCAGCATTGAACATGAGGTTTGCAGCCATATCAGCTTCATCGATGTTTAAATCTTTAGCAATACGATTGTAGCGCATTAACTCAATTGAGTGACAACCTGAACAGTTGTTCATGAATGATTTAGCGCCTCGTTGCAATGAAGCTTCATCGGTAATATCGGTATTAGCGTGATCTAAATGAACGCCAGCGCCAGACGCATTAGCGTTGAAAGAAAGGATGATTGCTGCAACTGCAGACAGGGTTGTTAGAAATGTTTTCATATTAATGCTCCGTCGTTCTTTCAGGTACTGGCTTGGTTTTACCAATTGAGGTAAACCAAGGCATTAGAATAAAGAATGCAAAGTAAAGTGCGGTGAAAATTTGCGCCATTAGGCTGTATAGTGGTGTTACTGCTTGCATACCAAGCCAACCCAATACAATGAAAGTAATGACAAAAATTGTTAACGCCACTTTGTAAGGCCATGAACGGTATCTAATTGATTTAACTTTAGAGCGATCTAACCACGGCAATGCGATAAGAATTAAAAGTGCAGCAAACATAGCTAACACACCTGGCAGTTGCGATCCAAACATTGGTGGAATGGCTCTTAACACTGAGTAGAACGGTGTTAAATACCAAAGAGGCGCAATGTGATCAGGCGTTTTAAGCGGATTCGCTTCAACAAAGTTTGGAGCCTCCAAAAAGTAGCCGCCTAATGCCGGTGCAAAAAATACAATTGAGGTAAAAATCATCAAGAATACAACCACGCCCATAATATCTTTAACACTATAGTATGGGTGGAATGGTATGCCGTCTTTCGGTATGCCGTTAGCATCTTTATTTTGTTTGATTTCAACGCCATCTGGATTGTTTGAACCAACTGTATGTAAAGCTACAATGTGTAAAAATACTAAAATAACTAAAATTAAAGGAATGGCGATTACATGTAGAGAGAAGAATCGATTTAGTACCGGGTCTCCAACTGCATAGTCACCCAAAATAAATTCTAAGATAAGCTCGCCTACAATCGGGAATGAGCCAAATAAGTTAATAATAACTTTAGCGCCCCAGTAAGACATTTGCCCCCACGGAAGCACGTAGCCCATAAAGGCCTCGGCCATTAGAGCGATGTAGAGTACCATGCCAAGAATCCAAATCAATTCTCGAGGTGCTTTGTATGAGCCGTAAAGCATGCCACGATACATGTGTAGGTAGATAACCACAAAGAAAGCGGAGGCACCTGTTGAGTGAATATAGCGAATCAGCCAACCCCAGTCAACATCACGCATAATGTATTCTACTGATGCAAAAGCAAGCGCGGCATCAGGCTTAAAGTGCATGGTTAAGAATACGCCAGTTAGGATTTGAATAACCAATACTAGGATGGCTAAAGAGCCAAAAAAGTACCAGAAATTAAAGTTTCTAGGTGTGTAGTATTCGGCCAAATGTTCATTCCAGACTTTGGTTAGTGGAAATCTTTGATCGATCCAATTTTTATTATTATCCACGATATACTCCTATGATGCTTTTGGGTCAATGCCAATTCTAATTAACGAATCGGTAACAAAATTATATGGCGGAATGACCAGGTTCGTTGGTGCTGGAACGCCAGCATATACTCTACCAGCCAAGTCGAATTTGGAACCATGACATGGGCAGTAGAAGCCACCCTTCCAAGCGTCACCACCTAAATCTGCCGCACCCAATTCAGGGCGGTAAGTTGGTGAGCAGCCTAAGTGTGTGCAAATACCAATAATAACAGCAACTTCAGGGTTGATTGAACGATGCGGGTTTTTAGCATATTCTGGTTGCTGATCTTCTGTATTGTTTGGATCAACTAATTCAGCGTCAAGTGTTGGTAAATTTGCCAACACTGTTTTGTCACGCTTAAAGATCCATACGGGTTTTTTGCGCCAAAGTACGCGAACAAGCTGACCCTCTTCTAATTTTGAGATGTCTACATCAACAGGTGCGCCAGCTGCTTTTGCGCGTGCTGATGGCATCCAAGATGATAAAAACGGCACCAATACAAAACCAACGCCAACAGCGCCAACGACGCTAGTGGCACCCGTTAAAAAGCGCCTTTTCTTTAAGTCTATTTCTTGTTCCGACATAAAATTTCAGTCCTTTATTTTAAATGTTTATAGAATAAATCTACATTGAAAAACCCAATAATTATACTGTAATATTCTTATTGTATGATAGACAATTGGCGTGTTATTGCGTTATTGCTTGATAGAGACCTTTATGTTTATGCGGTCTATTTTGCCAGCTAGAGAAACAGATTGTAAAAGTGTTAATAATTCATGAATCTGTTGTTTTGCTCGTGAGGCGATAGCAGGGTTGTTGGCGATCAGGGTAGCTGTAGCGTCTTTAATTAAGCAAAGCTCTAGAGTTTTTAGAGTCTCTGGTAATTTGGGTGTGAACTGTGCGTTGATCTCGTTGTAAATTTTAGCTTGGGCAAACAACTGGCCAAGATCCCCATTGGGAGAAAAATTTGAGATATTAGTTGTCGGTTTATACGGACACATTTGATGCAAAGGCTAGTTTATCTGTGAGAAAATAGGATTTTTTTGTAAAATAGTTCTTTAGATTCTAATGAGTATTATAAATAAAATTTTATCGAAGATTGTCGGCTCTAGAAATGATCGACTGGTTAAGCAATTAAGCAAGACTGTTGACAGTATTAACGCACTAGAGGTTGATATGCAGGCCTTGAGTGACGAGCAGCTGCGAGCAAAAACTCAAGAATTTAAAGAACGCTACTCAGACAAGGCGTCATTAGATGATTTATTAATAGAAGCCTTTGCGGTCATGCGTGAAGCCAGTACAAGGGTGCTAGGCTTAAGACACCATGATGTGCAGCTTATTGGTGGCATGGTATTAAATGACGGCAATATTGCAGAAATGGGTACTGGTGAGGGTAAAACTTTAGTGGCAACCCTGCCCGTCTATCTAAATGCATTAAGCGATAAAGGTGTGCACGTTGTCACTGTGAATGACTACTTAGCCGAACGTGATGCTCAGTGGATGGGTAAAGTGCTTGAATTTTTAGGATTGAGCGTTGGCATTATTGCCTCTAACAGATCTCCAGAGGAGAAGCAAGCTGCTTACGCGTGTGATGTGGTGTACGCAACTAATAATGAGCTGGGCTTTGACTATCTACGTGACAATATGGCCTTTACCACGGACCAAAAAGTACAACGAGCGTTAAATTTTGCTATTGTTGATGAAGTAGACTCGATTTTGATTGATGAGGCCAGAACGCCTTTGATTATTTCAGGCCCTGCAGCAGATTATGCCGAAGTGTACAAGGCTATTAATCACATGATCCCTAATTTTATTAAGCAAGTTGAAAGTGGCGAAGGTAAGGAAATTATCGTAGAAGTGACTGGAGACTATACAGTTGATGAAAAGCACAAACAAGTGTTTTTAACAGACGATGGCCACTCGAAAGCAGAAGACTTGTTGATCGATGCGGGCGCATTACCCGCAGGCGCAAGTCTTTATGATGCGAGCAATATCCTGTTAATGCAGCACATTAATTCAGCCCTTAGAGCGCATATTTTATTTCAAAAAGATGATCACTATATTGTCGATGGCGATGAAATTGTGATTGTCGATGAGTTTACTGGTAGAACTATGCCAGGGCGTCGTTGGAGTGAGGGCTTGCATCAGGCAATTGAAGCCAAAGAGAATGTCAGCATCAAAAAAGAAAACCAGACGCTAGCTTCAATCACTTTTCAAAATTATTTCAGATTGTATGGCAAGCTGTCTGGTATGACGGGTACGGCAGATACCGAAGCGGTTGAATTTCAAGATATTTATGGCTTGGAGACTGTGGTTATTCCGCCTAATGAAATCTCACAAAGAAACGATAGAACAGATCAAATTTACCTAACATTAGAAGAAAAATTAGAAGCCATTGCCAATGATGTGGGTAGTTGTCAAGAAACGGGGCAGCCTGTACTGGTAGGTACCAGCAGCATTGAGAATTCAGAAGCGATTTCTGCATTACTCACTAATAAAAAGATTAAGCATGAGGTATTAAACGCCAAACAACATGAGAGAGAGGCGATTATTATTGCTAATGCTGGTGCGGTTGGTGCAGTCACCATTGCAACCAATATGGCAGGACGTGGTACCGATATTGTACTGGGTGGAAAGCTGCCTGATGATGCAACAGAGCAACAAAAACAAGACTGGCATGGTGAAAACTCTAAAGTAATTGCTGCTGGCGGTTTGCATATTGTTGGCACTGAACGCAACGAGTCTCGTCGTGTTGATAATCAGCTGCGTGGTCGCTCTGGTCGTCAAGGTGATGTAGGTTCAACCCGTTTTTATCTGTCATTAGAAGACAATCTAATGCGTATTTTTGCCAGTGAAAAAATGGCGACAATGATGCAAAGGTTGGGCATGGAAAAAGGTGAAGCCATTGAGCATAAGATGGTTAATCGAGCCATTGAAAACGCCCAGCGTAAGGTCGAAGGCATGAATTACGATGCACGTAAGAACCTGCTAGAATACGACGACGTTGCTAATGATCAGCGTAAGGTTATCTACACATTACGCGACGAGCTGATGGATACAGATGATGTTCAAAATCGCTTTATTAGCATTAGAAAGAGTGTTATTAGCGCTTTATTTGCAGGCTATATCACCTCAGAACAAGCCGAAGAAGACTGGGATGTTGAAGGTCTGCATAATGCCCTAAAGGCAGATTATAAGGCAGATTTTCCTTTGCAACAGTGGCTTGACGAAGGTGTTGATGTTGATGAGCTGGAAAGTAGAATTGTTGAAGGTTTGAGTGCAATTTGTGATTATAAAGAGGAAATGGTTGGTGGCGAATCTATGCGTGGATTTGAAAAGGCAGTGATGCTGCAAACGCTTGACCATTACTGGAAAGAGCATTTGGCCGCTATGGATTATTTACGACAAAGTGTTAACTTGCGCGGTTATGCTCAAAAAAATCCGACCCAAGAGTACAAGCGTGAATCTTTTGCTATGTTTACAGAGTTGTTGGAGACCATTGATATTGAAGTCGTCAAGTCTTTATCAAGTGTGACTGTTAATGAAAATACTGATGCTACTGATGTTGAACAACAAGACAATCAGGCTGCTGAAGCGCAGCATGAAGAGCTTGGTACAACCGGTGTTGATGATCAGGAAGTAGCGGCAGAGCAGCAAACGTATCAGCGAGAAGATGAAAAGGTGGGTCGCAACGATCCTTGTCCGTGTGGGTCAGGCAAAAAATATAAAAACTGTCATGGCTGATACGAACAACGCCCAATATTATATTGGGCTGATGTCTGGCACTAGTCTAGACGGCGTTGATGGTGTCATTATTGACGGCAATACCCAGAAGGTTGTTAATCAAGCGTACATGCCCTATTCAGAGCGGCTCAAAGACAGCTTGCGTCAGTTGACACAAAGTGGGCAAACTTCATTGCAAAATTTAGCTGAAATCGATATGAATGTAGCAGGATTCTTTGCCGATACGGCCCTGTTGTTGTTATCTAATTCTGGTCTTGTATCTGAGCAGATTGTGGCTATTGGCTCACACGGGCAAACCATTTACCACCAAGGCGGCAAATACTCTATGCAAATTGCACATGGTGCGCTGATAGCGCAAAAAACTCAGATAACAACAGTGGCAGATTTTCGCATGCAAGATGTGGCCGCTGGCGGTCAGGGCGCGCCACTTACGCCCGCGTATCATCAGCATTTGCTTAATGGAAAGTCCGGTGTGGTAATTAACTTGGGCGGTATGGCAAACTTGACGCAGCTTGCCGACAATCAGGTGGTTGGATTTGATACTGGACCGGCAAACACACTACTGGATAATTGGATCAAGCGTTGCAAATCACTAGACTACGATCGCGATGGTTTGTGGGCTAGAAGTGGTTTAGTTGACCAAGCTTTGTTAGAGAGAATGCTAGCAGATGCTTATTTTCAGAAAAAACCGCCTAAAAGCACGGGGCCCGAATACTTCAATCTCACTTGGTTAGATCAGTATTTATCGGGCGATGAAGCACCAGTAGATGTTCAAAGGACCTTGTTAGAGCTGACAGCACTGAGTATTTCTCAGTATATAAAGTCAGGCATTGACGTCTATTTATGTGGCGGCGGTGTTCATAATGCCTTTTTAGTGGAGCGTTTAAACTATCTAAATCTGACTAGCAATATCATGGATACTAGCGAGCTAGGCATTCATGTTGATTATGTTGAGGCCGCTGCCTTTGCTTATTTTGCACAGCGTACTTTAGCCGGTAAAACCTCAAATCTAGTCCAGGTGACTGGCGCAAAACAAACGAGAATATTAGGAGCAATTTATGCAATTTAAACTACTTCAACCAGATGACTGGCATTTGCATGTACGCTCTGGAGAGGCACTAAAGTCTGTTATTGGCATGAGTGCCAAGCAAATGGCAAGAGCCATTATTATGCCAAACCTAAATCCACCAGTTACTAGTGCCGAGCAAGCACAAGTATATCGCAACGAAATTCTTGCTGCTTTGCCCGCTGATACTGAGTTTGACCCTTTGATGGTGCTGTATTTAACCAACAACACTACTGCTAAAGATATTGAGAATGCAGCTAAAAGCCCTTTTGTTAAAGCGGCCAAGCTCTATCCTGCAGGAGCGACCACAAATTCTGATAGTGGCGTGACTGATATTAAAAACATCTATCCAGCGCTAGAGATGATGAGCAAAACAGGTATGTTGTTGTTGGTGCATGGAGAAGTGACGCATGCTGATATTGACATCTTTGATCGTGAGGCAGTATTTATTGATCAGGTTTTAACCCAAATTGTTAAAGACTTTCCAGCGCTTAAAATTGTATTTGAGCACATCACCACAAAAGATGCAGTAGATTTTGTTTTGGCAAGCGGTAAGAATATAGCCGCCACCATTACCCCGCATCATTTGTTAGCAAATCGTAACGATATGCTGGTTGGCGGCATTCGCCCTCACTACTTCTGTCTGCCCATTCTTAAGCGAGAAAATCCGCACCAGATAGCCCTATTAGATGCGGCAACCAGTGGTAATGCAAAGTTTTTCTTAGGAACAGATTCTGCGCCACACGCCAAAGACGCCAAAGAGTCAGCTTGTGGTTGCGCTGGTATTTTAAGTGCACATTGTGCGATTGAGCTTTATGCAACGGCTTTTGAGTCAAGAAATGCACTGGACAAACTGGAGGGTTTTGCTTCAAAGTTTGGTCCGGATTTTTATGGCCTGCCTCGTAATACTCGCACTATTACGCTTGCTAAGAAAGATTGGACTGTGCCAGAAAGCTACGAATATGCAGGCTCAACCATTGTGCCATTTATGGCGGGACAAGTATTGTCTTGGCAGTTAGTTTAGCGCTTGTTGAAAGAAGTCTTTAGCGATTCCAACATCTAGTTTAATTTGTTCTTTAAGTTGCTCAAAAGAGTCAAACTTTTGTTCTTCTCTGATTTGCTGCTTAAAGATAACGTTAGCAAATTCACCGTAAACCGTTTGTTTAAAGTTAAACAAAAACACTTCTAGTAGAATGTTTTCGCCATTAACCGTAGGCCGATTTCCGATGTTACAAACGCCATTAAAGGTTTTACCAAGTAGCTGAACCTGTACGGCAAAAACCCCTAAAACTGGGCTAACATTGCGTTTAATGGGAATATTAATGGTTGGAAAATCGATGGTTCTACCCAGTTGCTTGCCGTGAATAATTTTTCCACAAATAGCAAAGTCTCGACCTAGCATTTGCGAGGCCTGTGAGAATGCGCCTTGTGCTAAAAAAGTGCGAATTTTTGTACTGCTGACGCGTTGAGAATGGCACAGAACGCTCGGTGTATTTTCCACTTTGAATGCATACCGCTGGGCAAACGACTGCAATAGTTTAAAGTCTCCTGTTCTTTTTGAGCCAAATCTAAAATCATCGCCAATTAGACAAAACCTCATTCCCAATTTTTCTAGCAAGATTTTTTCTATAAAGTCATCGGCACTAAGCTTGGAAAACTGTTGGTTAAAAGTAATCATTAAATGAGTGTCTAAACCCAGCTCTTCTAGTAGCAGCTGTTTTTGCTTGAAGCTTGTGAGCATAGCCTGTTCACGACCAAAAAAACTTTGCGGCGTGGGGGAAAATGAAATAAGCACAGAAGGTAAGTTTAGTGTTTTTGCTTGAGCTACTAAGCGTGAAATAATCTGTTGATGACCTATATGGACGCCATCAAAATTACCAATAGTCACAACACTGCCCGAAAGGTTTGTTAAATTATGCAGTCCGCGAATAATGTTCATGCGCCTATTTTAATCTATTTGCTTGATAAAACCTACTTGCGTTTGAGTTGTGGTTTTTATTGATTAATAAATGCTCAAAGCACCCCTATTGTTAAAATTTGCGAAATATTTGACAATAAATTGTTTGGCGGATTGTTTTTAGGACGTTATCGACATTTAAAGCTGTTTTTAAGGTTTTTAGGGGTTAAATCCCCTATTTATCAGCCTAAAACTCGATTTTTTAAGTCTTTTTTCAGCCATTTTTGCTGGTTTTTTGCCCATTTGTATTATTTCCAAATTTTTCAATTATCTGCTGAGAGTGTCATTTGGGTAATCAAGGTTTCAACTGGTTTTGGCACGCCAAATTTTAAGTTATCGGGTGAGTAAAATTCTGCCTGAGTCGAATAACAGTCAACAATAATTGGATGAATGTGCAAATGATAATGCGTAAAAGTGTGCTTGAAAATCGGCAAGTGTTTGGCAATTTCAGCGAGCGAATCAAACTGTAGTATGGATTTCTCAATCGATTGTGCGCTATCTTCACATTCTACAAAGCTCCACAAGCCGCCCCAAATTCCCTTATTTGGTCGTTTTTGTAGGTGAATTTTATTATTGTTCATGAAAATTAGCATAGCGATAGAGCGACTAGGCTTTAGTTTTTTTGGTTTGGCTTCAGGGTAGCGTGCCTGCGTTTGGTTTTTGTAAGAGCCACACATTGCGCTAATCGGACAGTGCGAGCATTTGGGCTGGGCGCGTGTGCAAAGGGTTGCGCCCAAATCCATGATCGCCTGTGTGTAGTGATCAACTCGAACCTCAGGCGTGTGATATTCGGCCAAGCGCCACAGCTCTTTGAGCACACTGCTTTGGGCGTAATGCCCCTTGAGCTGATGCACTCTTGATAAAACCCGTTTTACATTGCCGTCTAAAATAGCCTGTCTTTGGTTAAATCCGAGCGCTAGTATGGCGCCGGCAGTAGATTTTCCAATACCAGGAAGCGCAAGCACTTGTTCAAATATTTGCGGGAAATTGCCCTGATAGTCGCGCATAATAATTTTGGCAGTTTTATGTAGATTTCTGGCTCTAGCATAATAGCCTAGTCCAGCCCACTGGGCTAAGACCGCATCTTCCGATGCATCAGCTAGGCTTTTTAGCGTGGGAAAATGATGGATAAAGCGATTAAAATAATCAATCACAGTATCCACTTGGGTTTGTTGTAGCATGACTTCGCTGAGCCAAACATGATAGACATTTGGCTGAGCTTTCTGTCCTCCTAGAGGGCTGCTGTATGTCGCTTGCCAAGGAAGGTTGGTGCGTCCGTGAAGATCAAACCAAGTGAGTAGCTGACTAGCAAGCGATGACAAGACTTTATTTAAGTTTTAGCGGGTCTTGAGGATCGATGTTATCCATAAAGGGCTTGTTGACTTCTTCGTGGGTGGTTTGATACATGCAGCCGATCCAATTACTAATTATTTGGCGCGTAGCATCATGCCAAGTATTGTCTAGAGTCTGACTGATCAAGTCTTCAGGAAAATCACTAATATCAAGCTCACTAGCAAGCAATTTAGTTTTGTATTCATCCAAAATAGCCTTGTTTTGCTCTCCCAAATAATGCATAGGCACAAGGGGATAATCGACGCGAGAGCCTGATAAGTACGCCATAATTTCGCGCTTGTATTCTTTAAGCAGGCTAATAGTGTCATATTCAGGATGGCCTTGAAAAAAGACAATACGCAACAAATCTTCACTGACGCATAAATGTGCACCCACTTCACTATCAACCAAAATCTTAATGCCAGCGGCGGCAAACTGTTGTTTGGTGATTTCATTAAAGCGCGAATGGGGCACATTAAAATTGGTGTTAACGCCACTGACCAATGGATGGCTGCGGTCTGCAATTTGATGCTTGAAAACGCCCCAGCACTTTTTGCCAATGGCTTGGCGTTTTTGTTGATAGCGAAACTCCATCACCGCATGAGTGGCCAAACAAGAGCATAAAGTCGAGGTGACATTGGTATACGACCAATCAATCACTGTTTTAAGATCATGATAAAAAGGCGCTTTTTTTAGATCAGCTTGCTCAACATGTGCACCGGTAATAATGAGCGCATCTAAGCCTTGAGCTTTTATCTCATCAAAACTTTGATAATACTCCTTAATGTGCTTGGCGGCTGCATCACCACGTTTAACAGAAGGCAGTGTGAAAGGATGTAAATAAAACTGTGCAATTTGGTTAGACTGGCCAATTAGACGGAAAAACTGACGCTCTGTCGCCTCTAAAGCCGCATCAGGCATTAAGTTTAGCAGGCCAATATGTAGTTCACGAATCACTTGGTGGTTGGCGCGATCCTTGCTTAAAACCACTTCTCCTTCAGATTTGAGTCGTGCAAAAGAAGGCAATTTTGAGTGGGCGATTAAAGGCATTAGGACATAGCTCCTGCAATTAGCTCCAGCACCTCATCAGCACGACGACATTGATATAAATCTTCACTGTCAATGGTGTAGCCATATTGTTGTGCAATTTGCTCATACTTAGGCTTACGATGTTCCAATAAGCGCGGAAATATCCAACGTACAAAGGCAGTTGGATTAATTTGTGCGACGTAAGTTAGCTGGTTTTCTGCTAAATAAACAGCCAGCTGTTCTTGTAAAAATTCGCCTTGGTAGTACAAGGGCTTAGGGTGTGTTTGAGCGCGCTCAATTAGTGTGCTTTCATTGACTTTGCTGGCACGAATATATAAGATTGTGGTGTGCTTAGCCAGCGTTTTATAGACAGCTTCGTTGTCCAATTCACACAAACTGCCGCCCGCATCATTAATAAAGTTAGCCGTACCTTGTTGTTGTGCTCTAGTAATAAAACTGGGCACATCTAACATGGTTTGTATCTCGGCTTGTTTGTGTAAGGCTTGGCGACGCGTAAACTCATCAATTGGCAGTCCGCCTAATTCAGGGTTGCCAACTTTTCCTAAAAAAGCCGATGCCGAGGATAGATTGTCAAAGGTGATATTATTTTGAATGCTGATTGATTCATTTTCCAGTAGGCTTTTAAGCCAATCATCTTGCTTTACTCTGTCGATTACGTTAGCGAGGATGTCGTTATTAAGGTATTGGGCGCCAATGCGGTAATCACCTGAGTAGTGAAAATAGGCGTCTTGTTTTGACAGAAGTTTGGCTAAGTGTGTTTTGCCAACGCCTGACATACCTAACAAGGTTAAGCGTTTTTCTGGGGCGTTGATAAATTCGTTAGCAGATAGTTTCATGTATTTTGATTTTAACGCCAATTTTTTATCTATAGCAACCCATCTGCTTTAAACATATCACGAATGCCGCGAATAGCTTGACGGGTTCGATGTTCGTTTTCAATCAAACCAAAGCGTACATATTGATCGCCGTAGTCACCAAATCCAACACCTGGCGAAACACCCACCTTGGCTATTTTGAGTAATTTTTTGGTAAATTCAAGTGAGCCCATAGATTGGTAAAATTCAGGAATTTTGGCCCAAACAAACATGGTGGCTTTGGGCGGGGTTACCTCCCAGCCAATGCCATTGAGGCCGCTACACAAGACGTCGCGACGATCTTGATACATGTCTGATATCTCTTGAACACAAGTTTGGTCGCCTTCCAGCGCCTCGATAGCGGCGACTTGAATAGGGGTAAACATGCCATAATCTAGATAAGATTTTATTTTTGCTAGGGCACCAACCAGAGTTGGGTTGCCCACCATAAAGCCTACGCGCCAACCGGGCATGTTGTAGCTTTTAGACAAGGAGAAAAACTCAACGGCAATATCTTTAGCACCCTTAACCTGCATAATACTTGGGGCGACATAGCCGTCAAAAGCGATATCAGCATAAGCCAAATCTTGCACAACCCAAATCTCGTGTTCTTTGGCGATTTTAATAACTTTTTCAAAAAACTCTAATTCCACACATTCTGTGGTTGGATTGGAGGGATAGTTTAGTACCAACATTTTTGGCTTTGGCCAAGTGTTTTTGATCGATCTTTCGAGCTCGGTTAGAAAGTCATCATCTGGGCCGCAAGGTACGTGCTGAATGTCTGCCCCAGCAATCACAAAACCGTATGGGTGGATAGGATATGCAGGATTAGGCACTAAGACGGTGTCACCGGCCCCTACCACGGCCTGAGCTAAATTAGCCAGACCCTCTTTGGATCCAATGGTGACAATAGCTTCTGTTTCTGGATCAATATCAACATCAAAACGATTTTTATACCAGTTAGAAATTGCTTTGCGCAAGCGTGGAATGCCGCGTGAGGTTGAGTATCGATGTGTATCTTTTCGACGAGCCGCTTCCACCAGTTTTTCAACAATATGATC
>ENA-UZXC01000664-UZXC01000664.1-metagenome-genome-assembly--contig:-Day-2-25m-contig-664_pt1 | contig 36009 bp, 38 predicted proteins | sample MGYA00260340_ERZ794900 | MGnify/ENA metagenome assembly ERZ794900 | reverse complement strand
ACTATGGTTGGCTCGAGCCCACTGATCTTGCTGAATGATTTAATCTTAACGACTAATCAAGGTTTGCCTGTTGAAAATCAGATGGAGACTTGGGGCTTATTCTCAGTGACACCCATTGGTATTGCTTTAGTGGCAACGGGTATTATTTATTTTGTGGTAGCAGGAAAATGGGTGTTGCCAACGGTTAAAGAAGACCAGTCAGAATCCGTATCTGCGATTGAGCATTTTCAAGAAGTTTATAAAATTAACTACGATTTATTTGAAGTCAATGTGCCGGCAACCAGTAATTTGGTGGGTATGAAACTTGACGATATTGAAACCATCTCACGCGTTAGAATTGTGGCCATTCAAGATGCTAATAATAATAGCTTGGTTGGGCACGATTCAGTTGATCGTAGTACTGCTATTGAAGCCAATATGACACTTGGACTATTAACCTCTAAAGAAGACTTGGATAGTTTTGTTGAAGGCTTTAAACTAGATCTATCCGATAAGATTGAAAAATTTTCAGACCTTCTATCAACACAAAACTGCGGTACTGCTGAGCTGGTCATTCCACCAAATTCAACACTGATTGGCAAAACTGCACGAGATGTTTGGCTTAGAAAAACTTACGGCCTTGCTATGGTTGCACTGCATCGTGGCGGCAAAACTTTAAAAGAGGGTGAGGGAATTCGTGACCTTCCATTTCAATCGGGCGATACCCTGGTTTCGCATGTATGCTGGGAAGATTTAGAGCGCCTACAAAATAACACCGATTTTATTGTTGTTACCTCAGAATATCCTGTGCAAGAAGAGTCTCGTCCTGAAAAGGTTAAATGGGCTGGTATTTTCTTTGCTATCGCTCTGTTTTTAATTTTATTTACAGATATTAAACTTTCTATTGCACTCATGACTGGTGCGCTGGGCATGATTCTAACGAAGGTGCTTAAAATCGAAGAAGCTTATAGAGCGGTTTCGTGGAAAACGGTGTTTTTATTAGCCAGTTTAATTCCATTAGGTTTGGCTGTTTCTAAAACCGGCACAGCTTTATGGATTGCTCAGGAAACCGTGAAAGTGGTTGGTGATATGGCGCCTTGGGTTATTTTGGCGTCGATTGCGGTACTAGCAACTTTCTTCACTTTGGTGATGTCTAATGTTGGCGCTACCATTCTGCTGGTGCCAATTGCCGTTAATATCGCTATTCAGGTGGGCGCAGATCCGGCTATCTATGCACTCACAGTAGCCATTGCAACATCTAACTCGTTCTTGATTCCGACCCACCAAGTTAATGCGCTCATTATGGGTCCAGGTGGTTATAAGGTTGCTGACTTTATTAAGGCAGGTGGTGTAATGACCGTCTTATTCTTGATTGTTATGATGACCATGATGAATCTTGTGTTCTAGTTTAGTAAAACGCTTTGACAAAATATAAACCTTGAGGCTGGGCTGTTGCACCAGCCTCTTTGCGTTGTTTCGAGGCTAATACGGTTTGCACCCATTCGACAGGACGCTCACCCTTGCCTACCTTGAGCAGTGTGCCAACAATATTTCTAACCATATGGTGCAAAAATGCATTGGCTTTAATGTCGAGTAAAATCTCGTCATTGTGCCTACTTAAGCGAATAAATTCAATGGTTTTAATAGGAGATTTTGCTTGGCATAAACTCCCTCTAAAGGCAGAGAAGTCATGCTCTCCTAGCAGGTATTGTGCCGCTTCACTCATATCCTCAATATTAAGCGCTCTTGGCTCCCAGAGAGAGTGTTGGCCAATAATGGCAGAACGAACTTTGGTATTATGAATCTTGTAATGATAGCGTCTGGCATGCGCATTAAAACGAGCATGAAAATCATCATCAACACGTTTTGCCCAGGTGAAATTCACATCATAAGGCAAGTTGACATTGCCCCCAAATAGCCAAGCCTTATCTTCGCGATCGACATGAGTTTCAAAGTGAATAACTTGCTCAATAGCATGCACACCTGCATCAGTTCTACCCGAGCAAAAAACCCGCACCGGATGATCAGCAATTTTTGAGAGTGCTTTTTCAACCACCTGTTGTACGGTGCGGATGCCTGATTTTTGCAATTGCCAGCCATGAAAATCCGTGCCCATGTATTCAACGCCTAATGCTATTTTCATAATTAAACTTATGTGTAAAATTGATTTAACTATTTTAACCATCTAATGAGCCACTTGTGAAAAATGAAGCTGTTGGCCTTAAGAGAATTTTTAAGGCGTTTGAATTTTCGATAAAAGGCCTTAAAGGTTGCTATCAGTCTGAAGCTGCTTTCAGACAAGAGGTCTGGCTGGCATCTGTTTTGATCCCGTTAGCGCTAATCTTGGGCAATACTTCTCTGGAAAAATTTGCACTCATTGCCGTTGTTTTTTTGGTGTTAATTGTAGAGATGCTTAATTCGGCCATTGAAGCGGCAATAGATCGTATTGGAGATGACTATCACGTTTTGTCAGGCGCCGCTAAAGATATGGGTTCAGCGGCAGTTTGGCTTTCATTAGTATTGTTGGTTATGACATGGCTAATTATTCTAATCTAGCTGCTCAAATTACACCAGAAGTTGAATGTTTTGCTTTTGATACAATAGCGAGTACGAATGATTACCTGTCGGCGCTGGATTTTTCAAAAACCACTCAAATTTGCATTACCAGTGAGCAAACACAGGGCAAAGGTCAGTATGAGCGTAGCTGGCTGAGCCAAAAAGATGCCAGCGTGTTGTTGTCTATTCGCCATGTTTTTAGCGTAGATTTGTCGCTGAATGGCTTGAGTTTGGTAATTGGGCTTGGCGTGGTTAGTGCGCTAAGAGCGCTCGGCATTAGCCAAGCTAAGCTTAAATGGCCAAATGATGTGTTTGTTGACCAGAAAAAATTAGCCGGCATCTTGATTGAAAATACACTGCAAGGTCAATATCAATCCGTTGTTATTGGGCTTGGTTTAAATTATGATTTAAAACAAAATTTTGAATGCGATACGCCTTGGATCGATTTAGCAAGTATCATCCAAAGGCCGCCAGCTATTGAAGATTTAGCTGCTTTATTAATCAACCATATTTTAAAAAATTGCCAATTATTTGCCACTCATGGTCTTGCTTATTTTTTAGCATCTTGGCAATCAGTGGATTATTTAAAAGATAAGCGAATAGAGCTGGATATCAATAATCAAAAATTGATCGGCGTAGTTAAGGGTATCAATTCCCAAGGAATGCTAATGGTAGAGGTGAATGGACAGTTGATTGAAGTCTGTAGCTCTAAACAAATTCAGCTTATTTAGGGTAAGATATCTCATAGAAAATAAATCAATTTACCATGTCATCAAGCACACTTACTGTTACTAACATCTCTAAAAAATACGCCCGACGTGAAGTGGTTTCTGATGTCTCGTTTGAGGTTAAATCGGGTGAAATTGTGGGTTTGTTGGGCCCTAATGGCGCCGGTAAAACCACCTGTTTTTATATTGCCTGCGGTTTGGTTCGGGCAGATAAAGGTCAGGTTTTTATTAATGAGGCTAAGGTTAGTAAAATGCCTATGCATAAGCGTTCTAAATTGGGTTTAGGGTACTTGCCGCAAGAGCCTTCAATTTTTCGAAAGCTATCAGTTGAAGACAATATTTTGGCCGTTTTGGAGTTAAACACTGCCTTAGATAAATCGCAACAAAAACACCGTTTAGAAGAATTATTGGCTGAGTTTCATATTGAGCATATTCGCCATATTGACGGCCTGAGTCTTTCAGGTGGAGAAAGGCGTCGAGTTGAGATTGCCAGAGCGTTAGCAATGGATCCAAAGTTTGTCCTATTGGATGAGCCATTTGCAGGGGTAGATCCAATTTCTGTGAGCGACATTCAGCAAATTATTTATCATTTAAAGGATAAAGGTATTGGCGTGTTAATTACAGATCATAATTATCGGGAAATGCTTGATACTTGTGATCATTCCTATGTTTTACATGGGGGGAATATTATTGCCAAGGGTGATAAGCAGACCATTCTTGATAATTCAGAAGTTAAAAAAGTCTATTTAGGCGAGTCTAGTGCCGGCTATTAAGTCCTTTATTACCTTAGGTATTGAAAGCTCTTGTGATGAAACAGGCGTCGGCTTATATCATAGTGAAAAAGGCCTGATTGGTCACCAGCTATTTTCTCAAGTAGAAATTCATGGTGAGTATGGTGGGGTGGTTCCTGAGTTGGCATCTCGCGATCATATTCAACGCGCCTTACCTTTAATTAAATCAGTACTTGCTGATGCACGTTTAACATTAAGCGATATCAGTGGGGTTGCGTATACGGCGGGTCCTGGCCTTGCAGGCGCTTTGTTGGTGGGTAGTGCGGTGGCAAAATCATTGGCTTGGAGTCTTAAAATCCCTTCACTGGGCGTGCACCACATGGAGGGGCATTTATTGGCGCCTTTGTTAGAAGAGAGGGTGCCTAGCTTTCCGTTTGTGGCTTTATTGGTGTCGGGCGGACACACTATGCTCATTGATGTTAAAGCGATTGGCGAGTACGAAATTTTAGGTGAGTCTCTAGACGATGCAGTTGGCGAAGCCTTTGATAAAACGGCCAAAATTCTAGGCTTGGGATATCCAGGCGGTCCAGCGTTAGCTGAGCTTGCCCAGCAGGGTGATGCGAAGGCTTTTAAGTTTCCAAGACCCATGATTGATCGTCCAGGACTGGATTTTAGTTTTAGTGGTCTGAAAACATTTGCACGCAATACGTTTACCAAACATCCTGAGCAAAAAGCTAATATTGCCAAAGCCTTTGAAGTAGCAGCAACCTCAACCTTGATGATTAAATGCCGTCGTGCTTTAGAGCAGACAGGCAGAACAACACTGGTAGTAGCGGGCGGTGTTAGCGCTAATCTAGCGCTACGCCAAGAGCTGGATGCAATGGGTTTAAAGCAAGGCGTTCAGGTGTTTTATCCGCGTCAAGAATTTTGCACTGATAATGGCGCTATGATCGCGCTTGCAGGGCATTTTCGCCTAAGCAAAGGGCAAGTAACCAATAGTGATGAAATTACCATTCAACCCAGATGGAGTCTAGAAGATTTGGAGGCGGTGTGAGCCAGCTGGCTAAAATTTTTACGCGCGCCTCAACAGGGCTTGATGCGCCAACAGTCACTATTGAAGTGCATATTTCTGCTGGCCTGCCTGGATTTTCTATTGTCGGCTTACCCGAGGGTGCGCTCAAAGAAAGTAAAGATCGAGTTCGATCTGCTCTGATTAATTCACGTTTTAAATTTCCCAAGGGGCGTATTACTGTTAGTTTGGCGCCGGCCAACCTGCCTAAGCGTGGTGGGCGCTATGATTTGCCTATTGCACTTGGTATACTGCTAGCCTATGGCCAAGTCAAACCTAAAATTGATACTACCCAGATTGAATTCTATGGCGAGCTGGGTTTGGACGGCTTGTTACATACGACCGAGGGCTTACTGCCAGCTATTATTGAGGCGCACAAGGCCGGACACACACTAGTTATTCCCGCTGATGATTATGCGCAATGTGCCCTAGCTGAGCAGGCAAAAATATTTCCAGCTAAGCATTTATTACAAGTTTGTGAATTTTTATCAGGTGTGGGCGAGCCTGAGCAGTGCTCAACCACGAACGAATTTCAAGCAATTTATGCGAATGATTTTTCGCAGGTTAAAGGTCAATATCAGGCTAAACGCGCGTTAGAGGTCGCGGCTAGTGGTGGGCATAATATTTTATTGCGCGGCACACCGGGCTCTGGCAAAACCATGTTGGCAGAAAGACTACCCTCGATACTGCCACCTTTGAGTACTGAGAAAGCTTTGCAAAGAGCCTCCATTTATTCTGTTGCTGGAAAAATACTAGATAGTACGCAAATGTATCGTCGAGCATTTCGAGCGCCGCATCATTCATCTTCAGCCGTCTCATTGGTTGGCGGTGGCTCTTACCCTAGGCCGGGCGAAATTTCTCTTGCGCATGAAGGGGTGTTATTTTTAGATGAACTGCCTGAATTTCCGCGCCATGTTTTAGAAACTCTAAGGCAACCTTTAGAGAGTGGTGAGATACATGTTTCACGGGCACAACAGCAAGTCACTTTTCCGGCTAATTTCCAATTGGTTGCTGCCATGAATCCTTGCCCGTGCGGGTATTATGGCGATGGCACTAGCAAGTGTCATTGTACGCAGGATCAAATTCGAAAATATCAAGTTAAAATTTCTGGCCCATTATTAGACCGTATTGATATGGTGTTAGAGGTTCCGCCCTTACCAAAAGAGCTGTTATTAGCTCAAAAAAGTGAGTCAATAGAAAATAGCGAAACCATTAGAGCGCGTGTATTAGATTGTTATAATATGCAGCTAAACAGACAGGGCAAATTAAATGATCGTCTAAGTCCAGACGAAATTGATAACCTGATTGTTTTAGATAAAGATAATAAGCAATTATTAGAGAGTGTGATTGACAAACTGCACCTTTCGGCAAGAGCTTATCACCGAATTTTAAAAGTGGCTAGAACCATTGCTGATTTAGATCATGCTCAAGAAGTTGAGCAGCGTCATCTAATTGAAGCCATTGGGTATCGGCGACATAACGGATAAAAAAATGGTAATTATTCCCGCAATTGATTTAAAAGATGGACAGTGTGTACGTCTAAGACAAGGCTTAATGGATGACACTACAGTGTTTTCAGACAATCCTGTTGAAATGGCCGCCCAGTGGGTAGATCAAGGTGCAAAACGCCTGCATTTAGTTGATTTAAATGGTGCTTTTGAAGGTAAGCCTATTAACGCTGCCAGCGTTACAGAAATCACCAAAGAATTCCCAAACTTGCCTGTGCAGATTGGCGGCGGCATTCGTAATATGCAGATTGCCAATACTTATATCGAAGCTGGCATTAGCTATTTAATCATTGGTACCATGGCAGTGACGCACCCTGAATTTGTTTCTGAGCTGTGTCGCGAGTTTCCTGGAAAGGTGATTGTCGGGCTGGATGCTAATAATGGCTTAGTTGCCACTGAAGGCTGGGCTAAACAAACCGATTTGCATGTGGTCGAGCTTTCTAAAAAATTCGAACAAGACGGCGTTAGCTCAATTGTCTATACCGATATTGCACGCGACGGTATGATGCAAGGTGTCAATGTTGAAGCAACTGCCGATTTGGCCAAGCAAACCTCAATTGATATTATTGCTTCTGGCGGCATTACCAATATGGACGATATTACGAATTTATTGACACAGTCACATCACGGCATTGGTGGCGCTATTACTGGGCGTGCTATTTATGAAGGTACGCTGGATTTTGCCAAAGCGCAACGTTTATGCGATCAGCAAAGTTAATGCATATTGAAGTTGCCTACGCATTAGAAAACAAACAAACGCTATTAAATATAGAGGTTGATGCAGGCACAACGCTGAAACAGGCAATCGAGATTTCAGGCTTGTTAACGCTTTACCCTCAAATTAATTTAATGAAAGATAAGACAGGTATTTTTGGGAAAATTGCCAAATTAGACACAGTTCTGCGTGAAAAAGACCGTGTCGAAATCTATAGACCACTGATTGCAGATCCTAAACAGGTGCGTAAAGAGCGCGCCGCCCAAGGTAAAAATATGCGTAGTGGTAAAAAATCTTAATTTTTGGTAAAATACTCCTTTAACTTAAAGCTCTAATACATGTTTGACGACAAACCTCCCTCGACACAGTCTTTTCTAAAACGACTTATTAAGAAATTTTTCCACACGCCTCTTGGCTCAAATGAAGAGTTATTGCAAGCGCTGAAAGAAGCTGAAGAAAGCCATATTATCGACTCTCATAGTCGAAGCATTATCGAAGGCACGATGCAGCTGGAGAATATGGAGGTGCGCGATGTCATGGTGCCAAAATCAAAAATGGTGACCATCGAGCATAATGCTGATACTAAAACGCTGCTTGATATTATGATCAAATCAGCGCATTCTCGTTTTCCAATTATTAACTCTAAGCGCCATAAAATCCAAGGCGTTATCTTAGCCAAAGATTTGTTGAGTTATTTAGCAGGTGATAAGCGTGCTGAGTTTAACTACAAGGAATATCTGCGTAGTGCCATTTTGGTTCCTGAGAGTAAAACACTGGGCGCTTTGCTGAGAGTGTTCCAGCAAAAAAAATCGCATATGGCCATTGTCATGGATGAGTATGGCGAAATTGCTGGCTTGGTAACGCTGGAAGATGTATTAGAGCAGATCGTGGGAGAAATTGAAGATGAGCACGACTTTGAAGAAGATAATATTATTGATTTTGGTGATGGACGTTTTTTACTAAAAGCCAACACACCAGTCGAAGAGTTTGAGGCGTTTTTTGATATTAAACTCATCGCTGAAGATATTGATACAATTGCTGGTGTGGTTATCTCTGGATTCACCCGCTTGCCTGAACAAATGGACGAAATTAGCTTACAAGGGTTTAAGTTTAAAGTCTTAAAAACTGATTCACGCCGCATTCATTTGCTAGAAGTTGAACGCTTAGATAGTCAAAACGCCAGTTAATGGATGTTCTGATTAGTGTTTTTTTGATGGGCTTGCTAGGCGGTGTTCATTGCTTGGGTATGTGTGGCGGCGTGGTCGCTATGCTAACAGCAGGTCTAGATCCACAAGTGAGATCAAATCCTAACAAAGTGGCACTTTTCCACCTGAACTACAACCTTGGTCGAATTCTAAGCTATATCCTAATGGGGGTTGTATTTGGCCTATTAGGTGCAGTATTGGCACAAACTTTGCAAATGAGTTCATTTGATAAAGTTTTGAGGATTTTTTCGGGCGTGCTTATGATTATGGTGGGCTTGTATATTGGTGGCTGGTCATCAGGTATTCAACGATTGGAAAAATTTGGGGCAAAATTCTGGGCATTATTACAGCCACTCACCAAGCGCTTCTTGCCTGTTAAAGACTTAAAATCTGCTTTTTTCACGGGTTTATTATGGGGCGGCATTCCTTGTGGCTTGGTTTATGGGGCGCTGAGTTTTGCCATTGTATCGGGCTCGGCTACTCAAGGTGGTTTGATTATGCTGGCATTCGGCCTAGGCACATTACCCAGTTTATTGTTAATGGCTAGCCTGTCTAACCAGTTAACCCATCTGGTGCAAAAGCCTTGGGTTAGAAAAACATCAGGATTATTAATTATCGGTTTGGGTGTAGCGGCTTTATGGATGCCGATTAATTCCATGTTGGGCGCTAGCTCACCCAGGGATAATAACACCCAACCACACAGTATTAATACCTTTCAACAACCAACTGATTTAGATTACCTAACCTAGCCTATGATGTCGTTAGAGCAAACTGCACAACAAGTTATTCAAGTCCTTAAACGCTACAAAGTGAGCGATTATGAAATGTCTTTAAGCGCCAGCTCGGGTGTCTCTACTGCTGTGCGTTTAGGCAAGGTTGAGACTTTGGAGTATCACCTTGATAAGTCTTTGGATATTAATGTTTATATGGGTCATGCCAAGGGTCATGCATCAAGTGTCGATTTGAGTGAAAGCGGCATTCTAAAAACCGTCGAATCTGCCTGCCTTATTGCTAAATATACTCAGCATGATCCATTTAGTGGTCTAGCGCCAAAAGAGTTAATGGCTTTTGAAGTACCTGATTTGGATCTATACCACCCTTGGGAATTAGATCCTAGTCATAGTATTGATTTGGCCACACGCTGTGAGTCGCAAGCTTTGGAATATGGCGCTATTGACAACTCTGATGGTGCTGAGGTGTCTAGTTATCAAGGCGAAGGTTTGTATGCAAATTCGAATGGCATGATGAGCATACAAAAAGGCGCCAAACACTCGTTAAACTGCAGCGTTATTGCCAAGCAAGGCAAGGATATGCAAACAGCTTATGAATACACGATAGCGCTTGATGCGCAAGATTTGCAAACACCAGAATGGGTGGGCGATCAAGTGGCAAAAATTGCCATCAGTAAGCTCGGCGCTAGATCTTTAGCGGCGCAAAAGTGCCCTGTTATTTTTTCACCCAGAGTATCTGGTGGGCTTTTTTCGCAATTAATAAGTGCGCTGGGTGGCTCTCGCCAGTACAAAAAATCGACTTTTTTATTAAACAGCCTCGAGCAATTGGTATTGCCAGAGACGCTTTCCATTTTAGAAAATCCATTTGCTCAAAAAACTATTGGCGCCAAAGCTTTTGACCGTGATGGCGTGCTTAAAAGAAAACAGCATTTTGTAAAAGATGGGCGAGTACAAAGCTATGTTCTAAGCCAATACTCGGCCAATCAATTAGGCTTGCAAACTACCGCCAATGCGGGCGGTGTCAATAATTTGATTATTGAACATCAATATTCAGGGGATTTGAATGATATGATTAAATCCATGGATAAAGGTTTGGTGGTGACAGAATTAATGGGTCAAGGTGTGAATGGCACGACGGGAGATTATTCTCGAGGTGCAACAGGATTTTGGGTAGAACATGGTGAAATCCAATACCCAGTATCAGGCATTACTATTGCTGGCAATTTAAAAGATATGCTCTTAGGTATTGAGCATGTTGGTACCGATGTAGATTATCGAGGCAATATCAAGGTCGGTTCAGTACTGATTAATCAGATGACAATTGCCGGAGAGGGTGAGTGAGCTACGACATTATCATTGTTGGTGGCGGCATGGTGGGCCAGGCCTTTGCTTTATCAATGGCAAAAACTGATTATAAAATTGCCATTATCGAGCCTAATAACCCCAATCCAGAGTTGCAAGCTGATTATCATACCCGCGTGAGTGCCATCACCCCAACTTCAGAAAAACTGCTTAAAACTATTGGCGCTTGGGATTTAATCAAACGCAAGTATGCTTTTAGCCATACCAGCGTCTGGGATCAGAATTCTCATGGTTCTCTAGATTTTCATGCTCAAGATGAAAGCCTTGATCATCTAGGTCACATTATTGAGAATGACGCCATTCAGTCAGCTTTATTTTCAGCGCTGGAGAAAACCGATGTTGAGTTTATCAATGCTAAAGTTAGCGCCCTTGAAAAAACAACAACAGGCTATCAGGTTCAGCTAGATAACAACACTAAGCTAGCTTGCCAACTACTGATTGGTGCAGATGGCGCCAGATCACGCGTGAGAGACCTAGCCAGTATTGAATTTAGCGAAAACAACTACCAGCAAAAAGCCATCGTTTGCAATATTAAGTCTTCACAAGGTTTTAAGGAGACCACTTGGCAGCGATTCTTGTCCGATAGTATTATTGCCCTTTTGCCACTCAGTGAGCATCATGCCTCGATTGTTTGGTCTGCTGAAAATACATTGGCAGACGAGTTGATGCAGTTGTCTAAAGCAGCCTTTGCTAAGCGACTATCAGCAGGTGTGGAATATCGCTTTGGCGAGTTTGAGATCGTGAGTGATATTCAAGCCTTTCCACTCATTGAGCGTAGTGCCAAGGACTATGTGCAAGAAAATCTAGCCTTAATTGGAGATGCAGCGCATAATATTCATCCACTTGCTGGCCAAGGCGTTAATCTTGGTTTTTCAGATATTATTGAATTATCGCAACAATTACAGTCTTCATCGAAGCCATTAGGAGATTATTCTATCTTGAGAAACTACGCCAGAGCTAGAAGACTCGATAACGAACTGATGGCAAAAACCATGACAGGGCTAAACTGGATTTACAAAGAAAACAACGAGCCACTCAGATGGCTACGCGGTTTCGGCATGAATATCATTAACGAAACCCCAGCATTAAAATCCTTCTTGCAAAAACACGCATTGGGTAACTCTTAGAGAATTTGATTGGGCGTGATAATGCCGTCGAGTGGTACGTCCCATTCTTGCACTTCTAATTGCTCGACTTGCTGACAATCAAAAGCCAAGCCGATTAGTTTGGGATTTTTGAATTCTTGTTGGCATTTTTTGAAAGCCAAAGTGCGATCGTAAAAACCACCACCCATGCCAATGCGATTTTTATCTTTATCAAAGCCTACCAACGGCATAAATAAAATATCGAGCTGATCTGCGTTAATAATGTCAGTAGAAACCGGCTCTTTAATGCCAAATCGATTTTTTCTGAAATTTTCCCCAATTTTTGCAAAATTAAGACTTTTACCGTCTAATACCGGCAAATAAGTGCTAATTCCTTGATTTTTTAGGAAGTTTACAATGTATTTTGGGTCAATTTCACCATTATTAGGTAAATAAAGAGCAACTTTTAGCCCATTCTCAAAATTTACGATATTTTGCGCTTGGGGTAATAGTTGTTTGGCAAATTTGACGCGATCGGAGGGGTTGATGTCGAGTCTTTTTTGTCGAAGGGATTGGCGTAATGCTTTCATAATTGCATTATAGCTTAAGAATTTGGATCCATTGTATTCGAGTCGGCAGAAACCTGAACCAGTAAGGTTCAAGGCGGAAATTCGAAGAGTACCGCAGGCTTCCCACTTCAAGCGTCCCAAAGCAGTACTCGGGGAGTGCGAGGTGGGCTTGCTCAATAGCAATCTATCTCAGCTCCTTAGTTGTTTATTTATCGGCTCAGGGGATATAGCCAAGCACAATCACAACGGACAATCATTATTATCACCTTTTGCACTGGCAATATTAAACTTTTTTGTTTTAATAAAGGCATGTGCATAGTTTTAATAGGTGTAATATTAGACGGTTGGGTTTTAAACTAAGGCTATTTTATGGTGTTAATGCGTCGAATTTTTATATTAGTTATTGCGTTTTTTTGTGTCAATGCTTATGCTAACTCAGGCAAGGTTATTGGGGGTGCACCTTATGATGTGCCTAGCTGGTTTACCGATAGTTTTTTGGATGTGACTGAAGATGCGCAGGATGCACTTGATGAAAACAAAACGGTTTTATTGTATTTTCATTTAGATGGTTGCCCATATTGCGACGCTATGTTGACGCAAAATTTTAAAAGTGGTGAAAATTTAGCTTTTATTAAAAAACATTTTTCTGTCGTTGCGGTTAATATTAAAGGCGCACGCGATATTACTATGAGTGAATCTGAAAGCAAAACCGAGCAAGCGCTTAGTGAAATGCTGGCGGTGAAATATACGCCAACTATTATTTTTTTAGATGAGGATGGCAAGCAAGCCTTTAGAACGAATGGCTATCGTGATGTTGCCGCTTTTAGGCAAGTGCTAGAATACGTAGCGAGTCAGTCGTATAAAAATACGACGCTATCAAACTATATAGAAGCTAAGCAAAATGCCGGCCAAGCCTATACTTTTATTGATCATCCGAGTTTACAAGTGACGTCTAATTTCCAAGAGTTTGAGAAGCCAGTAGCCATACTATTTGAGGATAAAGACTGTACAGCGTGTGAGGATTTTCATCAAAATTTGATCAATCGAGCAGATGTTAAAGCTGAACTGGATAAATATTTATTTGTGCGTTTTGATGCTTACTCGGAGCAGAAAATTATAGGCTTTGACGGCAAGCTCACCTCACCAAGACAAATGGTTAAAGACTATGATTTAAATTATCGCCCGGGTATTTTACTGTTTGATGAAGGTGAAAATATCACTAAAATTGATGGCAAACTCTATAGCTTTCATTTTAATACGGTGTTGAAGTATGTCAGTGGTAAGCATTATCAGTATTATCCAAAATTTAGCACTTATCTGCGCGCTAGACAGGCCGAGTTGTTAGAAAAGGGTGTCGATATTAATATCGTTGATTAAGAAAATGATTATGCATTCTGGAGAGGGTTTATGACGATTGCTTCCGCTATTTTTCTGCTGTTTTTGATTATGGACCCTTTTGCCAACGTGCCTATTTTCTTAGGCTTGTTGAAGAATCTTCCAGCGCCAAGGCGTCGCGCTATCATCATTAGAGAATTGTTAATAGCTTTGTTGATTTTGCTAATATTCATGTTTTCAGGAAAGTATATTTTGCAATTATTGCAAATATCAGAATCTTCATTGGGCGTGGCAGGCGGTGTTGTGCTGTTTTTGATTTCTTTAAAAATGATTTTTTCTGGCTCTGAAGATATTTTTGCTAATACCCCAGAAGGCGAGCCGTTAGTTGTGCCTTTGGCTGTGCCACTGATTGCAGGCCCTTCTGCGATTGCTGCGGTAATATTGATTATGGCCAATGATCCAAACCGGTGGATGGATTGGAGTATCGCTTTGTTGGTGGCTTGGGGTTTGGTTGGGGTTATTTTAATTTTTTCTGAAAAATTTAGCCATCATATTAGTCATAAAGCTTTTGCTGCTATTGAACGATTGATGGGGATTTTATTAACCATTATCGCTGTTGATATGATTTTGGATGGGATTAAAAAGGCCTTTGGACTTTAGCAGGCATTTAGCGTGTAAAATTCAACCCATATTTATTTTGGCATTATTATTGTGAGTACATCAGATTTTTCTTCTCTAAATTTAAATCCCAGCCTTGTTAAAAATCTCGGTACCTTGAGCTATGACGTTATGACGCCAATTCAGGCGCTTAGCTTGCCTTTGATTCTAGAGGGTAAGGATGTGATTGGCCAAGGTAAGACGGGTTCTGGAAAGACGGCGGCTTTTGGTTTGGGGCTTTTGCATAAGTTGAATGTTAAGTCGTACAAGGTTCAGTCAATTGTTTTGTGTCCGACTCGAGAGTTGGCTGATCAAGTGGCAAGTGAAATTCGAAAATTAGCCAGAGCCATTCACAATATTAAGATTTTAACGCTTTGTGGTGGTGCGCCATTTGGCCCGCAAATTGGCTCGCTAGAACACGGCGCACATATTGTTGTGGGTACGCCGGGACGTATTGAAGAGCATTTGCGCAAAAAAACCCTCAAGCTGGATCATGTAGAAATGTTGGTGCTTGATGAGGCGGATCGTATGCTGGATATGGGCTTTCAAGATGCGATTGATGACATTGTTGAAAAAATCCCTAGCAATCGACAAACTTTGTTGTTTAGCGCGACTTATCCACAAGAAATTGAAGATATTGCTATGCGTGTGATGAATAATCCAGTCGTAGTGAATGCGCCCTCAACGCATGAAGCTTCCACCATTAAACAATATTTTTATCAAACTAATACAGATGATAAGCGCATGAATGCTTTGCGTATATTGCTCGCGAAGCATAAGCCCGATTCAGCTTTGGTTTTTTGCAATACTAAGCTTGATACACAAGACGTGGCTGATGAATTAGTGCATTACGGCTTTTATGCGCTGGCTATTCATGGTGATCTTGATCAGCGCGAGCGCGACCAGGCATTGATTCGATTTTCTAATAAAAGTGTTTCGGTTTTAGTGGCTACCGACGTGGCAGCACGCGGCTTGGATATTGATGCATTAGATATGGTGATTAACTTTAATCTTGCTCATGATCCTGAGGTCCATGTTCATCGTATCGGCCGTACTGGGCGAGCGGGGCGTAGTGGTATTGCAGCCACTCTTTATAGTGACAGAGAAACTAGAAAATTAGACGCCCTAGAAATTGATATTAGTACGGATGAACTACCGAGTGATGCTTATCTTGATAAGCCGATTAAAAGGCCAGTTATGACAACGCTCAAAATAGATGGTGGCAAGAAGCAAAAACTTCGTCCAGGTGATATTGTGGGTGGACTGACGGGTAAAGGCGGCATTCCTGGCGATAAGATTGGCAAAATTACGGTTTCTAGTAATTGGTCTTATGTTGCTGTGGAATCAGGCTTGGTTAAGCTTGCACTGAAGAAAATTCAAGACGATAAACTCAAAGGCAAAACCTTTAGAGTCAGGATTTTGTCTTAAAGTTTATTCTTTGGTGTCGGTAATATTTAAAATTTCCCAGGTTTCTGAGTCGTATTCTACTTCATAGCCAACCAAGGCTTTTTCAACTTGATCTCTGAGTACCAACGGAAGCTCCCATACACGGGTACAACCAAGATAGCCATTAATCTCATGATAAGTATTATCTGAAATAGTAATGTGTCGGCTAAGCCCCATTTGTGCAAAGCTACCCATGACATCTTCAATAAAAGTCGGTGGCGCCAACGGGTAGAATTTTATTCTTTCATACATTTGAACAGTGGCAACAGATTCTAATAAATTCTGTCGAATGCCTTCTGCATCGTTAATATCTTGCACCAGTTCAGTTACTAGCTCGTTTTCCTTGTCAATGGTGATTGAGTGAATCATTGGAAAAACATTCATAGTCTCTATTGGCATAACTACTCCTAGTGCTTGAAATGACGCATGCCAGTAAAGACCATGGCAATGCCGTGCTCATTAGCTGCTGCAATTACTTCGTCATCACGCATTGAGCCGCCCGGCTGAATAATGGCTTTAATGCCAGCTTGGGCGGCAGCATCAATGCCATCTCTAAATGGGAAAAAGGCATCTGACGCCATCACCGAGCCTTGGACAACCAAGCCCTCGTCTGCAGCCTTAATGCCAGCAATTTTGGCCGAATAGACGCGCGACATTTGCCCGGCGCCAACGCCAATAGTCATTTGGTTTTTGACGTAAACAATGGCGTTTGATTTAACAGTTTTGGCCACTTTCCAGGCAAATAGTAAGTCTTGAATTTGTTCAGCGGTTGGCGCTAGTTCGCTCACGCATTTAATGTCAGTTTCGGTGATAACACCAAGATCTTTATCTTGTACTAACAAGCCACCTGTGACACGCTTAAAGTCAAGTGAGGCTTGTGCTTTTGCCAAGTCGCCACATTCTAGTGCACGTACATTTTTCTTGGTTGATAGTGCTTCTTTGGCATCAGTATCTACACTTGGAGCAATGATCACTTCTACAAATTGACGATCAATAATAGTTTGTGCGGTTTTAAGGTCAAGATTACGGTTAAAGGCGATAATACCGCCGAATGCTGAGGTTGGATCGGTTTTAAAAGCGTCATCATAGGCGTCAAAAATATTACTACGAACGGCGACACCACAAGGATTGGCGTGCTTAACAATGACACAAGCAGGCTCATCAAAACTGCGTACACATTCTAGTGCGGCGTCTGCATCTGCCATGTTGTTAAAGGACATTTCTTTACCTTGGAACTGCGTACTTGAAGCGACGCAAGCTTCAGTAATATTGTTTTCTTTATAGAATGCGGCAGACTGATGTGGGTTTTCGCCGTAACGCATGGGCTGGGTTTTGTGAAATTGTAAGTTCATCGTATTAGAGAATCCATCCTCTTCTTTGCCTAAATAGTTGGCAATAGCGCCATCGTATTGCGCGGTGTGTTCAAAGGTTTTAAGAGCAAGCTTAATACGAGTTTCAAGGGTTGTATTGCCATTAGCATTAATCTCATCGATAACCGTTTGATAATCTGCAGCGTCTACAACAACGGTCACTGATGCATGGTTTTTAGCGCTTGAGCGCAACATGGCAGGACCGCCAATATCAATATTTTCAATCGCATCTTCTAGTGTGCAATCTGGGTTGGCAATGGTTGCTTGGAAAGGGTAGAGGTTGACGATAACCAAATCAATTGGATTAATATCGTTCTGCGCCATTACGTCTTCATCAAGCCCTCGGCGTGCCAAGATGCCACCATGAATCTTTGGATTTAGGGTTTTAACGCGACCTGCCATCATCTCAGGAAATCCAGTGTAGTCTGATACTTCAATAACAGGAATGTCGTTATCTGCTAGGAGTTTAGCCGTACCACCTGTTGAAAGAATTTCAATATTTTTGCTGGCTAACGTTTGAGCCAATTCAAGAATACCAGTTTTATCAGAAACACTGATTAAAGCGCGTTGTATAGACATATTGTTCCTTTGAGAGATTTTGTAAATTTCAAAGGTTATTATAGAGTTTTAGAGCTTATAGAGTTCGATTTTTTTCTTGAGTGTACCGCGATTCATACCTAAGATGCGAGAAGCTTCGCTTTGATTATGATTAACCAGTTCCAAAACAAATTTGATGGTCACAGGCTCTACTTCATTCATCACCATTTTATAGACGCCAGATGCTTGCTCGCCATCGAGTTGTTCGAAGTAACGAGCTAATTTTGCGTTGATACAAGCCGGTAAATCAGTGGGGTTCATAGCTGGTTTAAATAGTTCTCAAAAAGTGTAAATTGTTGTTCACGATTGGTAATTTTGTTAATGCTTTGCCAAAATTGTTGCATGTGGTTTTTATCAAGGTGCGTAGCATACCAAAGAATGTGCTTCCTGGCGAGCCTCAATCCCAAAAAATCACCATAAAATGCATGAATTTGTGCAATATGCTCAAGAATCGTGGATTTTTGCTCTTTAAGTGGGACTGGATCTGAGATTTTTCCACTGTTAAGATAATGATTGATCTCAGAAAATATCCAAGGATTGCCTTGGGCGGCTCGCCCAATCATAATGCCCGAAGCCTGCGTATAATCTAAAACTTGTTGCGCTTTTTGGGCGCTGGTGATATCGCCATTAGCAATCACAGGAATACTTGCTTGATTAACCACAGATTTGATGGTGTCATACTCTGCCATGCCGTTGTATTTGTCTGCCTTGGTTCGTCCATGCACACTAAGCATTTGAATACCAGCTTGTTCGGCAATTTGCGCAATGGTTGGTGCGTTTTTATTGTCAGCATCCCAGCCAGTTCGCATTTTTAAAGTCACCGGAATACTAACCGCCGAGACCACCGACTCTAAAATATTTTTAACCAATACCTCATCTTGCATGAGTGCTGATCCGGAGGCTTTATTGCAGACTTTTTTGGCAGGACAGCCCATATTAATATCGATAATATCAGCACCAAATTTGACCGCTTTTTGGGCAGCTAGCGCTAATTCTTGCGCCTCTGATCCTGCGATTTGAATGCTAATTGGTGTTTTTTCACCTTCAAAATTAAGGCGATATTTAGATTTATTGGTGTTGAGTAAATGATCTTGTATAACCACCATTTCTGAGGTGGTAAGTCCTGCACCTAGAGATCTGCATAGTGTTCTAAAAGGTTTATCGCTGGTGCCAGCCATGGGCGCTAAGAGCGCGATAGAATCAAGTTTATAAGGACCGATTTGAACTGACACAAGCGGGGCTATTTCTGAGCTTTTTTGGTTTTCTCAAGTAAACGCCTTTGTTTGAGTTTGGAGAGGTGATCGACAAATAAAATACCGTCTAGGTGGTCGATTTCATGCTGAATGCAAACGCCTAGCAATTCTTCTGCCTCTAACTCGAATATTTCACCTTGTTCGTTTAAAGCTCTCACTTTAATATGATTGGCTCGCGTAACACACTCATAATAGTTTGGCACTGATAAACAGCCTTCATCCCATTCGAGCTCACCATCTTTTTCAATAATCTCAGGATTGATTAAGCATAGAGGTTGAGACTTATCCTCTGAAGTATCAATGACAATCAAACGAACATGGTGATTGACTTGTGTCGCTGCCAGTCCAATACCGGGTGCATCATACATGGTTTCAAACATATCCTTGACGAGTGAGCGAATCGTCTCATCAACGTTTTCAATCGGCGCGGCCTTGGTTCTAAGGCGCTTGTCTGGGTAATGTAGGATAGGGAGTAGCATGGTTATATTATAGTGTTTTTTGCTTGCTCAGACTGCTTGGGATGATCTTCGTTGAAGTGTAGACCCCGGCTTTCTTTTCTAGAGAGTGCTGATTTAATGATAATTTGAGCTGTTTTAACTAAGTTTCTTAGCTCAATCAAATCACTCGATATGAGATATAAGCTGTAGTATTCATCAACTTCTGTTTCAATTTGTTCCAGTCGATGTTGAGCATAATTTAGGCGCCTATCAGAGCGCACAATGCCGACAAAATTCCACATAATTAAGCGCACTTCATCCCATAAATGTGTCACCACGACTTTTTCTTTAGAAGGGGCGACACGAGAAGCGTCCCAAGGGTCAAAGTGACAATGATCGCTCTGCAATGTTTGCTGGTTAATATCTTGAGCGCACGACTTGGCAAAGACAATGCATTCTAAAAGAGAATTACTAGCCATGCGATTAGCACCATGTACTCGCGCATGAGCCACTTCGCCAATAGCGTACAAGTTAGCAATATTGGTTAATCCTTGGAGATTGGTATCGATACCGCCACAAGTGTAATGCGCTGCTGGAACCACAGGAATAGAGGCCTTAGAAATGTCTATGCCAAATGTTAAGCATTTTTCATAAATGGTGGGAAAATGTTGTTTAATCCAGCTTGCGCCTTTAAAGGAGATGTCTAAATAAACACAATCTAGACCGCCAGATTTCATTTCTGAATCAATGGCTCTAGCAACAATATCCCTAGGTGCTAGCTCACCCCGTGAATCATATTTTTGCATAAATAGCTCACCACTAGGCAAGTGTAATTTACCCCCTTCTCCGCGAATGGCTTCTGAAATCAAAAAAGATTTCGCATGAGGATGGTACAAGCAAGTAGGATGAAATTGAGTAAATTCCATATTCATAATGTCACAACCTGAACGACTAGCCATGGCAATACCGTCTCCAGTTGAGGTGTCTGGATTAGAAGTATAAAGGTAAGCTTTGGAGGCACCCCCAGTAGCCAGTATGGTTTTATGGGCGATAAAACTCTCAACTTGATGGGTGTCTTTATTAAGAATATAGGCGCCACAACATTGCTTGTTTTGTATGAGTAGATCAATGGCAATGTAGTTTTCGAATAAAGTAATGTTGGCACATTGTTTGACGTTATCCAAAAGATTTATCTGGATAGATTGGCCTGTTTTATCTGCAACATGAGCCACGCGCCTATGTGTGTGGCCACCCTCAGTCGTGAGATGGTAGTGGTCGCTATCTTTAGTAAAACGAACGCCTGAGCGTTCTAATGAAGCAATGGCAGCTGGCGCACTTTCTACCATAAATTTTACTGCTGTTTTTTCAGCCAAACCAGCGGCTGTAGCAAGCGTGTCAGCAACATGTGAATCAAAGTTATCATGGGCATCTAGTACTGCTGAAATGCCACCTTGAGCATAAAAAGAGCTGCCTTCTAGGATTTTATCTTTGGCAATCAGTGCAACAGACAAATGTTTTGACAATTGTAGAGCGTTCATGAGTCCCGCACTGCCTGTTCCAATGATTAGAACATCGAACTGATGCTGTTCATTGACGCTGTTGTATATTGCTGGTGCAGACATATAATTAAAAAAAGGCTAAATCTTAGGTTTTACCATTAAGATTAGCTTTGGCAACAAGGTGAGATTTGCCAGTAATGCACTTATCATGGCAATGGCGGTAAATACACCAAAATAAATACTCGGAATAAAGTTAGATAAAGCGAGCACTAAAAATCCAAGCGTCACCGTGATCGAGGTGTAGAACATCGCCAAACCAATACTAGCATGCGATCGATACATGGTTTTTAGGTAGTCGCCATCTTTTTGGAATTCGGCCTTAAATCGATGAATATAGTGAATGGCATTGTCAACACCAATGCCAATCGCAATGGCAGAAATGGTAATAGTCATTAAGTCGAGTGGGATGCCTGACAAGCCCATAATGCCTAAGATAAATAAAGAAGGCAGTGTGTTTGGAATGAGTGCCAGAATAGACAAACTGACTGATTTAAAAATAAATAAAAACATAATAAAAATCATGCCAAATACTACGGCAATAGTTTTTATTTGAGAATCAAACAAACTTTGTAACATGTTGTTATAAAGTACTAACATGCCGCTGAGTCGGAAACTATCAGGTCTAAAGCCTAGCTCGTTCGAAATGTGATGGTTAATTTTATTAATTAATTTACCGCGCTCAAGCTCTTTGTTAGTTTCACGGATGCGAATCACCATGCGCAATTGACCGCTATCTTCCGAAATATAAGGATCTAGCACATGCTGTTTAGCCGAGTCTGGAATTTGCCCACGAACAATATTTAGGAAAAATCCGTTTAAAGCCTCTCCATCGTTCGCTTGCGTGAGAATACTCATCAAGGTGTCAATCGATAGCACTTTGCCTGTTTCATCTAGAGAGTCAAGATAGTTATGAATATCGTGAATCTCTGCGCGAAGATCTTCATCAAACCAATAGTCTTCTGCCAAATCTTCAAAAATAATTTCTAGAGGAATGGTGCCACCCAACTCTTGATCAATCAGTGTCAGCCCTTGGTTGATTTCGGTACTTTCTTTGAAGTAGTCGATAAATCTATTTTCAACACTTAATTTGTTAATACCAACACCTGAACCGATAACAAATATAACTAAAACCACCAACAAGTGATTGCCAAAGCGTTCAACGAATTTGGCCAGTGATGTTGTAAAACCAAGCTCGGTTTTGTGTGTGATTGTTTTAGCTTTAGGCAGAAGTGCCATAATCATTGGAAAGGCTAGAAATGATAAAACCAATGCAATTGTAACACCAATGGACATCATCCAGCCAAAGTCAATCACGGGGCGAATACCACTAATTAACAGCGAACTAAATGCTGCAAAGGTTGTTAGCGTGGTGAATAAACAAGGTTTAAACATCTGAGTTAGTGTGTCTTTGATCAGTTGTGAAGAATCAAGCTTTGGGTTGAGTTGCGACAATTCTCGATATCTAACCACCAGATGAATGATCACTGAAAGCGTCATGACCAGCAATAATGAGAAGAAATTGCTAGAAATAACAGTGACTTTCCATTCCAGAAATGCCAGCAGACCCGTCATGATTAGAGCGCCAGAGATGCTAATGATAATTGGCATCAATACCCAGCGAACCCCTTTAAAAATGATGGCTAAGATAATCGTCATTAATCCGATAACGGCCAAACTAAACACGATCAAATCGCTGTTGATGTAGCCAACAATATCGGTCGTAATCATGGGTAGACCGCCTAAAAATAAACGGGCTTGATCAGAATATTTAACAATATGTGTGCGAATTTGTGCAATGGTTTGGGCTTGTAGTTCGCCTTGGGCGCTAGCATTGCGCAAGACTTGTTTTTCAATGCTACTAAGTTTTAAGAGTTGGTCTTTGTCAAGTGTATTGTTGATACGATCCAGACGCATTTGGTTGCGAGTTTCACGAAGCGCTTGAAACCTTTGATTGTCTTTTAAGGTGATCAAGATGGCGGTTGTTTTGCCATCCTTGCTAACTAGATTATTGGCGTATAGCGGCGATGTTATGAATTCATTGGCGGCTAATTCTAGATTGGCGTTACCATTTTCAATGGTGATATTTTCATCGGCTAAATTTACTAACGATAAAGGCGGTGAGCGAAATAATGGCACATCCAAAATACTAGTAACAGACTTAACCTGTTCAATGGTCAAAAGCTCTTTTTTAAGTCGAGATAGATGGTCTAATTGTTTTGGATTAAGTAGTTCGCCACTGACTTGGTAAGAAATCAGCAGATAATCATCCGAGCCATAATTTTTCTTAACACGTTGATAAAAAGCTAGATTTTCATCGCCTTCTAGAACCAAAGAATCTGAGGAGGCGTCTAGCTGAAAATTGGGTATTTGAGCAATAAAAAACCCAATGGTAATCAGCAGTAGGCCCAAGCCTAAAATAGATTTTTTTAGAACAAAATTAAAAAACGCATTCATAGGTTCAAGAGGGTTTTATTTAAGAGGGTTTAAAATTCAAACTTGGCAGACTTTTCTAGACCTTGCATGACATCTAGTTGGGTTTCAAATAAAGATTTCGTTGACCATTTGTGTTCACTAAGACGGGTGATCACTTTAGCACTCATGGCTTTTCCAGTACCTTCAACCACAAAAATACGTCCACCAACATTAAGTAGGTGAAAAAATCGTCCGGTAATTTTTGGCACAGAGGTGCTAATGACAACCACATCAAAAAAGTCTGTAGAGCGTCTCCAGCCTTTTGAGGCGTCGCCAACTTCTAATGTGACATTGTTAATATTTAGCTGTTTTAGTTTCTCTTGAGCGCCTTGACTAAGTGTTTCATCAATTTCAATACTGGTAACAGACTGACATAATTTTGATAAGACAGCGGTTAAGTACCCACTACCCGTACCCACTTCTAGCACGGTTTCATTTTTTTGAATGTTGAGCGCATCTAATAGGCGACCCTCTACTTTCGGCGAAAGCATTTTTGCTTTGTTTGTTAGCGGGATTTCAATATCAGCAAATGCAAGATTTTTATAATGATCAGGCACAAACTCCTCTCTGGGGATAGATTCTAAAGCATTATTAGCAATATAATCTAAGCCGCCCCAGGGACGAATTTGGTTGTCAATCGAGTTTTTTCTAGCTTGTTTGATATCCATTATTTTTATCGTTTTTTTGGTGGTAGTAAGTCGGTGATCGTGCCTTCAGCCATTTCTACGGCAAATGCTGTGGTCTCGCTTAAGGTTGGGTGGGCGTGAATGGTGAGCGCAATATCTGACATATCACAGCCCATTTCAATGGCTAAAGTTGCTTCTGCAATTAACTCTCCAGCATTTGTGCCACAAATACCCATGCCTAAAATTTTGCCTGTTTTAGCATCAAATAGTCCTTTGGTTACACCTTCAGACCTGCCAATACTTAAGCTGCGACCACTTGCTGCCCATGGAAAAACGCCTTTTTCATAATCTGCACCTTCGGCTTTTAGCTCTTTTTCAGTTTTTCCTGTCCAAGCAACCTCAGGGTCTGTATAGGCAACCGATGGAATAGTGAGTGCATCAAAACCAGATTTATGGCCACAAATAACTTCAGCGGCTACTTTTGCCTCGTGTACAGCTTTATGAGCCAACATGGGTTGGCCGATAATATCACCAATTGCATAAATGTTTTCTACATTAGTTTTCATTTGTTTATCAACGTGGATAAACCCCCAGTCGTCCACTTCAACACCTGATTTTTCAGCATCGATAAGTTTGCCATTAGGGGTACGACCAATAGAGACCAGCACCTTGTCAAAGGTGTCAAATTCTGGTGATTTTTTACCTTCAAAGCCAACTTTTATGCCTGCTTCTAGTGCTTCCATACTTGTTACTTTAGTATTTAGAAAGATATTTGCATAGCGCTTCTTAATACGTCTGAATAGTGGATTAACAATGTCTTTGTCAGCACTGGCAATGAGTTGCTCAGATAATTCAACAACGGTAATTTCACTGCCTAGCGCTTCGTACACAGTCGCCATTTCTAAGCCAATAATACCACCACCCACAATTAGCAAGCGCTTTGGTACATCGGTAAGCTCTAGAGCGTCTGTTGAGTCCATTACTCGTGGATCGTCAAATGGGAAAGCAGGGATTTTGGTTACTCTAGAGCCTGCGGCAATAATGCACTGTTCAAATTCAATAATCTCGTCACTATTCTCAATAGCAATTTGATTATTGGAGATAAATTTTCCATAACCCGTCACCACATTGACTTTTCTCGCTTTAGCTAAAGCCTTAATACCACCCGTTAGTTTGCCAACAATATTTTCCTTATTGCTGCGCACGCCATCAATATCAATCGTTGGCTCGTTAAAAGTAACACCCAAATGCGGCGCTTCCTGTGCCTCGTTAATCACTTGAGCGGTGTGCAAAAGTGCTTTAGAAGGAATACAGCCTACGTTTAAACAAACACCGCCAAGTGCATCATAACGCTCAATTAATGTTACTTGCTTGCCAAGATCTGCCGCTCTGAATGCCGCAGTGTAGCCACCTGGGCCTGATCCGATAACAACAACTTGAGTTTTAGTAATCATAATAAAATTTCTCTAATGTCACTTAATATTGAGTTTAAATCTGCCATAAAGCGTCCGCCTTGAGCGCCATCAATCACACGATGATCGTAAGATAGGGCGAGTGGTAGGGTTAGTGTTGGGATAAAATTTTTACCATCCCATACAGGTTTTGTTTGTGAACGCGACACCCCTAAAATAGCGACTTCTGGCGCATTGACAATTGGTGTGAATTGCGTACCACCAATGCCGCCTAAGCTGGAAATAGTAAATCCTGCGCCTTGCATATCTCCGGGCTTGAGTTTGCCATCACGCGCTTTGGCTGAGGTTTCTGCGAGCTCTGTTGCTAATTCGGTTAATGATTTTTTCTCAACATTTTTAATAACCGGAACAACCAAGCCATTTGGAGTGTCCATGGCAATACCTAAATTAAAGTATTTTTTAATAATAAGGTTTTCACCAGATTCATCCAAAGAAGCATTAAAGCGCGGGTGTTTTTTGAGTGCTTGAATAACCGCTTTCATAATAAACACAAGCGGCGTTAATTTGACGCCTTTGCTTTTTTGCTCTTGTCTAAAGGCTTCCATCTGATCAATGTTAACTTCATCAAATTGAGTGACGTGTGGAATGTTAAGCCAACAAGCGGTTAAGTGTTTGCCAGAGAGTTTGTTGATTCGAGATAAAGCGAGCGTTTCAGTATCGCCAAATTTAGAAAAATCAATCACAGGTGTTTTAGGCAGAGAGCTGCCACCACCAGAGGTAAGGATTTGTTTTACATAAGCCTTAAGGTCTGAGTCTAAGATTCTACCTTTTTGTCCTGTTCCAGTGACACGACTTAAATCAACACCGATTTCTCTAGCCATTTTACGAATTGAAGGGGAAGCGTGAGAGTCGCCTTTTGGCTGCATTGAGACAGATTGATCCAAGGCTGGCTTGGCTGTTTTTGCAACTGGAGCAGCAACTACAGCAAGTTTTTCAGGTGCGGCAGCCGGTGTTGAGGCAGGTGTTGTATCTAGCGTTGAAGATGAAGACTGTCCATGCGTTGTTTCAATATTAAGAATAAGATCGCCCAAGCTGAGTTTATCGCCCAAGTTAACGCTGATATCAACAATTTTTCCAGCAACTGGCGTTGGAATTTCCATAGAAGCTTTGTCACTTTCTAGCGTGATAATGCTGTCTTCTTGTGACACTTCATCGCCAACAGCGGTTAATATTTCAATCACTTCAACTTCATCAAAATCACCAATATCAGGCACATTAACTGCCACTATTTCGGATGTTGTTTGCTTGGGTTTGTCTGTTTTTTGAGTGTCTGTCTGAGTGGTTTTTTCATCCGCTTCGCTATTTTCTAGCGTAATAAGTAGGTCACCTTGTTTAATTTTGTCGCCAATATTGACATTAATACTAGCCACTATACCGGCATCAGGCGTGGGAATCTCCATAGAGGCTTTGTCGCTTTCTAGGGTTATAATACTGTCTTCAGCTGCGATATTGTCGCCAACACTCACTAAAATCTCAATAACTTCAACTTCATCAAAGTCGCCAATATCAGGTAATTCTATATTTTTCATCACAGACATAATGCAAATTTCATCACTCATTTAAAGGTGATAATTATCGCAAAAACGGCCGATAAAAGGGGATAAATGTTAAAATACTTTTAATCATTCATCTAAATGATTTTTTATCGGACCCATATTTACATGCTAGAAGCACTTTCAATTTTTAATTTAACGAAAACGTATGCCAATAATATGCAGGCATTGTCGAGCGTTAGTTTAAGTATTAAGCAGGGCGATTTTTTTGCATTATTAGGCAGTAATGGTGCAGGCAAAACCACCATGATTGGCATTATCTGTTCTTTACTGAATAAGTCTTCAGGCGAAGTGCGGGTGTTGGGTAAAGATCAGTCAAAACACCTAAATGAGGTTAAACGACTTATTGGCCTGATGCCACAAGAGTTTAACTTTAATCCGTTTGAGCCTATTGAAGAAATTTTAGTGAATCAAGCGGGATATTATGGCATTGATCGTCCTCATGCTAAAGCTCAGGCAGAGATTTTATTAAAACGTATGGAGCTTTGGGAGAAGCGCTCAGATATGGCAAAATCATTGTCGGGCGGTATGAAAAGGCGACTAATGCTGGCAAGAGCACTAATCCATCAACCTAAAATCCTGATTTTAGATGAGCCTAGTGCTGGTGTGGATGTTGAGATTCGTCGCTCAATGTGGAGTTTTTTAAAAGAGCTTAACGTCCAAGGTATGACGATCATTCTGACCACGCATTATTTGGAAGAGGCGGAGTCTTTGTGTCGTAATATTGCCATTTTAGATAAAGGCAAAATCATTGAGCAAACCAGTATGAAAAAACTATTGGCTCGAGTCTCACAACAGACTTTAATTTTGGAAAGTGTTCAGCCGCTACCTGAGATACTGCCTGAACTTGGTTTTAAAATAGAACGACTAGATGCGCATTCAATACAAGTGATCTTAGAACATGAAAGTATTAGTCAAGCGCTGAGTGCGCTGAGTGCTCAGTCGATTGAAATAGAACATGTTAGAAGCGCACAAAATCGACTAGAAACGTTATTTTTACGCTTAACATCAAAGGCTAGTTGATTATGTGGATTGCTTATAAAACCATTGTTGTTAAAGAGATTTTGCGCTTTTCTCGCATTTGGGTGCAAACCATTTTCCCGCCGATTATTACTACGTCTCTCTATTTGCTTATTTTTGGTGGTCTAATGGGTGAGCGCATTGGTGATATGCAGGGGGTTGATTATCTGCATTTTATTATCCCGGGGATCATTTTAATGACTGTTATTCAAAACTCTTATGCCAACACTGTAGCCTCTTTTTTCTTGGCAAAATTTAATCACAGTATTGAGGAATTATTAATCTCGCCGGTGTCTTATTGGGTGATTTTACTGGGCTATATTTCAGGCGGTATAGCGCGTGGATTTACAGTTGGACTAGGGGTTTTTATCGCGATATCTTTCTTTGTAGATTTACAGATTTATAATGTTTGGATTGTACTTATAACCTTTTTATTAACCGCTATTTTATTTTCATTGGCCGGATTTATTAATGCGGTTTTTGCTCAATCATTTGATGATATTTCCATTGTTCCAACTTTTATTTTAATGCCCATGACTTATCTGGGCGGTATGTTTTATAGTGTCGAAATCTTGCCAGAATTTTGGCAAACTTTGAGTAAATTTAATCCAATCTACTATATGGTAGATAGTTTTAGAATGGGGTTTTTGGGGAGCTCTACCACGGATTTTTGGATATCAATGACTGTCTTATCTTCGATGATTTTAGTGCTGGCAGTGGTGGCCTTTTATTTGCTTAAAAAAGGGGTGAATATTAAGACTTAATAGAGTCTTCTTCTCCAGAAAGCATGCGCTTAATATTACTCTTATGCGTATAAAAAATCCAAAGACATAAAACTCCTACAATAAAAGTTGTTTCAATATCGCCGACTATTAAGTAAAAATAAAGTGGCGTTAGTAAGGTGGCAATCAGTGCTGATAGAGATGAAATTTTGAGTACTTTGGCCACAAATAGCCAAGTGACGACGAATGCTAAGCCAACAAAATAATTAAGCGCCAATAAACTACCAATAAAGGTGGCCACACCTTTGCCGCCTTTAAAACCGAAAAATATTGGATATACATGGCCTAAAAAAGCACCGAGTGCAATCAGGGCTAACGCTTGAGTTTCTAGACCCAAATATTGGCCAATAGCAACTGGAATAAAGCCTTTTAAGCCGTCTCCAACAAGCGTTGCGGCCGCTGCTTTTTTGCCGCCAATTCGAAGTACATTAGTCGCACCTGGATTGTTAGAGCCTTGAGTTCTTGGATCGGGCAAATCAAGTGCTTTGCAAATGATAATAGCCATAGAAATAGAACCGATTAGATAAGCAAAAATGATGAGCAGGGGTAGCATATAATTTTCAATATTATTATTTAGGTATTAATTTAAGCATGGATATTGTATTTATACAAGGATTAAAAATTGATTGCGTGATCGGCATTTACGATTGGGAGCGTGAAATCCGCCAAGATATCACCTTAGATATTGAGATGGGTTTTGATATTTTTCCAGCCAGCCAGACCGATCATATTGACCAAACACTCGATTACAAGGCGGTTTCAAAACGTCTGATTGATTTTGTTAAAAATAGTGAATTTCAACTAGTAGAAACACTCGCACAAAGAATTTGCGAAATTATTTTGGCTGAGTTTGCTGTTGAGCAAGTTAAGCTAACTTTAAACAAAGGTAAGGCGGTTACAGGTGCCCAAGGGGTGGGTGTGATCATTAATCGACGTAAAAATGGCTAAAATTCATATAAATATTGGCTCAAATCAAAATCGAGAGGCGAATATTGCCGGTGCGATGGATTATCTGCGGCTGAATTTCACCATTATCAAAATTTCCGATATTTTTGAATCACCCGCTGAAGGTTTTGATGGCGACGACTTTTACAATGTGGGTGTTAATGCTAAGACGCAGTTGAGTGTTGAAGATGTTAATGCTGTTTTAAAAAATATCGAAAAAACTTTTGGTCGAGATCGCGATCAGCCTAAATTTTCTTCTCGACTGATTGATCTTGATTTGGCAACTTATGATGATGTTATTGATACAGATGCTAATCTTCCTAGAGATGATATTTTAAAATACTCGTTCGTGTTAGCGCCTTTAGCGCAGTTGAGTGGTGATGAGATTCATCCGCTAACCAATCAGACTTACCAGCAATTGTGGCAGTCCTTTCAAACAGACAATCAGTTTGAGTTATCGCAGTATAATATTGATGAAATTCTTTCATAATTTAGAGAAATTTATGCCCAAAATAAGACTCATTCTATCGATATTTTTACTCAGTTTTTCCACGGCTATTTTTGCCGAAACCTACACAGAAGGCAAACATTATATTGCGCTTGATAAGCCGGTTAAAACCGCCACGGGCGCGAAAGTCGAAGTGCGAGAATTGTTTTGGTATTATTGCCCGCATTGTTTTAATGTGGAGCCTGTATTGGATAGTTGGGTTAAAAAATTACCCAACAACACAGCCTTTGTTCGCCAACCAGCAGTTTTTTCAGACCGATGGATGAATGGTGCTATTTTTTATTATGTACTAGAACAATTAGGCGAGGTTGAGCGTTTGCACGGGCAATTATTTGAAGCTATTCACTTGCATAAAACCGCTTTTATTGATCAGGCTGATTTTGTCGATTGGTTGGTTGATCAAGGTGTTGATAAAGCTAAGGCGAATGGTGCATTTAAATCTTTTTCGGTGCGTATTAAGGTGAATAAATCAAAAGTTAATACGGTGAAATATCATACCTCCGGCGTGCCAGCCCTTGTTATTAATGGCAAATACTGGACAGATGCTTCTCACGCAGGTGGTGAGCTGGAGATGTTTAAAGTGGCTGATTATTTAATTGCAAAAGAGTCAAACTAACTCGAGTGCTTGATCGCGTTTTAGTTTTATCGGGCTTGGATCCTTGTGGTGGTGCAGGGATTGCCGCTGATATTGAAACCATCAATCAATTTGGCGCCACGCCACTACCCATCATAACCACACTAACGGTTCAAAATACGCAATGCGTGAGTGAGATTCAGCCAGTTGATCATCAGTTGATTATTAAACAGTTAAAGGTACTAGCAGAAGATATTGACATTGACGTTGTGAAAATTGGCTTGTTATCTTCTACTGCTCAAATCAAAGCAATTGCCAGTTGGTTAACTGAAAGCCATATTGTGGTGTTAGACCCTATTATTAAAGCCAGCACTGAGGATGAATTATTAACGCAAGAGGCCATTCAAGCACTTAAACAAGAATTGTTACCTAAGGTTTTTTTATTAACGCCGAATGTTGCAGAGTTAGAAGTATTAGCGCCGGGCCTTAGCGAGCAAGAGACGGTTAAATCTTTGCCTTGTGAGTGGGTGCTACTAACCACAACAGACACCTCTGAAAAGATGATTGAGCATCGTTTATATCATCAGGGTGAGCTGTGTGAGCGTTTTTCGTACCATAAGCTACCTGGGGATTATCATGGATCTGGCTGTACATTGGCCAGTGCAATCAGTGCGCTCATTGCCTCTAAACTTGATGTAAACATTGGCGTTAAGCGCGCCCTAGACTACAGCTATCAAACTTTGTTAAACGCCAAACAAATCGGTAAAATGCAATATCATCCCAATAGAATAAGACCTTAACATGAGTTTTATAAAAAAATGGCTAAGAGCTGATATTCAAGCAATTAAGGCTTATCATGTGCCGCCGGCAGAAGACATGATTAAGCTCGATGCTATGGAGTCACCGTTTGCACTACCTGATGAATTGATTGGCCAATATTTGGCATATTTAGCCGATGCACAGCTTAATCGCTATCCTAATCCAGGTGCTGAAGATCTAAACAAAACGCTTAGAGATTTAATGAATATCCCCAAGGAATTTGGCGTTTTATTGGGTAATGGCTCTGATGAGTTAATTCAATTGTTGGCATTAGCTTGTGAGGCCGATGACACGATTTTGAGTGTTGAGCCAAGCTTTGTGATGTACGACATGATTGCTAAATTTACCCATCTGAACTATCAAGGTGTTGCGCTTACGCAAGATTATCAGCTTGATTTGGACAAGATGCTTGCAGCAATCAATACGCACACGCCTAAGCTAATTTTTATTGCCTATCCTAATAATCCAACTGGCAATACATTTGATCGAAAATCGATTGAGACGATTATCAGCTCGACTGATGCTATGGTGGTGTTGGACGAGGCATACTACGCTTATGCGGGCGATAGTTTTATGGACGATATTGAAAAATATCCTAATTTAGTGGTATTGCGAACCGTCTCTAAAATCGGCTTTGCTGGGTTGCGCCTGGGTTTGTTAATAGCTGCTGAAGAAACGGTTGCAGAATTAGACAAACTGCGCTTGCCATACAACATTAATACACTCACCCAAGTGAGTGCGAATTTTTTATTAACAGAAAAAGATGAAATTAACCGCAATGCGGCCATTATTATTGAGCAGCGACAAACCCTATCAGAGGCGTTGACGAACATTAAAGTGTTGCAAGTTTATCCATCACAGGCTAATTTTATTTTATTTAAAGCGCCCAAAGCCCAAGCCTTGTTTGATTATTTAAAGGCCAATGGTATACTGATTAAAAATCTGAGTAGCGCGCCAAAGCTTACGGACTGCTTGCGAGTGACAGTGGGTGACCATACTCAAAATCAACAATTTTTACAAATTGTAAAACGGTTTTATTATGAACAATAAAACACTGGAAAAATATTTAGATAAGTATCTAAATGTTGCTAAATTCTCTGATTATTGCCCAAATGGGCTTCAGGTTGAAGGAAAATCAGACATTGGTAAAATTATTGCGGGCGTTAGTGCTAATCAAGATTTAATTGAGCGCGCTATTGATGAACAAGCAGATGCACTGTTTGTTCATCATGGATTTTTTTGGAAAAATGAAAGCTCGGTTATAACTGGTATTAAGAAAAATAGGATTAAAGCTTTACTGGATAACAATATTAATTTATTTGCCTACCATTTGCCCTTGGATGCACACCCAATCGTGGGTAATAATATTCAATTGGCTATGCGTTTTAATATTCAAAACCCTCAGCCAATTGGCGACACGCTAGTGTGGCAAGGCGAGGTGGACTCAACTCTGGCAGAGGTTGCCCAATCTGTTCAAAATATCACTCAGCGTACACCACTGGCGTTTGGGCCAAAGCATAAGTCTATCAAGAAAATAACTTGGTGCAGTGGCGGTGCACAGAGCTATATTGAGCACGCAATTGAGGTAGGCGCAGATTGTTTTATAACAGGCGAAGTATCAGAGCAAATTCCAGCAATCTGTAAAGAAAACGATATTGCTTTTATTTCAGCAGGGCATCATGCCACTGAGCGTTATGGGGTGCAGGCACTGTGTCAACATCTTAGCCAAGAGTTCGCGCTTGATTATCAATACATCGATATTGACAATATTGTTTAGATAAAGACTAAAGCGGTACTTGTTTCAAGCCTGATGGCGTTTGTTAAAATCACGTATAATATTGGTTTTATTTTTTTGATTTTATTTCAATACTTATGAGCAAGAAATTTAATGTTGCTGTTGTTGGCGCAACAGGCGCTGTGGGCGAAACCATCCTTTCTATTTTAGAACAACGTGATTTCCCTATTGATAATCTATATCCACTTGCAAGTGCAAACTCTGCGGGCAAGAAAGTTTTTTGTCAGGGAAAGAGTTGGACAGTTCAAGATTTAGATACTTTTGATTTCTCGCAAGCTCAGGTGGGTTTGTTTTCAGCAGGTGGCCATATTTCTGAAAAGTACGCACCAATTGCGGCTGAAGCAGGTTGTATCGTTATTGATAATACTGCACATTTTCGCCGCGATAAAGACATTCCTTTAGTGGTGCCTGAGGTTAATCCTCATGCAATTGCAGGCTATACACAGCGCAATATTATTGCCAATCCTAACTGCTCAACCATTCAAATGTTGGTGGCGCTTAAGCCTATTTATGATGCAGTGGGTATTGAACGTATTAATGTGGCGACTTATCAGGCGGTATCAGGCTCTGGCAAAGAGGCGATTTCTGAGCTAATTGATCAAACAACAAAACTACTAGGTGGTAATACCGATGTGGATGTTGAGGTTTATCCAAAGCAAATTGCTTTTAACGTCATTCCGCATATCGATGTTTTCCAAGACAATGGCTACACCAAAGAAGAGATGAAAATGGTGTGGGAGACTCAAAAGATTTTTGAGGATGAGAATATTCTGGTTAACCCAACTGCAGTGCGTGTACCAGTTATTTATGGTCACTCTGAAGCAATTAATATTGAAACAAAGAAAAAGATTAGCGCTAAAGAAGCGACTAAGCTTTTGTCAGAGGCAAATGGTGTCACAGTAATGGATAAGCGTGAAGATGGCGGCTATGCAACTCCGTTTGTGGAAGCGACTAATCACGACGATACATTTGTGAGTCGTATTCGTGAAGATATTTCTCATGAGAAAGGCCTAAACTTATGGGTAGTTTCTGATAATATCCGTAAGGGAGCAGCATTGAACACCATCCAAATTGCTGAAATTCTAATTGAAGAGTATTTATAAACAATAATAAACATGATTAAAGTATCAAGAAAAACCAATGAAACCGACATTTCGGTAGAGCTAAATCTATACGGTACTGGCAAGTCAAATATTGACACAGGTGTGCCATTTTTAGACCACATGTTGGATCAAGTAGCACGCCACGGACTGATGGATTTAACCATTAAATGTGACGGCGATACCCAGATTGATGATCACCACAGTGTGGAAGATATTGGTATTACTTTAGGCCAGGCTTTTTCCCAAGCAGTGGGCGATAAAGCAGGTTTGACTCGTTACGGTCACTCTTACGTTCCCTTAGACGAGGCATTGTCTCGCGTGGTATTAGATCTTTCTGGTCGCCCTGGATTAGATCTTAATGTGAGCTTTACTCGCGCTTTAATTGGCACATTTGATGTAGATTTATTCTCTGAATTTTTTACTGGATTTGTGAATCACGCGCTAGTGACACTGCACATTGACAACTTAAAAGGGGTTAACTCGCACCACCAAGCGGAAACTATTTTTAAGGCATTTGGACGTGCACTGAGAATGGCGATTACGGTTGATGAGCGTCAAGCAGGTGTAATCCCTTCGACTAAAGGCTCTCTTTAGGCAACCACTCTAATGCAAACTATTGCGATTATTGATTATGGCATGGGTAATGTGCGCAGTGTGCAAAAAGCCATTGAGCATGTCGCCCCAAACGATACAGTCTTAATTACAGATAATGCTGAGTTAATCAACGAAGCAGATCGAATTGTTTTCCCAGGTCAAGGGGCGATGGGTTCGTGCATGCAAGCGCTTAATGAGCATGGTTTGACTGATATCATTAAACGTTCTGCCCATGAAAAACCTTTTTTGGGAATCTGTCTAGGCATGCAATTACTTTTTGATCATTCTCAGGAAAATGGCGGCACAGAAGGCTTATCGATTATTCCTGGTGCCGTGGTTAAATTTGCCAAAAGTGATTTAAAAATCCCACATATGGGATGGAATACCGTGAAACAATCTATGGACCACCCACTTTGGCACAATATTGACGATAATTCACGTTTTTATAGTGTGCATAGTTATTATGTGTCAGAAGCAGACGCCTCAACAGTGGCTGGTACGACTCATTACGGCGTAGACTTTACCTGCGCCGTTGCCAAAGATAACATGTTCGCTGTGCAGTTTCATCCTGAAAAATCTCAGCATGATGGCTTGCAAATGTTAACCAATTTTGTTAATTGGAAAGGCTAAAACGTTTTTAAACGGCTAATCCACATCAATAAATTTTTAATGGGAAATAGATTTTAAGCATCTCATGTACGCTTGATGATCCATAGGCGCATTATTCTTTTGTGCAGAAAAAATCATCTCAGCAATGCAGTCCATCATTTGATGCTCTGCTTGATGAGGATCTTGATTCTTTTTTAGAATTTTTTGATAAATCTCTTGAATACCTTGTGGCTGGTTAATTGACA
>ENA-UZXC01001144-UZXC01001144.1-metagenome-genome-assembly--contig:-Day-2-25m-contig-1144_pt1 | contig 36140 bp, 52 predicted proteins | sample MGYA00260340_ERZ794900 | MGnify/ENA metagenome assembly ERZ794900 | reverse complement strand
GTTATCCACAGGTTATCCACAGTTGCACCAATGTAGTGCATGGGGCAAAGTTGGCACACTTATTGCTATAGCACAACTCATGCCAATATCGGGGGATGTAACATGTGAATACTCACGTTGCCAAAGTGTTGACATGAGGCGCACACTATGCTAGGCGCTTGGCCCCAAGGCCCACCACGGATGACACACGGAATCAAGTGTAAAACTCACGTTGACAGGGTGTGTGGACTAGTGTAGGACCCCATAGTTGGCACGGTTCTTGCTTGTGTTTATATTGGCATGACGGATGTCAATACATTAATAGTGATTCTGTAGATCAAGCAACAGTACCAACATTGGTAAACCACTGATTTATAACGATATAAAAATATGTAAAATTACCACTTGTGTTAATGCTATAACCTGTCACATTGGACACAAGGCAACGGGGTACCCACGCCACCCCACAGGAGTACAGCACCATGTATACACTACAGTTTAGAATTCGTAAAAATAATGGGCGGCTCTCACAATGGTTCAACGAGTCAAGACATAACGACCGTTACGACGCCAAAAAAGCATTAGGACAACATATAGGCACCTATTGGACTTTTGATAGTCGCGTTATACGGTACGATGGTCAGGTAGTGGGCGAATACAAGTACAAGCAAGGGTAGGACTTGCGTTTAACAGTAGGCACCCTATAGATGCCTACGATTAAACACAAAACCAAAAACGAGGGTAATACTATGAATTTTGCAGAAATCAAAAGGCGGATAGCAAATCCAAACGAGCGCAGGTACTACGACAAAACCTATGCAGTTCACAACGAGTATGGTGTAGTGGCGATTGTATATGCTGACTGCGAGCAAAACGCGCTAGATGAAGCGCTGGACGGTGGCAAGCTGGATAGTATGCTTATGTCCGCAGAGGACTTTGCAGAGTATGAGCAAAAAGGCTGGCACGATAGTTATATGCTACTGGGCAACGCTAGTGAGCCGGTGTGGACTGATTATCTAGGCATTAATGAAATCAACAGAGGATAACATGATGTTTGCAGAAGATGAGAAGGTATATGTATTCGATGGATCTTATTATTACTTGGCTTTAGTGGATCACACTTACACCAGTACCAACGGAACACTAAACGTCCATCTATACAACGGCAGAAACGTGCCAGCGTCGGACGTGATAACTTACAATGATTACTGGAAACGTCAGCGAGACATGCTGGCACAGGTAACGAGAGGATAACTAGAGTACAAGGGAATCATTAAATTCAACTTAAGAGGATTATGTTATGGCTATCATCATTTCAGTGAAATACAGTAATTACAGGTTCAACGCTACCATTAGCGACACGTTTAACACTCAGCTATTCAGGGGTCGTGCGGCATCTTGTGAGGATTCGCCAGATGATTACGACATCGTAGGCTATAGTGCCAGCCAGCTATCGTTGGTTAGTTACAGCTACTATCCGCAGTTAAACGCGTCTTACAGGGCCTTGCGTAAGTGGGTGGATACTACGGAACTGGAGCAGGGCAAATACCCTGTGGCTCGGTGGGCGCTGGAGTTTATCGGGGAAGATCACAAGGGTACTGGCATTGTACGCGCCAAGCCCATTTATTCGGAGGAGGACTGATGCCATGCGTTAGCAGTAGTTGGGTATTTTAGAATGGGTTGAGTTAACAGTGGGCATCTGATATGGTGTCCACGATTAAACCAACGCACCAACACAACTGAAAAGGGAAACCATGATTTACAATAACTGGCACAGTGATACCATTGCACGTTTTAAAGCGTTAGACAGTAATGCGCTTCTATATATACGCAGTGATGCCTACGCGGCAGCAAAAGCTGGCGAAACGATAGACAATCCGAAAATAAGTCAATATTGGGATGAGTTCCACTATGCCTCGCAAGAACTGCGAAGGCGTCACGTAACAGCTATAGAGGTATAAATTATGGCGTCACCTATTGATTACACTGTGACACTTACAAAACCCAGTGAGGGTAGAATAGACTCTGAGCGCTTTTACTGGTACGATTACGATTCACCTAATGCCTTACGTGTTGACGTAGCAAACTACTGCAACGAGTCGGTTGGGTTAGGTTGGAGCGTGGAAGCGTTTGACAATTACGGTAAAATTATATTCATATTCAATCAAGGGGTTAAACCATGACATATGAAATCGAACCATTTGTAGGTGAAGGCGGTACAGATTACGAAGGCTTGAGCGCCCACATTGTACGCAATGACAACGAGCGTTATCCGTACCGTGTGGAGTTTTACGATAACGGCGAGGAGATTAAGGCGTTCAAATGCTTTTGCCCCAATTTACTCAACGCCATGACGAAAGCAAAAGGATTTACAACAGGCGATGGGAGGATCATCTAGTGGAAACGGTATTTGTATTGCAGGGTTACGACATTGGCGGTGACACAAGAATCCTGGTTTTTAGGTATCTTGATGACGCCAAGCGTGAGAAATTTGAAATGGAACAAGAGTTTGAATTTATTGACCTTGACGAGATGGAGGTAATGGACAAATGAAACCCACTTTGCACTGGCTTTATACCTTCACAACTTTGACACAGTAGATAGAGGAACCAACTAATGTTTATGACAGAAATGGGGTGGTTGTTAGTAATTGGGTGCTTTTTGGTTATTGCGTGGGTTACACTTAACGAGGATATGAAATAATGGCTACACGATATGGGCAACACCAGACAACAGTACAGGTAGACTGTGAATGGGCTACGCTTGACGTAGTTATTCATTGGACGCTCGACTCCGACGACTATCAGGACCTAGTGACCGTTGATAAAATCACGGTAGGTGACAGAGATTTACGCGAGGGGTGGAATATGGAGTACTTTGAGAGTATAATCCACGACGAAGTTTTAGCGGGTGAAGATTACCTACCGACAGACCACGGGGATTGATTATGACAAGCCAAGCGTTAAAACTAAAAGTTAAAGCAACGAGGGCGTACCAACTGCTAAATGATGCCGCAGTTTATACTCAGTACTGCGACGAGATAGACAATCGGGGCATCGTTGATATAATAGCAGTAGAGGACTGCGAGAGGTATCTTCAGCAGTTAAAAGAGATACACACACAACAAATGGAACTATGAAGGAGAAACGCGAATCATGAACATATTCTACCTAGACCGTGACCCGCACGAAGCCGCAAGGCTACAGTGTGACCGTCACGTAGTCAAAATGATCCTAGAGACGGCACAGTTACTGTCTACAGCACACAACGAGCTTGACGGTGGGCAGATAGCATACAAAAGCACACACAAAAACCACCCTAGTGCTGTCTGGGTACGCTCTAGTGCTAACGCATACGTCTGGACATGGCACCACCTGAGAGCCCTTGGGAGAGAGTATGAGCGACGTTATCAAAAGGTACACAAGACCATTGCTAATCACTTAGAGGCTCTCTGCGGGCTTCCTGTGGCCTTACAGAGCGATGTGACACCTTTTGTTGACCCTCCACAGTGTATGCCAGATGAGTGCAAGTCTAGTGATCCAGTAGTGGGTTACATGACGTACTACAATTTCAAGGCAGACGATTGGGACGCTAGAGGCATCCCTATGAAATGGTACGGCAGGGAGGCAGTGTGACTTTTGTTGTCATAGCTATTATATTTTTTATTTTGTTTCAAGTTTTGATGGGAGATTAACGTGTACAGGATACTTGCAGTAACACTTACGTTTATCACTGCGCCGCTGTGGCTACCTTTAGCGTTGTACATTGCGGTTACGTATCATTGGACCGACACAGTACCAAAAGAAGAGGATTAATGATGGATGACTACAAAGAACCAGACTTGTCACAGGAGCAGATGATACAGGATATCTCAGAGTACGAGCTAGGCTTCATTGGCTTTGCTGAGACACTAAACATAGCACGTACTGTGTTACGTCAGAAGTACAGGGACATGAGCTACAATCAGCTAGTTAAGGCATACAACCAAGTATTTGGAGGGTATCCAGATGAGATGTAAGGCGTGTGATGTGCTTCTAGACGATCTAGAGACACTAAAGAAAGACGCTAGGGGTATACACTATGATTTGTGTACAGATTGTTTGACAGTATCTATTGCTGCCAATTGGGAACTAGAGAACATGGCAGAGATTGACCAGGAGGATGATTCTGGTACTATTACACAGGATGATGTCTTGGCTTTACAGGAGAACTATGATAACATATACTTAAGTATCACTAAAGATTATTAACTAAAGAATTAAACTAAAGGATAAATACTAATGACTAATACTACAGGAGGACATAAGACTACTAAAGTTAGGCGCTGGAATCCTGTAGCCAAACACGATCACAACAAAGGAGGTGCACACAGGGATAAGAAACAACATGAGAAAAAGTACCAATCACGTAAAAAGGGTTTGACAAAAGACCCTGAACGTGAGATACTATAGGTGTTCCTATGGGAACTCTTTTTAACAACGAGGATTATCTCACTATGTCAAGTCAAGTAATTGAAGGAACGGTGAACTTCTCAAACGTCACCCAGCACGATATGTACAACGGCCAGGACACAGGCACGTTTAGCCTGACCATTACTATGTCGGAGGACGATGCAGAAACACTGTCAGCACAGGGTGTCAAGATTAAGGACTACGAAGGCAACAAGCAACGCAAGTTTAAGTCCAAGTACTCCATTGGTATGTACACCGCTGAAGGCGAGAGGTACACAGGGGAAGTTCCGTACAACTCCCGTGTTCGTCTAAAGTTTAAGACGGGTCCAGCACACCCAGTACACGGTACACCAGTGTATCTGGAGGCAGTCAAGGTGTTAGAGGAAGCAGAAGCATCAGAAGAAGCGGTAGACTTCTGAGGTGAAGCCTGCTTTCCTACACAAAGAGGAATGTCCTAAGTGTGGAAGTAGGGACAACGTGGCGGTTTACTCTGACGGAGGCCGCCATTGTTTCACCCCTAATTGTGGATACCACGTACAAGGGACAGGAGCACCACAGGAGGAAGAAGCTGTGCAACCAACGTCTAACCTGAGCATGAGTGGTGTTGTTGCTGAGATAAGCGATAGGCGGCTCTCAAAAGCAACAGCACAAAAGTATCAGGTTACCGTAGACTACGCACCAGACGGTAAGATAGCTACACACTACTATCCGTACTTTGACAAGGACACAGGCGAGTTAGTAGGAGCAAAGCAGAGGTACGTTAGTAACAAGCAATTTGTTTGTTCTGGCAACATGACCAACGTAGGTCTGTTTGGTCAGAAGCAGTGCCGTGGCACAGGTAAGTACCTGACGATAACTGAGGGTGAACTAGATGCAATGGCTGTCTACGAAATGTTCGGGCAGCGGTACGATGTAGTCAGTCTCAGGTCAGGCGCTAGTAGTGCCGCACGAGAGATAAAGCAGAACCTAGAGTGGCTTGAGGGTTACGATAACGTAGTGCTGTGTTTTGACCAAGATAAGGCGGGAGAGATAGCCATAGATCAGGTCAAACACTTGTTCAGTCCTAACAAGCTGAAGATATGTGTGTTACCCATGAAGGACGCCAGCGACATGCTGAAGGCCAACAGAGTGCAGGAGTTTATACAGCACTGGTGGGACGCAAAGGTGTACCGGCCTGACGGCATCATAGCTGGATCAGAGACATGGGATGCACTAGTAAACAAAAGACAGGTACAGAGCATACCGTACCCGTGGGATGGACTAAATGCAATTACAAGAGGACACAGACCGCACGAACTCGTCACTATCACTAGTGGTTCTGGTATGGGAAAATCCCAGTTTATCAGAGAACTTGAGTACGACTTGCTCCAACGCACAGACGCTAACATCGGTGTACTTGCACTGGAGGAGGACGTTGCAACAACAGCGTTGGGAATCATGTCGGTGGCTTCATCTAGACGGCTTCACTTGGAAGAGGACACTCCTGTCGATCAACTTAGACCGCACTGGGAAGCAACGATGGGATCTGGAAGGTACTATCTTTTCGATCACTGGGGGTCAACGTCAGCGGATGAGTTACTATCAAGAGTCAGGCACATGGCAAAGGCTTGCGATTGCCGGTACATCATCCTTGACCACTTGTCCATCGTGGTTTCTTCTCAGGAAAACGGAGATGAACGGAAAGCCATTGACGAAATAATGACCAAGCTGCGGACACTGGTGGCTGAGACAGGGATTACTTTGTTCCTAGTGTCGCACCTACGGCGTAGCTCTGGTACAGCACACGAGGACGGAGGCAGGATTAGTCTTCAGGATCTCAGGGGTAGCCAGAGTATTGCTCAACTCTCTGATATTGTCATAGGTATGGAGCGTGACCAACAGCATCAGGACGAAGACATCAGGAACACAACGACTGTGCGTATCCTAAAGAATCGCTACTCTGGTGAAACTGGTCCCGCCTGTTGGCTACGTTACGATAAGTTTACCGGACGCATCCACGAGTGTGCTAACCCTACACCACCGGAGACGGAGTTTTGAGTTTGCCAAGAGGTACTGACCATAAAGAAAAAAAAGAGTTCATAAAAACACACAAAATGGAACTTGGATGTTCTGTGTGTGGCTACAACAAAATACCGGAGGCGCTAGAGTACGACCACGTAGACAGGAAAAAGAAAAAATTTAAGATGTCAAAGGCCCACTTTTATAGCTGGGACATAATACATAAAGAGTTAGAAAACTGTATTATCCTGTGTGCAAACTGTCACCGTGAGAAGACAACCAAAGAAAAAGACTACATGGAATTAGACTTTGAAGAAATTGAAAACCCACAACTTAGTATTCTGTGACATTGAAACTGACGGACTAGACGCCACAGTTATCTGGTGTGCTGTCTGCCGTCACAACGGAGAGAGCGAGGTAATTTGTAATGAAGAAGATTTCAAAGCGTATGTATCGGATCGTGAAGGATGCACATTCGTCTTCCACAACGGAATTGGTTTTGATGTGCCTATACTTGATCGTATTTGGAACTTTAGTTTTGAACGGAGTATGGTCACTGACACTCTAATCCTCTCTAGACTCGCTGACCCTAGCCGGTCTGGTGGTCACTCTCTGCGGAACTGGGGCAACACTCTAGGCTTCCCCAAGGGTGACCACGAGGATTGGTCACAGCTTACACCACAGATGATTGACTACTGCATACGTGACGTAGAGTTGACTGAGGCGGTGTACAAGCGGCTACAGGTGGAGCTACACGGGTTTTCTCAGGACAGTATTGATCTAGAACACGAGGTACAGTGGGTCATACAGGGACAGGAGCGTAACGGTTGGCTACTAGATCAGCGACTGTGCCACATCCTATGTGCCAAGTTTAAGGAGAGTATGTATGCTATTGAGGAAGAACTCCAGAGGGTGTTCCCACCGATTGTTGAGGAGAGGCGGTCTGAGAAGACAGGCAAGCGCCTTAAGGATAAAGTTACGATCTTCAATCCCGGCTCAAGGCAGCAGGTGGCTGAACGACTTGAAGCTAAGGGTGCTGTATGGTCGGAACTCACGCCTAGCGGCAGGGCGCAGGTGGACGAGAAAACGCTGGCAGAGAACAAACATGTACCGGAGGCTGTGCAGGTCTTAGAGTACCTTTTGCTACAGAAGCGCTACGCCCAAGTATCATCGTGGATAGAGCACGTTAAGGACGACGGCAGAGTACACGGCAGGGTTACAACCAACGGTGCAATTACAGGACGCATGACACACCAGACACCTAACATGGCACAGGTTCCTTCAGTTAACTCACAGTTTGGTAAAGAGTGCCGTGACTGTTGGATCGTACCAAGAGGACGGAGGCTAGTGGGTGTTGACGCTAGTGGACTAGAACTACGGATGCTCGCACACTACATGGGCGATGAGGAGTTTACAGATGTCTTGCTTAGAGATGACATTCACACCAGAAATCAACAGGCTGCGGGGCTTTCAACAAGACCTCAGGCAAAGACTTTCATATATGCTTTCCTCTACGGAGCAGGAGCAGCAAAGATTGGAAGCATCGTCGGAGGATCTGCTAAAGATGGCAACAAACTTAGGGAGCGCTTTTTACGAAACACACCTTCTCTTGAAACTCTACGAGAACGAGTTGGACAGGCTGCTAGGAAAGGTTATCTCGTTGGACTCGACGGAAGAAAACTCTGGGTCAGATCAGAACATAGTGCATTAAACACGTTACTACAGGCCGCTGGTGCTATCATTATGAAGAGGGCTTTAGTTCTCTTAGATGATTACGCTACTCAGCACAAGATTGACTACAAGTTTATAGGGAACGTACATGATGAAATACAATCGGAGGTGGCTACAGAACAAGCAGAGAAGTACGGTTGGCTCGCAGTTGAGTGCATCAAGGCGGCTGGGATTTCTTTTGAACTCAGATGCCCCCTCGACGGAGAGTACAAAGTGGGAGCAACTTGGGCTGATACCCACTAAGGAGACAGAAATGAGCAAACCTTGGACTAAAACAGAAGGCAAGTACTACAAAGATAATCCTGAAAAAGTAAGGCAAAGAGCTTTAATACATGATAAGACAAAAATGTTTGTCAACGGTAAGTACGTCAGGAAAGACCATCCTCTGCACAAACCCGGACGCTACAAGACGTTTACGGACGCCGCTTTTGACAGTCTAGCGAAGTACGAACTGAGCCGTGAGGGACAGGTGTACATCATTACCAACCCTAACTTCCCTGAGTGGGTCAAGGTAGGCATGGCGATAGACTCAGAAGACAGACTCAACGGATACCAAACGTCTTCACCGTTCAGAGACTACGAGTTGTTCACTTGCTGGTCTGTGGCTGACAGGCGGTCTGCGGAGTCAGAGGCGCACAGTCTGCTAGAGAAAACCCATGACCGCAGAGGTGAGTGGTTCAACTGCACACCAGACCAAGCACAGGCAGCTATATCTGAACTCATGGAGCAACACAAATGAACAAACTTTACTCACTGGTAGACGACATTTACAAGGTAGTGTCTACCAAAGAAGTACCGGAGGACGTTGATCTCTACGAAGAGATAGAAAACTTTGGCGAAGGTTGCAAACGCCTGATGACTAAGCTGTTCACAGAGCAACGTGACGGACGTAAGCTGCGGATGTCTAACATCGGGCGTGATGATCGTTACCTCTGGAACGCTGTGAATAACTCTGACGTACAAGAGGATATGACGCCTAACACGTATGTCAAGTTTATGTACGGGCATCTGATTGAGGAGATGCTATTGTTTCTCACTAAGCTCTCAGGACACGAGGTGACAGATGAACAAAAGCAATGTGAAGTCGCAGGTATTGTGGGCCACATGGACTGCAAAATTGATGGTGTCGTCACTGATATTAAAAGCACTTCCACTTTTGGGTTTAAAAAATTCAAAAACGGAAGTTTGGCTTATGATGACCCGTTTGGGTACGTTGCTCAAATTAAGGGATATGCACATTCAGAAGGCGAGACAAAGTTTGGATGGCTGGCCATGGACAAGCAGAACGGACACCTAACGTACCTCATGTACGACTCTGCTGACACACAGGCTCCAGTGTACGAGAAGATAGGTTACGACATAGAGGAGCGCATTAAGCACGTAAAAAAGCTAGTGGAGCAACCAGAGTGGCCAGAAGTTTGTCACGAGACCGTACCAGACGGCAAAAGTGGAAACAGAAAGCTCGCTGTTGGTTGTTCCTACTGTCCCTACAAGTTTACCTGCTGGCCCAGAGTAAGAACATTCCTGTACTCAAGTGGTCCAAGATATTTAACAGAGGTGTTCAATGAGCCGAAAGTCACAGAAATCCAAGCACGGAAACTTTAGGTCGGGGTTTGAAAAAGATGTCGCAACTCAGTTACAACCGTTTGGCTTTAGTTACGAGCCGTTCCAAGTCCCGTACAGGATTGAACGAAAGTACACACCAGACTTTGTGTACGAGTACAGAGGTAGATCGTACCTCATTGAGTGCAAAGGATACTTTCGTGCAGGAGACACGCAGAAGTATAGAGCGATCTCTAAGTGTCTCCCAGAGACGCAAGAACTCATATTTGTACTGATGAAGCCTAACCAGAAAGTAAACAAAAGCACCAAACTTACTATGGCTGAGTGGTGTGACAAACACGAAATTTTATGGTATAATATAGATACACTTAAGGAGTTGGTTGATTATGTCTCTGACACTAGAGGAAATTAAGGAGAAGCTGTTAATGTTTTATGACCCTGACGATCTTCTAGAGTCGTTACAGATTTCATCAGAAGAAATATTGGACAGATTTGAAGACAAACTACTAAAGAGACTAGACTGTTTTCAAGAAGAATTAGAGGAAGAAATAGAACATGAGTATTGATGACGCAACACCTGAGGAATGGGATAGAGTACCTAAAACAGCCGTAGGTAAACTGTACCACCCAATAGATAAACATAACCCCGTGACACAACCAGATCACTACAACAAAGGAGCAATAGAGGCCATTGAAGCAATCAAGGCGTCCATGCACCCACAGGAGTTTAAAGGGTATCTAAAGGGAAACTGCTTAAAGTACCTGTGGAGATACGAGTACAAGAACGGTGTAGAGGATCTAAGGAAAGCACAAGTCTATCTGGGGTGGTTAATCAAGGAGATCACTGATGTCTGATGACGAAGACGATAACGTAACAAACTTGTACGAACTAGAACCAGGAATAGCCACTAGCTCTCTAGACCCTGATGCCAAGCGTACCATGAGAGTTGTAGAGGGTAAGTTCGGAAGAAAAGATAAAAACGACAGCGATATTACAACGTCAGAGTTTCTGTCGGCTTTTGTAGTCAAGGCGTTACAACACGAGGAGGAGGGACGTAAGGTAAAAGTGGCTGTTGTGATGTACGAAGACGGCGAGATGTTTGAAGTAGCGTCCAACGAGCAGTACCCCGATGGAGTATACATGTTGTTACAAATGGCAGCACAGGCAATTATTAACGAAACACTAGGAGTATCAGAGTAAATGGACGCATACCAACAGTACATACACAAGTCACGGTACGCTAGGTACAACCCAGAAGAGAAGCGTAGGGAAACTTGGGAGGAGACAGTCAACAGGTACGTAAACTATTGGGTTGATCGTGCAAGCCTAAATGACTTTGAAGTATCAGAGATATTTAAGTCTATCCACGACCTAGACGTAATGCCTTCTATGCGAGCACTAATGACCGCTGGTGAGGCACTAGATCGTGACAACGTGGCGGGGTTTAACTGTAGCTACCTACCCATAGACCACCCCAAGGCTTTTGATGAAATGATGTACGTGCTCATGTGTGGCACAGGAGTGGGGTACTCAGTAGAACGACAGTACGTACAAAAGTTACCAGAGGTAGCGGAGAAATTTCATGGAACAGATACAGTTATCAATGTTGCAGATTCGAAAATCGGATGGGCGAAATCGTTTAGGGAGTTGGTATCACTGCTGTATTCAGGTCAAGTTCCCAGATGGGACGTTAGTAGAGTACGACCTTCAGGTTCCCCACTTAAAACTTTCGGAGGTCGTGCAAGCGGCCCTGAACCTCTCGTCGAGTTGTTCCGATTCACGGTGGACCTGTTTCGGGAAGCATCTGGACGAAAACTTAGCTCCATTGAGTGCCACGATCTTTGCTGTAAGATTGCTCAAATCGTCGTCGTCGGAGGAGTCAGGAGAAGCGCCCTCATCAGCCTCAGTAACCTCACAGATGACAGACTCCGACGTTGCAAGCACGGACAGTGGTGGGTAGATAATCCTCAACGTGGGCTGGCTAACAACTCAGCGTGTTACACAGAGAAGCCTGACTTTGAGGCTTTCTTAAACGAATGGACAAGTCTGTATGAATCACGATCTGGTGAACGAGGTGTCTTTAGCAGAGTGGCAAGTCAGAAACAGGCGGCTAAAAACGGTAGAAGGGACAGTGAGTTCCATTTCGGTACGAATCCCTGTTCGGAGATAATATTACGCCCGTACCAGTTTTGCAATTTATCAGAAGTTGTTGTTAGGCCACAAGATACACTCAACAGTCTCAAACGAAAAGTACGCATTGCGGCTATCCTTGGAACTTTACAGGCTACCCTCACTGACTTCAGATACCTAAGAAGCATATGGAAAACAAACACAGAAGAAGAAGCACTGCTGGGTGTGTCACTAACAGGTATTATGGATCACCCTATGCTGTCTGGTAGAGGGGATAAAAGTGAACTCAAGAAGTGGCTCAGAGCCATGCGACAAGAAGCAATCAAGACTAACAAAGTATGGGCTAGTAGATTGGGTATCAACGTATCTACCGCTATCACTGCTGTTAAGCCTTCAGGCACTGTTAGTCAGTTGGTTGATTCTGCTAGCGGGATTCATCCTCGTTATTCTGCTCAATACATACGCAGAGTTAGGGCAGACTCTCGTGACCCGCTTTGCGCTGTCCTAGAGGCCGCTGGTGTCCCTGTGGAGGACGATGTTATGTCCCCCAGTACTAGGGTATTCAGCTTCCCTGTAGCGTCTCCTGAGGGCGCTGTGACAGCCTCAGACATGGGTGCTATGGAGCAGCTGGATCTGTGGGAAATTTACCAGGATGAGTGGTGTGAGCACAAGCCGTCGATGACTTGCTACTACCGTGATGAGGAGTTTCTGGAGGTGGGACAGTGGTTGTACAACAAGTTTGATAAGGTGTCAGGGATTAGCTTCCTGCCCTACTCAGACCACACGTATCAGCAAGCGCCCTACGAGCCTGTGGACAAGAAGACGTACAACCAGCTTGTCAAGGACTTCCCGACAGAAATATCGTGGGATATAGAAGAGGCCAGCGATATGACTGAGGGGTCACAACAACTGGCTTGCACAGGGAACAACTGTGAACTATGAGAAAAACAGAATAGAGTAACCTCTGTCCTCTTTGGCTACGTCCTCTGGCTTGTCTTTTGGGTCATGGGGCGTAGTCATTCCCATTTGTTGCATCTTACGTACCCTGTCCTTTGACTTCTGACACATGCTGTGGTAGTCGTGGGGTGTGTAGCTTACTGTGTGCTTATCGTCGTTCTTCTTCACGGTTTCCTCCGGTTAGCATACCTGTGGCAACTCCTGCATTTATCTGTTGTTCTGCCCTTAGTGCTTCTGTAGAAGGTTTTGCGTTAGCTATACCAAACAAACTTTCCTTGACATTCTTTTTATCCTGTGGTTGTGGTGAAGCAATCTTGCCTTTTGTCTTCTTAATGTCAAAGAACATTGGGGGCGTGACTGAGATAGACCTGTTAGGTAACACGGCGTCTACCACAGGGCCAATCACAGGAGTCTTCTCTAGGAAATTGTGTTCGTCTGAGATCACACCCATAACCCTGCCGTTAGGGTTCACCTTAGCTATATAGTTCACGCCTCCCTCAGTAATTGCGTTACCTGAAAAAGAACCCGTAACCCATATCCCGTTCTCACGAGCGTCTTCTAGTGTCTTAGACTTAGGGTGTAGTTTTATCTCGCTATCCTTTAAGTGCCTCCACGTTTCTTCTAGTGTGGGCTTAGGGTTTTTCTTGTACAACGAATTCATCGTCTTAAATACTTTACTCTTTTGTCGGAAGTCTAAAACGTGTGATCCAGTTACCTGATCTCCAGAACCGGGGTTTTTAATTCTGATGTCTGCTGTTGGCGTTTCACTAACCTTCCTTCCCTTTCGGTCTTTCCACACGCTCATTACGTGGTCTTCTACGATGCCTAAGTCTTTGTTAGAAACACCCACAGGCTTCCCAGATTTCTCGTAAACGCCTGTTAGCTTGTTATCCTTTATCAGCTTCCTATACGATCCCGCAGTAGCTTTCACAGGCTCCGTTAGAAAGCTCCTGCGGTTTAAGTCTTCCACGGCTTCCGCCTTAGCCCCAGTTCTTCCCGCTTGGTTTGCTATGTTTTCCGTTGCCTGCGTCTGGGCTACCGCCTTAGCTGTGTCCCTAGACCCCCCTGTCCTCAGTGCGGTACGTGCGGTGTCTTGCATTGTCTGAGTAACTTGGTTCTGTCTGTAGTTAGCCCTCGCGCTAGGACTAATGGTTTGCTCTACACCCCTCACAATAGAGTCTCCCGCCCATCCTAAAAAAGACCCTACCCTCTCGCGCATATCGGCTGAATCTTGTGTTTTCTCTAGTTTATTGATAATAGGCCCGACCTTAGGTACGCGAGACAGCGCCTGTTGGTTCTGCATAATTAACTCATCAACCACAGTAGGCTGAGCAGTCTTAGAGGGGGCGTAGAAGTTATCTATGTAGTTACGTGCAGCGGCTGTTGTGTTTCCTGCGATGTCTCCTACCTTGTTAGCGGCTCTGACGCCCTTCGTAACCAAGCCAGCGCCTGCAGCATTAAGTGGGTCAGCAACAAAGTCTAACCCAGCTTCTACAACCTCATCAGTTACTGTGGCAGTTCCCCTGTATCCTGCCCTGTTACCTACGTTTACATCAAAGGAAAAATCAGGCAATCCCCAGCTTTCTTCGTCACCAGATATAGCCTCCTTTAGCTCACGCTGTGGGTACTCCATAGCAGTCATAGCCGCGTCTGAACCACCCTTGGCCCTATCGTAGCGAGCTTGAGCATAATTACTCTGGTTTCTAGCTAGTCTGTCTAACCATTTCATTCGTTTTCTTCCTGCTCTAGCTCAGACTCAACCTGCTTGAACACGGCGTTCAGATACGTGTAAATCTCTTTGCTGTCCCGCTGTAGCATACTACGCTGCACAGGGTCTTGTGTGGACTGTATTGCTTTCTTAATTTCGCCAAGCATATCACGCTTAAGGTAAGCAACCTTAGCTCTAACTTTCGCAGGGCCGGGACGCTTAAGCTGGTTTTTAATGTAGGCGTATGGTCCGACTACCGCTGTACCAGCTAGTACGTATATGGCGTTGCTTGCGACACCTAGTGCTGTACTTCCAGCGTATTTTTGAAGACCTAATGTATTAATAAAACGACCAAATCGTGTCTTAGCTTCCGTAGCTGCCTTAGCATTAAGAGCGCCAAGAGAGGGTATAATCTTAGACATTTTAGAAAAGACCGTTTCTGCTTCAGGAACTACGTCAAAAACAGTTTGATTCACTGCCCGACGTACAGCCATAGCCGCTAAATTTCTAGTGGTTAGAGAATCACCAGACAAGTCGTAACCCATTCGTCCAGCACGTTCATCAAACATACTGCGGCTTACTTTAAACCCCTGTAACGTTCCTCCTTGCTCGTCTATAATAGACAACATTTCTTGGTAAAGTTTTGCTATTTCTTCTCTAGCTTCTTTAGATGCCATTAGCTTTGGGTTGGACACTTGAATATCATCAAACTGAGCCTTGACGTTCGCCCTTAAACTATCGTCTAACTTTGCCCAATTTGTTTTATTTTCGTTTTTAGCCAGCATTTTCATCAGGCTGTCTTCTAGCTTATCATAGTACCCCTGAAAAGCGTTGTGGTTTGCCTGTAAAGTTTTGTTACCAGAGACACCCGCAGATTTAGCTATGTCTACAACCTCAAGCTGTTCAGCAGACGCTAGTTGTTCTTGAGTCCCTAAGATACCTTTTGGATCTTCTGTGAGCCTGACTTGTTCTGCTGTCTTTTTGTCACCCTCAAATAAAACTTTGTATACGTCTGCGTCACCTCCAGCTAGAGGCTTAACTTCGTTACGCATACCCACACGTTCTATTTTCATAAATTTAGTAGGTTGTTTAACGAGCGGTCCGGTTCCTTTAGTAAATCCTAAATCCATAACGGCAACTAAGTTAGCGGCTTCATTAGGATAGCTTTCTTTAAACTTCTCCCATTCTTCCATGCCTTGTCCTGCGGCGTTCCACGCCATCTGACCACCCTTGGTTTGCATCAATGCCTGAAACTGCTCTGCGGCCCCTTCCTTGAGTCCCTCAGGCAACATACCCACGCCCTTTCCTGCACCAAACATAACCATCTCAGACGCAGAGTCAAAGGCTACTCTGAGAGGCGTAGTGACTGTCTGCAAAAGAACAGATGGTAGGTTTGTGGACTGCCTGTACTGCTCCTCAAGCACCGCAGGATCGCTCATGGCGGCACTAATGCCAGCCATAGTTCCTGCCTGTTGACTCTGGCTCAACCTCTGCATAGTCTGTGCTTGACGCTCAATCCCTCTTTTGTAAGGCTCAGAAAAAAATCTGTCCCACAGAGACATTTCCTCTGTTTGCACATCAGAGTTGTCTACGTCTACTGCATCAGTTTCAAATGCTCTTTCAAACGCTGACTCATCATCCATCAGCATTTCTTTCTTTTGCTCTTCAGACACCAGAGGCTTGCCCTGTGCGGGTTCACCAAAGGCTCTTTCAAATGCTTCCATATCTTCTGCAAGAGACATAAACTATTCCTCAGTTTACTCGTGTATTTCCTACGGGAGTCGCTGGGACTCTGCCTATTAGTTGAAACTCACCGTCTACTAGTTTGTATCTCTTTCCATTTGGTCCGTCTGGTGCGAAAAATACGGTTTTGGTTTCAGGATCCTTATGGTATCCCACAGCCTTGTACTCAGGCGCTAACCAATCAATAGTATCAACAGGAGCAACACCAGAGGCTAACTGCTGTATTACCAACAGGTGCTTTCTAATGTTTCGGAGAGCGTTATTTTGTGCTTCTGCTGACATACCTACGTATATAGCATCAATGGTAGACTGTAGCGACATAAATTCAATGTTAGAGATTTGTCCCAAGCCGGTTCCTGACGCCCCTGACTCAGCCGCTAGACGCTTCATTTCGTTGATCTGGTCAAAGCCAAGTCTAGCCCTGATAGACAAAAGGTCTTTTTCTCTGTCGTAAGCTGGGGTTCCTCCCAGACCTGCAGTAGCTTGCCCAATTAAACCTGTTTCAAAAAAATTGGGGTCCATTAAGGCATCAACGTCTTTAATAAAGCCAGTAGTCTGTGCAACCAAATTAAGAGAAGCATCCCGCTTGGCTTCATCACCGTTTTCAATAGGCGGTAACGTGCTAATCAAAGACCCATCATCAGCATCTACGATAGTCAATGAGCCATCATCACGTTCTTGCATTTTGATTCCTTTACTAGAAGGAGCGGGGTCAGGCTTAAAAGGAACCGTTCTTTCTACAACAAGTTTTCCCGTTTTTGGATCTCTTATTAAAAACTGAGTTCCGGGTGTTCCTTGAACTGTCTCAGGTTTTTCTCCTTTAGCAATCTTAGAACCGGCTTCGTAGGCGCTCATAATTTGGGCCTGAGTACCGCCTAAATTTATAACTGACCTAACACCTTCCTGTAAATCTGCTAGGGGAATACTACGAGCCGCCGCTTGGGTAATAGCAGAAAGTCCTCCTTGTATTCCCTGTGCCGTACCTTTTTCTTCTTTAGTCTTCTGTGAAGCTGTCAAACGGTCGGCTTGTTCCATTAACAACTTACCAGTGCGCTGTGAGTTTTCATCGGGTCTTGCTAGTAACAACTGAGCCTCTCGTATCATACCAGTAGGATTAGTTTGGTAAGCATCTAGGATTTGCCGATACTGTTCACTTGCACTTTCTTCATCCTTACGCTCACGCCGGGCTTCTAGACCTGTGCTTACCCCTGTCAACATATTTCCTAAGCCTTGTCCAAAAGCACTGACTCCTTTAGCCATTTGTTGACCCTGTGCTTGTCCACTGCGAGCCAGCATACCGCCTATGTCATAATTTCTAATAGCCATTTTGAATTATCCTTAGTCTTAGTCCAAAAAATCTAAAATAGAATCTACTATGCCGGGAGCTATTGAAGCAACGCCTCTGCCAAGCCCACCAAGAAGGCCACCAGCACCACCAAACATACCAGAGTACAAACTAGCGAGTCCTGCCTTTTGTCCTACTGTACCCGAAAGGTTAGCAAGAGCAGCCTCAAGATTGTACTCACCTTGTTGCCTACGTGCAACATCAGCAATAGAAGCCACGTTGATAGCAGGAGACAACGCAGACAACATAGCGGCCTGTGGTACGTAAGCGCCCTGAAGCGCACCCAAGCCAATCTGCTGTTGTGCCTCTTCTAACCCAAGACCGCCTGTCATCAGTCCCATACCGCCTTGCAGCGCTTGCATAGCCCTAGCTTGCTGTGCTTCATCTAGTGCTTGACGCTGAGTAGCAATGTTAGAACCTAGTTGACCATAGACAGAACCTATGTCAGCTTGTTGTCTTTGTTCTGCTTGTGCTTGAGATATAGCGGCAAGAGAAGCCCTGTTCTGAGCCTCTTCTTGTGCTTGAGCTAACGCTAGTTGCTCTGGTGTTCCACCAAACATAGCTGTACGTACACCACCACGCCCTTGGTTAAACAAACGCTCTTCTAAGGCAAGCCGCTGTCTCTCTTCTTCACCAAGCTGTGTAGCTCTAATGCGGTCATAGACATCTTGTTCTCTACCAGCCATAGGCATACCGGCTTGGCCCATGAACTGACCACCTAAGCCAAACGCTTGTTGTGCCGCCTGTTGTTGACCAGCGAGACCAAAAGGAGACATACCTAGCTGTTGTTGGCCCACGCCTAACAACTGTTGACCAGTGGTTCCTAGCTGACTAACACTTGTTGGCGTAGGGCCAAACCTAGAGAGTGCCTGAGATTCTAGCGCACTCTGTAGTGCTTGACCTGTGGTTCCTAGAGAATACTGGGTTCCTGTTGCACTAGCCGTTGTTGTTCCTAACGGACCAGTTACAGTAAACGGTTGGAAACTTATGTCGGGAGCAGTTATCTGAGTAAGCGGGTCTGTATAAATTTTCTTAACTTCTGAAGGAATGTTTTCATAGAGGTCTTTAGACACACTCCCTAAAAGATCACCTAAAATACCCATTAGTAAGTACCTCTATTTTTATTATAATTTGTCATCATAGCGTTTTACCTATCAGTGCTAATACATTCATTTCCTGTAAAGACAGTGCGTATCCGTTTATGTCTGTTTCAAGACCAACGCTAACTACTGATCCGTAGCCTGTTGTGTTAATACCAGACCTACTAATGGTTATACCCTCTTCAGAGTAATCAACCGTGTTGTATTCAGACTGTCCGTAGAAACCGGGTGTAGCACTGCTAGTTCTAAAGGTGCTGGTGCTAGTTGATGTTGAAAAATCGTAAGACCACTTGAGAAAGATGTCTGCGTTGTTACCACCAATAATGGTAGGTCTAATTTTTTTTAACATTTTAATCTTAGACGGATCACCAAAGCTCAAACCAGGACTAAAGTAGCGGAAACGATAGACACTACCGTTGTCAAGAAAGTTATCGTAAGTTCCTAAGCCAGCCGTAGTGCCTATGTATACATCACCATTTCTGTCCCTGTGAAAAGACTTAAAGTCCACACTAGGCCACCGTGTTACTCTGTACGCACCGTTTTCTAATGCGCCTCGTACATCAAAACAGTACACTAGATTAAGCTCAGGAAAGCACAGAAGATAGAAGTAGTTTTCAGGGCTGTACACTGTGCTAACAGACTCTGTTTTACCCAGTGTGTGGGCAATTAGTTCCTGTTTAATGTTTCTACTCAAGTCGGTAATAGGCAAGGACTTCTCTTGTATAGCTCGTCCCAAGCTCCTAAGACCTGTTTGTGTTAAAAACAACAAGTCTGTTCCTATATTCTGTACACTCTTTCTGTCTACACAACCCACACCGGGAATAGTGTCCTGTAACGTCATAGACGCAGGGCTGTCCGCACCGCCGTAAACTATTGTGTTATTTTCACCAAAGACAACTAGAAAACCGTTGTGTGCCGCTAGAGCTACTACCTTGTCAAACCCGTTAGGCCACACTTTAGATACGTCAATAGATCCGCTAGATCCGCCAGTAAACTTAACACCGTCTAACAAGTCAGACCAGTAAATAGTGTTGTGGTCAGTTGCGTTACCTACAATAAATAACCTACCAAAAGCGGCAATAGCTTCGTGTGCTTTAAAAGTAGCGTTAGTTGTGCTACTGTTGGCTACAGTAAATGTTCTTAATCCATTAGCATTATCGTACACCAAAGGATCGTAGCCACGTTGAAAAAAATACGCTTTGTCGTTAAAGTTAACTATCTTCCAATCGTTAGCACTAATTGTGTACGACCCCGGAGTAGCGTCAACTAAGGTGGTTGTTCCTGTCATAATCTTATTGTTACCAGTACTAAAGATTACTTCGTTACCAGCACTGTCGTAGAACTCATGTATGTTGTGCAGGTAGTCTGTTCCTAGCACAGTCTTGTTTGTAGTAACAACAGAGTTACCCTTACGAGACGCTAATCGTCCACGCCTGTCAATGATAGCGTTGTCTGCAACTTCAGCAAAAGACGTATCTTGTGCAAGCGGAGAATCCTCTGTGTTAATCCCTTTAAACGCAGGAGCAACTAAGTTAATACTTTGTAGTGGCTGTGCCATACGTGCTCCTAAGGTGTGTACCAGATGGTTTCTTCAGGGTGCTTTTGTGCGTCCAGAGCAACTGCATCAGACAGATACTTGTCAGCAAGAGCAAAGTACTCTGGTGTAGATGTACCACCTGTTTCACCACGCTCACGGGCTAACAGAGCTACCGTCATGTGTATCACAGGCTGATTAGGAATAGCCAGTGTATCAGAGTCGCTACTCAAGACTACGTTTCTGATTACACTGTGTACCTTCAGAGAGTAAACACCGTCAGGCTTAGGGTACACATCAATCTGTGCGTCACCAGAACCATCTATGCCACTAAAGGTGTAGTACTGAGGTTCTCCAGAAGCAGGTGTGTTAATTAAGTACTTATCGTCAAACCAATCCTTAGACTGATACTGCATTACGAGGTTAGAGGTGTCGTTAATAATGCTGAGTACTTTACCTTGGTCTTGGTAGCCCGTCAGTGAGTACGTGTAGTCATCAGCAGCCGTAGTAATCGTCAGGGTAGACCTGAGATTAGACCAATCCCAAGCGTTCTCCACGAGTTGTTTTGCGTCATTGATGAAGTCACCAACCATAGCGCTGTACGCATTAGAAGCTACCGTAGTTACTTCGTCTTCCCGCAAACGTCTAAGGACGTTATTTACTATGTCTAAATATGTCATACGTAATCCTTAAACATACCTTCTAAAAAATTAGTTATGGGAAACTCCATTCTAGCGAGAAGCTGGGGATCACCGGCTATTTCAAAAGACTCTAAGTCAAACATACCGGAACTTCCACCGCCACCGCCATCGCCACCGCCACCACCGCCACCACCGCCACCACTAGGAGGTTCAGGGCCAGTAGTACACTCTTCTGGATTAGCTGCGGCGTACTCAGGACAACTACAGTCAATACACTCGCTACATTCCTCCGGGTTCATTGCTGCGTAGTCCGCGCTTAAACAGGGGTCTGTTCCTGTTCCTCCTGAGCAACCTCCGTAATTTGGAACAGAGTCATAAGTTTCTTCACACGCACCGTCAGCAAAACGAATAAAAAAAGTAGTTCCATCACAGCCTGATTCTAGTACGGTTCCTTTTGGTGGACATTCACCGTCGTCAATCACGACGTCTCCACCACCGTCTCCACTAGGACATTCAGCAAATGTTTTTTTGTAAGGGCCAGGAGTGTCGTTAGTAAAACAATCTATATATTTACATTCTTGATAATTATCTGCGGTAATTTGTGAGCACTCAAGATCACCTCCTGTCGTAGTAACAGGATCTCCTCCCACCGTAGTACCACCACATTCACCATCCCAAAGTGCTTGTTGTTGTTCAAGTTGAAACGTTAAAAGACCAGTGGGCCGTGCTTCGTTGCAATTAGGTTTGTAAACGGCTGTAGTAGTAGTAGTATCGCCTCCTCCTGTATCACCGTTGTCCTGTGAACAAGTAGTAGCACCTTCTTTTCTTGTGTATCCGCCTCGACAATCACCACACTCACCCTCTTGATCGTAGTTTACAGCGTACCGGTCTTCACACTTGGTTGGCCTAGGCGGATCTTCAGTAAAAGGCGTATTACATATTCTTCTACCTTCGTCACTATAAGCAAACTTAGGATTTTTACATCTAGGGTCTTCTGGGTCTTCTGGCGGGGTGACGGGATTAGGAATACACTTTCCAGCATCGTTTAGCTTACCGTCATTTTCAACGTCTGGGTCTAACCCTGTGGTACAAGGATCGCCGGGGTTCCAATCAGGCGATATCCCCGGACAGTTAGTTCCGTCAGCATCAAGTTTCTCTACTTGGTTTCCTAGGTCGTCTAGTTCATCACACATTCCATGTCCAGATGTTGTTCCGCTTGGTACACAACCGCCGACACCGTTATTAGCCGCAGAATCATATACTGTTCCATCAGTACACGTAGTGTCTTCACCTACCCCTATTATTGGAAATCCTATTGTGCTTCTTACTTTATCTCCTGCTCCTGTTAAAATAATTCCCCAAACGGCCTGACTAATTCCACCACCAACAGTTTTAATTACGTCTTCTGGAGTAATGCCGCAACCTGTTCCAGTAAAAGTGTCACAGTTTTGGTCAAAAATGTCTCCTAGCTCGTCTGTCTTTTCTTCAATTTTACCTAAAACAATATCAACAATGGTGGGACATCTTTTTTCATCTGTGTCCGGGTCTGTTATCTTACTCTCAGGAGCACACTCACCGGTAATAACATTTTTTATAGTAGTTCCTGTATCTACAATAATATCTTTTATTTCTTTTAGAGTAACATCTTTAAATATAGTTCCCAAGACAGCAGAAGGTAGTTCAGGAAGTCCGGGTAACTGTAGTACTACACCTAAAGTAGTACACTCGTCCCACGTTTTCGTCGGTTGGTTTAAACAGTCCCAAATATCTACAGTAATAGTTGGTCCAGGTCCGGTTGCTTCAGGCATAGGACCACCGGGAGCAAACGAGTTGTACAAAGCATCAGACAGCACTTGTTCATCAACAATACCGCCTAACGTCTCATTTAAGTCGTTAGCGTATTGATCTGCTTTTTCTCTTGTTTCTGTGTCCCCACCAGTGCCATCACCCTGTGCCAAAAAGTCTTCGTAGCTAGTTGATACAGCGTCGTTATTGTTGCTGGGCAAATAAACAGTATGTGGATTACCGTCAGCATCTACGGCATAGGTTTCCTCTACTCCATCACCGTTTAAGTCGCTAGTTTTATAATCAACAACGCCTTCTGGAAACCACACCTCACCGACGTACTGATTGGTTGACATTATATCTGAGTACTGACCGTACTTAGAAAGTACAGACAGTTGTTCAGAGCTTTCTCCTGTTTCTACAGCTTTAGACCACTCCCTGTAAAAGCTATTTGCAACGTATGCTTCTAGGAGGTCTTTGTTTACTCCTACATGGTCATCAGTAAACTGTTTTAGTCTGTCAAAAGCCTTTTGTAGACCCTCTTCAGGATCTGAAATACACTTTCCTTGCCAAAGATTTCCACCCGCCCAACAATCACGTTTGTCTTCTCTTCTTTCTGCTCGTAAAGCAGCGTAAAGCGCCCGTAAATTTCTTCTAGAAGAATCTTGGGAGCTTCCTTGACCGTTCATCAAGGCATCCCAAAGCTCCTGCCACTGATCTGGCATATCTTCGTTTAAAGACATAACTTACTTACCACCCTTCATCTGCATCAGCTTGTCAGCACCGCGTATGCCAAAGCTGGCAGTCACGGCCACATAGAGCAAGTACTGGTAGTAATCAGGTAGTTTGTCTAGCTCAACAAAAGCTAAACCCACACGTTGCATAATACTCAAGTCATCCATAGCAACTCCGTAACACACGGCTAGAAGAGGCATTGAAAGTACCACAGTGAACCACTCGTCTTTCCACGAGGAGGCACTAGCAGCAGCCATCTCTTGTTCCCATGTAGCTGTGTTCTTAATAACTTCCATTTTAGCTACGTGTTTAGCTTGTGACTGCTCGTGTCTGTTGTTCATCCAGCTTTTAGCTAGTCCAGCTATAGGTCCAATAAGGGCAGTCCACATATTAGTTTTTGTCCTTATTTCTAAAATTTTGTACTGTGTCTGTTTCCCATATACGTATAGCTACCCATACAATAGTAAACAAAGCAGATATAGGTGGTAGTATTGCACCAAGAGTGCCTAGCATAGTACCAACACTCATAACATCAACTATTTGTTTTGCAGACTCATCCATTATTCAACCCCTGTATAATACTAATGGTAGTCCAGACAATCCCAGCAGAAACAATTAATCCTATAATTAGTGCTGATACATCTAGCATTTTTCGTTGTCTTCGTCTCTGTCGGTAGATCAACTGTTCACGTTTAGCTCTGATGTCCCGACGCATTTGCATCATTTCTTTGTACGTCTCTTTACCGTAGGCGTACATGATTAGTTCTCTGATCTGCTTCTCTTGTTCTTCTACTTTCTTTTTGGCTATAACAGCGTTGAGAGCTTGTTCCTCTACAGAGTTACTATCAAGAATCTTTTTAAATAAGGGTGGATTCTCTGCTTCTTTCTCTGCTTCACGTAGGTCAGAAACAAAGCCGTACCACTGGCCTAGTTTTTTAGCTACGTGTTCAATCTCTGCTCCTCTAGATACAAGAACCTGTACACCTTTGAAAGCAGTAGACGCCATAGCAACTAAAGATACAGGGTCCACTCATTGTTTACTCTGAAGATTCTTTGGAAACATCAGGAGCTACGTAGTCATTCCAGTAGTTACCAGACATAGACGTAATAAAACTACGGATTTCTTCTTCGTTGTTCCACTTACGTAAAGCCACAGGATTCCAATTACCAAACACAACCTGTTTAGTTGGATTGTCAGCATCGTCTAAAACAACAGCCGTTAAGTTAGTTGAATCAATATTAACTTCCATCGACAAGTTCTCCTGATATAGTAAAGAATTGTGAGCTAGAATTTGCAACAACTGAGCCGGGAGGAAGCGTTACGGGAACCTCTCTGTGAAAATAAGTAGAGTTTTGTTTTATATTAAAATGAGTTCCATCTACATAAAAAGCAAACTCATTTGATGAGCTATTGGAGGTTATAAAAAACCCCTTTAATACTTTTCCAAGGGGTACGGTGTAAGCTGTTCCACCACTTCCTGCGGAATCAGTATATAAAAAAACAGCCTTTACTGTTGTTGCTGCTAATGCTTTACTTAAAGCCATTAATAATCTCCTTATGTGGTTTTAATGCCAGTAACACGAACATTAACATCTGAAAAAGAACCACCAATTTCTGTTTCATCAGCCGTACTAACTTCTCGTGTTTGAACTAAAGCTTTTGTTAGGTGCTGGGCAGTAAAAGACGCAAGCGATACACCTAACTCATTTAAAGTATTATCTGAAAAATCGTAGTAATAAACTTTGTTTACGCCATTACTATAATTATAATCAGCTAAATAAAAAATATCTTTGCTTACAGAACTTCCTCTTAAATAATGGGGGTAGGAAGCAGCAAAAGGGCCAGTACTTGCATTAGAACTACGGGTATACGAATTACTTTCATTATTAAAAGTATCAGAAACAGTTGTATTAGAAGAATAAGCGTTCATTTCTGTTCGTGTTTTAGGAACTTCAGCCCTGTTAATATATTGCGGATTAGACGTTGCATAGTTTGTACGCATAAAATAAAATTTATCTGAAGCAGGGTCATAATTAACAGAAAAACCCATAGAATAATTTTGGCTTGATGCTCCAGTATAATTTTTTCCCGAACCGCTAAAACGTATTTGAACGCCTGAAGAAATATTTATAGCTATAACATTTGGGTTAGTATCCATTATATTATCAATAAGCCATAAGTAACCTTTTTGATAATATATTCTAGACAAAGTGCTAGTAAATGATCCTTGAAATGGTGTAAAAGCAGTAGAAAAACTAATGTTAGCATTAGTGTTTGTACCTAAAACGTAATTTTGCGCCCCATTGAGATAGTAAAGTTTATTTAAATCTGGAATGTATTCCCAAGAATAACCATTAGTAATTTGTGTTTTGCTTCCTCCTGCTGTATCTGAATAATCAAACATAGCATTTTGTGTATGTAAAGCTTGCATCCTTATCGCTCTAAAACGAACACCGTCCCTCCAAGAGTATGAATACATTCCGCCTCTATTACTAAAACTTGTGTATACAGGGCTAAATTTTTCATTAGTTTCAAAATTAGTTTGGAGATTTTTTAATGTTTCGTTAGACCTGCAAAATTCTGGAATAACAGTTTGTTCTGTTACTTCTAGAAGTTGGCTTGTCGCGTTGCTAATATGATCTACAGAAGCTAAAACTGCTTCTGAATCAATAGGAATATTTTTTCCTTTGATTTTTAGTGTTCCGCTTTTTGGAATTAAGTCAAGGCCAGAAGCTACTCCTGATTCTCCTGCATCAAAAGAAAGTGCTTCAAAATCATTTAGCAAAAAACTATATTCTGCAACTGTACTTTGGGTTTTAATTCCAATATCTTTTAAAGCAAAAGACTCATTAGCTCCTGCTGTTTTTAAGGTATGTGTAGAGTTATTACTAGGTAGTTGTGTACTAGAAATAGTAGTATTAACTACTTCAACAAATTCGTCAGCCATTAGATTGCTCCAAGTTTACAAAGAGTTGCGTGGGAAGTTTCTTCAGGTAGCGTAATGTGTTGGTTTACAGCCGATGAACTAATAAAAGCATCAGGTACTGTAGCCCACGTTACGCTAGCGGTAAGGTTGTTTTGTTCTACAATAGTTGGATACGTAGTCAGCACCCAATTACGAACAGCGGCGTTAGTTGGTATCTGTGTATTGCTGTTTGCAAAAGTTTCACTAGACGTAGTAATTGCACCAGCGTCTAAATTAGAAAAAGTAACTGTAGTTAAATATCCTTGTGTAGCGTGGTTACCCCACCCAAAAGCAGTATCCCAATTAGATATGTTTAAATTAGAGCCTGTAACAGCACCTGAAAAAGTACCTGTAGTTCCTGAAACTGCTCCTGAAAAAGTACCTGTGGTTCCTGATACAGCACCACTAAAAGTACCCGTAGTTCCTGAAACCGTAGTAAATGCCCCAGCCGCCGGTGTACTACCTCCGATTACTGTATTGTCAATAGTGCCGCCATCAATGTCAGCAGTACTAAAATTACCAGCCGCCGGTGTACTGCCTCCGATAACAGTATTATCAATAGTGCCAGCATTAATATCGGCAGTTGTAGCCACAAGAGAACTAAATGTGCCAGCACTCGGAGTAGATCCACCAATGGTTACACCATCAATAGTACCGCCGTCAATGTTAGTAGATACGTTAGCCCCTGTAAGGTTAACAGTTCCTGTCGCTGTCAGCCCGTCAAACGTAGCTGTACCAGTAAACGTAGGGCCAGCGAGGTCTGCTTTAGTAGACATCGCAACCGAAACAGCGTTAAATTCAGTATCAAACTCTGAGCCACGGATAACCTTATTAGCATCACCTGAAGGCAAAGAGTCCTTAGCAGTAAAGTTCGTTGACTTTGTATAGTTGGACATAAGGCTTCCCTATCCGTAGTGTCTTTTAGTTAAACACCCTGTACTCAAGACGTTTAAATAAAAGGGGGCCATAAAGACCCCCATAGAGTTTACTCGTCGCAAACAGCGAGGATAAATCCCGCTTCAGGACGATAAGTCTCAACACCGTACAACGTGTCAGACGTAAACAGCGTAGACAGGTATTCCTGCTTGTACTGAGTCTGAGAGCGCACAGCGAGTTGCTCTGCCATTACAAGGGCATCCTTGTGGAAGAATAAACAACCACGAGTATCAGCAGTAGACGCAGAGTTTGAAGCAGTATTCTCCACTACAGGAGCGTTGCTAGAAACGTAAATGTCTACACCGTACAGGTTACCAATTAGACCAGACTCAACACCACGGCCTCCAACAAAGTCAGAAGACACGTATCGGTCAATGCCCATAAGAGACTTACGAACAGCAGGAGGAATTACGAGAACTCGTCCGTCCATAGGTACGTCAGCATCGTCCATCAGCTTGATCGCTTCACGAAAGCCAAGGTCAGTAAAGTTGTCACCACTAGTAACAGTGTCAGCAGCATACGTAGCAAGGCCAGCAGCGGCATTGAAGTAGTAGCTGTTGCTGTTAACCCAGTTAGCACCAGTAACGGCAGGAGAAGCAGTACGAGTACCGTCACCAAAGCCAGTACCAGCGTTAATTAAGTCAGTGTCAACTTGTAGAGCCAGTTGGTATCCAGCGTCTTCAGTGTAGAACTGACGCAGAGATGATTGTGCTTGTACCTCTACGATGTCCTCAATTAAACGTGAGTACTCAAAGTGACGGTCAACAGTGACAGTCAACTCTGACTCAAGGTTAGCCTGAATAGTGACTGCAACAGATTCTGTCTTAGCAGATGCAGAGCCACGAGTAGGCTTAGGAATGTGAATAACGTCACCCTTCTTGCCGGTCATTGACAGACGCTTGACAAGGGGAGCCATTTTCAGGTTCTTTTGATATGCTGCGATAATTTCATCCGACCAAATTTCGGGGATAAAAGTACCCGCAGCAGTTTTGTCTACTACAGCGTGGGCTGTAAAGTAGGCACCAGAGGTTTCATTAGCCATTTTAATTCTCCTTAAAGATTAGGCTATCGTACACGACCCTCTGCGTATGCCTTCAGTAATTCATCTGAGAGGCTTTGGTAACGCTCGGGGTCTGTTCGCATAAGTTTAATAATGTCAGCACGACGATAAACTTTCTTGCGTGATCCTTCTGCTGTTCCACGAGCGTTGCCTGTACTGGCTGACTTCAGAGTGTTTTTACGTGCCTGTTTTTCAACATTGGCGGTCTGCTGTGCAACGGATGCTCTCTCCTTCCAGAGAGAAAACAACTCGTCTGCCGCATCGTAGTCGTACCCTTGATCTGCCTGAACAAACAACCTTGTTCGGACTTTTGACCCCTTAATCCACTCAGCAAAGCTGGTGTTTTGCAGTATACTCTCCATGTCAGGATGCTTGGATTTTAACTGCGAAAGAGTAGCCTGTTGTTTTGCTTGTTGTGTATAGGCTTCTGCTTCTTTAATCTTAGGGTGATTATCTATAGCTCTGTTAACAGCGTTCTGTGGATCTACAAAGAAATCTACGTCATCGTCTTCTTGTTGCTGTTGTTGAGGTGCTTCTTGTGTTGAGAGTTGTGTCTGAATGTAGTTATCAACGACTTTCCGTAACTCACCTACTTCCGTACTCTGTTTGCCTGAAAACTTCTCAAGCTCTTGGTGCATCTGCACAAGGTCTTCTACAGATTTACCTTGGTACTTTTCGGGAACATCTGCTTCTTGAGGTTGTTCCTCTTCAGGAGTCTCTACAGTGTCTGTGGTTAGTTCTTTGGCTGTTTCCGTTAGTTCCTCTTCAGGACGCTCTTCTAGTAATTGTGCTCGTGACATAATGTAAACTTACCCCGCCTATTATTATTAAGGTTATGGAGGATTAAAATGGGAAATGACCTAAGACTAGGATTCCCGATTAGATCGTCCAGCGTTCTCGTGTTCACGTACCCACTTCATGTGCCTACCAGGGAAATCCCCAGAAGATCCATCAAGTACGTGTTGAGTAGCTGAGACAATTTTTGTAGCGTTGGCACCACAACCGCACCTACTGGTTGTAGTAGTACCATCTACAAATTCTTCAAAGATATGTCCGTTAGTACATTTGAAATCAAATACTTTAATCATCTTTGACTAGCTCTTCGTAGTTATTATTAGTAGTAGATTCAAAGTTAATAAGATAAGCCAGTACGTTTAGTTGTCCCTTGCGTACATATAAATCGTTCTTATCTTTGGTTGCTTCTACGCTGTTTATTACGAGAGCGTTTTGTTGTAGTTCTTCAATTAGCTGTTTCCAACCAGAGTTGTTAAACAGGTCAAAGTACTTGTTGTAGTATTGTTCAGTTTCTTGATCTAGTGAGGCCATGTGGTTGTCTCTATATCCTTATTATAACATATTTTTGACTAAAAGTCAAGTGTTTTTATTGGTATTATTACCGCTTCTTTTTAGCAGTCCTCGCTGCCTTTTTGAACGCAGAGGCTTTAGGAGCACCTTTAGCTCCGGGTTTACGCATCTTTTCACCAGAACCAGCAGCAATACGTTTGCGTTTAGCGTTGATGTTACTGTATAGTCCTCTAGGCATAACTACTTTTTAACCTTCTTCTTTTTCTTCTTAGGGGGTCTTCCTACTGTACTTCCGTATGTTCCCGGTCCTCTTGGCATAGCTATCTCCTTACCATTTTACCTTGGATGACCAATAAGCCGCAGAACATTTGCCCTTGGCTATGTTTTTAGCGTGACGAGCCTTAAAGGACTTACGCCTAGCCTTCTCCTTAGCGCTCTTAGGATCTTTCCCAGCACCACTAACTCCTTGTTGTCCAAATCGTATAGTCTTAACTTTACCATCATCACACTTAGCCACAACTACGTGTGACTTTGTAGGGTGACTAGGAGTCCTCTTTGGCTTGTTGAACCCGCTTACCCCTGCTCGTGTTAGTCTTGGGTCTTTTTCCTTGCTCATTGACCTTGGCCTCCAACTGGTCTAGTTTGGTCTGTAGTAGCTCCAGTTTGTTGAACTGGTCTTGGAACGCTTGGTTGATTTGGTCTAGGAACTTGGTCATTTCCACTTGTGTCATTAACACGGGGTGCTGCTCCTCTAGATACTTGACTGTTTAGGGTTTTTTCTTTCAATGCTACTTCAGCAATCTTTAACCTACGTGCAAACTCTTTGTCGTCTGCGTCACCTTCCTTGAGATTTCGTGTGATTGCTTCAATCTTTTCAATCTCAAGTTCCTGTGGTGCAAGCTGAGACTCAATAGAGTACTTACCGGCTCTTGCCTGAGACTCTGATGCTTGTCCTTGTAGTGCAGCAGTCTGTGCTTGCTGGAACTCAAGTTGTGCTTGCTGTGCCACTTGAGCCATTTGTTGTGCTTGTGGATCAGGCTGACCTGCTTGTTGCATCGCTGCTATAAGTTCCTCACGGTTACTGAGGTTCATGTTATCAATGATGCTCTGGATCAACACAGGATACAGCGGACTGTCTTGCTTCATCGTTTGCAGAAGTTGAACTAATTGTGTAACCTCGTACTCACGAGCAATAATACCCAGAGTACTTGTAGCGTTAAACTTGTAGTCAGCTACAGGGTAGTTTTCAGGATCAAACTGCATGTACCTGTGTGCAGCCTTGGTTACAAAAGGAAGTAAGAAAGATTGCTGGAAGTTTATAAGAGTACGCTTGTGACGCTTAATAATAGCACCAAGAGACATACTAATACCAGCAGCGGTTGCTTCGCCATTGACTTGTCCTGCAATACCTGCGGAATCCACGGCTCCAGTTGCTTGTTGCACCATTTGTTGAAGGCTAGCAGCTTGTGCAAAGGTAATTTGGCCCACTTGACCAAAGTTGAAAGGTTGAAGTACTTCACGAGGATCTCCATTAGTTAGAATCATTTTACCGGGGCGTACTTCTGGTTTAGCGCCTCTAGGTAACCTAGTTGCGTCAATAGCCAGCATTGGGTGGATAGTGAGTGACAAGGCATCAATACGTGCTCGTAGTTCTGTGTCTAGAGCTTTTTGAGAATTATAGCCCTTCTCGCACACACCTCTTCCCCAGAATCTTCCGGGTACTACGTCCCAAGGAAAAGCCACTACAGGTCTGTCGTTCATCATGTAAGGGTTAGCTTCCGCTTTGAGTAGCGTACCGCCGTTGGCTATAACTACTATAGCCTCAACGTAACGCGAGTCTTCTTCTACGTCTACGTCTTCAGCCTCTAACAACTCACGAGGCACGAGCCCGTAGTACTTTGTTAACCTAACTTTGTCGTCGTTGTACAGAGACATATCTTGGTCAGGCTCTAGGTCACTGTCGGGAGCCGCAGACTCAATCACAGCCTCCTTGTACACTCCTTGCTCCTGTAGCATCTCTACGCTGTGCTTAGACACAAACTCGTCTATAGCGACACCTAAGGCATCCTCCACAGACGTAGCTACAGGGTCAATGAGAAAGTTCTGAGGCAACACAGGCTTTAGCTTAACCACAACCCTGTCAGTAATGTTGACTCCTACTGCGGTCAATTGTCCGTCCAAGATAGGCTGAGTAGCCGGTACCATTTCCTTTATTTCTTCTAGCGTTATTTCACCGACTCCTGTACCAAACACAGCAGAGTTAATGAGACACTCAGCGACAGCCTTACGTACCTTACAAGACTCAAAGTCTTCTGCTAACTTCTTACGGAGATACGCTATGTCCTGAGGCTCTTGGTCGTTAGAGTCGTCTTTTATGTCAAACCATTTACCTCTACCAAACGTAGCCTCTTCTAGCTCTGCTACGTTAGACTCTACAGCCTGTTGTAGCGCAGGAGATATAATCCTGGAGCGCTCAGAGCCTCTCTCAGAATCAGCAGGATCCCACTGTCCTCTCCAGAGCCTGTAGTACTCTTCAAACCGTTGTTCATAGTTTGATTCGTAGTGGTCACGCCAGTTTTCACACTTGGTCATCACCCACTCTTCCAGAGACTCTTCAATCATCAGAGGGTCTGGGCTGTAAATATCATCTGCCATTTTGGGTTCCTTAAAGTACGGCAACGCAGTACCCTAGTGTAAAAAACACTAGAGCACTGATTGCGTATATTCCGTAGGTATTGAACGGTCTGAAAACTTTCATCTAGTATTAAATCTCTAAATCTTTTTTAAGTTTTTCTAGTTCCTCTTTAAACTTTGTTCCATACGGTAGTCTTTCCGTAGGCCATCCTTGCATTGTAGGAACTGAAGATTTTTTACCGCCTAGCAAATACCCACCAATAACTTGATCTAATCTTGACGTTTTTACCCATTGCTCAAACGGGCGTTGTTCCCCACGGTTTTGTTCGTAACGGTAAGATTCTTTTAGCCAGTTTAAAACCGGAGGATCATTAATAGCTGACTTGTAAAGCTGATCTGCTCTTTTAGGGTCTATTTCTTTTATTAAATGCAAACCTTCGCCAATCAACATCTCTTTTACGTAGTCTTTACCGGTGTCAGGATTATCTTTAAATTTTTTATGGTTAATATAAATTTTAGGTTTTTCTGTAGGAGAATCGCCGCCAATTTTGGTTTCAGCCCACCTAAAATCACCTTCTTTAAATTCAGCAGAAGACTCTTCATCAGTGGCTTTATATTCTTCTATTAGTTTATAGAATTTATCTTTAAAAGTTTCTTCTGCCATATTAGTATCCCGCTACTACATCTAGTATCTCGTGATCGTCTATTTGGTAATCGTAACTGTACGCTACTTTAGCCAACTGGTCTATGTACGCTAATGCGTCAATCAAGTCATCGTGTGTTAGAACATCAGGAAACTGGAACAACTGATCCAAGAACCTAGCGTTCCACTCTCCTTTCTTTAGCGTTACAAAGTTGTTCTCAAAACGCCCCTGTAGCGCCCACATAACCCTGTCAGTCTTCTTCTTGTTACCGTGGGTTAACTCTTCTACCCTGAAGAACTGCCCGTAGCGCTTCATTAGATCCATCAAGGGAGACATTACGGCTTGCTTTGCGATTCCTCGTTCAATACCAACGCTAACGGGTCTGTAGTCTCTAACGGCCTGAAAAATCTTGGTGGCAGTCTCGTTAAGATCCCACCTCCCGTGTATAATATTATCAACGTACCAACCATCAGTACCAACTTTAACAACAGCGATTGCGGTTTCATCAAGTTTACTGTTCTTCGTCCGTTTCTTGTTTACGTCCTCAAATCCAGCGAGGTCAACTGCGATGTAGTAGTCTCCTTCGTCTGGTTCTTCTCCAAACTGGACCCACTCTTCTTTGAACATCTCTGAGCCTCTGGCTTCAAACGAGGCCATGAACTCTTGTCTGAAGGCGTAACTCGACATTGATTTCTTCGCCATGTTGATTTCAGACGGGTCCAAGATTGGATTGTCGTAGCTGGTGAAATGCCAGCCCCTGTAAGTCTCATCGTCACCTAACTCTGCGTACTTGTACAACTCGTAAAAGTGGTTTCTGCCCATAGGTGTTCCTATGAACATCGCTGAACCTTTTTGGTCAGCTAGTGCTGGACGGAGTATCTGCTCCCATACGTCAGGCTTCATGTCTGCGTACTCGTCCATCACGAGAAACTTCAAGGACACACCGCGCATTGTCTCTGGCCTGTCGGCTCCTTTGAGACTAATCGTGGCCCCGTTGACCAGCTTGATCTGGAGGTTGTTGATGTGACTTCCAGATATTACAGGGTGTCCTAGCTCCATCAGGGTTTGCCACATGATGTCACGGGCTTGTCCCTGTGTGGGCGCAACGTAAAAAACTTGCCCTCTGTCTGTCTGTAGGGCGCTGATGATTAACATCCAAGCAGCTAGACGGGACTTCCCTGTCCGACGACCAGCAGCTACTACCTTGAAACGTGTAGGATCAGAGTAGACTTCCTGCTGCCACGGCAACAGTTGTACGTTTAAATCGGTCAAGGTTTAGCTTTGGCAAGCTCTCTGCCACATTTGATCGTCAAACGTGTAACCGTTTTCAAACGGCACGTATACTTCACACCACTCGTCAGATCCCGGCTCCATGTCGTCAATCTCTGCTGGTACGTGGTCACGCTTTTTGTTAGGCTTTAGAGGCTTAAAGTGTACACCACCTGTATTGTAAGTAGTTTTAGCGTATACGTTGTGGTTTGCTACTACAGCGTACTCGTCGTTTTCTAGAGTGTACGTAGAACCATCAGGGTAGTTAACCACGGTCTGACTAAGAGCAAACGAAGAGAAAAGAACGAGAGAAGCTAATAAGTATTTAATCATTGTACTGTTTCTCCTAAGAGGTTTAGAGATGTTAGTGCTTCAGTAAAGTCTTTAGATCCACCAAAGTGGTAGAATACTTGTGGTATTGACCGCTTCCCTGTCATCGTTTCCACTAAGTCCCACCCAGCTTGACCGGGCGGTATTTCAACGTACTTGTAGTCCATGTTGAGTTCTTTTAAGGTCTTCTTGGTTTTTCTACAAGCAGGACACCAATCAGCCCCTAGAAAAGTAATCATAGTATTAAAACCCTCAGAACCCCTAGTATACCCAGATCACCGGAGCAGAACCCCGTGTATCTACGTGAATAAAGTCACTAGCGACACCAATCCCAGTAAAACCCATAGATAGAGCCTCTCTTATTATTGCGTACCGTTGAGCAGAGTTAGTTATTTTTATGTCTGCTGCTATGCCTTGCGCATGGGTTCCGGGTACGTCCTTCTTAGCTTCTATCGGGTGCTGGGGTGATCTAAAGCCACTAGTGATAACAAAAGGGAAACCACACTTGCCTCTTAGTTCATCTACTTTTTCCATGAACTCAGGCTCCATGTTGTTTTCACCTGTGTGTTGACAGTTGAACTCAGCTACTGTGAAGTACTTCAACTAGTCTTATCCCTCAAGTACTCAAAGAACAGTGCAGATTGATCCTCTGCGTCATCAATCAGCGAGTTCACCCTCAATTGTGCTACTCTCTGGATAGCTGTCATCAACTGTTGCGCTTCCGACACCAGTGATATTAATCTGGATCGCACTTCTGCCTCCATCTTTGGTGACCTCCCTTTCAAATGCACCTACAGGTAGTACCCTGTCCATTACTAGTTTCCAAGCTGCTGCTTGATTCTTGTGGTCGTGGTCCAGAGCAGCATCAAATATGGTCTCTAAGACCTTTGCTGACTTAGGACTCGCTAACATACGAGCCTTGTACTCGTTAATTATCGCTGCGTCACCCTTGGGTCGGCCTCTGACACCTCTGCCACCCTTAGATTTAGCTGATATCTCTTTCTTTTTTGGTCTACCCCTAGACCTCTTACGTAGGTTTACTTCTTTTCTAGCTGCTGCTTGGGCTTCTAGGGTGTCAGTCTGAGAGTCACTCTCGTGTTCACTTGACATTCTCCTGTTTCCTTGTGTTTAACGCTAGTTCGCATGAGTCCCCATATCTAGGTGTCACTTAAGAGGGGATCTATACGAACTATTAATAGTTAACTAAGACCCGCATCTGTGTAACTAAATACAACCTAGTATATACTGTATATTATATCATACTTTTACTCAAAAGTCAAGCATTATTTATGTTAATATTACACAAAGTATAATATAGACACCCATATTTAACTATGTTGCCCCGCCTCTGGGTAAACACGAGGTAAAACATAGGGTTGAACAGAAGTTAAATACACCTGTTTTTACCTTATTTTTAGCTAATTTGACCTTTTGGTGTACAGAGGTAGGTACAACAATAATTAACACAAGTCAATCCCCTCCCCCCGTGTCAAACAAAGGCCCACCCCAAGTTATCCACAGGTTATCCACAGGTTATCCGCAGGTGATCCACAGGTTATCCACAGGTTATCCACAGGTTATCCACAGGTTATCCA
>ENA-UZXC01000118-UZXC01000118.1-metagenome-genome-assembly--contig:-Day-2-25m-contig-118_pt1 | contig 37588 bp, 38 predicted proteins | sample MGYA00260340_ERZ794900 | MGnify/ENA metagenome assembly ERZ794900 | reverse complement strand
GAACATCTCTTTTTACCGTCTAAACCTTTGATGGTTCCTTTACAGACTTGTACGGCATATCCATTAGCATAAGCACTTGGGTAAACGTCGAATTTAGATTTTGCGGCAGATATACCACGAGAACACAATTTATTTTTCTTTTTCTTCTTTGCCTCGTGTAACTCATGTCCATCTTCAGTTTGGTTCATTAAGAAATCCAATACTTGATCCATGTTTTCCTTAGCAACACTAACGTGATCGTCGGCCCAATCATGACCATTCTGTAATATATCTTCGATTATATTTTCATCTAAGTTTAGTAATATTTCACACTGTCTGTGTATTTGTTTAAGGTTACTAAAAAACATATAGTTTTCAGTTCTCTCCTCATTGAGGGAGTTTAAATGTTTTTTTATTAATTTTTTAATATTGTCCATATCTAATAAATAGTTTATTTTTCGGATACAATCTCGAATTTTATGACTTCAGGGTAGAAAATCTCTTCGTTGTGTTTTACACCCTTCACTTCTATGTAATATTCTCTTGGTATTAGTATTGAGGTATCTAAAACAAAACTGTTCTCGTTGGTAACATCCATGTAAGTCCAATCAAAAACGTTTACGTTGGTTACACCCTCTTTAATGTAGATTCGGTAAAATACCTCATCGAACAATTCATTTGTGGATTTACTTATAGTTCTGAACATCGTGGTTAGTTTTCTAACTTCACCAGATTTTATTTTTTCATTTTGTTTTATACCTGAGTATTGTACAACGTACTTGTTTGATTCCTTTTTATTTTCACCAATACTAAATTTCGATGAATAAGGTTTAGGTACAAATTTTTGTGTTATGTCGGGAAATGTATTTCCTTCGACTTTAATTCCTTTCCATACATCATAAAAGAAACGTTTACCGTCACACACTAACCCGTCTATACCTAAGGTAACTCTATAAACCCCTTTTCTAATTTTTTCCACCGTTAGATCAGTTAGTCCCGTAATAGGTGTTTTTGTTGAGTCTAAAATATCAACACTTGGTATTTGATCTAAATCGAAAAAGTTTGTCTCCTTGTTTACATATAGAAATAAGTTCTGATCTGTTTTCTCTATAAAATTTTCACGATCGTCAACTATCCTATCATCGAAATTAGTTTCTAAGTATGGTTCAAAAAATGTCTGTGTGTACTTTGTGAAGAATGCCACTGATTGGTCAACTTCGGAAGATAAATCTTCATATAAAGGTTCAAACGCAATACCTAAACCGTAGTTTACGGTACCCCCTGTTATTACTTCGTTTATGTAGTCTGTTATATCTACATCTAAATGTTCATTACCATTATCGAATTGTTGTTCACCTATGATTACAGGATTATTCGAATATATTCCTTCGGCAGACCATGAATCTAAAGTTGTTCGTGAAAACCAATTTGATGGTCTAATGTCAAAAGTATCATTACCTGTTGTGTAATCATAACCAGAATCTTCATAATCGAAACCGACACCTTCATCCCAATACTGATCTATTTTAAATAAAATAAGTTTAAAGGAAGTTGTTCTTTCTCGTCCAGTTCCTCTTTTCGCACCTAAGAATGTTTCATCACCAAAAATAGTATTGGTCATGTGTATTCTATGTATTGTGTCTGAGTTTAGGACATAATCCCCATTATCTATTTTAGACTTTAGACCGTCTAAATCTAATTTAAGGATGTATTTGGAAAACCCCGAACCATAAAAAATCTCAGTTGTAGGATTTTTTGCGGTGTTAGCCTTTAAACCTTTAATTATAGTATTGTTTTTTTCAAAGTATGAACGATAGTATGACATCTTGTGTTTAGTTTCTTATATAAATATCCGTTAGTTTATTCTAATCGACTTATTTAAGATGTCATTTTCAAGTGTCTGTCTAAGTTTTACTAATTTATCCCAATCTGAATAACCATTTTTAACCATTGGTTTTGTTGGTTGATGGGCGTGTCCTGCAATAACTCTTGTTAAAACATCTAAAAACTCTAATAAAGTTTCACCTCTTACAGTTGAGAAAGTATTAGGTTCTATAGAGGATAAAAGATCTTCCTGAGTGTATTCGTATTTATCTAATTTATTAAACAATATCTTTTTACCTCCCGTAACAACGTTTGTATCGGTTGATAACATAAAAATTCTATCCGAAGATAATGTACTAAACGATTGTTCAAGTGTGGTAGATACGGTTTTAAGTATTTTTTCTTTTTTCTTTTCCGTAATTGGTTTCGGTGTGGGTTCATTAGGACTAAAAACTAATCCCGACCCCATTACCGATGAATTCCCAAAACAACCAGGACTTATCTTACTTAAAAATTCCACACTGTTTAGTGTTCTTACTGGTCTATAATAAAAAGGATGTAATGATACTTTAGGTAGGTTACCATCAAACTTCCTAAGTCCATCATTATTTAGTTCACATAATGTCGTTCGTATTTTTATATACGCACCTTGGTAATCACTCGCAGTTTGTGAAAACGATGGGGAAGACGATGTACCGTCCGTATTGATTAATTTAATTTGTTCAGAATAACTTGACAAGTCCTGTGCAACATCTCTACTGAAGACATTGGTGTTAAATGTTTGTCCATAAATTTTCTTTACTTCATATACATACCAATCGATGGTATATGACGATTTACCTGTATCAGTGTCATTGATATTATATTCAATAATATATGATAGTTTCTTATAAGGTACTCTTTCTATTACGGTCTCTTCTTCTTTTAATTCTTGTTTTGTACCGAATTTTTTTAAACTTAGTATTGATCTTTTTTCTGAAAGAATAGGAAAATTGATAATATCTGTCCTAACCTTGTCTGACGCACTATCTTTAGATACTAACTTACCACCTCTCAAAGTTAAACCGTTCTCAGTAAAAAGAACATCAGAGCCATAAGGACCGTAGATCGCGTAATCTCTTAAGTTAGAGATTGTACCTTCAGATTTTTCTTTAACGTAAATACCATTTTCTGAGAATACGTTGTTCATCTCTCTAACGTTGGATCCGTAACTGGTATTCTCTACTTGTCTTGCATTAGTTTGACTTTGATAGTCATGTACTGTAGTGAATGGACCCGCAATATATTCTCTATTAACTAAATCATTATCAGGGTTATAAACTATTATTTTTACTGCCTGACCTATTTCAGGTATAAAATTAATATTCGTTGGGAGGAAAGGACTAGCAATGAAAGGATCATTTTTGTCCCAAGGTTCATAATCTCTTGCCTTTTCAATGGGACCTGTTGGTACCCCTGTTAGTTTAACGCGTATTCTACCAATCCCTTTAGGGTCAACGTTATTATCTACAATCGCTAAACTTATTATACTACCCATTATTTAGTTAATCTATTACCGATTTCATCATTTATGTTATTATATAATTTCTCGATTTTATCCATATGTTTTGTCAATTCAACAATACTGAATTTTGTTTTCTCAAATTCCTCATTTAAGTACTTTAATCCTTCTTCTAAATCTTTGTTAGATTTTACTGACGGTTCGTTTGAAACCTCTAAAACTTTTTTTAAATCCATATTAAAACATTTTACCTGAAAAATTAATAAATCCTGGTGGTATTGGTATTGGCCCCATAGGGGACGCTAATACGGTAAATTTATTACCTCCCTTTATATGTGAATTCGTATCTATTTCTTCACTTTGCCCATCAATCATACTTTTTACCATTCCCATCATTTCATTGGCCTCACCATATATGGGTCCCGTATTAAGACCTAAACCGGCCATTCTCTCAGCCGCATTCATATACGCCCTATCTGCACTATACCCCGGTAATAAATCTGAAAAACTAAGTAATATACCTGGTATGTTAATTGTGGGTCCTCTCATATTTATTGCCCCTAATATAGTATCTATTATTGCTTGGAAGATTGCCAAACAATTATCTAAACCTCGAGACAATATCTTTCTAATTAGTGCGATAATTGCTAAAAGTATTCTACGGAATCTTTTAAATTTGTTTGTAATAATTTTTAACGCAATTTCCTTAATAAAATTTAAAAGGTCTCTCTTTATGAATCCCCAAAATTCTTTTATAAATCTCCAAAAAACATCTTTTATTATTTTAAAAAATAGTTTTGAAAGTTTTTTCATTATATCTTTTACGTCACCAGCAAAACCCTTTATCTGTTTCCACGCAACTATTATGGGAAACATCATTTTAGGTGATATTATTGATGATACCAATGCCTTTGGTACATTTAAAATAAATAAATTTATGAGTTCTAAATTAATATTATCTATAGGTGCAAAATTATCACTTTGTATTGCCGAATTACTTGCGGTATTTGCCAAGGTAGCATCTACCAATTGACCTAAATCACCATTTTGTGAGAGGTAAACAAAATCTTCAAAATTCTCGGATGAGGATGGTACTTCAAAATTACCACAATCTACGAATCTAAGTACTTTACGATACCTCGCATCTTCATCATCTAAATCTATACCCTCTACATCATTGAAATCGAAATACGATTCAATATCTTGATCGTTCTCATTAAATTGTTTACTTGTTGTTTGTATAAGTCCCGAATCGTCTTTTGGAGAGTTACATATTTTAAATAACTTACTACAGAGTTTGTTTAACTCATTAACCGCCTTATCAAAAACAGGTGGATTCTCACCATCTCCTTGTAAAGTCATTAACATTGCGGTTTTAATGATATACTCAAAACTAGGTTGTTCAATACTACTGTAGTAATCACCAACAAACTGTCCTACCTTAGGGACAGTACCTCCACCACCTTGTAACCCACTTACGTCATACTTTTGAGTACCTGCATTCCAATTTAAATCAAATAAACTAGAACCTGAATTAGCACTGAAAGTATATGGATTTGAGAAAGCACCATAAAGGTCTCTATTCATTTTCACATTACCCGTACTACTATTAGGATCCTCGTACATGATTAAACCCACCTTAGAATCGGGTTCCGCCTGTAAAACTTCTAAGAAGTCAAACTCTTTAGGTGATATTGACATTGTATCTGCCGGCATATCTGTATCCACCCCACATATACTTGTTTCTTCATCTACAAATAATACTTTCTTAACAGCATCTGCAACAATATTTTTGGCGTCTTCAGAAGTTATTCTTGCCGATTCCATTGCGTACTTCTTAATTTTATTTCCTGATATTAATTTATCATTAACTTGAATGTCATTACTCTTATTACTAAGAAATCCAGACGCAACATCTATGATCGAACTGAATATGTCGGTTTTCTCACCTTTTTTCTTAAACTTAGATTTTAGACCATCTATTTTGGTCTGTAATAGTTTATCGGTCTTGGTTATACCATCCGCATAAATGTCATATAATTCGTCAGTGCTTAATTTAGGATCATCCTTGATCTTTTTAATCACATCGATTTTAGACTTTAGTTTATTTCTAAGTTGTTTAACTTTACTCATTACATTTTATACTTTTGAGTATTATCTTCAGGTTCATCATCCTCTTTCATGAGTTTTTCAAGTAAGATTCTATCCTCCTCGGATAAATCCATTTTACCACCCATCTGAGGTCCTGTACCACCTGTTTGTTTAAGAAGGGTACTTTGTAACTTAACAAGAGAAATCTTCTTTTCAGTACAATCATTCATAATTTTCTGTTGTTCTTTAATTACAGGTCCAATTACACTCATATCTTCCGCCTCTTTCATAAAACTCAACATCTTTTTAGTAATCATACTAGCAGTTTGTTTTTGTTCTACGATGTCGTTATAAATTTCTTGCATAAGTGCAAGTGCAGAATCTGTATCTAAAGACAATAAATTCTTTTTTCTTCTCATAACTATAAATAGATTGTTCTAGTAATTTATAAAATCTAACTTCAACACCTCATAGAGTTTTTTAAACTTTTTCATAGCAACTCTAATTTCTTTGGTGGATAGTGAGGTCATTTCACGTAGGGATAATAGTATTAAGTTTTTATTAAACTTGTTTCCTTCACCCACTTGAAATATCTTTTCAAAATTGGTAAAAACCTCGACCAGCGCGTAACCTAATTTCTGTTCGTTCTCGTTAAGGTTTTCTTCTTCGACAAATTTTTCTAATTCAACCGTAAGTTTATTTACGACATCCTTATAATCAATTATTTCTTCGTCTATAATATAAGAAAGGTCCGCCCTATCTTCAATCCGTGAGGATATGTCTTCATAGGAAACGGACCTGTTCATTAGTTTTTGGTCCTTCTGTATAGTACCCATTAGGTAATTCTTACAGATGGTACCGAAATAGGAGTATGCCTTATAATTCTTAGTAGTATCAAACTTACTAATCTTCGTCATTAGAAATGACAAAGTATCAGTATGTATCTGTTCAAAATTATAATCTTTCCTATAAAGTTTGTAACGGCGAATTATACTTTCCACCATTATTTTGAGAGGTTCTCTTAAATATTCATTAAATATCTTATTCTTTTCGTCTTCGTTTTCTGATTCTAAAAATCTTACTACCGCTTGTTCTTGCTCCTCCCCAAAGTACATTTTTTGGGTTCTTTTTCTGGGCATTAATTGTCTTTATATTCTACTTCTCGTTTATTCTTGAAGAAAAATTCTTTTTTAGCGGTCTCTAACCAAAACTTCGCCTCACCACCTTCTAACTTGTGATCCTCCGAATTTTTATATGACCAAAATAATGAGTCTTCTCTAAAGTTTACATGTCTATATCCTATTTGTGGGATAGTGGCCACTTTAGCTCCGTTATGTGTTAATCTCAATAAAAACTCATAACTAAATGTGAGTTTAATATTATCTTTAAATGAACCACTTTCTTTAACAACTTCTGTTTTATAAAAACCACCACTTGTTTGGTAGTTTTGATAGTCTAAAAGTATTTCATTACTAAGTTCTCCTTGGGTTTCACTAAAACCATACGCCCAAACAGATTCATTTGTAAAATTCAGAAGTTTACCTTCAGAATTAACGTCTTTCACTATTGGTAGTAGAATATCAGCGTCGGGGAAAAGAGTGTGGTACGTTCTAAATGAATTAATCCAATTAGGTGTGTATTCGTCATCTATTTCTAATATTGAGAACCATTCGGTCTCACAATTATCAATCCCTAAGTTTACTTGGGAACAGAATCCCGTATCTCCGTCATTGATAATGATATTAACGTCCAACTTATCCGATATACTGTCTCTTTTTAGATCCCCTAAAACATTTTTGGGTCCCACAAGTAATAAAGATACATCGTCATGAAATTGTTCTACAGAAAGTATCGCTCTTGAAAACATTTCATTGTATTCACCTTTTAAATTGTGAATGGGTAAAATTACTGTTATATTTTTCATGCTGTCTCTTCTTGTTTTAAATTTTCTAATGCTTCCCCAATTACTTTTAGTCTTCCCTCTTTAAGTGAATTAAAAATAGAAGTCACATTATTATCAATTATATCACTATCATAAGGTGTTAGTGTTTCTCTCATTTTAACTTTTACTTCTTCAGTGATCGTTACACCCTCTAACCACGCCAAAACATATGTACCTAATAACTCCACAATTTTATTTAAATCGTAAGTCCATATACCATTTTCAGATAACCATTCAGGTTCTGTTGTAGGTATTTTACCAATTACTGGTACTTCACATTTCATTGACTCTAAAGGAAACGTTCCAAAGGTCGAATCATCATCCATCCATACAGAACAGATACATTCTTTTAATTGTGTTGAGAATTCATCGTATGTTAATTGAACCATGTCTCTAAAAGTAACCCATCTTAATTGTGGATATCTTAAATAGAATTCAGATATAACTTTTCTGTGTTGTCCTCTATCTCTTGCACTAATTGCAATAAAAGGTTTTGTTGGTAAATCTGATGGTCCAAAATTATTCCCTATTTTAGGTGGATTAACGTGAATTAAACTCTCAGGGAAAATACTTTGTATATAATCTTTAGATTTTTGAGTTGTAGTAATAACTTTATCAAAACCATAGTCACTCCATCGACTACCTACAGGAAGAGTTTCAAAAATATACTCAGTTTGTTGTATTAACATAACTTTAGTACATTTAACTGAAGATAACTGTTCAAGTACGTTAGAATAGTATTCGGGTACGACTAAAATATCATCGACACCCATTTGTACTTGGTCTTCTTTTATGGTAACTACGGGAATATCTTTATATGTATCCCCCAACCACGAATTAATCCCAACGTAGTTCTTATCTTCAACTAAAATGTATGCATCTAAACCCTCTTCTCTTAGAGTATGTACGGTATCGTATATATATTTAACTGACGCCCTCGCATTTGTTTTAGTATCGTATGTTAAAAAGTACAATTTATGTTGGTTAGATTTTAACCTTTCATATGCACTCTCTAGTTTTTCAATGTTTTCTATTTTTTCACTCATATTCTTCTTTAACTAAAATACCATATTTTATTAGTGTGTTAAATGCAAATTTGAATGGTAATGATAGTTCTGAATTAAGTAATCCTAATCCGTTATCATCTACCACATTTTCAGTTAAAATTGTATCTATACATTGTTTAACTGCATCGTATTTGAACACGTTTATTGTTTGTTCCACTTGAAGTGGTTCCCCCTTATCGTTCATGATCGGATCAACCTCTAACTCACACGTTTGAGTAATTTTGTTAATGTCGATACAATAATATTCTCCGAAGATTTCAACCATGTCTTATCTATTTCTGTTAATTTATGTATTTCTAATTGATTTGTAAAGTGTTGGTTATACTCAGTGTTAAACTTAATAACCTTCTTATTTTTAGGACAATCATCTATAACTGTTTTATTATCCGTAATCCACAAGTCACACGTTTTCCATAGTTTAGGTATTTCACTAGACATTGTAAATTTCACATTGTTACCCATAAAACCATTTTTAGAAAGGAAAAATAGTGTCGAGGGTTTGGACTTACCTAACTGATCTAAACCAACTAATGTAAAATTATGTTCCTTATTTTCATATATAAGATTATTTAAATCATGAAACGCCTTCAAATAACTTTGATTAGAATGTCCGAATATTTCCATTGCATAATCAATAAAAATAAAATTATCGAACTCTTCTTTTGACTGATATTTGTAACTTTCTAATAAGAAATTGTTTTTAACTGGTTCTATAACACCATATTCAAATGAATTTTCTTCATCTGTTTTCTCATCGGTTTCTCTATCTAAATAATAGTCTTTATAGTGGTAATCAAACTTAGCAATCGTATTACGTAAGACCCCATCTATATTAATTAAAATTTCCATATTAGTAATATAATGAATTTATTATTATAAGTAAAGTTAATCGTACCTTTTTAAAATTTTACTGATTATTGGGTTTCTAACAATATCTTTACTTGAGAACTCATAAACACCGACATTTTTTAAATCGGTTAATCTCATTTTTGCATCGTATAAACCACTTTTAGTTTTATCTCTAAATTTATCAGATTGTTCTAAATCCCCCGAAAGAAAGAATTTTGAATTATATCCAATACGAGTTAGTAGTAATTTAATTTGTGCTGGTGAGGCATTCTGTGCCTCTTCAAAAACAAGTATAGTGTTATCAACATTCCACCCTCTCATATAGGCGAGTGCGGCAACCTCAATATATCCTTCATCTTTTAACTTCTCACGTTGTTCCTTACCTATGATTTTATTCAAAAGATAATATGATGGAAATATATACGGGTCAAGTTTATCTTCAAGTCCTCCAGGTAAAGATCCTAACTTTTCTTCCGCTTCAACCGCTGGTCTAACAATAAGGATCTTTTCATATTTATTATCATCACTCCATAGTAAATCGACCGCTCTTTTCATTGCGATATAGGATTTACCCACACCTGCGGGTCCGAAACAAAGAGTTATTTCATTATCACTAAGAGTATTCCAATATTCTCTTTGAGATTCTGTGAGAAATTTTTCTCTCGGTTTTTTAACTATTTCTTTAATTCTTGCCTTATGTGATTTCTTAACCGTAGTGTTTCTTTTTGTCATTAATCTTATTTGTATGTAACTTTTATTTACCTGTAGAACCAAAACCTCCCTCACCTCTATCGGTTTCGGACAAATTGGTTACTTCGGTAAATTTTATTTTGGGGTAGGGTAAAATCATTAACTGACATATCCTATCTCCGTTTTCATAAATGGTGGATTGGTTAGTTCCTGTATTAATATTAAATGTTGCCATTATTTCTCCTCTATAACCACTATCTATAACACCAACAGAATTACTTAACTCTAAAACAGTTCTACGGATTGAGGATCTTGGAAAAACCAAACCAACATATCCCGAAGGTATCTCCAACGAAATTCCTGTACTGTATGTTACTTGGTTTGTTTGTTCATTCAGTGTATAATTTACACTATGTAAATCTACACATCCGTCACCTTTTTTAGAATATGTTGGTGTGACCGCATCTTTATGTAATTTTTTAAATTTACAACCAATAGTATATTCGTAAGGTGTACTTGTTGTATTATTTACATTGACACCTTGTTGGGAGTTTTGGACATGATCCATAGAATCTGAGGTTAACTTATTTAACGTCTCAGCCACTTCATTCATGAACGACTCATCTATATTGTCTTCATCTTCTTCTGATAGAATCTCCTCAAAACCTTCTAATTTTTTTAGATATTCTTCTAATGATTTTTTATCCATGTTTTTGTTCAAATATTGCCAACTCAAATCCTTGTTTAACGATTTGTGCTAATGGTGTTGAGTGGTATTTGGATTGTAAATCATTATCTCCTTTGTCAGAATTAACTATTGTCTGATACTCTTCTTCATTTAATTTAACACCATGTAGTGAACAATAGTATGCGGATCTTTCACCAACTCTCATAGAAACTAATTCATCGTTGAACTCATACATTTTACCCAACTTATTACGATGCCACTCACTTTCATTCGGTACGAATAAAAATACCTTACCTATTTGAGACAAGATTGTGCATTTTAATATACTGTTGATGGGTTGTTGTAAGTTTTCAGGTAAGATACTGTTAACTTTAACCGCATATTTTGATGCGGTAAAAACATGTTCTATTAAACCACCTGGATAAGCACCATACATATCTAATGTAGTCGATGCGGGGGAAGTAAAAAGATCATCACCTAAGAATTTAAGTAAATCAGATGTTAATACATCATATTTCTCTGAAGTCTCAAGTAACTTCTTTTTATTATTCTCTATTTGTTCTTTGTTTAACATAATTCTATCCTTTATAAAGTTGTGGAGTGATTGCTGGGTCTAATATACATTCGATCGGCATCTTTACAATTGATATACTTTCACTCGATCTCATATCTTCAGACTTATATTTGTTCAAGACAATTGTTGCCTCTTCTACAGACTCTGCCTGTACGACATATTTTACCTTGTCTAATCTTGGATTTCCGTTTCCATCCAATTGTTCTTTTTCGTAACCTACTGTTGCTAAATAATACATAATTTTACTTTTTTATAATTGATTTTAAAAATTCCACTCTATCCTTAGAAACAGTGGCGAGTGAATATTTAACCTTTACTGTTTCATATAGTTTATTACCTAAGTCTTCTATCATATTAGGGTTTTCTATTAACTTCTTCATATGTTTACCCCACTGTTTATGATTTTTGTTTGTTGACACTAATAAAGAATTACCTTTAGGGTTAATTCCACCACCACGTTCAACTGAAGATACTAAATCAATGAGATAGGGATCTTCTTCTGTTGCGATGATTGCCTTCTTATGAAATCCCGCCTCAATTACTTTTAGTTGAGATTTATTTGCATTAAATTCGGATTTAACCAACGGAGCTAAGGACACATCAAAATAGTTGTAATTAGACGCATACTTGTTTATATCCATGGTCCATCTACGAACATAGGGTTGGTTTAATTCATCAGGAAACTCTGTTTGTGTAAATGAGTGTAAATGATTTTTATAGTCTTGGGAAACTGATCTATAATCATTAGTGAAAATATTTTCATATTTAAACCACACGGTTTCCATAGGTTTGATGGGTCTTTCCGTCATCTGACCTGTTTGTCTATTAATCATTTTCATATTCCCTCTCAAATCAAAACCACATAAAACAAATTGTGTTTTACCTTTGTATTGTTGAGTTATTGTTGAAATACCACTTTTAATTAATTCTAAGTCGTGTAAGTGGGATGACCCCCCTAACCAACCAAATCTAACTAAGTCAGAATCTTTTGGTTTTGGTTTGAATTGGGGTTCTTTTTCGTTAACCGCGTTTGGAAATACTGAAACATTCTTTATTCCTAATAAAGATTTAATTGTTTTTTGATAAATAGGTGTAGTGGTTGTTACATAGTCAGCACTTTTAAGTAGCTCTGCACGTAATTTACTATACCCATTTCTTTTAAATGTTTCGTAGTTTGGGTGTCTGTGATCTACTCTCCAAAAATCGTCAATGTCCATAACGACCTTAATCCCCTCTTTTTTTAACCAATTGATTCGGTCTAAATTTAATTGAGATTCTCCTTTGTGTATGAATGAGTGAAAGTATACAATGTCGTAATTATCGAAAAATTTATTTTCGTTAGGTACGTCGAATACGAGATCAACATGTACTTCATCTGAATGGTTATCACCAATGTAAGTAAATGGATCTATGATTCTATATTTCCCAACACCGTGACTATCAGACGGGATTGCGAGTACTCTAACTTTTGACATATATTATTGTTATATATCAAAATATAAGAAAAAAATATGATGAAATCAATCCTTACTTGGACTTATTTACTCCAGTAATTTTACCTTTGAATATAGAATCCCCTACTTTAAGTACTAAAGTCTCGTTAATTGATGCCGTTTTAGATGCTGTTAAAATTAATTCTAACTTTCGATCAACAATTTCTTCCAAGGTATCTTTAATTGTTTCTTTAATAAGTGATTGTATGTCTAAGTTGTTCGTTCCTTCTGAAATCACTTGTTTAGGTTTTGATGTGGATTTTTTAGGTGTCGACAATCCTTCTCTCTCCATTAATTTTTTAGCCCCTTTTAACAAGTCCATATCTAACCCATCACCCAATGAAATTTGATCCATTGTTGGTATTGGGTTACTTATCATTGCTCGTTTTATTGAGTCGGGTAATTTAGAATTATTAATCTTATCCTCGTTCACTACGTTGGTCGCAACGTTTCTTGTATTTGGTTTACTTTCTATTTGAGATACTGCATCACTAGCACTTCTTTGTAAAACAGATTCATCTATGTTACCTGTAGTGTAGTCCCCTCCGTCAACCTTAGTCATAACTTTTTTAGCGTTAACTAATTTAGACATAAGATCCGTTGGACTTATAGGTTTTGTATTTAATTGTGTATCTGACATTGTATTATAGTTTGTTAAAATATAAACTTTTATTTCTTATTAATAAAGTAATCTTTTGATTCTCTTTATATTCTCATTTAAACCGTCGTAGTCATTCGTTTCGTCCTCCTCATCTTCATTATCATCGGAATCATCAACTTTAGGTGGTTCAATACTTGGTTTATTTTCAGGTTCAGGTTTGGGTAAGTCACTTTGTTGTGGTTCTGGTGTTGGCTCACTTTGTTGTGGTTCTACAGAAGGTTCACTTTGTTGTGGTTCNNTTTGTTGTGGTTCTGATGTTGGTTCTGTGTCTTTAGGTACGTCAGGTGTAGATGACCAATCTGAAGTAACATATGTAGTTAACATTGATTTATCATCACCTTCTTTATAACCCGGTCTTTTAGTATCAAATGTTTCCTCATCAAATATCTCTACTTGTGTTAATCGAGAAACCATAAAAGTTCTCCAATTATTTTTACTAAAACCCGTCTTTGACCTAGAAGGTGGTTGAACCCAACCTCTTATAATCATATTACCTTTTTTAGATACCCCAAGTGCAACTACCTCTACTTTAACCCTTCGTCCCGCTTGGACTTGGTTTCTTGGTCCGTTATAGAAAAAACTTATTGGATTTCTTTTTTTAATTGCATTGGCTAACGCTCTTGGTTTTGATGCTAATTTAGGTTCTGACTGTTCACCTATTAAAAATTTATATATGTCTTTAAATAATTTCATTAAAAATCGGGATACCCACTATTACCGTCGTATTGATTTCTCGCAAAACTTAGGTTTCTTTCGTTTATGTCTTTTAATGTTCCCACACTATTATTGTTTTCCGCTCTACCTTTTTCATCTCCGTCAGATATTGCATTAGGGTGAACTAAACTATATGAATTATTTTCACTATAAATATTCCTTGCTTGACTATCTAAACGATTATTAATGTCTGTCTGTGAACCTACTTGATTATTGTTTTCTCCTTTACCTAACTCATCACCGTCTGACAATGCATTAGGGTGGTTTACACCATACCCATTTAAGTCATTACTGTATTTGTTTTGTGCAATTATTGCCGCTCTTGTATTAATGTCGGTTATAGATCCGACCATTTGGTTGTTCTCACCTTTACCTAACTCATCACCATCAGATATTGCATTTGGATGATTTACACCATAACCGTTACTTGTGTTGTATGAATTTCTAGCAACATTATCAATTCTTGTTTGATTATCGGTGAAACTACCAACTTTACCGTTGTTCTCACCTTTACCTAACTCATCACCGTCAGATATTGCATTTGGATGATTTGTACTATAACCGTTATCGGGGTTATATGAATTTCTACCTATATGTTCTTGTCTTTGATTTTGGTCTGTTATTGTCCCTACTTCACCATTTCTCTCTCCTCTACCAAACTCATCACCATCAGATAAGGCGTTTGTATTTTCAATACCATAACCAAATTCAGGACCATATTTATTCCTACCTAAAGAATCATTTCTATTATTTATGTCGGTATTTGAACCAACTCTACCATTATTCTCTCCTTTACCTTTATCATCCCCGTCAGAAATTGCATTGGAGTGGTTTGAGTCATAACTTTTTGTTCTTTGGTAATCATTTCTTGACATTGCTTCGTCTAAAAATTGTTTCGATATTTTTTCTATTTGACTTGCCATTATAATAATTTTTTAATTCTTTCAACATCCTCAAAAATACCTAACGAAGAAATAGGACTAACCGAAGTTTTATCTGAATTAGATTTCATCATATTTCTTGGAATTGAGTAATTTGTTTTTTTATCGTGTTTTGCTAAAAAAGGATTTTTTCTTATATCATCCAATTGTGAAATGTTGTCTGCTCGTTTTTTAGATTCTTTATTGTTTTTAATAAGACTTCTTTCCCCATTTAAAAACTTTTTACACCATTCTAACATTTTCTCACCACCCGCCAAGTGAAATTGGTTATGGTTGGTTTCTTTATCCATATTTTCTAAATCGTGAATAATTCTTTTCGCCTGACCATAAGTAATATTTTTAGTTCTAAGTAAATTCTTAGCTCGTTGAGTACCGTCTATCGTCTTATCACCTAACGAGGTAAAAAACTTAAGTATGTAATCACAAATATCGTCAGGTACTTTAAAAACCCTGTCTTTAAGATCTCTATTCATTATCGTCTAATAGTTTTGTTATGTCCGATACAGTTAAGTTATTTTTTTTTAACGTCTTCTTTAAAGAATCTAATTGTCTCTTTAGTATTGGGTTGATCTCTTTTTCACTATCGTTAACAATTTCTTTATAGTCACTTCTTTTAGATAGGACAGTTTCAACGTAATCCTTCATAAATTTTTTTGGGTTTTCCACAAGTCTAACTTTATCTTCAGGTAATTTTTCATCATAACCCATAGATTCTAACCTTTTCATTGCATCATCATGAGTTAACCCTAACTCACCCGTAAAATGTTTGTACGCCTTTTTAAAGTTTTCATCATCACCTAACGTATCATCATAACCAAGAGATTTACTCATATCGGATTCTGCCCAATATCTTAAAGATGTATGGGTACCATGAACACCATGTGTCCCCATAGAACCTCCAACCGCCTTAGCCGTCTTATCTGTTGTTTTTCTTGATGTTATTCCTTTAGCATGAAAGTCGGCAGATTTACCACCTCTTCTAATATTACCTTTCGCATCTACTATTTCATCAACATCACCCTCTTTTTCAGCAACTTCAGGAATTTTTTCAAAGTCAGTGTCCTTAGACATTTCATCTGCCATTTTTTTCCACTTAGCTCTTTCTTTTTTAGATAGACTCTCATCATTGGCCTTTGCATAGAAAAAACCTTGTTGTTTTTTAGAGGTAAATTTCTCTTCTATTACCTGTTTTATAAAATTATTCATAGAAAGTTGTTTTATTATAAATATCAAATGTTATGAAAGATATTTATAAGTGTATGAATAGTCAAGATATTTTAAGGAATTTAGGTATTAGTGTCGACGTAGTCCTCGATAATTCGGAGACGTACGATTATGAAATTGCGGGGTTTAACAACGACTACGACCCTAAATTGTTGGATTTTGGTAATTCCATCACCTTTGATACACCCATAAAAAAAGATTTAAGTGATGACGATTCTACTATAGAAAATATTAAACTTTGTGAGTTTGACAATACTATAAATGACTCAAACTACATTTATTCGGGTTTAACTGTTACATTTAATTACGATGATTTTACTGATCATTTTAATATTTTAGATAGTGAGGGTAATATTATACATGACTACGAAAATTTTATTTTAAATAATGATCTTTTCACATACACAGGAATAACTGATGAAACACATTACTTTTTTATATGTGAATATCCTGATACCGTAATATCACCTACTCCCACCCCATCCCCATAATTTTATTTCTTTATATGAATATAACTAATGTTTTTACTATTTATATAGAAAAGTAAAAATGTCATTAGAGATCACAGGTTTTTCAACTAATTTAATTGAATGCAGTAGTAAACTTGCGGGTGACTGTTGTCCAATCGACAGTACCTTGGATGTTAGACCGTGGGCGTATGAAATAAACAAACATGGTGGAACCGATTCGTGTGATTATATCATTGAAAGACGACCTGAAAAGGGGTGGACACTCGACTTTGTTTTTAACAGAGAAGAGTTACCGTGGTCTGTTGGTAGTATTTTTTACTTTTTTGGTGTAAGGGACGAGAATAATCCATCATTATATGCGGATAACAATCTTTCCTTTGGTTTTACCTCTGACGGAAGAATACAATGGAATGCTTATAGGTATTCGGGTAGTTGTGTTAATGAGTCGTACAAAGAAACTTTTTACCTTGATTCGGGTGTAACCCCGATTCTTTGTGAAAATGGTACATCTAAAGACTTTAACGTAACTGTTGTTTTTGATAGACACTTAAGACTCACAGAGTGTGATATTCCTAATACGGGTGGTTGGAATGACCTCATAACGGGAGATACCATCACCAACGCATCCGATATTGTTTTGTCTGGTGCGACAGAACAAAACCAATATATAGAAGAATTAAATAAAGATTGGAATGACGAAAGATATGCGAGGTTAGGTACCTTAAAAATATATCTTAATGGTTGGCCAATATATAAAATAGAAAATTGGGAGGAAATCATACCATCTAAGAGAGGTTTTCAACCATTCATTCAGTCATGGGGTGGAGGAACAACAGGATCAGGAGGTGTACATACGGGTATTACAGGGTTTAATTTAAAACGAATTAAATATATGGAGGTCCCTCTCAACGCATTACAAGTAAAACATCATTATATAACATCAACCAAACCTCTATTTGATATTGTTGAATGTCAGGATAGGTGTGAGGAAAAAGAAATAATACCTTTTAGTGAAAAAACAGTACATTACGAAGACGACTCGGATGGGGATGGTGAAAGAGACATAATTTACACAGAAAGTGAAGACATATTAATAATATAAAATATTTATAATAATGGCATTTAGAAGAATATCAGATTTAAGTTCAAGTTTACAACCATCGGGTGATGGTCAGATACCTATTTCAGATGGGAATAAAACTTACAAAGTTAGTTTAGACACAATAAAAGGTCAAATAGAATCCAACTTAGTGGGTAGTTTTGCCGACGCGTCTTCTATAGATTCTCTCAACATTAAAGTTCAAAGTAATATTGACTCTATTGACTCATTAAATCAATTTACTTCATCAGCTGATGATAGGTTAGTTTCTTTGGAAACCTTTACGGGAAGTTTAGATGACACTTTTGCCACAGATTTAGAAGTAACACAACTCAGAAATTACTTTAATTCTTATACTTCTTCCGCCAATAATATTCTTCAAGACCATGAAGTACAGAGGTGGTTACATGATGAAAGGTTAACAAGTATAGAAACCTTTACAGGAAGTTTATTGGATACAGTTAACGATATAAATAATATTGAAGGTAGGTTAGATTCGATAGAAATAGAGAGTGGATCTATTAGATCTGATTTTAATTCATTTACTTCTTCATTTTTAATAATTTCACAGTCGTTTGATCAAAGAATTTCAGCATTAGAAACTCACGAACACCCGACTGCAACTCCTGTACCAACAGTAGAACCTAACCCAACTCCNNACCTAACCCAACAGCAACAATAGAACCTAACCCAACAGCAACAATAGAACCAACGGCAACTCCTGTAATAGACCCAACACCAACAGTAGAACCAACAAGCACACCTGTACCGGACCCAACTGCAACTCCTGTACCAGATCCAACTGCAACAGTAGAACCCACACCTACGGCAACGATAGATCCTACACCAACCCCAACTGTTGATTTTACAATATTATCGTATATGATGATATGGAGAAGAAATACGGTCTCAAACGGAATGATGTATGACTTTAAAAGGTTAGATGGTAATGGTGATTATTTTTATTCGGATGAACAAATAAAATGTATTTATGAAACTTTCGGACCTGGTGGTGGAAACCTTTTCAATATTGCGGTAAGTGATAATAGTGAAGGATTGATCTCAGTTGGAGACAATTCTTGGAATAGAGTCTCTACTGCAGACCCGACTAATATCGTTGGCACATTCAACCAAACAACAAGATCAATTTGGTATGACAATACTGATCGTTTAGGTAACGGTATCCAACATTACATTGTTACTTTCGTTAGTGGTGAGGTTACTGAAATGGTTTCTTTTGACAGTATTGGTGATGTAAGTGGTTGTGTTCCTTATGTGGATCCAACACCCACACCTACGGCAACAATAGAACCTACAAATACTCCGTCACCNNACAAGTACACCTGTACCTACGGCAACTGTGGAACCAACAAGTACACCCGCACCAGACCCAACAAGTACACCTGTACCTACGGCAACCCCACAAACCGAATTTTCAACAACAATCAATCTAAGGATGTTACAGTCTTTTACTAATACTTTGAGTGGTCTTCAGTTTTGGATGGCGGATTTACCACAATCGACAAGTGCTGTCCAACCATATGACCCAAGTTTGGATTGGTATCAGGTTGGTACTTTTGATGATGTTGGTAATTGTTCTCAAGGTGATGTACTTTCAAATGGAATTACTTTCACTGTTACAGGTGGCCACACAGACTTCCACTATAAAGCAATACAGTTTAGAAATTCCGATGGGTCCGTAATTCACGGTTTAAGGTATGAAACCACGTCAGGAATATGTAATTTTAATTGGACTAATATGTACACCACCAATGTTGGTGTCCAAACATTAAACTATGACAGAACAATAGATAATTACGTTAAGATTTATTCGAACACTTCGAATATAGGTCCAACCCCTACATCAACACCACAACCAACTGCAACATTAGAACCTACAAGTACACCCGTACCTAATCCAACACCAACGAGTACTACGAACTTACAAGATATAAGTTTAACCATGTATATCAATAATGATGGTGGTGTGAATCCATGGTCGGGTGGTGCAACATATAATGATGTTCAAAATCATTTATGTACTTATGGAGCGACAAATGCGAACAGCACTACAAGACAAACTGATGGTGATCCTGATAACCCACAAACAGGTGATAGGTTTTATGCTGGTGGGTTTCCTTTAGAACCTTTTGGTAGAAAATTTTTAAAATATTATCCAGACATGACCGATGTGGCAAATTGGAAATGGATAGATGTGGATGAAAGTGGTTACATAACAGTTTCAGGATTTACATGTACAGTAGAACCTACAAGTACACCCGTACCTAATCCNNACACCAACGAGTACTACGAACTTACAAGATATAAGCATAATTACTCGAATTAATAGTGATGGTGGTGTAGACCCGTGGTTAAGTGGTAATGCAACGTACAATGACGTTCAAAATCATTTATGTACTTACGGGGCAAGTGGTTGGAGTTCATCTACAAGACAAACAACGGGGGACCCTAACAACCCACAAACAGGTGACCTATTCTATGCGGGTGGATTCCCAATAGAAGGTGCACAAAATATGTTATACAGGTACGGAGGAAGTGGTAATGCTCCAGTTTCCGATTGGAGATGGTTGGAGGTAGATAATAGTGGTTACATAACAGTTTCAGGATTTACATGTAATGATCCGACACCTACTCCAACAGTAGAACCTAACCCAACTGCAACTCCTGTACCTAACCCAACAAGTACACCTGTACCGGAACCTACAAGTACTAATCAACCCACACCAACACCTACCGTAGATACGAGTAGTTTTAAGTTACATGTTTATAACCAAACAACTGGCAATTATACAATTGGTGATTTTAAATTAAGTCAATCAAATGGTGCAATGTCAAGTAGACTTAGTTTCGACTCTTCAGGAACACACATAGTAAATCCAAACAATGAGGCTCATCATTCTGTTACTACTCTCGACACCAATTATAACAACGTCAGGATTAGTATACCTGCAACAGGTAATGGAACTTATTGGGGATGGTATTATCTAAATGGTTCTTTTGCGGGGTTGGGGTATGAACGTCCGTTCGGCAATCTCGTGGATTTAAGAAGCGGACCGGGCGGTCAGTATCAATATTATTCCCTTGGACCTGATGATGTTGTTGAATTATACTTAACAGACACCGACACCCCACCCGTCGCAGCACCAACTTCAACACCTGAACCAACTGCGAGTAGTACTCCTGAACCTACACCTACGGACACACCTGTACCAGACCCAACTGCAACAGTAGAGCCGACGAGTACACCTGTACCAGACCCAACCGCAACTCCTGTACCTAATCCAACTTACTCGTTGAGTAGTACTTCTTACAAAAGTGAGGGAGGTAATATAACATTTACATTAACAACAACAGGTTTACAGAATAGTGACACAGTTCCATTTACATTATCGGGTACTGCTACAATTGGTGATGATTATTCTGATGTAGACCCAAAAGAATTTGTAATTACTAACAATTCTTCGACATACACGGTAACGACATTTCAAGATAACACAACAGACGGAGGTGATGAAACAATTATATTAACATTAGATACGGTTGATAATCAAGGAAATTATACGGGTGGTATAGGGACAACTTCATTTATTGGAGATTCATCTCTCACGCCTACTCAAACACCTCAACCAACATCTACCCAAGGACCAACACCAACATCAACGGTAGTGCCATCCACCCCAACTCCAACACCTACTGTTTCTTTAACGTGTTTAGACTCTAATAACGACAATACTGTAATGTACGGTGAAATTAATTTTGGTCAAGGTAACTTTTACATATTTAATGGGAGTTATGAAACATACCATACAAACACAGGTACTTATATATTGAATAACGTATCTAGCGGTCATCCCATAACAGTACTAAATAGTGGTAAGGAAGATCTAATTTATGTTGATGGTATACATGGGGGAACTAAAATAGGTTCTGATGGAAATACATATAGTTATTACTACGGAGATGTAATTATGACCGTTCAAGGAAACTATGGAACGGTAAGTTACGAATGTTACTACCATGGGTATATGGGTGGTCAGAATAACCTTGTATTTAGTAATACATGTAATCCATCAAATCCGACACCTACACCAACTAGTACTGTGGAACCTACGGCAACACCCGTACCACCCACACCAACTAGTACAATAGAACCTACACCGACAGTAGAACCGACAAGTACACCTGTACCGAATCCAACGGCAACTCCTGTACCCGATCCAACACCAACACCAACAACAATGGTACAACCAACACCAACTAATGTACCTGACTCGACACCTCAACCTACACCAACACCCCAACCTACGTCGACTTCGCAACCAAACCCGACGAGTCAACCGACAACAACACCAATAACGCCAACACCGACACCAACGGCAGCGGCAAATACGATTTACGTACACACACTTTAATGAGATATGACTAACGAGAAATTACAAGAATTAACATTATCCATAAATGAATCAACATCGGATGATATTGTTTCAGTAGGGTATGGTTTTAAAACCGTTAATGGTAAGTTAACCAATGAAAAATCGTTGGTTTATATGGTATCTGAGAAGAAAGATATAAACGAAATACCTGTAGATGAAAGAATTCCTTCAGAAATTAATCATGAAGGTGAAATTTTAAAGACAGACGTTGTTGAGGGTATTGTAAAACCACAAGGATACGGAATGTGTGATGCTTCTTTTTATACATGGCAATCAAACCCTCCAACTAACCAAGATGTCCACAGACCTTTGATGGGTGGTGTATCTGTAACAAATTTTGGTAAATTACCTAATTACGTTGGGACACTAGGTTTTATAGCGGTAGATAATGAAACAAATCACTTGGTTGGTGTCTCTAATAACCATGTCCTTATCGATGATGCGTGGATCACACAAGAACGTAATTTAAGTGGAGTACACACTAATGTGCATCAAGATCCTGTAACACAACCTAATGAACAAGGTAAGTCAGGTATTAATTTCAAAATGGGTACAGTAATAAGATATCAACCATTAAGTAGTCCTACTAACTTTATTGATTGTGCGATTACAAATATAGATGAGGGAATGATAGACCCATCTATTTCGTGGAGACAACATAACATAAATGGTATGACATCGGCTCCAAGATTTGCAACAACACCGGAAATAAATCAATTTCTTAGTGAAGACCACCGAGAATATTTTAGTGCAGGAAGAACCACAGGAGGTAAAGGTGAAGGAGTTATTAAATTACTTAGAGAACAATCGGCAGCGTCAATAACGATAAGTTATAATAAACAAGGACAAAGTACAACGACTAAGATGAACGACACATTTGTTCTGATGGCAAGTGGAAATACTACACCAACAGGAGACACCTGTTACTTTCCATCAAACGGTGGTGATTCAGGTTCTGCAATATTAACAAAAAATGAAGAGACCAATGAATATCTTATTGTTGGTTTATTATATGGTGGTACTTACGTTAACGATGGTGATAACCAATATCCTGTTCGTAGTTTGTGTAATAGAATAGATAGAATAGAACAAAAAATGAACATTAGATTTTGGGATGGAACCATGAATGGTATTGTTCCTTATATAGGTGGAGATATGTTGTATGTTGTGGAAGGAGCGTCACAAGTAGAGAGTATCGTAATAAATGGTAGGACTTATTGGCAATTGGGTTTAGGTAATCCAAACCAATACCCCGCGACCAATGCGTAGTAAATAAAAAAATAGATTGAATATTTATTAGTATGGAATTTTTTATACGAAAAGGGGCAACGGACCCATTATTAAAATTAAGATTGGTTGATGACGGTAGAAACGATAAGTCTTCTCTAAACGACTTATTAGAAAACGCCGACATTAGATTTGATATGATCAATATGGAAACAGAAATTCCTGAAATCTTGGGTGGGGAATGTTTATTAACAACAAGAACTAAAAATTATGACCAAACCACAGAAGAGTATTATATAACTTACAGGTTCACTTCAGAACAAACAAAAGAGGTGGGTAAATTTGAGGGAATAGTCAATGTACAATTTAGAGATACCGACTTAGAACCCACAAACAAACTCATCGTTCCAATTAAGGAAAAACTCTACATTAACATCATTTAGACTTAAAACCCAATGGGTTTATTGAAAACCCAACGGTTTATTTGAAAAACCCAAAAAACCCGATAACAGTAAAAAGACAATTGGTAACAGTAAAAGGGAAATAGTAAAAAGATAATTGGTAACAGTAAAAGGGAAATAGTCAATAGTTAAAAGTGCGCAAACAATAATGGAGAATATATAATATCTATCTTGATATTATAACTTATTTTACATATCTTTGTATTAATTAAGGCAAACTACCCAACTAAGGGTAAGCTAATGTGTCATCCAATTTTAATACAATGAAAGAAATCATTTCCCAAGAGGTAATCGAAGATTTCCTCAGTGGTTCGGATCCTGAAGATTATATAACAGGAATAGAATACGAATACCGATCCAACACAATCTACAAAATTATTCAACATCCTGAAAAGGGTAAAATTATTCGAAAAGATAAGTTAACTGCATTCTTATGGGTTGATGATCTTACAGGTTTAAATTTCTATGGTGATAGTAAGGCCAAACAACGTCAGAAAATGTCGGAATATGGGATTACTATTGAGAAGTTAGATACTGCGGATAATGAACGTTTAGAGAATGGATATAATTTCTTAGTTAAAAGTAGTCAAGGTTATCGTTCACTTCTTAGTTTTTTTAGACAAGGAGGTTTGAACCCATGGGACGAAGAAATAAGAAAACATTTTATACTACTTAATCCTAAAGAACAATATCTTATACAAAAGGAAAAAAGATTATTCAAGGGTATTGAAGAATATGAGGATGTACACAGATTAGTTTTTGATATTGAGACAACAGGTCTTGAACCCGAAACAGATAAAATAATTCTAATTGGTTTAAAAGACAATAGAGGGTTTGTTAAAATTATCAATGCATTTGGTGAGGATGGGGAAAAGAATTGTATTATAGAATTCTTCAAATATGTTGAGGAACTTAAACCCACCATATTTTCAGGTTATAACTCCGCATTTTTCGATTTTCCTTTTATTCTAAAAAGAGCTGAGATATTAGGTATTGATATTACTGAACTTACTAAGGTGTTTATTGACATCGGACTAAAGGAAAGGGAGGGAATGTTAAAACTCGCTAACGAGGTTGAAACATATACTCAACATATGATATGGGGTATGAACATTCTCGATATTGCACATTCAGTTAGAAGAGCACAGGCAATTAATTCAGATATTAAATCTTGGGGTCTGAAATACATCACGAAGTACTTAGGTGCTGAGAAAGAGAATCGTGTATATGTGGATGGTGCATGGATTTCTAAAATATATTTGGATAACGAGAGTTATTACGTGAACCCAAAAACGGGTAACTACAAGAAAATAGGTGATCCAGGTACTGAAGGTTTATTGGAAAAATACCCTGACCAATTTGAGGTATGGACAGGTAGAAAAATTGTAGAACAATATCTTGATGATGATTTATATGAAACTATGGTTGTTGACGAATCATTTAGTCAGTCAACGTTTTTATTGTCAAAGGTTGTACCTACAACGTATGAACGTATATCTACAATGGGTACCGCAACATTATGGAAACTAATAATGTTAGCTTGGTCATATAAACATAATTTAGCAGTACCTGAAAAACAAGATAGAAGAGCGTTTACAGGTGGTCTATCGAGACTACTTGCAGTTGGTTACGCTGAGAAAGTGGTTAAGTTTGACTACTCCTCACTATACCCGTCAATCCAATTGGTTTACGATGTATTTCCTAAGTGTGATGTAATGGGGGTACAAAAATCTATGTTAAAGTATTTTAGAGATGTTCGTATAAACTATAAGAAGTTGGCATCACAACATTATAAGACCGACCCCGAATTGTCAGAAAAATACAACAGAAAACAATTACCGATTAAGATCTTTATTAATGCATATTTTGGGTCTCTTTCCGCACCTCACGTATTTCATTGGGGTGATATGGATACAGGTGAAACAATTACGTGTGTTGGTAGACAGTGTTTACGTATGATGATTATGTTCTTCGAAAAGAAAGGTTATAAGTCACTGGTGATGGATACGGATGGTGTGAACTTTTCTTGTCCTGACGATGTGGAGGATAGAGTATACGTCTCAAAAGGTCTTAACGAGTTGGTAGAAGGTGGTAAAACCTATACGGGTGCTGAGGCCGACACTGCCGAGTTTAATGACATTTTCATGAGAAATGAAATGGGATTAGATATTGATTATGTTGCACCATCAACAGTTAATGTCGCTCGTAAGAACTACGTACTTAAAAAACCAAGTGGTGGACTTAAACTAACGGGTAATACCATTAAATCAAAGAATCTACATGGTTATATTGTTGATTTCTTAGATGAGAGTTTAAAACTAATGTTAGATGGTAAGGGACAAGAATTCTTAGATGTTTACTACAAATACATTGGTATGATCTACAATAAGGAGATTCCATTGGCTAAGATTGCCAATAAGTCAAGGGTGAAATTATCAGTAGAAAATTACCTTAAATCCATGAAGACTAAAACTAAGAGTGGCGCATCTAAGGCGAGACAGGCACACATGGAATTAGTAATGAAAAATAATTACCCCGCAGGACTTGGAGAAACCATATACTACGTTAATAATGGTGACCGTAAGGGAGATGGTGATGTACAGAAAATGACCAAACCAACTAAGAAATTTCAAAAGGAGTTTCTTGAAGAACATGGATACCCTGTTCCTGAGAACTATATAAAAATTAATTCCTTTATGATTACCGAACAGGAATTGAAAGAAAACCCCGACATGAAGGGTGATTATAATGTTGCACGATATATTAATACCTTTAATAAAAGAATAGAACCTTTATTGGTTGTATTTCATCCCGATATTCGTAGTGACATCATTATTGATAATCCCGATGATAGACCTTTCTTTACGATAAATCAATGTAAGTTGGTTAATGGGTTCCCAATGAAAGAGGGTAGTCAGGATAGTTTTGAGGAAGTTATGACATTATCTGATAGTGAGGTATTGTTTTGGAAAAAGGTTGGTAGAGATCCATATTTTATGTATTTAGAAGATAGTCTTGATCATGTTGATCAATATTGGGTACAGAAAAATAGGGATGCGGTTAACTTCAAGGTTCCAAGTAGTCCAACTCAAGAGGGTGATTTAATTGAAAGGGGTGGTCATGATTATGCTACACACACAGATGTGGAGATTTAAATCATATTAAAAGGAGATGGCATCGCTCTGTACTTTAACGACTTGTTAAGACTTTCGGCCTCATTTCCTTTTCTTTCTAACATTTTGTCAGGTCTTAACCTTTCTAATCTTTGTGACAATTCTTCGATGAGTTTTAGTTTTTCATCTTTACCTTCGGTTAGTAGTGATTGGTAGTCTAATTTAACTTGACTATCGGGTACTTGTAAGTCTCCCGAGAATTTAGAGTATATTCTACCTAAACCTTCTTTAGAGTATGCAATAAGGAATTTTCTAACCCAAGTTTGTGCAGGTCTATTAAGTTCTTCCCATACCAACTCTTCAGTTGCAATATCAGATGGTAATTTTACTACATCTTTATTTTTATCTAAACAATCATCTCTATCTGTTGTATCGTAATACCAATACCAAACATAGAAATTATGTTGTTGTATTGAACCAAAGTCAAATCTACCACCAGGTACGTTAGCTAAGTGAATATATTTTTTACCTTCAGGACCCGCAGTTATACGATAAGTCATTTCACCACCGATTAAACGGTTTTTAATGTTCCTATCTTGCATACGTGATAATAAATCGTAAGCGGGTAACATAAAATAAGAACCTGACGTTCCCATTTGTGCAAAACCACCTACACCACCTGAACCTACACCACCAAGACCACCAAATCCACCTAAAAATGGATCCACAATAGAATCGGTTAATTCGGCACGTGTAAACCATAACAATTCATTTATTTCACGACCCGCCGGAATCTCATATACTTGTTGATCTCTAACAAGTTCTATTTTGTCTTTTAATAATTCAGAATCACCACCCGCCTGTAAACCAACAATTTTTGAATATGCATGTGAGTACTGTGTTTCATAGTCTAATGATCTCGTAGTAAACGCTCTCGTCAAAGATTGCGTATCAACATTTAACCCAGCTAAAGATGACCACTGAGATTCAATTAACCAATCACTTACGTACTGTTCATATTCATCCAAAGACAGTTCTAAGAAAGTATCCATCTGTTCTTCAGTCAATTCTATTGACCTAATAGGTGCTCCCAAAAGGTTAAGAACCTGAGAATATAACTTGTCTCGATTTGCCGGTGTAATAATAGTGCTTGCCATACTTGATTTATTAATATAAATAGTTTACATTTGAGAAAAACAGAAGACCAATTTTGAATTTAGATAAAATAAGACTTAAACATCGCAAAACACTTAGTATATGGAGGTACATTCATCAAACCTCTAAGTTTAACAAACCTTTTACTAAAGAAATTAATAGAATAGTAAGAGAAACTCACTCAGGTGATAAATTAAGATGGAGAAACTTGATGGGTAGTGTTGGTGGTGGTTATTATAATTTTGATGAGTCAACAAAAGAATATACCTATAGAAGTGGAATAAACTATATCAATACAGGATATTCATATCAAGAATATATAGAGTCTGTTTTTAAAAAAAAATATGGGATTACGTTACCATACCAAATAAACGGTGATGGTAGTTATATTGAGGAAACCGTTGTAGAGACATTAAAAGAGTTTTGTTATTATTTAGAACTTTACAAGGAAGATTTTCTTTTCGATGGTGAGATAAAAGACCACATTGAAAATATACGACTTAATTTAAAGGTAGTTTCTGAACGTTCAGAAAAATTAATTGCCGATAAATTTAAACATATATGGCCTAACTGTATTAGTTATATATCATCCACAGGAAATGGAGGTAATGTAAAAGATTTTATAGGGATTGATGCTGAGGTTGTATTTGATGACGGTGTGAAAACTGTACAATGTAAAGAGGTTAGTTTTATTGAAGAGAACAACGATAAGATTATATTAACCCTTACAATGGATCATTCAAAATACTCAGATATAGATTACTACGCATTTACTCACGATAAGAAATATATTGTATTTAAAAATGATTCTGAAGGTATAGAGGTTTCAACAAAGACTACTGGTGGTAACATTTATTCGTTTAATAAAAGTCTAATTGTGTGTTCTACGTTTTAATATTTTTAACTAACTCACTACCAAAACTTTCCGAGTATTCTCCATCCCCCATTACTTGATCTATAATTTCTTTCTTTTTCTGTAAAATATTATATATTGTCATTTCGATAGTATTTTCAAAAACAGGGTAATAAACAAGTACACTATTCTTTTGTCCATATCTGTATGCTCTATCCTCTGCTTGTGAATGATCTGCAGGAACAAACGACAAGTCATTAAAAATAACAGTGTCTGCCGCGGTCAGAGTAATCCCAACTCCCGCCGCTTTAATGTTACCAATAAAGACCTTAACTTTATCTTCATTTTGAAATCTATCCACCGACTGTTGTCTTCTATCTTTAGACATCCTACCATCTAATACCACTGCCTTCTTTCCGTACTTCTCATAAATCATATCTAAAGACATAGTAAAGTTGGTAAAGACAATTACCTTTCTACCTTGTTCTAATACTTTATCAATTAGTTCACATGTATGATCAACTTTTTCAATTGCGATTAATTGTCTTAATTTCATTAATCTGTTAAGTGTAACGGTTAGACTTTCTTTTTTCCTATTCTCCTTACTTATTCTCAAGAACTCTGTAAGTTCATCATCGTAGAAAGAATTTTTTAATTCTAACCATATTGGTGAGATTATTTTTTCAGGTAAATCTAATATGTCGGTCTTCATTCTTCTTAGTACCACCGCCTTGGTTTGTTCCCTTAACTCATCTAAGTTACTTGCCCCACTTGTGTTCCATATTTTTCTACCACCCACCCTAAATTGATAACCTTTACAGTATCTTAAAACATAACTCTTCCAATTTAGTGTCAAGGGTGAGTTTACAATTTTTAGTAAATTAAAATAGTTAATCGGTCTTGAGGTCATAGGTGTCCCTGTAAGTAACCAAACCTTAGGTATTTTTGCAAGTATGTCATTTAACAGTTTTGTTCTCTGTGCTTGACTGTTCGAAATGTAGTGTGCCTCATCCACTATTGCAAGATCAAACCCTTCATTTAAAATTATTTTGTATGCATCACTATCTTCAGTATTTTCTGTAGTATGAAAGTTTTTAAGTATGTCGTAATTTATAATGTAATATTTAAAAGTGGACCCCCACTTCTTACCTTCAACAATTAATACGTTTTCATCCGAATAAAGTTCTATTTCCCTCTTCCAATTGATTTTAAGGGATGCTGGACAAACTATCAATACTTTTTTAATGTCACTCTCCAAAGATGCAATAACGGTACTTGTGGTCTTTCCTAGTCCCATATCATCGGCAAGAATAAACTTATTGTTTGCCAATAACTTCTCTATCGCTATTTTTTGATGTTCCATTGGTGGTCTGTGAGAATACGGACTGTAATCTACTTCACGATCTAAAGTCTTCTCCTCTTGGATAACCGACGCTTTAGGTATCCACATAGAAACGGGTTTCATCTCTTTAGTTAAGTTACCCCATATATTATATGCCTTGTCACTTTCACATAGTAGTTTTTCCACCCACACTTGTTCAACAGGAGACATGAGCAATCGATCTTCTTGTAGTTTAGTCCCAAAAGACCTTGCAATCCCAAGATACTTTCGGGCGACCTTTGGTACTACCTCATGATATTTTATGACATAATCAGATTGTGGACGAGTTAAACTATAATTTTTCGATCTTTCGAATTTATGTTTTAAGTCCAATATATGGTTATTATAACCTGTATATCCTGTTACAATCTCCCTCGCTTGTATTTCGGGTAATAAGTTTCCCATCTATAAACTAAATATAAGGAATTCAAATCAGTTTTTAAACTATTTATCTATATGAGTAAAAAATTACCAATTAAAAGAATGAGTAAATTCTTCTCTGAAGAAGACTTTGACTTTAACGTTCAAATAGGTCAAGAATATCTTCATGGGGATTTAAATATGAAATTGGTACTCTATCGTGTTGATACTGAGAGTACAGATACTGATGCTGTATATGCTGAGGTAGGGAAAGATCAAATCAAGTTCTTTCCACCTATTGAGTTTAACGCGTTAGTTAAAATAGAACCACCTAAAAATAATTCTTATAAACCTGGTTTAGTTCGTTACATAGAACCTGGTAATATGACCGTATCTGTTTATATAAGTCATTTACGAGATTTGGGGGTTGATATAAAATACGGTGATTTTATTGCATATCCCGAGACTGAAGATAAGATTAGATATTATACGGTCGCAAATGACGGTAAAGTTACTTCAGACAATAAACATAATATGTTTGGTTTTAAACCACATTACAGAACAATAACTTGTGTACCGGCAGAAGAGTCGGAATTTAGAGGAATATAATGGCGATACCTAAAAGAAAAAATAACATAAAAGTTTACCAAGGAAACGAATTAATGGGTAGACGACAGGAATTATTAGATAAGATCACTGAAGGTGATTCGTTTCTTCCTGACTCGGTACTTCACGACGATTTAGATTTGGGTATGTTAGATTTTGTTAAGAAGAACTTTATCGTTGTTTCTGATGGTTCACAAATACCAATTATACCTAAAATATTAACTACACAACGTTGGGGTGAGTTTACTAACACATGGGACTTTGCTAATTTAGATGGTAACCCATCGTTACCTTTTATTAGTGTAATAAGAAAACCCGACGTTCAGTTAGGGACTAATCCAAGTTTACAAAGGACCATACCCGATAGACAACAATTTCATTATGCTACGGTACCAACTTGGAATGGAACTCAGGTCGGTGCGGACATTTATAAAATACCACAACCCGTACCTATTGATATAAGTTATGAAATTACCATTGTTTGTACAAGATTCAGAGATTTAAATAAATTTAATCAAATAATTCTACAAAAGTTTACTTCAAGACAAGCGTATACCACTGTTAAAGGACATTATGTCCCAATAGTTTTAGATAGTATTGAGGATAATACGCCCGTGGATTTGGAATCAAGAAGATTCTACGTTCAAAATTATAAATTCACTTTATTAGGTTTTATTATAGACGATGAGGAATTTGAAGTGAAACCCGCAGTTAGTAGATTATTTTTAATGAACGAATTTATTAAGAGTAATAATTTTGAGAAGAAGTATCTTACTAAAAATTTAGAAATTACCGTTGCTAACTTTACCGCTGATGGAGTACAAACAATTTTTAGTGTGGGTGAAACTATCGGTATTCTTTTTAATTCAACTATTAACGGATTATTACAAGAAAGAGGTGTAGAATTTAACCATGTTTCCTTAACATCTAAAATAAGTTTTGTAGAACCACCAAGAGAAGGTGCTAAAGTAACCATTACCTATTATAAAGGTAGATCGAGTGTTTTTGTTGATAATGAAGGAAACGTAAGACAGGTTTCTACAGAATATTTTGACTACTCAGGAGGTGGACTTTCATTTACTACAGTAAACAATATAGATAGTGTTATTAGTTTAGATTTAAACGGTCTATTATTAGAAGAAGGTAGTGATTTCGATATTACGGGTGGTACTGAAGTAACACTAAATGGAACCCCTCGAATTGGTTCAAGAATAGGTGTTACTTATTTATTTTAATAAATCTATATTATACACTGTTCTACGCAGTCCAGTTGAATTTTAATTGGCAGAAACCTATTCACCATATAAACCTCTTTTTCGGTCTACACAATTGGTTTCTATCCACTTTTCCACAACTTTATAAATTTTAAAACCATTATCATCACAATACTTTTTCAAGATATCGTGGTGTTTTTGACTTATTTTAATGTTTTTCGGGGTTTTATCGCTCATAAAGATAAATATAGATAAAAAAATATCTTTAAATATCCCAAAATAAAAAACTTGGGTACTCTTTACTAAAAACTAAGATATTTATAGTAAACAATAAAAATTTATAATTAAAGTTAATCGATGGCAAATTCAAACAGAGTATTCGTTTCTCCAGGTGTATATACCTCAGAAAAGGATTTAACGTTCGTAGCACAAAGTGTGGGTGTGACCACATTAGGGTTATCAGGTGAGGCACTAAAAGGACCTGCATTTGAACCAATTCTAATAAGAAATTTTGACGAATTCAAAACATATTTCGGACCTACTTCACCAACTAAATTTTCGGATGGTAACCCAAAATATGAATTGGGTTATGTCGCAAAATCATACCTTCAAGAATCTAACCAACTATTTGTAACAAGAGTTTTAGGTTTAACGGGTTACGTACCAAAAATAACATACGCAATTAAAACATTAGGTGGGGTATCAGTAGACTATACAATTGCACCTGCAAGTGAGGTAGAACCACTTTCGGGAACTTCAACAGATATCTCCTCATATTCACATATATCGGATCTTTCAGGAAAACTATCGAATGAGGGTAGTTCTGTACCTGACTATATTAATAGTCTTACTTCAGTGGTTGATGGATCATGGTTTACTATTGGTTTAGTCGATGGATCAGAGACAGTATCCTTACATCCAAATGCACAGATAGCGGGACCAATAGGTGAAAATAATAATAATAATTGGTACAATACGTACTTCTCAGAAAACGGTCTTGGAGATATAGATGGGGTTTATTCTTATCTTTTCGTATTCGACTCAACGGCGAATGGGTTTATTATTACCCAATATAAATATAATGCGAGTGTAAATACCGATTATGACAATATAGTTGTATTATCATTAAGATCAAGAGGATCTTACCAAGGTCAAACATTGAACCTTGAATTAGGTTTATCAACTGATGTAGGTATTACATCATCTACTTTGGGAACTGATCCACTATCAGAATTTACACTTAGCGTTACGGGTTCTACAAGTGGAGCTAAATCATTTACATGTACGTTGAATACATCATCTACTAAGTATGTGTCTAAAGTATTAGGTAATACTAATTTTGATAAGAAGAAAAATGAGGTACCTCTTTATGTTTTTGAAGAGTATCCAAAATTATTATCGGCACTTTATGGACAAGGACTTGTTAGAGGTTTAGATGTTGATCATATTTCACATAACGTAGGTAATGATTACTTAAATCAGTGGGAGACACCAGCATCACCAACAGTTGTATCTGAAGTGAGAGGTGGTATTGTTTCTGACTTATTTAGTGTAATTAGTATTTCAGATGGAGATGCTGCAAACACACAATTAAAAATACAAGTTCAAAACATTGACCTTGATTCAGGTGAGTTTGATATGATAATTAGAGACTTTAATGATACTGATAATAATGTTTCAGTACTTGAAAAATTCTCGAGATGTACAATGAATCCTGATTTACCTGGATACATTGCTAAAAAAATAGGTACTTCAGATGGTGAGTATGAGTTACGTTCAAAATATATAATGTTGAACATGGCTGAAGACGCACCTGTAGATGCATTTCCTGCAGGATTTAAAGGATTTACATCAGATTTCTTAGGTACATCTAAAGTCGGTAACGTATTATTTAAAACAAAATATAATGTAGCGGGTGACGTTATTTCTTATAACTCACAAGGTACGGAACAAAAAACTAACGGAGATAAAATCAGAAAAGTTACTTTAGGTTTATCATCTCAAATTGGTTTTGATAGAGATTTATTTGAATATAAAGGGAACGCCGCGAGTTCAACCTCACATAGTTTCCACCTTTCAAGTCAAGCGTCTGGTATATCAGGTTTTAAAACTACACCATACGATTTAGAAGGAAACAATAAAGGTCTATTAGAAACTAAATCATACAGAAAATTCACATTTACAGTTTGTGGTGGTTTTGATGGTTGGGATATCTATAGAGGAACAAGAACAAATGGAGATGGTTATATCTTTGGTAAAAACACTTATGTAAGTGGACACACATCTAATCAGGGTGTATTTAGTGATACTGTTGGAAACTCAGATTACTATTCATATTTAGCGGGAATTGAAACATTCTCTAATCCTGAAGCGGTTGATATTAACATATTTGCAACACCAGGTATAGATTTCTATAACCATAGTTCATTAACTAATCAAGCAATTGATATGATAGAAGGTGATAGAGCGGATTCATTATATATCACTAACTCACCTAATACTTCAGATGTTGACGAAATAGTTGACCAATTGGACGAAGTTGATTTGGATACTAACTACACGGCAACATATTGGCCTTGGATACAAGTAAGAGATGGGGACAATGCAACTCAATTATACATTCCACCAACAGGTGAGGTTGTTAAGAATATCGCATTGACTGATAACGTTTCTTATCCTTGGTTCGCAGTAGCGGGATACCAAAGAGGTTTAGTAAACGCAATCAAAGCGAAGAAGAAGTTGACGTTAGATAACAGAGATGACTTATATAATGCAAGAATTAACCCAATTGCAACATTCTCAGATACGGGAACGATAATTTGGGGTAATAAAACATTACAAGTTAGAGAGTCCGCACTTGATAGAATCAACGTAAGAAGATTATTATTAAGAGCGAGAAAATTAATTTCAGCAGTAGCGGTTAGATTGTTATTTGAACAAAATGACGAACAAGTAAGAAATGAATTTTTAAGATTGGTTAATCCAATATTAGAATCTATTAAGAAAGAAAGAGGTTTATACGAATTTAGAGTAGTTGTGTCTAACGATCCAGAAGATATAGATGCAAACACACTAAGAGGTAAGATTTATGTTAAACCAACTAGATCTCTTGAATTCATTGATGTAGAATTCTTAATTACTCCAACAGGGGCATCATTTGAGAATATCTAATAGAATAAAAAAGGAAAAGGGAGGGTCTAACGACTCTCCCCTATCCAAAAGTAAAAATTGAGATGACCCCAGTATATACTGGTTTAATATATACTAGATTTAATATATTATATACTTTATATCCTATATTTCATACTAGTAATTACTGGGTAATAAAAAAATACGGAAATTAATTGACAATGTCAAGTAGTTCTCAAATAAAAAAGAAAAATATTTCGTGAAGAGATATATTTATAATAATAGAATAACAAATATAACAAAAATACAGACATGGCAGATTTATTAATGAAAATGCCGGTTCCTTACGAACCGAAAAGAGTTAACCGATTTATCGTTAGGTTTCCATCATCATTGGGTATCAACGAATGGTATGTAACATCGGCAGCAAGACCGAGTGCAAAAATCAACTCAGTAGAGATTCCTTTCTTAAATACTTCAACTTACGTTGCGGGTAGATTCGTATGGAATGAACTAAGAGTTAAATTTAAAGATCCAATTGGACCATCAGCGTCACAAGCGTTAATGGAATGGTTTAGATTACACGCAGAATCAGTAACAGGAAGAATGGGTTATGCTGCAGGGTATAAAAAAGATATTGAATTAGAAATGTTAGACCCAACAGGTGTTGTGGTTGAAAAATGGATTTTACAAGGTTCATTCATGACTGACTTAAACTTCAACGAACTTGATTACAACAATGATGCATTGGCAACAATTGATTGTACATTAAGAATGGATAGATGTATCCAAGTATACTAAAAAAATAATCTGTCGATATATTTCAAGGGGATCTTTTATAAGGGTCCCCTTTTTTATTTCATTTAAACTTTACTTTACACTATTTAATAGTTACATTTAAACAGTATGGAAAACGAATATAGAATAGACCCAACAATTCAATACGATGTTGTTGAATTACCAAGTAGAGGTATATACTATCCAAATGGTGTGAAGGCATTAAAGGTAGCATACCTAACTGCAGCGGATGAGAATGTCTTATCCTCACCAAACTTAGCGGCAAATGGAGACATTGTTACAGAACTTTTAAAAAGAAAAGTTTTAACTAAAGATGTACCTGTTGAAGACTTAACAAGAGAAGATAAAGAGGCAATCCTAATTTTCTTACGTAACACTGCATTTGGTTCCGAATTAAAATTAGAGTTAAAAGACCCTAAAACAGAAGAGACATTTGAACATACAGTTGATTTAAGTGAACTTACATATAAAGAATTCGACTTAAAGGAAGACGAAAACGGTGAATATCCATACTTCATGGAAAAATCTAAAGTAGATATCACATTTAAATTTCTTACACCAAAAGACGAACAAGAATTAGAAGATATAACTAAAAGTTGGAACGGTCTTGGTGCACCTCCTATTGTTACAAAAAGATTAGAAAAACTAATTAAGAGTGTTAAAGGTAATAAAGATCAAATGAATATAAGAAATTTCATTGAAACCTTACCTATATTAGATTCTCAGGATTTTAGAAAATACGTCAATAAAGTCAAACCAGGTGTAAACTTAGTACACCACGCAGTCGCCCCATCAGGAGAAAAAGTCACTTTTAGAGTAGACTTTGGGGTGGAGTTTTTTCGTCCTTTCTACGGACTATAAAAGCGCGCAGTTTACTGAAACAATTTTTTTACTTAGAAAAGGATTCTCACATAGGGATGTTTTAGAGATGCCCGTGTTTATGAGAAGATACTACGTCGAACGAATTATTGAGTTAGAAAAGTCTACCGACTAGTATTTATCTATATGGACGATATCAACAAAATAATTA